>Ga0209169_10001671_pt1 | contig 13544 bp, 10 predicted proteins | sample HubBroMetageWRM4_FD_188346 | JGI IMG/M metagenome (GOLD analysis project Ga0209169, IMG submission 188346) | Warmed soil microbial communities from the Hubbard Brook experimental Forest, New Hampshire - Hubbard Brook CCASE Soil Metagenome WRM 4... | ecosystem: Environmental > Terrestrial > Soil... | reverse complement strand
GGCGCGGCAGCGGGCGGCGCGGCAGCGGGCGGCGCGGCAGCGGGCGGCGCGGCAGCGGGCGGCGCGGCAGCGGGCGGCGCGGCAGCGGGCGGCGCGGCAGCGGCCGATCGGGCGGCGGGCGGCGCGGCAGCGGGCGATCGGGCGGCGGGCGGCGCGGCAGCGGGCGGCGCGGCGGCGGCGGCGAATCCGTCGTGGGGCCAGGTCCTGGCGACGACCATCCGGCTGTGGCTGTCCCGGCGGATGCCGCGGGTCAGGATCGAATGGCAGCACCACGACTGGCAGGGCGGAGGCCAGGCCCACCCGCCTACTGGGACGCACCGGCGCCCGGCTGACCGCGGTGTTCAGCGACCGGCCCGGGCTCCGGCGCAACGGGGTTCGTACCGGCGGCTACTGGCGGCTTCGATGCTTGGCCTCGGGGTGCTTGCGGTGGGAGCCGGGACGGCGGGGGCGCTTGTGGCCAGCCGTTCGGCCGGGCCAGAGGTGCGCCTGCCCGCGAGGCCGATACCGGTCCCCGCCCCGACCGGCCGGACGGTGACGCCGGTCTGGCTGACGACCGTGCAGCGGACCGCCGAGCCGGTGTCGCTGACCATCCCGGCCATCGGGGTGCGGACCAAGCTGGTCCACCTCGGCCTCAACTCCAACGGCACGCTGCAGGTACCTGCCAGCACCGCGGTGGCCGGCTGGTACACCGGCAGCCCGCGACCCGGTGCGGTCGGCGCCGCGGTCATCGCCGGACACGTCGACTCCCGTACCGCGCTCGGCGTCTTCTACTGGCTGCGGATCCTTCGCCCCGGCGATCGCGTATATGTGAAGCGCGCCGACGGAACGCTGGCCGTCTTCAGGGTTACCAGCGTCCGGGCGTACGCGAAAGACCAGTTCCCGACGGCCGCGGTGTACGGTCCCGTGCCGGACGCGGAACTGCGCCTGATCACGTGCGGCGGCACCTTCGATTGGTCGACCGGCCATTACCTCAGCAACGTCGTGGTATTTGCCCGGCTGACCGATTGATTGCTTTTCGGCCACTGCGTTCGGTAGTGGATCGGACGCAATCGTTCATATCGGTTGATACCTGCCGAGATCATGTGCTCTGCTGTCCCATACGGTCGAGGGGCAGGCTTGGGATGCGATGAGGTCAACCGGGGCAGCGGAACCCGCGCCGACCATTGGTGACCCAGGCGGAGCACTGGCGGCGGCGAGTTCGGCGCCAGCCGGGACGCGCGCGGGGGGGTCGGGTGCCGGCCCGGCCGTATCCGTCATACCGGGGGTAGCCGAACAGGTGCGGTCCACGCCCATCCCGAAGACGCCCCCGGCGGCTCGCGCGGAGCCATCCTGGGGCCAGGTCGTGGCGACGACCGTCAGCCTGTGGCTGTCGCGGCGGATGCCCCGGGCTCGGGCTGACCGCGGACGGCGGGGCGGTCTCGGCCGGCCCTCCTGGCCCCTCTCCCGCCTTTCCCGCCGCGCTGCCCGCGGCCTGCGGCTGGCCGCCCTCGTCCTGGCCCTGGCCGCGGTCGCGGTTACCGCACTCCGGTTCACCGGAACCTCGGCCGCGACCGTTCGCTCATCCTCCCCGGGGCACATTCATCCGGCCAGCGCCGCGGCGGTTCAGGCTCAGGCCGCCCGGGCTCAGGCGGCCCGGGTTCAGGCGGCCCGGGTTCAGGCGGCCCGGGTTCAGGCGGCCCGGGTTCAGGCGGCCCGGGTTCAGGCGGCCCGGGCTCAGGCCGCCCGGGCTCAGGCCGCCCGGGTTCAGGCCGCGGCCTGGATCGCGGGCCAGGTGAGCAGCGATGAGATCATCGGGTGCGATCCAGCCATGTGCGCCGCGTTGCAGGCGCACGGCGTCGCCGCGGGCCGCCTGCGGCTGGTGGGACCGGCCACGACCGGCCTGGCCGGCTTGCCGGACGCGGGCCTCATCGTCGCTTCCCCTTTGGTCCGCAGCCAGTTCGGCTCCCGGCTCGGCGACTCCGCGCCGGTGCTGCTCGCGAGCTTCGGGTCCGGCGCCAGCCTGATCGACGTCCGCACCGCCTTCCCTGGCGGGGCCGCGGCCTACGACTCAGCCGTCAAGGCCGATGCCGCCGCGCGCGAGAGCGCGGGGGCACAACTGCTCCGGAGCCAGCGCATCATGGTGAGCCCGCAGGGCGCGGCGCAACTCCGGGCCGGTGAGGTGGACAGCCGCCTGCTGGTCATGCTCGCGGCGCTGGCGTCACTGCAACGGCTGCGCGTGGTCGCCTTCGGCGACGCCTCCCCCGGCGCGCAGGTACCGTCCGCGGACCTGCCGCTGCGGGAAGTCACCATCACCAGCGCGGGCGGCCGGGGCGGGGCGGCCGCCCTGGCGCCGGTTCTGGCCATGGTGCGTGCACAGCGCGCAACCTACCAGCCCGCTTTCGCCTCGATCGTCGACTCGGCCGCCGGACAGCCCGAGTTGATGATCGAGTTCGCCGCGCCGAGCCCCCTCGGGCTCCTGGAAGGTGGGAACTGATCATGAGGCTGCGCAGGTGTTTCGTCCGGCTCGTCGCGATTACGACGCTGCTCGGCGGCGCCGTTGCCTGCCTGGCGATCTCGCCGTCCGCGGCGTCCGCCGCCGCGGCCGGCGCCGGGTCCGCGGCCGGAGCGAATGACGGGTGGGTGCGGTGCGCCAACTTGTCACCGGGAACGCCGGCCGTCGACATCTATCTCTACGCGTTCGGCAGCCCAGGGAATCCGACCATCCTGAGGCATGCCAGCTACGGCGACGTGTCCAGCTACATGGCGGTCAGCCCCGGCGAGTACACGGTCGCGATGCGCTCCGCCGGTGCCACGGCGTCCAGCCCTCCCGTGATCTCGACCAACTTCATGGTGAGCGCCGGGTCGGCCTACACCGTGGCCAGCATCGGATCCGCTGCGGCGCGCCGGTCCCTGGTCCTGACCGACCAGATGACCGCGCCGAAGGGAAAAACGCTCGTCCGTGTCATCCAGGCGTCGGTAAAGCAGCAACAGGTCACCGTCAGCGACGGGCCGGATGTCCTCGCCCGGCAGCTGGCCTTCGGCTCGGCGACGTCGTACCTGCCGGTCCAGCCCGGCGCGCAGACCGTAGAGTTCATGGCGCCCGGCGATAAGACCTCGATGGCCGTCACCCTGGCCAGCGGCTCGGTCCACACGGTCGTCGTCCTCGACGGCTCCTCCGGGCTGAAGGTCGACATCCTGACCGACGCGACAGGCAGCCAGGTCGACCCGGCCGGCGGAGCCGCCACCGGCCTGGGCGGAACGGCCCCGCGCGACATCGTCCCCGGACTGATGCCGTGGCTGGCGATCCTGGCGGCCGGGTTGCTGCTTGCTGCCTCCGGTGCCGTCGGACTGCGCAGGTCACGCCGTACCGTGGCCGCGGTCCGCGACTAGGCTCAAGGTGGCGCGGAAGAGATACCACGGCTCGTTCGGCTCAAAAAAGATTTTAAAAATTTATCCCGAACGGACCGTGGTTAACCGGCCCGCGCCCGTGCGACGGCCCGGGTGTCCAGCGCCGCGCGGTGCCGAGGGCTGGGTCGGAGGCGCCTTGAGGTGCCTGAAGTCGCTGCCGGGCAGCGTCGCTATCATGGCCGCGGCCCGGCGCAGCCGGGACAGCGACAGCCGGTCCGTGCGCCAGCCCCGGTCCAGCTGCGCGCCGACGGCGCTGGCCCACAAGCTGACCACGGTCCGCGCGGTCGGGTGGTGCTGGTCCAGGACGTCGAGCATCTCCTCGCCGTACCGCTCCCGCCACCGCCGCGGGTGCCAGCCGACCAGGACGCGGGACACCCAGCCGGCCAGCGGCGCCCGCATCACGCGCCCCACGCGGTCGCGCTGCGTAGCCGCGCGACCGCCACGATGGGTCAGGCGGAGACGGCGCGGGGCGCCCGGCTGGCCCTCGCTCTGGCGGCCGCCGGGGGCGAGGGCGCGCAGCAAGGACCGGGCCGGGACCTGCTGGCGGCGAGCCAGCATGGCGGCGACGGCAACGGTCGCGGCCAGCGAGATCAGTCCGCCCGCGATGATGCTCACGCGGGGCCCGAACTGCGTGGCGACCCAGCCGGCCAGCGGCGAGCCGATCGGGGCTCCGCCCAGGAAGACGAGCATGTACAGGCCCATTACCCGGCCGCGCATGGATGCCGCCGTGCCGAGCTGGGTCGAGGAGTTGGCCGCGGTCGTGAACATGAGCACAGCCAGGCCGGTTGGCACGAGAGCGACCAGGAACGACCAGAAGGCGGGCATCAGCCCGGTGCCGATCTCCAGCGCGCTGAACGCCAGCGAGGTGACCAGCAGCAGCCGGAGGCTGGGCCGCGCCCGGCGGGCCGCCACCAGCGCACCGCCGAGTGCGCCTACCGCGAAGGCGGTTGATGCGATCCCGAACGCTCCCGCGCCGGTGTGGAACACCTCGCGCGACATCAGCGCGATGGTCACCTGGAAGTTCATCCCGAACGTGGCGACGAAAAATATCAGCACCAGCGGCATCCACAGCGCGGGGCTGGCCCGTACATAGGCCAGCGCCTCGCGTAGCTGCCCCTTGGCCCGTCGCGGCCGCTCCGCCTGGTGCAGCGCGGCGGGGTTCATCAGCTTGAGGCTGATCAGCACGGCCCCGTAGGACGCGGCGTTCACCAGGAACGCAGCCGGAGTCCCCACGGCACTGATCACCAGGCCGGCGACCGCGGGTCCGGCGATTCTGGCCAGGTTGAAGACCGCGCTGTTCAGGGCGATGGCGTTCGCCATCCCGTCACGGCCGACCATCTCCGCCGCAAAGGCCTGCCGGGTGGGATTGTCCACCACGGTGACCGCGCCCAGCCCGAGCGCCAGCACGTACACGTTCCAGATCTGCACCCGGCCGGTCAGCGCGAGCAGCCCGAGGAGCAGGGCAAGCCCGCCCATCGATGCCTGGGTGACCATCAGGATGTAACGCTTGGGGTAGCGGTCCGCGATCACCCCGCCCCACATGCTGAACAGCATGGGCGCGAACTGGAGCCCGGTGGTGATGCCGAGCGCGGTGCCGCTGTTGTGGGTGAGTTCCAGGACGAGCCAGTCCTGGGCGACCCGCTGCATCCAGCTTCCGGTGTTGGAGATCACCTGGCCGGTCGCGAACAGCCGGTAGTTGCGGGTGCGCAGCGAGCTGAAGGTGCGGCTGGCCTTGCGCACAGCCTTCACCGGAGCCGGGTCGTCAAGATCCGTGGCGCTGCTGCCAGGCGAGCGCCTGGCCCGGTCCACGCTGCTGATGTCGTCGTTAGCCAAAGTCATTACCCACGCTAACCATAAGCGGGCGGCGTCCATTCCGGCGAATGCCTGGCCCGCGATGGTTACCCAACCACCTTGGCTTCGGTGATGCGACGCAGATTCCCGCCACCCCGATGAAGGCCAAGTCGCAGAGTGCCGGCACATTCGCCCTGTCCAACGCGAGTCTGGCCGGCGAGAGGGGGCGCGAAACCGCTTTGCGACCTGCCGGGATCGCGATGTATCGTGTGTCTGCGTGTGGCGGAGGTGAGCGTGGCCGGAGGCGGACAGCCGCGGGCCGAGGGCGGCGTGCGCGAGCGCGCCGAGACCTACCTCCGCCTGCTGGCAGAAGGCGAGCTCCGCCGCGCGCTGGGCTCCCCGCCGATCCGCCGCCCCGGCCTCGGGACCGCCTCGCTGCCGCTGCGCGCCGCATACCGGGTGCTTCCGCCCGCGGCCGCGCTCGCGGCGCGGGCCGTGCGCCCGCTCGATCCGCTCGTTCGCCGCGTGCTGGCAACGCGAGAGCGCGTCCAGGGCCGGGCGCTTCCGGCGGCCAGCCCGGCTGCACGGTGGGCATTCGGCGCCGCCTCCGGGCTCGCCGCGGCGGCCTCGACGTCGGCCAGCGCCACCGGGCGCGCGGGATGGCAGGTACGCCGGATCGCACGGAGCGGTCAGGCGGCCGGGCGGTTCCGCGGCCCCGGGCCGGCCCGCCAGGGGCTGGACTCGGTCGGCCGCCTCGCATCGGACTTCGCCGCCGCGGAGCTGATCGACGTGGCGACAGCCGAATCGATCGTGGACGGGCTTGAGTCGGCGCTCGCCGCGCGGTCCCTGCTTGAGCCGCGCGGGGCGTGGGCGATGCTCCGCAACATCGGGCGGCAGCGGGGTTCGCTCCCTGTCGGCCCGGTGGTCGCGATACCGCTGGGCCGGGCCGCCACCGTGCAGTCCGAGGACGGCCCGATCCAGCTCGTGCTGCTCGCGCTGATCCTCGCCCCGGACCGGGCAGAGGTGACCGTCGCCGGGCGGCTGCCGACGGTCCCGGACGACGGGGCGCGGCTGCGCCGCCACTGGTCCGGGCCGCTGAGGGGCTCGGCCACCGACGACCGGGGCGCTAGATACGAGGCGCATTTCAGCGGCGGGTGGGGCGAGTCGCGGATCGACGGCGCTCTCAGCTTCCGCCCGATCCCTCCCGCGCAGGCGAGCTGGCTTGAGGTCAGGATCGGCGAGACCGACCCGGTGCGCGTTCAGCTCGCCGGGAGCCAGCCGGTCACCGCGGATCTGGACGAGGAGCCGGCGGACCCGGTCGAGCGCTTTCTGGACTCCCGCGCCGAGCGGGTCCTTAGCCATCGCTGGCTGCCCGGTGCGGGCGGCGCCGCGGCAGCGCCCGAGGCCATCGCCGCGCTCCGCGAGATTGGCGCGGTCTCGCCCGCAAGCCCGGCGCTGCGCAGGCTCGCCGCGCTGTTTCGGCGGCTCGGCTCCGGCTCTCCGGAAGTTCAGGATGTGCCGTGGGCGGACCTGCCCGAGCCCTGGGCGAGCGTGCTGGACAGCCAGGATGCGACCGACGGGCGGGTGGGCGTCAGCCCGCTGGCCGTGGTCTTCCCCGAGATCGACGGCACGCGCTGCGTGCTCACCGGGCTCCGCTCGGAGCCGGACTCGGCGTCACTGCAGCTCACTGGCTGGCTCGGGCCCCTACTCGGCTGGCCGCCGTTCGCCGGCGAGACGACGTGGCCGTCCGTCTGGGCGCGCGATAGCGCCGGCCGCTGGCACGTCGCCGCCCAGAACGGCGGAGGGTTCGGCGGCGGGCATGCCAACGTGACGCTGCGGCTGACTCCGCCGATCCACCCCGAGGCGACGTCGCTGGAGATCATGCTGCTCGGCAAGTCCGGCCGGGCGACCGCGACGGTCCCGCTGGCCTGGCAGGACATGCCATGACCGCGCCCTGGTGGGCCACCTTCGGCCCGGCCGAGGCGACCTGGCGCTGCGGCGGCGTGCAGCACGGGCTGCGCTGGGAGGCCGGCCGGCTCACCGCCCCTGATCACCCCGAGGCCGAGGGTGAGCTTGTGCTCGGCGCGCTTGGCGGCGACCAGCCAGAGTGCATCCGGCTGCTGCGCGCCTGGGGCGAGCACTCCGACGATCTGGACGTGCTCATGCTCGGCCCGCGCTCTTCAGCCGACACGCTGACCGTCGACTCGCGCGACGCCGAGCAGCTCCGCCACGGGCCGGCCGGCCGGCACGGCCATGCACGCCGCCCGGGACCGGCTCCTGGCGGCGTGATCCCGGGAACGCCGCTGACCTGGGGCTCGCTGTGGTTCAGCACGCTGCGCAGCTTCGCGGCGAATGCCCGCGGGCTGCCCCGCGGCACCGTCACCTACGGGCCTGGCCATGCGGCCCGAGCGACCCAGGTGGCACGGCTGAGCGCGGCGCAGGGCGGCGCCTTCCTAGCGCGCCGGCCGGGCAGCGCTCACGCCTTCTTGCCGGGAACGGGCCAGGATCCGGACCGCGAGCTCGCCCGGCGCGCTGAGCTGCTCGAGCTGCTCATGCTCGGCCCGGCGTTTCAGTTCCGGCTATCCGCCACCGTGGCCGCCGCCCGGTCAGAACACGATCCAGGGACGGCACGCCCCGCGCTTGCCGCCGCCCTCGCTGGCCGCCTCGCCCCGGCGGTCGCCGCCTGGCTGCACATCAACCCGGACGACGTGACCTGTGCCATTGGTGCGGAGCGCGCGATCACCGGACAAGGCGGCGGCAGGAAGGGCGTCCGGGCCGCCATGCCGGTGTCGTGGCTCAGCGAAGTCTGGGCTCCCGGGCTGGCCCTGGTCGACGGTCACCTGGTTACCGACATCACTCGCGCCGAGTTCCCGGACGCTGATGTGCTAGCGCTTGAAGTGCCAGGCGGCGAGCCGGCCGCTCTCGCCGTTCAGTGCCAGAGCGGCGCCAGCTCGTCGCAGGTCCCCCGATGGCGCATCACCCGACGGTAGCCGCTCCGCCGTACCGGCTGGAGGTGGCGCCTGTCACCAGGGGACCGGCGTCCCGTCCCAGGAGAAGAACTCCCCGGTGGGTCCGTCGTCTGGCAGCAGCGCCAGCCGGACCGCGCCCGCTGCGGCCTCGGCCGGGTCGCCGCCGCTGGCCGCGGCGGCGGCGTTGAGGCCGGTCCGGCGCAGGCCGGGTGCCAGCGCGTTGACCTTGATGCCGTCGTCGGCCAGGGTGTGGGCGTAGAACACCGTGAGCGCGTTCAGCGCGGTCTTGGACGAGCGGTAGGCGGCGTACCTGCCAGGCCAGTGCCGGGACTGCGGGTCGGTGGCCCAGGTCAGGGAACCGGTGCCGCTGGAGACGTTCACGATGCGGGGGCGCGCGGACCGCCGCAGCGCGGGCAGGAAGGCATTGGTCACCGCGACGACCCCGAACACGTTCGTCTCGTAGATCCGCCGGAAGGTGCCGGTGTCCTCCTGATCCGGGGTCTTGGCGTCGCCGGAGATGCCGGCGTTGTTGACCAGGATGTCCAGGGTGCCGGCCTGGCGCGCGGCAGCGGCGATGCTCGCGTCGTCGGTCACGTCGAGGACGAGCAGCCTGGTGTCGCCGCCTATCTCCCCGACGGCGCGCTCTCCTCGTGCGGCGTCGCGCGAGCCGACGTAGACGGTGAGGCCTGCGTCCGCGAACTGGCGGGCAATCTCCTTGCCGATTCCGTTGCTGGCACCGGTGACGAGTGCAACCAAGTTGTCCACGCCGTCGAAGCTACCTGACGGGCCCCCGGCAGCAGGCTCCGGGTGCATTCCGGCCACTTCCCGTGTCATATCCCGGGTTCCGGAAGGGCAGGCAGCACGACCAGAAGCAGATTGACCGGGCGGTCCGGGCGCAGAAGGCATGCGAGCGTAACCACCGCGGGCCCGCGTGCCCTAGCGCGGGACACTGCCCCAGCCTGTGCCTGCCATGAGCGTTTCCAGCTTGTTGATCGCGGGCTCTATGTTGGTGAACAGGCGGGCGAGCGCTGATTCCATCAACGGGTCCCCTTGATGATCTCCGATGCCGCAGGTGGCGTTGAGACGGGATCGCTGCATCCAGGCAGACACGTCGGGATCGGTGGTCCAGATGATCTCGGCACGCTGGGCGATGTGAGTGAGCGGGACCCAGTCGGCCGCCGCGTCAGGATACTGGTTTGCCGGGCAGATGAGGTTCTTGCGCGAGTCGTCGCCGCGCGTTGCCTCGATATAACCGGTCAAGGCGGCGCTGAAGACCGGCTGGCAGGCCCTGATCTGCTGCAGCGTGATCAGGCCGTCGCTGAAGACTGGCCGGGCAGGCTTGGTGCGAAGGCCGGCCGCTGAGCAGTCGACGTGAACCTGCCCGCGGTCAGCCGGGATGGACCCGCCTGCGAGCGTTATCTGGTCCGGCCCGATGCGCGTGACCCTTCCGAGGCGGATCACGTTCTCGATGCTGCGCAGGCTCACCAGTTCGTCCTGGCTCACCGTCGCGCAGCGGAACGTCGTCGGCTCGACGCCGGGGTCTAGCCTGATGAGCTGGCCGCACGCTTCAAGCCGCCGGAACAGGTCGGTCAGGTCGCCGGCCTGGGCTGCTGCTTCCAGGTAGAGCGACACGCCCTCGATCAGCCGGGGCAGCAGCTCGAGCGGCTGCTGGAATGCCCGGTCCAGGAGCCAGGGATCCCGCGGCCTGACCCAGCGGATCGCGTCGGGCGGCACGCCGGCGCCGAGAAGCCACAGGCACGCGTCGATCGCGGTCTTGCCGCCGCCGAGGATCGTGAACCCGCTTGCCTGGCTGCTCAGCCCGACGAGGTCGTTGACCGGGATCAGCCGTGTACCTGACTCGATGCCGAACGGCGGGACATGGGTCGCCGGGATGGAGGGCTCGAGATACCTGGCGTCCACGACCCGCCTCCGCACCCGGATCGTGGTGGTCTCCCCGGTCAGCCGGGACGTGAACTGGTGCCCGTCCCGTCCTGCGCTGTAGTCGGACATGCCGAAGAACCGGACCCGGCCGGAGGGCAGCAACTGCTCGTCAAGCACCTGCTGGTAGTAGGCGCAGATCTCGGCCGCCGTTGCCCGCGGGTAATAGCCGGCGTTCGGGCCGTCCCGGTCAATCACGTCACTGCCGAGCTGCCTGGAGTTGACGCCATACAGGGCCGACGGCCCGTGCAGGCGCACGAACGGGTAGGCGTCGTGCCAGTGGCCGCCCGGACCGTGGCGCCGGTCCACCAGCACCACCTCGGCATCGCTGGCCGCGATGAGTGCGTCGACGAACGCCAGGCCCGCGGCGCCTGCGCCGATGACCAGGTAATCGGTCTCGATTGCGTCCACAGCCGGCCTCCCGGGTTCTTATACGCACGACCGTTTAAAAGACTGTACGATCGTTCGTATATGCTGTCAAGATGACCTTCCCGGACGGCGAGCCTCCCGCGCCGCCCCAGCCGCCGGACGCCGGGCGGCGCACCCGCGCCCCCGGGGACCGGTCACGCGCCCGGGTGCTCGAGCACGCGGCGGCGCTCGCCACGCTCGAGGGCCTGGCCGGCGTCTCGATCGCGCGGATCGCCGCCGCGACCGGAATGCCGAAAAGCAGCGTTTACGTCCTCTTCGGATCGAAAGAAGAGCTCCAGCTCGCGACAATCGACGCCGCCCGGGCGACCTTCATCCGGCACGTCGTCACCCCGGCGATCACCACTGCACCTCCGGGCCGCCACCGGCTACAGCGGCTCTGCGACGGCTACCTCGACTACGTCGAACAGCGGATATTCCCCGGCGGCTGCTTCTTCGTCACCGCATCCGCCGAAATGGGTGGCCGGCACGGGCCGGTACGCGACCGCGTCGCCCTCTACCAGCTGCAGTGGCAACAGCTCCTGTCCGAGACGACCCGCCAGGCCCATATCGCGCACGAGCTCCCTCCCGGCACCGACCCCGACCAGCTCGCGTTTGAACTCGGCGCGCTTCTGGCCGGATCGGATATCGCAGCCGTCCTGCACGACGACAACACGCTCATCGACCGCGCCCGCCAGGCAGTCCACGCCCTGCTCGGCAGCCAAGACGTGGGCTGCCCCACGGGTTAAACGGCCACCCCATCCGCTCATCGCTCCCGCATTGGCCGGCGCTCAGAACTGCGCTTACCCGGCCAAGCGCTCCGATTCGGCGCTATATGAGTGGTTGAGGACCAGCGGGCCGCCAGGCGGCCGGGGAGCCTGCATACGAGCCTCTGGCCGCGCGCACCAGCGGCCGCGCCCGGGCCGTCAGCGGGTCATGCCGCCTCCGGTCCGGTCGCTGAGGAAGGCACGGACGTCGGCGATTTCCTGGTTGCCGATGCCGTGCGCGAGGCCGGGGTAGACGCGCTCGGTGAGGGTGGAGTGGGCGGTCAGCCACTGACGTGTCCGCTCGACCGCGTCGGCGGGGATCATGGGGTCCCTGGCTCCTCTTCCCCAGAACACGGCCGGGAGCAGGGCGGCCAGCTGCTCGTCGGCCGGCTGCGGCGCAGTCTGGACGAAGCCGGAGAGCACGACGGTGGCCGCGATCCGCCCGGGACGGGTCCGCAGCAGCTGGGTCGCCATGAGGCCGCCCTGGGAGAAGCCGACGGCGGCCACCTTGGCGTCCGGGGTCAGGTGAGCGTCGATCCACTGCCAGGCGGCGTCGGTGGCGCGGGCCGGGTCCCGGTCGCCGGGCGCGATGGGCGGGAACCACGCGTAGCCGCCGGGAGCCACCCCGAGCGGGGCGCGCAGCGCTGCCCAGGGCAGGGCCGGTGCGAGCATCGGCCCGAGCGGGGCGAGATCCTGCTCGTTCGCGCCGTAGCCGTGAAACAAGACCAGCGCCACCGGCGCGTCCGGCGTCCAGCCCGCGGACACCTCGCCGTACAGCACGCCCGGCCCGGCGCTGCCTGTCATGGCTATCTCTCCCGGCTTCTCGACGGACAGAGCGCATCGCCCCGCTAACGCTGTCCGCGTTTACGCAGCTCCCAGCTCCCGCGGAACAGTACCAGCATTGTCCGGCACTCGCGCTGCTTGTTGAGCGGGGTGGCCTTGGGCATCATCGCCGCCCGCCGTTGAGGTGTGCAGATCAGGTCGGTCTGGCGCGGCACGAGGGACAGTCCCGGTTCGGGTGCGGGGTTCAGGCGTGGTCGTTCTTGTTCCACAGCTGGTGAGTCAGACCGCTAGGCGAGGTGACCGACTCGACGGTGAAGCGGTCTTCGAGGCCGCTTGATCCCTCCCAGAGGGATACGCCGCGCCCGAGGGTGATCGGCACGATCACCAAGTGCATGAAGTCGACCAGGTCGGCCTGGAGGAACTGACGTAGTGTCGAGGGTCCGCCGCCGATGCGGACATCGCGACCACCTGCAGCCTCCTGGGCCAGGCGAAGCACCTCGTCCGGCGGCCCGTCCACGAACCGGAAGCTCGTCCCGTTGGGAAAGTCAATCGTGGGGTGCGGGTGGTGGGTCATGACGAATACTGGCGTCTGGAATGGCGGTTCGTCGCCCCACCAGCCCCGCCACCCGTCGTCGGGCCAATCGCCAGCTTGGGGACCGAACTTGCGACGTCCCATGATCTCGGCGCCGATGCCCTGGCTCCACATGCTGGTTAGGGCACGGTCCAGCGTGACGGGGGCATCCGCCTTATCGACGCCGTGGATTACCCGGCCGTCGAACCACTTGAACAGCCGCTCGGCGCCGCCAATCGGGGCGTCGAACGTCACATGCTCGCCGGCGGCGTAGCCGTCGAGGGAGATATTCATGTTGTGGACCCGGGTGCGGGGCATCACGACTCCTTCTGTGATCGGACGCAGCGTTTGATATCTAGACCCGACGGGATGGCCGGGCTCATCGCTGGCGCTGAAATCATGTTCGGTGGCTGAACCCCATCCGTATCACACGCGACCCGGCATGGTCAGGCAGGGGCAATGACGGCCACCGGCCTTCGTGGTCCGTTCCAGGACGAGGTCCCGGGCCACCGTAAGCCTGTGTCAGGCCGGGCGACGCTGAGCGACTCGGCGAGGAACGCGAGTTCGTGCCGCAGCAGGTGGCTGAAGGTGTCCTCGTCGGCCGGGGTGTTGTGGGTCGTGCCGGGCAGCGGCAGGACCTGGTGGGGGCGGCCGGCCGCCAGCAGCGCCGCCGACATGCGCAGCGTGTGCGCCACCACCACGTTGTCGTCGGCCATCCCGTGAATCAGCAGCAGCGGCCTGGTCAGGCTGGCGGCCCCGGTTATGGTGGAGGACCGGTCGTATCCTTCGGGGTTCTGTTGTGGCAGGCCGAGGAATCGCTCCCGCCAGTGCGTTTCGTAGAGCCGCTGATCGTGGGGGGCGGCCCCGGAAACGGCCGCGTGGAATACGTCGGGGCGGCGGATCACGGCGATGGCCGCGAGCGCCCCGCCGTAG
>Ga0209169_10001669_pt1 | contig 13551 bp, 14 predicted proteins | sample HubBroMetageWRM4_FD_188346 | JGI IMG/M metagenome (GOLD analysis project Ga0209169, IMG submission 188346) | Warmed soil microbial communities from the Hubbard Brook experimental Forest, New Hampshire - Hubbard Brook CCASE Soil Metagenome WRM 4... | ecosystem: Environmental > Terrestrial > Soil... | reverse complement strand
CCGGACGAATGGCGCGCCGCCACGAAGGCGACCGGCCCGTTGCTGGTTAACGAGGCATACCAGACCAACAAGGACATCCTGGAACGTGACGCCGACCGGATCTCGCCCGACGTGGCGGCCCGTCTGGACACCGGGCGCCAGGTCACGCCGGCCGAACTCGCGGCGGCCAACGAGACCAGGCAGCGGTGGCAGGAACAGCTCGCGGCGCTCTTCGGCCGCTTCGACCTGCTGGTCACGCCGGTGCTGACGATCCCGCCGCCGCCGCTGGACCGGGCGACCGACCTGCTGGAGTCGCGCTGCACCTTGCCGGTCAACCTCGCCGGCGGCCCCGCGCTGGCGATTCCGGTCCCGGCCCGTAGCCAGCTGCCCGCGAGCATCCAGCTCGTCTCCGCGCCCGGCACCGAGGAACGCCTGCTGGCAGCCGGTCTGGCGGTCGAGGCCGCCGTAGCGGGTTGAGCCCCTTCCGGGCGCCAGGCCAGCCCGTAACGTAGCGTTACGGCCTATGACGCTTCGTCGGGACCGCCAGGGAGATGCACAGCAGAAGCGCTCCCGCCCGCCGCTGCCGGTGCGCGGCCTCCTTGCCGCTGCGGCCCGCGCGGCCCGTCACGACCCGTGGCGGATCCTGGCCGTCGCCGTCGCGGTGTCCCTGCTGACCGTGCTGGCCGATATCGCGGTCACGAACCTCATCGACCACGCCGACGTGTCGCTGGCGCTCACCGGTGAGCTGAGCTCGTCGGCGCTGGAGGTCCTGGGATCGGTGTTCTTGTCTGGATTCGTGTGCCGGATCGTGGGCTCGGCCGAGCACGGCCAGGAACCCGCCTCGATCGGCCAGGTCGCCAAGACCCTGCCGTGGGTGCGCCTGATCCTCGCCGACCTGCTGGTGGTCGTGCTCGTGGTGCTCGGCCTGATCGCACTCGTGATCCCGGGGCTCATTGCAGTCACCGTTTTCGCGATCGTCGGCCCGGTCATAGAGATCGAGGACAAATCGGTGCGCGCGGCGCTGCGGCGGTCCGCGCATCTCGTCCGGCCGAAGTTCTGGTGGGTGGTGCTGCTCGCCACGCTGCCGCTGGCGGCGCTCAGCGAACTCGAGTCGCTCGCTCCCGAGCCGCACACCGTGACCGCGGCCCTGGAAACACTCGCGATCCGCGGGCTCGGCACCGCGGTACTGGACGCGGTCGTCGTCCTGGTCCTGGTCGAACTGGCCTACCAGCTGATCGACCTGGATCGGCTTCGGACGGCGCCGAAGAATGCGTAGCGACAGCCAGCTCTTCACGATGGCGGTAGCTGAAGCGGCTTCGCGCTGATTGTGGTTCCGGGGACGGCGACGGTGGTGGCGGAGACTTTGAAATGGCGGCTGGCCGCAGTCACCGCGGCGGTGGCATCGCCTGCTCTTGCCAGATGGGTCAGCACCAGCTGCCGGACGCCCGCGCGACTTGCCGTGGCGGCTGCCAGTTCAGGGGTTAGGTGGCCGTGCCGGTCGAGTTCTGCGGCCGAAGCGGCGAGGTAGGTGGCTTCGCACAGGAAAAGGTCGGCGTTGCTCGCTGCTTCGATCAGCGCGTCGCAGGCCCCAGTATCAGAGGAAAACGCAACGGTCTGCTGCGGCGAGCTGAATCGGAGGGTGGCTGACGGCACGGCGTGCCTGGCCGGATACGAGGCCACTCGGAGCTGCCGCGCGACCGGGGCGGGGACGCCGTCCATGCCGAGCGCTCCGAGCTCGAACGACCCCTGGATGGTGTGTGCCATCTGCGGCAGAGTCGGAACGGCAAAAAGATCATCGAGGCGTCGGAGGACTGCGAGCGCCGACGGCGGTGCGAGCAGCGGGATGCGTGGCAGCGGCTCCGGGAAACGGCGAGCGTAGGCGAGTCCGATGACGTCGGCGGCATGGTCGGCGTGTTCATGAGTGATGACAACGGCGTCGAGCCGTTCGAGCCACCCGGTGCGGGCAAGACTGACGGCCGTGCCGGGGCCGCAGTCGACGAGCACTGCCGTGTCATCGTGCCGCAGCAGGTATCCGGAGCTGCGGCCCCCGGCGCTGGAGAGGACGTCGATGTTCATGCTGGCAGCCGATTCCGGTCAGCCGCTGCCGAGCAGCGGCTTTCCCATTGGGAGGCCCTTGCTGCCGGTGGCAAGCAGCATGACGTGGAAGTAGATGTAAATAGCCTCGGCGACGAAGGCCATCACCACCCATCCGCCCGCCTTGCTGACTGCTGCGGAACCGCTGTAGGAGGCGATGAGCAGCAGGATCAGGGCCAGGTCGACGAGGCCGAACAGGAGTGTGAAGGACGATGGCATGCGCAGTGTTGCGAGGGTGAGTGCACCGATGGCGACGAGCCAGCAGATCAGATAGACCTCGACCGCGTTAGACGCGTCGGCGGCAGGTATGCCGTACCAGCCGTGGCGCAGGCCAATGCCGAGGGCGACGTAGCTGATGTAGAAGCCGAGGATCGTGCCATATAGCGTCGCGGTGACGTTCTGGCCGAGTGCTGCCGCCCAGATGGTGGCGATGAGCATGCCAACCGAGGTGGCCGACAGGAGGATCGGCAGTGCCGCCCCGGCTGCAGCGGCCGGGAAGACGCCGATCGTAACGAGCCCGAGGCCGGTAGCTCCGGCGATTACGTTGGGGATGCCGACCATTGCCGGGTCTCCCTTCAGCGGGCTGGGCAGAGGGGATGCGTCGCCGGGAGAGGGGACAGCCGCTGCGGTCGCGGCCGGGCTGGTGGCGTTTGCGGTCATGGTCTGCTCCTTATTCAGGTCCACAGGAACTTGCTGGCTCGGTTCGCGCCTTCAGTCAGGCTGCGGAGCTTTTCCCAGGCGATGGACGGAAGAACGGGCAGGAAGGTGGCGAAGGTCGAAAGGCCGCAGTCGGTGCCGGCCACCACACGGTCCCGCCCGACGATCCCGGCGAGCCGGATAATGCGCTCGGCGACCAGATCGGGATGCTCGATGTAGTTGCTGGAGGTATCGATCACCCCGGGGATGAGCGTCAGCGAGTCGGGAATGGCAATGTCCTGGAAGACGCGCCATTCGTGGGCGTGTCGGGGGTTGGCGTTTTCGAAACAGAGCGCGCCGACGTTGGCGCGGGTCACGATGGGGAGAATCTCGCCGAGTTCGACGTCGTGGTGATGCGGTCCTTCATAGTTGCCCCAGCAGATGTGCAGCCGGATCCGGTCGGGGTCGATGCCCTCGACAGCGTGGTTCAGCACCTCGACGTGGCGGCTGATCTGCCTGATGAACTCGTCGCGGTCGGCGGGAGGGCTCTGCACGTGACGGCCCATGGCCAGGTCGGGACAGTCCAGTTGGAGGTCGAAACCAGCGTCGGTGATGGCCCGGTACTCCACGGCCATCGCCTCGGCCAGCGCTTCAAGGTAGGCGTCGTCGCTCGGGTAATAGCGGTTCTGCAAGAAGATGCTGATCACGCCGGGGGACGCGGCAGGGATGAATCCGCGTCGGCCGGTACCGGCCAGCGCCTTAGCGAAGTTGTCGAGATCCACCTGGATGGCCTGCTGGCCGGTGTAGCTGACCGGACCGTCGCAGGATGGCATCTGGGTTACCAGCCCGGCGAGGGCGCGCTCGGTAAATGCGGGGTGATCGTCAAGGTCCGCCAGGGCAAGAGTCCCGGGCTCTCCGCCGAACCCGGACAGCCGTTCCTTGACATACGTCGAATAGCCGATCTTGCCGACCTCGCCGTCGCTGACGATGTCAATGCCGATCGCGGCTTGCCGCCCGGTGACCTCGGTGACGGCGTCGGCGATCATCGATGCCATGGTGCCGGCGGGCGGAACCGGTCCCGCGCCAGTCTCCCGGTTGGCGAATGCCTGGCTGAGTTCCGGCGGCCTGGGGAGGCTCCCGGTATGAGTGGTGCGGATCCTGTCCGCGTGGCCTGCGTACATGGCGTCTCCTTCGGGGGCTGCCTGGCTAGAAGCGGTGGTCGGAGATGACGTCATTGATCCGCCGGGCAAGGCCGAGGGCGGTGTCGCCTGCCTGCACGGCTATCGCGACCCACAGCGCATCCAGCACGATCAGGTGCGCGATGCGGCTGGCGAGCGCCTCGACGCGGTATGACGTCTCACGAGTCGCCGCGACGAGGGTTATGTCGGCCACTTCGGCCAGCGGCGAGCGCGGAAAGCTGCTCACGGCGACAACGGTCGCCCCGGCTGCGGCCGCTGCCCGCGCCGCGGCGACCGTCTCCCGAGTCGAGCCGGTATGGCTGACCACCAGGGCGACGTCCTCGGGATCCAGCACGGTCGCCCGCACATGCTGGAGGTGGGCATCGGCCGGCGCGTCCGCCTCTATGCCGACCCACAGCAGCCGGTAGGCCACGTCCTGGGCCAGCGGGGCCGAGGTCCCGACGCCCAGGCACAGTACCCGCCGGGCGCCGGACACGGCACTGACCGCGGCGGCGAACGCGTCCGGGTCCACATGGCCTATGCCCAGGTCGACCGCTTCGCGGGCACCATCGCGCAGCTTCGCGAGCACTACCGTCGGCGAGTCCCCGATGTGCACTTCGCCCTGGATCTCCTCGGCGGCGACCGGGCGGCCCTCCCGGGCCAGGGATAGCTTGAGGTCCTGGAAGCCCTTGAAGCCGAGCGCCTGGCAGGTACGCACGACCGTGGACAGCGCCGCGTCGGCCAGGGACGACACCTCGCTCGCCGACAGGTAGAGCAGCCGGTCGCCCTGCTCGAGGATCGTCCGTGCAACCCGGGACTCCACCGGGCTGAGTCCGGCAAGCCGGGAGCGGATACCCGCGGCGATCGGGCTCATGGCGTCGGTGGACAGCGCGCTGTCGCTCATGCAGCCATGCAAGCAGCAGGAGATGGAGAAGGGGAGCCGTGTGAGTGAACCATCGATGAACAATCCAGCGGTAGTCGATGGATGATCCATCCCCGCTACGATGGGCGGATGAGCGACCGCCGCGCCGGGCTGGATCTCGCGCCCGGTGAAGTCGTGCTGGACTGGAACGGAACGGTGGTCGCCGATCGCTCCCGCGCGGTCGAGGCAACCAACGCTGTCCTCGCGGCCCATGACCGGCCACCGATTACCGACGCCGATTTCGGCCGGCTGTTCTCGCTGCCGCTGCGCCGCTTTCTGTCCCGCCTCTCGGTGCCAGCTGGCGCGCTCGCTGACGCCGAGGCGAGCTGGAACCTCCATAGCGCGGAGCGCGAGGCAGAATTGTCACGGGGTGCCCTGGAACTCCTTATGGCATGCCAGCGGCTCGGTCTGAACGTGGGCATTCTTACCGCCGCCGACCCGGGCGTCGTCGATGCGGATGCCGGGCGCCTTGGGATACGTTCCCTTCTGGCCTGGATATCCGGTTCGAGCCAGGACAAGACTGCCGAGTTGCGACGCAGGGGCGCCAGCGTCGGCCGCATCCTCTACGTCGGCGATACCGCCGACGACATCTCCTATGCCCGCCGCGCAGGAGCGCTCGCCGTCGCCTTCACCGGCGGCTACCACGACGCCGATCAGCTACGCAGCGCCGGCCCCGATTTGGTGGTCGATGACCTCACCCAGCTCGTCCCGCTGCTTCGCTAAGCCTTGGCGGTGTCGCCGCCCGGCAGCACGTCCTTGCAGCGGCCGATGCGGGCGTCGAGGTCGAACAGAAAGCTCTCCAGGGCCACCCGCTTGGCCTCGACCGTCTCGCGCAGGCTCTCCAGCAGGATCAGGCACTCACGGCCAAGCTGCTGGCGCTGCTCGTCGCTGGTGCGCTCGTCCCGGTAGGCACGGCGGATCTGGGCCAGCCGGTCCTCGTTACGCAGCACGACCGCGATCTCGTCGAGGTTCAGGCCGAGCAGGGTCTGCAGTTCCCGGATGCGCGCCACCCGGGCCAGGTCGTCCGCCGAGTAGCGGCGCAGCCCGCCGGGCGTGGTACTGGCGGGCTCGAGCAGGCCCAGTTGCTGGTAATAGCGCAGGGCCCGCTCCGAGACGCCGGCTTGCGCCGCCGCGGCACCGATGCCAAGCAGCTCACCGTGTTCCGCCTGCTGACCGGCGGGCGGTGCTGCGGTGGCAGTTCGGTGCGCGGGGCTCATGGGCTCAGCCGGTTCCGCGCGACGTGTCAAGTTCCTCGCCCGTGCTGCCGGAGGTGGCGAGGTGGCCGTTGCCGCTCCGCGAGCCGTTGGCCGCCGTCCCGGTCTGCGCACCGTCGAGGCCGGCCACCTCGGACGACTCGTCGAGCCCCAGCGCCTCGGCGGAGTCGGCTGCGCCCTCGGCCAGCTCCTCAGACAGCGGCGTGACGTGGTGGAAGTACTGCTTGCCACGGACGGCCGACGCGATGAGCGCGATGCCGGTGGCGATGGCGGCAAACGTAAACGCCAGGTGCAGTCCTCCGGCGAACGGCTCCTCCAGCAGCTTCGGGAAGAACGTCCGCCCGGTGATGTACGCCACCTGCTTGGCCGGCATGTGCTGCAGCGCACCGGTCGGGCCGAGCAGTTCCTTGATCGGGTTGTAGCCGAGGAAGGCCGAGAACAGGCTGCCGATCGGCGGCTCGCTGGCGACGAGGTGGGCCGGGCCGGGGGCGACGCCGGCGGCGGTCAGACCCTTGTACAGGTGGGACGGCAGGCGCGAGGCCAGGCCGACGGTGACGATCGTGAAGAACAGGCCCATCGACAGCACGGTGGCCGAGTTCTGGAACGTGTTGAGCATCCCCGCGCCGGCACCACGCTGGTCCGGCGGCAGGCTGTTCATGACCGATGCCTGGTTGGGAGCGAAGAACAGCCCCATGCCGAGCGCGAACATGAAGATCAGCAGCGCGAACCAGATGTAGCTGAAGTTGATCGGCAGCAGTTCGAGGAGCAGGAAGCTTGCCCCGGAGATGGTCAGGCCGGCGGTGGCGAACAGCCTGGCCCCGAACCGGTCCGACAGCGCGCCCGCCACCGGGCCGACGAGCAGGAACCCGACCGTGAGCGGGACCATCGAGATGCCCGCCCACAGCGGGGTCTCGGCGAAGCTCTTTCCGTGCTGCGGCAGCCAGATCCCCTGCAGCCAGATGATCAGCATGAACTGGATGCCGCCCCGGCCGAGGGCGCCGAGCATTCCGGCGATGTTGCCGGCGGTGAACGCCCGGATCTTGAACAGGCCGAGCCGGAACATCGGCGCCGGCACCTTGGTCTCCACCCAGCAGAACACGACCAGGATGGCGATCCCGCCGAAGATGCCGGCCAGCACCCAGGGGTTGGTCCAACCGGTCGGGTGGCCGCCGTACGGGAGCAGCGAGTACACGATCCCGACCAGCACCGAGATCAGCCCGACCGCAAACAGGGTGTTACCCAGCCAGTCGATCTTGGCCGGGATGCGGATGCCGTTGTCGCGCAGCATGAGATAGGCCCAGACGGTGCCGAACAGGCCGAACGGAACCGAGACCAGGAACACCAGCCGCCATTCGATCGGGGCGAGCACGCCGCCGAGGATGAGGCCGAGGAACGCGCCGGACACGGCGGCGATGCCGTTGATTCCCATCGCCTTCCCGCGCTCGTTCGCGGGGAACGCGTCGGTCAAGATCGCGGTCGAGTTGGCGAACAGGAACGCGCCGCCGACGCCCTGGAATATCCGCATGATGATGATCCACAGCGCCCCGGGCACCCCGGTGAGCCAGGTGACCGACAGCAGGATCGAGAACAGCGTGAAGACGGCGAAGCCCAGGTTGTACATCTTCACTCGGCCGTAGATGTCGCCCACCCGCCCGAGGCTGACCACCAGCACGGCGGTGACCAGCAGGAATCCCAGGAAGGTCCACAGGAAGTAGGAGGTGTTGGACGGGACGAGCGGGTTCAGCTTGATGCCCCGGAACAGATCCGGCAGCGAGATCAGCAGGATCGACTGGTTGATGGTGACCATCAAGATCCCGAGCGTGGTGTTCGACAGGGCGATCCACTTGTAGTGGACACTCGGCCCTCCCGCGCTCGAGGCCGCCGCCTTGTCCTGTCCCGCCACTCGCATGTGCCGTCCCTCTTGCTTGCCGGTGATCCTGCCCGGATAGATCATAGCGGACCTTGACGTCAACGTCAGAGTCGCGCTCGGCGATGGCTGTCCGCCTGACCGCCGCATGGGCCGGTCAGCCTGAGAGCCGCTTGACCTTCTCGGCCGCGGCGCGTGCCTCCGGGCTCAGGCCGCCGTACCGCTCGGCCGCTTCGAGCAGTTCCTGACTCGCCCGTGCCCGCTCGTCGGGCGGCGGGGCCGGCTGCGGACGGTAGGGGCCATGGGAGAGGGCGGCGTCAAGCCGTTGCTGCTGCGTCATTGCCTCTGCCCGGGCCCGCCTCTTGGCGCCGATGCGACGCTGCTGCCGGGCCGGGGTCCAGTGGGTCAGGCCGATCCTGCGTGTGGCCATCGCCCAGATCAGCCAGCACAGGGCCGCGATGTTCAGCACCATGCCCAGCAGAACGACGATATCCACAGCGGCCGGCCAGCCGGAGCCGATGGCGACGATCTGCAGCAGGAAAAACGCGACAACCCCGCCAGCCAGCGTGACATCCCGGAGCCGTCGGTGCCGGTCGCTCAAGTGCCCCATATCATCGCTTTCGGCCGATGCGCTCTGGGGTGAGTATGTCACGGTTAGCCCTTATCGAGCGCGTTGCGGATCTTGCCTTCAGTGCGACTCGCGGCCGACCTCGTGGCCGCTGGCGCCGACCAGGAAGTCGAGGTCGGCGCCCCGGTCGGCCTGCATCACGTGGTCGACGTAGAGACGCTGCCAGCCGCGGGCAGGGGCCGCGTAGCCTTCCACCGCCGCCACGGGTGGCTCGCGCCGCCGCAGTTCTTCCTGCGGCAGGTCCACGTCCAGCCGCCGCGCCGCGACGTCGAGCTCGATGACGTCGCCGGTCCTGATCAGGCCCAGCGGGCCGCCGGCCGCGGCCTCGGGCGCGACGTGCAGCACGACGGTGCCGTACGCCGTGCCGCTCATCCGGCCGTCGCAGATCCGCACCATGTCGCGCACGCCCCGCTCCAGCAGCTTCGGCGGCAGCGGCAGGTTCGCCACCTCGGGCATGCCCGGGTAGCCCTTGGGCCCGCAGCCGCGCAGCACCAGCACCGAGTCGGCGTCGACGTCGAGGTTGGGGTCGTCAATGCGCCGGTGGAAGTCCTCGATGCTGTCGAAGACGACCGCCCGGCCCCGGTGCCGAAGCAGTTCCGGGGACGCGGCCGCCGGCTTGATCACCGCGCCGTGCGGGGCGAGGCTGCCGCGCAGTACCGCAATGCCCGCCTCGTCCTGCAGCGGATCGCTGCGCGGCCTGATCACGCTCTCGTCCCAGATCCGCGCGTCGCCGAGGTGGTCGACCAGGGGGCGCCCGGTCACGGTGAGCGCCTCGGGGTCGAGCAGGTCCTGCACCTCGTGCAGCACCGCGAGCAGGCCGCCAGCCCGGTGGAAGTCCTCCATCAGGTGGCTTCCGGCTGGCTGCAGGTTGACCAGCAGCGGCACGCCTGACCCCGTCGCGTCGAAGTCGTCGAGCGACAGGTCGATCCCGAGGCGCCCGGCGATGGCCAGCAAATGCACCACCGCGTTGGTCGATCCGCCGACCGCAGCCAGCGCGACTATCGCGTTCAGGAAGGATCCCCGGGTGAGCAGCCGGCTCGGGCGGCGCTCCTGAGAGACCATGTCCACAACGAGACGGCCGGTGGCGTGCGCGGTCTCGAGGAGCCGGCTGTCCGGGGCGGGGGTTCCGGCGATCCCCGGGATCGTCGTCCCCAGCGCCTCAGCCATGCAGGCCATGGTCGAGGCCGTGCCCATGGTGTTGCAGTGCCCGCGGCTGCGGATCATCGAGGACTCGGAGGTGAGGAAGTCTTGCGCGGACAGGTTCCCGGCGCGGACCTCCTCGCTCAGCTTCCAGACGTCGGTCCCGCAGCCGAGGGCCACGCCGCGGAACGTGCCGGTCAGCATCGGGCCGCCGGGGACCACGACGGCGGGCAGGTCGACCGAGGCCGCTGCCATCAGCAGCGACGGGATGGTCTTGTCGCAGCCACCGAGCAGCACCACGCCGTCGACCGGGTTGGCCCGGAACATCTCCTCGGCCGCCATCGCGGCCATGTTCCGCCACAGCATGGCCGTGGGGCGCACCAGCGTCTCGCCGAGCGACACCACCGGCAGGTTCATCGGGACCCCGCCGGCCTCCCAGACCCCCTGCTTGACGCTGTCGGCGACCTCGTCCAGGTGCGAGTTGCACGGCGCCAGGTCCGAGGTGCTGTTCGCGATCGCGATGTGCGGGCGGCCATCGAAGGCGTGGGCGGGCAGGCCCCGGCGCATCCACGCGCGGTGAATGTAACCATCCCGGTCATTTCCGGCGTACCACTGTGAGCTGCGCTGCTCGGGCATCGGCGCTCTTCCGCCCTCCTGCACCAAAGATCTACCATTCGCAAATGTCCTCACAACTTACTCGTGGCGTTGCTTTGGCTGCCGCGGCGGCGCTGGCATGAGGGCATTCGTCGTCACCGGCCCGGGCCGGTCGGAGGTCGCCGACGTGCCGAGCCCGGCGGCAGCGCCGGGCCAGGTGGTCATCGACGTCGAGCGGGCCGGCGTGTGCGGCACCGATGTCGAGCTGTTCACCGGCGACATGGCCTACCTGCGCCACGGCCACGCCGGGTACCCGATCCGGCTCGGCCATGAGTGGTGCGGGACCGTCAGCGCCGTGGGTGACGACGTCGACCCGGGCTGGCTGGGCCGGCGGGTGACCGGCGACACGATGCTGGGCTGCGGCAAGTGCGACCGGTGCCGGAGCGGCCGGGCGCACGTCTGCGAGGACCGCTACGAGGTGGGCATCCGCGGCGGCTTCCCCGGCGCGCTCGCCGAGCAGCTGGCCATGCCGGTCACCGCGCTGCACCCGCTGCCGGACGCCGTGGACGGAGTCGCCGGGGCGCTGGTCGAGCCGGGCGGCAGCGCGCTGCGCGCGCTGCGGGGCGCGGCGCTGCGGCCGGGGGAGCAGGTCCTGGTCCTCGGCCCCGGCACGATCGGCCTGCTGGTCGCGATGTTCGCGCTGGCGCACGGCGCCCAGGTGCACATGCTGGGGCTGACCCGGGAGTCGCTGGATTTTGCCAGCACGCTCGGCGTGCACGGCGCGTGGACCGCGGCGGACCTGCCCCGGCTGCCGTTCGACGCGGTCGTCGACGCGTCCAACGCACCGGCCCTGCCGGCCCTGGCGCTCGACCTGGTCGAGCCGGGCAAGCGGGTGGTGTACGTCGGCGTGGCCGGGCGGCCGAGCGTCGTCGACACCCGGTCCCTGGTGCTGAAGGACGTCACCGCCGTGGGCATCCTCGGCGCCTCGGCCGGCCTGGCCGGCACGATCGAGCAGTACGCGGCCGGCTCGGTGGACCCGCGGCCGCTGGTCGCGGCCACGGTCGGCCTTGCGGACGTGGGGGAGGTACTGGCCGGCTGGCGCCCCGACGGCGCCGGTCCGGGGCCCAAGGTTCAGGTCGACCCGCGCGCCTGAGCCCCGTCCGCACACCTAAAGCCGCGTGTCCTCCGCCCCCGCGTGGCCAACAGGGTGGTAGGCCCCACGCGGTTGGAAGAACCGCAGCGTGGTTCCAACGACCGCATTGCGCCTACGAGGCGGCCAGCAGGTCGGGCACCGCCGGGTCGGCGGCGGTGATCTGGCGCACGATCACCGCGTCGGCCCGGTCCTGCAGCAACCCGGTCAGTGACCTCGTCGCGTCGTCCAGCCGGGTGCCGAAGGCGGCGCCGTCCACGGTCTCCAGCAGGAACACGATCTGCCTGCTCTCGGCGGTGACCTTGGTGCGGTCGGCGTCGCGGTGGTTCCAGTGCCTGGTCAGCACCCCGGCGGCGTCGGTGTAGATGACCTCCCCGGGGTGCGGGTTTTCGGTGCTGCCGGGCTCGCCCAGCGGGGTGAATACCTCTGACCCGTCGGCAAAGCGGATCGTGATGTCGCCGCAGACCTCGCCGAGGTCGAAGGCCCCGGCGGGCACGCCAAAACTGGCCGAGACCAGGTTGTAGCAGTCCACGGCCGGATTGATCCGCGGCAGCTGGCCGGATCGCGCCAGTCGCCGGCGCAGCGCCTCGGCGCTCGGCCGCTGCCGTCGCGGGTTGGTGCCGAACGCGCGGTAGGCGGCCTGCCAGGCGGCCAGATGCGGGTCGTCTCCCACCCCGTCGGCGGGCAGGTCACCGGCCCTGGCCTGCAGGTCGGCAAACCGCGCATCCAGCTCGGGCCAGGGCGAGTGCCCGTCGAAGCCCGACGCCACGACCGCGGTGATCCGCAGCCCGCTGAACTCCGCGCGCACCTCGTCCGAGACCGCCAGCCGCGTCATTTGTTCCCTCCCGGGCAGCCCGCGAGCGCGAACCAGTTTGAGCCCATTGAGCGGGGGCAGGGTCAAGAATCGTGCCAGGCATACACCTGGCCAGGAGACCACGATTGAGCGAGGTGCAGAATTGCTTACGCTAACCGACCGGGCCGCGGAAACGATCCGCACCCTCACCTCCCAGCCGGGTATCCCCCCGGAAACGGGTCTGCGCATGTCCCTGCAGGACAACGAGGCGGGCACGCTGGCGCTCTCGCTGGAGGGCCCGCAGCCGGACGACGCGATCATCGAGGACAGCGGCGCCCGCGTGTTTGTGCAGCGCGATGCCACTGGGATCGTTGAGGACAGGGAACTCGACGCTCAGCTCGATGAGGAAGGCCGGGCGTCGTTCATGCTCGGCAGCCAGGTGGGCTAGAGCCATACCGGAGGGCCCGTCGCGGGCAACCACCCCTGCTCGCGGCGGGTTCGTCATGCCCGTTCGACGATCTCGAGCCGGTTGGCATCCTGATCGCGGAACGCGAACATCGGCGGCGCCCCGGGCCAGCGCAGCACCTCCGGGTCGGCGTCCACGCCGCTGGCCAGCAGGGCGGTGTGCACCTCATCGGCGTCCCGCGCGGTGAGCCGGATGCCGGTCTCCACCCCGGCCGGAACGCCCGGGCCGGAACGGACCAGCGCGATCGTCGTCTCACCGCCCGGCGGCGCCACCTCGATCCACCGCCCGCCGTCGCCGTAGGGGACGTCGAGGCGCTTGGTGAGCCCGAGCGTGCCGGTGTAGAACTCCAGCGCACGGTCCTGGTCGGTGACCGGCACTCCCACCGTGTGCACGCCGGTGATCTGGGTCTTGGCCTGGTCGTTCATTGCATTTCCTCCCGCTGCTTGGTCAGCCGTTGTACATGAGCGAGCCCGGCGTGGTGAGCGACTCGCCGGTCTCCAGCCAGGTCTTCAGTCCGGAGAGGATCATCGGCCAGCCGCCGTAGATCTCCGGGCTCGCGCCCTCGCGGAGCTGGTCGTGGGTGACGGTCAGCCGGCACGAGTCGCCGACCTGCTCGATCTCCCAGCTGACCCGCGAGGTCCCCTCGTTCTTTGCGCCGTCGCTCCACAGCGCCGTCATCGTCTGCACGAGGCGGCGTGGCGGGTCGGCCTCGAGGATCTCGCCCTCAGCCAGCAGGCCGGGCGCCCGCGGGTGGCTCATCTCGACCCGGGAGCCGGGCGTCCACTCCGAGTTGATCAGGCAGCCGAACTGGTACCTGCTCCGGATCCCGGGGTCGGTGATCGCCTCCCACAGGCGCTCGGGCGTGGTCCGGATGTAGATCTCAAAAATCT
>Ga0209169_10001668_pt1 | contig 13557 bp, 10 predicted proteins | sample HubBroMetageWRM4_FD_188346 | JGI IMG/M metagenome (GOLD analysis project Ga0209169, IMG submission 188346) | Warmed soil microbial communities from the Hubbard Brook experimental Forest, New Hampshire - Hubbard Brook CCASE Soil Metagenome WRM 4... | ecosystem: Environmental > Terrestrial > Soil... | reverse complement strand
CCCGACATGAATCCAGATCCGCCGCCTCGCCCTCCACCACCACCGCGAAAGATCGCCCGCAAAATCGGGATCACTATAAAGAAGACAACGAAGATCAGAACGAACACGGCCCACGCGGGAAAGTCGGGTGGTCGCTGTCGAGGCGCGGCCAGTTGAGACTGATTGTCGAGCGTCACTCCCGCATCTTTGGCGATGACATTGGCGATGTCGGACGTCATCAGCGACAAGCCCGCCGCGGAATCGCCTCTAGCCAGGTACGGCACAACTTCGCGGCGAAAGCCACCTATTTTGCCATCCGGAAGAATCGGCTCCAAACCGTAGCCTACGCTTGCACCAAACTTACGATCCTGGGTTGCCTGCAGGATCAGCACGCCTCGGTCACTACCCTTCTTACCTATTCCCCATTTCTGATATAAAGCCACGGCATAGGTAAAGACGTCCTGGCCATCCAGCGACTTCACCGTCACCACGCTAATCTGCGCGTGCGCCTTCTCGTCCACCTGCCGGCACAGGTCGTTCAACCGCGCTTGGGTCGCCGCATCGAGCACGCCGGCGAAATCATTGACGTAGTTGGTCGGGTGCAGAGAAGCAATAGGCTCGGCGGACACCGGCAGCGCGGTGCACAGCGCAATCCACACCATGACAACGCAGGGAATCACCGAAACTCTCGCGAGTCGCTTCATTCGTGGAAATTGTACAGGAGTAACGATCCCAAGAAGGTTAATGTCACTACTCTTCTCCTGAGTGTTGCAGGACGTTCCAGGACTGCTACAATCGCGCGATGCAAGGATTTACACGATCTGCACACACCGCAGCAGCGATTATGGGACGCGCAATGGTCGGACTTCTTCTAGGCCTCTCCGCGGCTAACGCACAGAAAATATCTCCGCCTGACGCACCGGATACGATTAAGGCACGGGCTGGCGAAGAAGTTGTTTTGGTCGCCCATGCCTCCGGGTCGCAGATTTACACCTGTCGTGCCGGCGCGGACGGCAAGTTCAGTTGGACCCTCAAGGCTCCCGACGCGGAACTGAAAGATGGAGATGGCAAGGTGATTGGAAGCCATTTCGCCGGTCCGGGATGGAAGTTAACGGACGGCAGCGAAGTCACGGGCAAAGCGTCGGCACACGTAGATTCCGACGATCCCAACTCCATTCCCTGGCTGCTGGTGGATGTGGTGAGTCATTCTGGAAGTGGCCTGCTCACGAACGTGAACGAGATCCAGCGCGTCCAGACCCACGGTGGAAAGCCTCCCGCCCAGGGATGCGACGAGTCGCACCATGACGTCGACACAAAAAGCAGCTACACCGCGGACTACTATTTCTACGCTCCGGCGAAGTAACGAAAAAAATGCCCTTCCGTTCAGAGCGAACGGAAGGGCATCTCGGTTGCGGCTAGAGCTCAAGAAAGATCCATCTACTGCTTGTCGTACACGGCAGTGGATTTAACTTTATTGCCTTTGGCATCGGTTCCACTCACAGCGACGGTGCGGCTTTTACCGTCGGCCGATATGACAATTCGACCGGTGATAGTAACCTTGCCGTCTTTCTTATTAGTCAACTCCGTAGTGCGATCGTCAATCTTCTTGTATGACCGCGTGTTCGCACCCGGATCGCCGGTGACGGGGTAGTCCTTCCCATCGAACTTGCCCGTCCACTCGTTGTGCGTGGACTTGCCGTCGCCGTCGACGCCATCCACCGTGACTTTGATCTTGTCGCCCACAGCCTCATAGACAACCGTGTTGTTCTTCGCTGACATAGGGGGAAATGTTGACTTGGCCTCGTTCAACTTCCAGGTACCCATATTGGGGCTGGCGAAGCTCACTGCCACAGCAATAAAACACACAGCCAGCGTCGATACAATTGTTTTTGTTTTCATCTCTCTCCTGATTGAGAAGCAAATTTTAAGTATTGATTGAAGCGGGAGCCATTCTAGCGGCGGATTGTGTATTCAGCAATGTCGATCTCTGGGACGTCTTTTCGTGGAGACTGGGCGAGGTCGGCGGCCTCGCGAGTGACAACTTTGTTCGGGAAGCTACCTGCTCTTCGGCACGCGCTTCTTCTTCGTCCTTGTCGTTCTCTTTGTCCCGGCATTCTTTTCTACTCGAAGCATCCAGGCCGCGCGCAACGCGCCGGCGAGAACATCTTCGCTGGCTTTCGAGAGGCGAATGTGGGTCGCTCCCATCCTTCCCCATCCGCCATGAATGGGCATGAACACTTCCGGCAACTCACCGACAAACTCCGCCTGCTGTTCGGGCGTGAGCTTCAAGTTTCCGTAGCCGTGTTTTTCGGAAGCAAGCGTGGCGAAGATTCTGCCTCCCACCCGGAAGTCAGGCGCTCCCATGTGCGAACTTTCCTCTGCCCCTTCGAAGCTCAGGGCAATCCGTCGGAAGTCTGCTGGTTTCATAGTCAATTACTCCGTCAATCACTCCCGCGTCATCGGTCGAATTTTACCGCGCGGGGGAAAAGGTGTCAGGTCGCAGGTCCCAGGCGTCCGGAAACCGGCGGACGGTGGACACCAAGACCTGAGGCCTGACGTCCGAGACTTGTAGTATCCTGTCTCGTCGTCCAGCAATCCCATGATCCGCTCCTACAAAGGCGTTACGCCTCAGTTCCCCAGCACTGCCTACATTGACGACTCCGCCCAACTCATTGGCGATGTCATTATCGGCGAGCACTCCAGCGTCTGGATGAATGCCGTCCTCCGGGGGGACGTCCACCAGATTCGCGTCGGCCACTATTCGAACATTCAGGACAACTGCGTCCTTCACGGCATGAAGGAACAATTCGGCGTATATCTCGACGACTACGTCACTGTAGGGCACAGCGCCATTCTCCACGGCTGCACCATTGAAACGCGCTGCCTGATCGGCATGGGCTCCATCATCCTGAACGGCGCGGTCATCGGATCCGGCTCCATCATCGCCGCCGGAACGCTTATCCCCGAGAAAACCGTCGTGGAGCCTTATTCCCTGTGGATGGGCTCGCCAGGAAAATTCCGCCGACGGTTGGAAGAGAAAGACCAGGAGACAATTCTCCGCTATGCCGACAATTATCTGGGCTACAAGAAGTCGTACTTGTTGGAGAGAAAGAGCTCGTAGCCGGATTCCCGCCGATTGCCCAGTTAAAGTTTGCCCGGCCCCGGGGGTGGCGGCTGTGGGGTTGTGGGTTGAGGCCGGGCAATCTTTCTTCTTCCAGTTCTGCAATTGCGCACTTTATAGCGCGCCGAGCTGTGCGCTGTCTGTGACCGTTATCACTGGTCTGCGTGGTTAATATCTATCAGACTGTAACCAAGCCCAGCGCCACGGCGGACTCCGCCTCTCAGTGACAGTAAGCACGGGCATAAGTAAGGTATCCGAGGGATCACTCGTTATCTTGATCTTGTTATATCTCCTTTGCAGGATCGGGAAACTCGTGCATACTTCCTGTGGTCTTTAATACCGGAGGCTCTTCTGGCCATGGCTTCTCGTATCCTGTTTGCCGCGCCCGTTCTGTTTGCGTGGCTCATTCCCGTCTATGCTGCGGATAATCCAGCCCCGGCTCCTAACTCCGACCCGACTTACCAGCAACTTCGTAACCTGACCTTGTCGGGCGAGGCGGTGAGCGTCACTAACTTTGAGTTGAAACGCGATGCCGGCACTTTTCATCTGCACTCGGGAACCGTCTGCTTTGTCGCGCCGGTACTGGGCAAAGTCACGGGCGCCGTGTTTACGGGTGACGGCAATTTTGTTCTCGACCTGCCACTGGAATCCGAGCGCCAGAGTTTGAAACTGCTCACGAAAGAAAACGAATTCAGCGAAAAGTTTACTCAGGCGGTCCTGCGCTTCACGGACTCGACGTTTGACGAGATCAAGAAAGGCGGCAGCCCGGCGTCGGGCGGATGCGATGGGGGCTTGCTGAAGGACAGCCAGAATACGACGCGGCACAAATTCAAGGACAATCTGGAGGCTCGTATTCTTCAGGATGTATTGAGCCCCGAACCAGGGCGGCTATTCGTCGCCTTCATCCACGGCAAACGCTACAGCGATAAAGAAATCTACGAGATCGAACCGAACCGGAGCACCGACCAGGTCAGCTTCCGGACCTACGAAGACAACAAATGGGGTGAGTGGGCACTGTTCAGCCTCTCCGGAGGGCAAGCGCCAGGCACCATTGGCCGGCTGATGCAGATTGAACATCAACAGCTCGATGTGACCTTCGAAAAGAGCGGTTCGCTCGCGGGAAAGGCGACGGCCGATTTTGTGGCGCGGCGCAACGGCGTGCGGGTTGTGCCTCTCGACCTGTTCCGGCCTTTACGGGCGCAGGGTGTAACCGCGAACGGACAGCCTCTTTCCTTCATTCAGGAGGACAAAAACGAAGACGGCGACTTTGCGGTCATTCTGCCCCAGGCACTTCGGGCAGGCGACAAAATCACGATCACGACAATTTATGGGGGGAAGGCTGCGGTGAGCAACGAGGGCGGGGGGAACTACTATCCAGTCGCCCGCATGAACTGGTATCCGAACAATCCCGGAGCGAGTTTCGGAGAATATACGCTTTATGACATGACCCTCCGCATTCCCAAAGGAATGAAAATGGCGGCAACCGGCGTGCTGGTCTCGGAGAGCAATGAGGGCGGCCAGAATGTCACCGTATGGAAGAGCGAAAATCCGCAGGCAGTGGCGGGATTCAGCTTCGGCAGGTTCAAGGAAGAAGAAGTCAGGCTCACCAAACCGGAATACTTCATCCAGTCTTATGCCAACGAGCAGTCTCCGGACTGGGTGAATTCGCTGCAGCATGCTGTTAACGATGAACTACCCTCGATGGGCTCCCACGCAGGATCGGGGATGGCGCTGGGCACGATGAGTACGGTTTCGCTGAACAAGAAAGCGCTCGCGGAAGGTGAATTGGCGGTGCAGCTGTACAGTGATTATTTCGGGCCTTCGCTGTTCAAACACCTCCAACTCACGCAGCAAACAGCATGCACATACGGCCAGTCGTGGCCCGAGCTGGTGTGGATTCCGATCTGCTACTACTTTGACACGACCGTGCGCCACCAACTCGGGTTGGACCACGCCGACCGCGGATATTGGAAGGTGGTGGCGGCGCACGAAGTCGCCCATCAATGGTGGGGACACACGGTCGGATTCGCTTCGGGACGCGACCAGTGGATGAGTGAAGGCTTTGCCGAATTGTCCGCGTCCCTCTACGTCAGCTTGATTGAGAAAAATCCAAAGAAATTTATCGAGTTCTGGAACGACGAGCGAGAGATATTGTTGGAGCGAGACCCCGAGGGCTTTCGCGCCATTGACGCCGGCCCGGTAACCATGGGATACCGCGCCAGCAACTCGCGAACGGGGTTTAGCACGACTCGACGGCTCATCTATCCCAAGGGCGCCTACATTCTCCACATGATGCGAATGATGATGTGGGACCGGAAGACGGGCGACCAGAATTTCAAGGCTGCCATGCAGGACTTCGTGCAGACTTATTCCGGCAAGGCAGCTACGACTGAAGACTTCAAGGCGATGATGGAAAAACACATGACCGCGGAAATGGATATGGAAGGCAATCGCCGCCTGGACTGGTTCTTCAATGAATATGTGTACGGCACTGCATTGCCGACCTACAAAATCGATTACAAATTCGAGAAGGGCGCGGACGGCGACATCGTCTTTGGATTCAAGGTCACACAGTCAGGCGTGGACGATACATTCCGGATGATCGTGCCCGTCTACCTTGAACTGGCCGACGGCCGCACCGTAAACCTGGGGCGCGCGCGGCTGGTCGGAAATACTTCGGTGGAGCAGAAGGTTCCGATGAAGGGATTGAAAGATGTGCCCAAACGCGCGGTGGTGAATTACAACGACGACGTGCTGGCTTCGAACTAGCTTTGAATTTGACGAGGGGCGGCTTCACAGTTCTGCCGAAAAATTCGAATTGTGACGCCCAGCCCCTAAGGGGCGTCTGGTTTTGAGGATTTGCGGTATCGCTAAAGCGATACTCTGATACGAAACTCGAATGTTTGGCAAACTGTTCAGCCGCGCGGATAACCAATCAGGTAAGTAATTGGTGACGCGCTTGCGGACTTCGAATATTCGCCGGTCTCCCACTGATAATCGTTGGCGGTCAGTTTTGTTACGATCTCACGCAATTCCTGTGGCCGATAGGTGCGCAGGCAAGACACCACTCCATCGAATAGCAAAACCAGTGGAATGATCGGAATCAGATACGTCCAGAATAGCCGTGACCAACGAAACGGACGGATCCCCAGCGTGCAAACGAACAGCAGCAGAACCAAGCCAAAGGTAAGACCGATAGTTGACCAGGAGCGCCTCGGTACTTCAAATATGCCGATGCTGTCGCGGGCATCGACCGCATTCTGGAGGATGGCGCGACCGTCTTCTGGCGGAAAATGGTGAAACGACGTGAACATCGTGCGAAGCCCGTTCAATTCAAGAGGCACGTTCATCGCATCCACCGAATCGGGATAGAAAGCAATGTGATTCTCAGAAGCCGTTTTGATATTTTGAAATGCTTCGATCTTCTGGAATGCTCCGACGTTCGGGTATTTATCGGTGAGCCAGATGTGAAGGGGCGGCGGATTTCCGTGGAGCCTTCGACTAAGGTCTAGCCACGGGCCGCCGCCGCCGGAACCCATGTCCACAATCGATCGGTTCCCGGTAGAGTCAAGCGCGCTCTGCAGTAGAGGAGCGATGGGGGCGTAGATCTTTAAGAGATTGAACCCAAACTGAAGGGCATCCGTGAGTCCATCTCGAACAAATGACGGGCACCACGGTTGTTCATGGATTTCGATGAACTGTATGCGACGCATGGGATTCGGCCTGGTGAGTAGTATCTCCGGTACGTAGTATCTACGGTGTGAAGATTCTCGTCCATTTGCGCGAATCGGTTGCTTCGACGTTAAACTGGTAAAGTGGCGCGTATCGGTGGCGGCGAGGCTAGCCCCGTCTCGCTGTGTACGACGACCGTAGCGGCGAACGACCAACGACCGACAAATAATTACGAGATGATCAAGTCTCCACGAGGAACGCGCGACCTTCTGCCGCCGGACACGGCGCTCTGGAACTTCGTCGAGGCCGCTGTCCGCGACGTTTTCCGCGCCTACAACTTTCATGAAATCCGCACTCCGATCTTCGAGTCGACGGAACTCTTCGCCCGCGGAGTTGGGGAAGAGACCGACGTCGTCATGAAGGAGATGTTTACCTGGGAAGATCGCGGCCGCGCTGAAAGCGATAAGGGTCAATCGCTGACTCTCCGGCCGGAAAACACTGCTGGCGTGGTGCGCGCCTACATCGAGCACAAGCTCTGGGATCGCGGACTCAACAAGCTTTTCTATATCGGGCCGCAATTCCGACGCGAGAGGCCGCAAAAGGGCCGTTACCGCCAGTTCTACCAAATCGGAGCCGAAGTTATCGGTCCGGCCGCCTCGGGTAGCGCTTCGCCGGCCCGAGACGCGGAAATCCTCGAATTGCTGGTCACGCTCCTCGATCGCGTCGGCATCACGAACTGGACGCTGGAACTAAATTCCATCGGCACCCCTGCCGACCGGGAGAAATTCAACGAGGCCCTGCGGCGGGCGCTCGCCCCGGTCGTAGCAGGAATGTGCGCCGATTGCCAGCGCCGCGCCGTGACCAATCCGCTGAGAGTCTTCGACTGCAAAGTTCTCGAAGATCAAGCCATCATCGATACTCTCCCTACTATTGCGGAGTTCCTAAGCGAAGAGAGCCGCGCCCACTTCAGACAGGTGAAGGAAATTCTGGATGCCCTCGCAATTCCGTATGTAGAGAAACCGCGCCTGGTGCGTGGACTCGACTACTACGGTTTGACTGCTTTTGAATTTATCCATGGAGCGCTGGGCGCGCAGAATGCGATTCTCGGCGGCGGCAGATATGACGGGCTATCCGAAGCGCTGGGCGGCCCGCCCGCTCCGGGGATAGGTTTCGCAATCGGAGAAGACCGCCTAGTGCTTTCGCTGACGGCATCGGCGGAGTCGGTTGAGCGCAAGCCTGATGTCTATATTGCTCCGCTGGGGGCCGGCATGAATCGCGAAGCGGCTCGCGTGGCTCGCGAACTGCGCCGCTACGACCTGGTGGTCGAACTCGGCGATGAATCGTTTCGATTGAAGAAATCTTTCGAGGTCGCGGACAAGATGGGCGCGCGCTACATTCTTATCGTCGGCGAAAGCGAAGTGGCCGCGAATGCGTTCGCGCTCAAGCATCTGGCCTCGGGCGAGCAGGTCACGGTTCCGCGCCCAGAATTGGCAACGCGAATATTGCAAAAATAGCTTTTGGGGGTTGGCTCTTAGCTCATAGCTCCTAGTTCTCGGAGAAAAACTGATGCGTACCACTTCCCTGCTGTATGCAACGATCTTTACTGTCACTGTGGCGACCGCTACTCTGGCGCTTGCTCAAACTTCGGGCCCGATCTCTGCATTCGACCGGCAACTCATCGATCGGCAGAAGCAATTCCTGGAAGCTGAACAGAGCAAGAACGCTAACGCTATGGATCGCGCTGTCGCAGAAGATTTTCAGGGCATTGCAACCAACGGCGACTTCTACGAGAAAAGTGAAATCGTCGACTCCGACGAGACGTGGAGCAAGGACATGCGCGCCTACGATTTTCTCGTGGTCAAACTGAACGACGACTCCGCTGTTGTCGCCTACAATTTGATCCTGCCTGGAGAACATCCGCGCTATCGCCACATGGCCGACACCTGGGCGAAAACCGACGGCCGATGGCAACTGAAATTCCGCCAGGTGACGCCCAACCGATGGAGCGCCGACGATCTGGACTAAGATCTCCGCAGCCGAAAGGCGATTTCAGCAATGCATGATCGAAAAAGAACTTGCGAAATCTGGCTAGGCGCAATCGTTCTGGCAGTCTTTTCGCTATGCACCTTCGCCGTTCCCGCAAGCGGCGGCGAGCCCGCGCCGGCTGGCGGTGCAGGAGTCGCGGTTGGGCCGCAATATGATGGGACACACGTTTACATCGCCTCGCGCGACTTCGACGCCTTCGTCAACAGTTTCGTCGCGACGTTCGGCGGCAAGCCTTCCTCACGGATCGTGACGAATGTCCTGCCGGTGCCGGGCAGCACCGAGTTTCAGTACATATTGACGCCGGCTGGCCCGCTGTCCATTTTCGCGTTCCAAACCCCAATCCCGTTCCCCTTTGGGCAAGAGCGGACTGGGTACCTAGTCACCGATATGGACCAGGCGATCAAGGACGCGCGAGCCGCCGGAGCGGAAGTGATCGTCGAACCGTTTAAAGATCCGATCGGAATCGATGCTGTGATCCAGTGGCCGGGCGGCGTGAAAATGCAACTGTACTGGCACTTCAAGTCCGCGACAAACGCGCCGCTCGAAACGATTCCCGACAACCGCGTCTACTTGTCGCGCGATCAAGCCGACAACTTCGTCAAGGACTTCATAAGCTTCTCTCACGGCAAGGTGGTTGCGGATGACAAGCACGCCGACGCCGGCGAGATCGGACGCAAGGGCCAAACCTATCGTTGTATCCGCATATCATCTCTGTTCGGCAATATGCAGGTCCTGGTCACGGATGGCCATTTGCCGTATCCCTTTGGCCACGAGATAACGGGATATCAGGTACTGGATCTAGACGCAACGCTGGACAAAGCGAAAGCGTCCGGTGCGAAAATCTTATCGGCTCCATATAAACTGAGCGATCGAACCACGGCGATCGTGGAGTTTCCCGGCGGCTACATCGCCGAAATTCACAGTCTGACCGAGCACTAGAGAGTGTCTGTCGGACGGTGGTAAACTTCGCCTATGGCTACCAAGAAAACCGGGAAAAAGAAAACGAAGCTAGAGAAAACCAGGCTGAAGAAAACCGCTGCGAAGAAGCCGCTGAAGCTGAAGAAAACAGCAAAAAAGAAGCTGACCAAGAAAGCGGCCCCTAAAAACAAGCCGGCGAAAAAGAAGTCGCCCGCAAAAAAGCCGGCCCTGAAAACCAAGGCCCGTGCCGCGAAGAAGACCGGTGCGAGAGCGGGTGCGTCCAGGAAGCAGTTTCAGGGCGGAGGCCAGAGCTCGACTCTCGAGTTCTTTGGGACCGAAGAAGTGAAGGCGAGGCCGGCCGGCCAATCGGGAAGTTTGCAGGGGTTGTCCAATTCTGCGAGCGCCGATTCGGAGAGTGTGGACGAGTTGATCGAAGAAGGAAACGCCTTCGAAGGGGGCGTGGTGGCGGGCGTCGAAGCCGCGGACAACGCCGATGAGCAGGAAGTTCACACCCACGAGGTGCCCGAGGATGACGTTCCCGAAGAGTATCTGGATGAAGATTAAATGCAGTCGATATCCGGCTGCCCCGCCTGGCTGAACCCCGCGACTACTCGTTGAGGCAGGCCCGTTCTTCCTCTTGGATGGACCAGCGCAGCCGACGGCTCCCAGGCCCCCCCGGGAGCAATCTGTCCCATCCCGCTGAGCTTGGGACAATCTGGCCCTGTTGAGCTTGGCTCATAACTCCAAACCTTTTTATTAATCAATCACTTACAGGCCGTCGATCTGGTGGTATGCGTGCTTCTAAGAAAGGTGACAAGACCAGCCTGCTTTGGTAAGCCGAGGGCTACGGCTCGGGAGTCAACCATGCTCCGGGGTAGTTCCCTGTGAGCAGGATTGGTGTGTGCAAAAGTGCGGGAGACAGGATCGCGATGAGACCGAACTCAGAGTGGGTGACGGCGTGCGGTGGGCTGACGCTGACAGCGTTGCTCGTGGTCGCTGCCTATGCGTTGGTCGATCAGCACCCGATTCACCATCTCGAATCCCTGGCGCTGATCGTGAATTCCGGAGCGCCGCCAGTGTGCCAGAATTCCACTTGCCTTGATCGCAGCCGTGCGGTTGAGCTGGCTCGAAACCCTTCTCATCCTGACTGTTCTCGGAGCGACTGTGGCACCGCATCCGCTCCGGCAGTAGAACAAGCCCAGAGCGCTACAGACGCCTTTCATCGTTCGCGGCTCCAGTAGGAACCGCCCTACCTGACGCAGGCCGCCTCAATTGCAATCGGTTAGACAGATTTGGTTTTTCGGACCCAGCGCCTGAAAGGGGCATCTGGATTGAAACCACTTACGGCATCGCTAAAGCGACGCCCTGATACAGACCAATGCGATTGATACAAACGAAACCTATGTCGTGGTAAAAGCCATGCCCTGATAAAGGACTGATTTTTCAGCAATCTGTAAAGCTGCGGATTAAGGCTGAATGCTTCTCGTGGAGTCAGGGAGCAGACAAATGGCGCGCTCCGATGTTATCGGAAACGCGCCATCTGGAAGACCGGGTCTGCTTAGTACTAACTTAGCAACGAGAATCGCCGATCCGTTAGTCGATGCTAGTCGACGGTTATCGTAAACGTCTGCTGACTTTGGCAGCCACCGGGATTGGTATAGGTAGCCACAAAAGTGTTGGCGCCCCATCCCAACGGAATGTTGTTGATCTGGCGCGATGTGGAAGTGAACCCGTTCGGACCGGTCCAGCTCCATGAACCACCGCTGACCGGCTGCGGACCAAGGTTCACGTTGGAGTTGGAGTACACGGTTATGCTGGCGATCTGCTGCCAACTCGCTCCGTTTACCTGGACATAGGGAGTGATCTGGGTGGGCGTGCAGCTTTGTGCGCTGCACGATCCGTATCCAGTGCCGCTGAATACTCCCGTATAGTTGTTGCCGCCGTGGCATCCGCCGGGGCCATCGTTCGGACCAGGAATCTGCGCTTGCTGAACCTGGCTATCCTGCGGTGACCCGGCATTGAGGTTGCCATGGTACGGCAATATCTCAGCCTGGTTGTTGCCGGGCCAGTAACTGTACGCGGCCGCACCCCAGACCCAGTCGAAGGTCAGGTTGTCGTCGGTCGACTCGGTTGTGAAGCTGACGCTCGCGGTGCCGCCGCCGGTAAGAGTGGAGTCTACCGGCAGGGCTTGGCCGTCGAAGAAGATCTGGTCACTGAGATTGTTCGGGTTGAGAGTGGTGGTCCAGGACCCATTCGGCGAATACGCTGAGTTGTATGTCGTGGTTGGAGTATGTGGAGCCGACGGATCAAAGATCAGGAAACCATCCGGCAAGGCATAAGTTTTCCCGTTCATCACGAGGCTAACCTGGGTGAACTGGACCGTTGTCACCTGTGTTGTCGAGACCCCTTGCGGCATCCCGATGTGGGCATTGACCCAGATTACATTGTTGGATCCCTGCGTCCTGAACCAGCTCCACTGCACTGCACCAACTTGTGTGCTGGAGGGTGGAATGGTGCAAGAGTAGGGCGAACCAGTCACAGTAACCGTACAGCTGTTGGATGCCGTGCCCGCTGGTGAACCTGACGAATCCACCACCTGAGCGGTGAAGCTGTATGGATTCGCTGCCGCCGGAGTGCCGGTGATATCACCATTGCTCGGTGTCAGCACCAGACCTGACGGAAGGCTGCCCCCCGTGATCGAGAACGTATATGGAGGCACGCCGCCCGTCGCGATTAGCGCCGAGCTATAGGGCGTTCCCACGATGCCGGTGTTGGCCGGGCAGGACAAAGCAATTTGCTCTGAACTGCACGCCGGAAGGACATTGAGCACGGTATTGCTACCGCATCCTGCGAACGAAATCTGAGCTCCGGATATGAACTCGCTGACGTGAGTGCCGCCCATGATCGAAATATTCCGTTCTGGCGCGAGGAAAATACCCGCGGTGTTGGCGCTGTTGGTCTGAATCTGGTCTCCCGATCCAGGGAAGTAGAACATAACCTGGTTCGGCGAAACCCCGTTCAACACAATGTTGGATCCATTCAGTGAGAAACCTCCAGCGATGTTGAAGATGAAGGTGTCGTTGGCTCCTCCTGAGATGGTCAGATTCTGGCTATGCGAAAGATTCACCGCGCCGTTCACCAGAATGACGTTTTGTCCGCCGTTTCCGGTGATGGTGGTTGAACTTTGTATTTGACTGAGAGTTTGTGTGGGAGATAGCGACCCAACCAGAGCCGCCTCAGCCATCACTGCACTCTGAATCGCCGCCATGGATTGCGTGGTAACACCGCCTGCAAACCCGCTGCCGTGTCCGATCTGCACTTGGGCGGTGGGGTCAGCAAACAAGGTGCCGGGGAAATTGTCTCCCTTAGACACGCCTATTTGCCCGTTGGCGCCGATGCCGACATTTCCGTTGATCTGCAATTGACCGCCGAGTTGGATGTTCGCGCCGTTGAGCCCGAGCACGGAGAAGCCGGCCGCGGGACCGAGTTGAGAAGCCAGACACGGAGAAGTACCGATAGTGATCGGGCAGGTGGGGGTACCAACGGCGCCAAGGGAGTCCGTTACCTGAATACTGAACGTGCCCGTGGCTGTCGGCGTACCTGTGACCGCGCCCGTCGAAGCGTTCAAGTTCAGGCCCGCGACTATTGTGCCGCTGATGGAGAACGTGTATGGCGGAGTGCCTCCCGTGGCCGTCGCTGGTCCGCTGTTAAACGGCACTCCCACTGTGCCCGTGGCGGTCCCCGAGCAGGTTAGCTGGACCGGCGGATTGATGGTAATGGTACAGCCCGTGCCCGTGGCGCCGAGAGAGTCAGTCACTTTA
>Ga0209169_10001666_pt1 | contig 13571 bp, 7 predicted proteins | sample HubBroMetageWRM4_FD_188346 | JGI IMG/M metagenome (GOLD analysis project Ga0209169, IMG submission 188346) | Warmed soil microbial communities from the Hubbard Brook experimental Forest, New Hampshire - Hubbard Brook CCASE Soil Metagenome WRM 4... | ecosystem: Environmental > Terrestrial > Soil... | reverse complement strand
TCCGGAGAGGTGCGTGAGTGGTTGAAACGATCCGCCTCGAAAGCGGACATACCTTAACGGGTATCGTGGGTTCAAATCCCACCCTCTCCGCCATTACTTTATTCCCTCAAGACACCCGCCTTCTCGCAGGAACTATTGACGAAAACCCCCGCCCCAAAATGTGGTTGGAACGGGGACAGAAGGAAAAACCTACCTCAGCATAAAAATCGTACGACAACCTAAGTTCTCAGTCCGTTCAACATTGCTCACTGCTGCGGAGTCAGAGCTGGAGATCACCGTAGGACAGCCACGCAGACTAGCAAAACTGATAGTGGACAAAGGAGGTAGGGATAAAGTTTAATCTCTACTCCGCAGTTCGTCTCCAAGGCTGTCGAGCCCGTGATTCTCGGCAACTTTTTTATCCAATGCAGATGGGAGAAATGGATTATTTTTGCCCACATTCGAACACCCAGGAATTCACTGCTGAGATGAACATCCATCTAAGCGGTCGCAGAAACATTGACAGTCCTGGCATCTTGGTATGCCCAAGAGTTTCGATCTGTTTGGATTGCGGTGTTTCGCGGTTCATCACCCCGGAACCCGAGTTGCGGACACTGAGCGATGGTGTAGCGTCTAAGGTTGCTTAATGGTGCTGGCGGTAGCTCGTCCTATTTCGAAGGCTGAAAGGGGACGGCGCAAATGGACCAGTATTGATCGAATTTCGCCCTCTCCAGAGGTCCAAGCGTGTCTACGAAACCGCAGGGGAAGTCCTGGTTCCGTTCCGACGAACAGAGGAATTGCTGCCCCGGAGCGCGGAGGTGGATAACGACGCAGTGCATGATTTGCGTCATTGCGGTCCTGTGTGCTTGCCTCTTGGCTGTCCCAGCTAGGGCGCAGCAACAAGAGGAGCCAGAGGATCCGGAGAATGAAAAGCAGATAGGACTCTGGCTCGATCAGGGAATTTCCACTGGCCTTTCGGCCAATAAATCTCTGGATGTCGAATTCTACGAGCGGTTTGACGAGGGAGCGTCCAACCTTTTCGAGTACTTCGTTCAAGGTGGTGTTGCCTTCCGTCTGCGGCCGTGGTTCACTCTCATACCGATCTATCGTTACCAGCGCTTTCCTGGGAATCCCACGATTGCTTACGAAAACAGAGTACAACTCAATCTCACCCTAAGCACATCCCATGGCCCCTGGCGGCCAACACTCCGCACGCTTATCGAGGGACGTTTTGTTGATGACCGGCCTGCTTCGGCACGTCTTCGATTTCGCCCAGGAATCGAATACACCTTGCCGCTTCGCATGTCGCGCCGCCCAGTGCTGGTGATCAACAACGAGTTCTTTATCGTCCCCGGAAACAATCCGTTCGCCAATGGCGGCAGCAGCTACACCCAGAACCGCTTCCAAATGGGAGTACGACTGCCCATCACCGATTCGTTTTCCGTTCGGCCTTACTACTTATTACAGTCGGTTAACCTGCCTGGTGGCTGGGACACAAATGAAATTGTTGGTATCTCGCTCGCCTTTAGGGTTCCACGCAGAACCAAGGCGGTCCGCTCGCAACCGCCGAGCTGCTCACCATCTTGCGAAGTTCCGGATGCAGAAGGGCCATGAGATGTGGCTGGAGGTTCACGACGTACTAGGAATACTGTATGGCTTGGAACATGAGGGCCGTAGCACTCTAATTTATTGTGCCCACCCGCCGTCTAGAGGATCGCATTCGCCGGCTGTGTGCCGATGCCGTCGAAGCGTCTGCGTCTGATCTGGAGCCGGTCATTACGGAATTGAAAGTTGCTCTCCACGAGCATACAGAGAGCCTGCGAAAACTGGTTGCCTCGAAACTTGCGCAGCGTATACTGCCGATCGTGGAAGAACCCGCTGAGTACGTCGCCATTAGCCCAATGTCTGTAGTGTGTCCCAACTGCCGTGCCGAACCGGGTGATGTTTGCAAATCTCCAGTCCGTGGGGGTTTGGCAATCGTCCACGTCGAGAGGATCAAATTAGCATTGGCAATGGATGTGTCAGCCAAGGATCGCATTGCCCACCCTCAGATCCGAAGGAAAACATGAACAACTGTTTTCTATAAGCTACAGATTCTATAGACGGTTAAATCGTTCAACTCCCACCTTCTCCGCCATCACTTTATTCCCTCAAGAACCCATCTTCTGGCAGGACTATTGACGAAAACCCCCGCCCCAAAATGTGGTTGGGACGGGGGCCGGAAGGAAATACTGTCGTACTGAGTCCAGATTAGAAAACGATTTGTGCATCGGAAACTGGCAAAAGTGACAGGATTTGCTCGTTTCTGATAGTTGGTGCAATGGCGACGTTAATGCAGCCCACCCCTACTGCTGAATGGTCGTCGTCGCCTTGTCCGGCTTCTGCGTAACCTGCGACGGACTCGGCAACTGCGAGCGATCCCACCCTCCGCCAAGCGCTTCCACCAGCGCCACCGCCGATGCCATCTCCTGCACCTGAAGACCGTTCAAAGTTTGCTGGTCCCCCAATACCGTGGTCTGCGCAATCAATACGTCAATATACGGATCGATCCCAGTGTCATACCGCGCCTGCTCGAGTTTGAGAAAGACGACAGCGGCATCCACTGCCTGCTGCTGCTGCTGAACTTCCTTCGACAGAATGCGAACTTCGGCGAGAGCATCTTCCACTTGCTGGAACGCGCCCAGCACCGTTTGGCGGTAACTCGCGAGATCCGCGTTGTAAGTCGCAACATATTGTTGGACGGTTGCCCGTCGCAGTCCGCCATCGTAAATGGTTTCGGAGAGCGACGCGCCGACCGAAAAGAAGCGGCTCGGCCACGACAGCCAGTGCGAAAAAGATGAACTCTGAAACCCGCCTTCCCCGGTCAACGTCAAGTTGGGATAATATGCCGCGTAAGCGATCCCGATGGCCGCGTTGGCTTCGGCCATGGTCCGTTCCGCAGCGGCGACATCCGGCCGCCGCTCCAGCAGTTCCGAGGGCACGCCCACCGGAATCGGCGGCGGAGCCGTGGTCATCGGCTTCACCGGAATGGAGAAACTCGTAGCCGCCTTGCCCACCAGAACGGCGATGGCGTGTTCATACTGCGCCCGCGCGATCCCGACATTGGTTTGCCCCGCCTGCGCGCTCCGCAGCGTGGTTTCCGCCTGCACCACTGCGATCTGGTCATCAATGCCGAGATCATAAAGCGACTTGGTCAGGTCGTATTGTTTCTGGTCCGCTACCACCGTCTCGTCAAAGATTTTCTGCAGCATATCCTGACCGCGGATCTCAAAATAGAACTCCGCTAGGCTGGACTGCTCCGTCAGACGCTCGTTCTCCAGATCGGCCGCGCTCACCTGGGCCGCGTACTGCGCCTGACGCACCGTGTTCCGCACCTTGCCCCAAAGATCAGGCTCCCATGACGCTTCAAGCGGCAATGTATAGAGCGAACTTTCCAGGTTCGAATTGGATCCGCTGCCCGAGCCTGAACCCGAGCCCGAGTTTGAGCCAAGGTTGGCCGAAGATCGCGTGTGCGTGATCGAGGGCACAGCCGTCAGCGTCGGAAAGTATTGCGAGCGCGCTTCGCGCACGATGGCGCGCGCGGCCATGAAGTTCTCGAAAAATTCTTTGATGTTCTGGTTGTTGATATCCAACTGTTCTTCGAGGGCATTCAGCTCGGGATCGTTGAAAATCTCCCACCACTTGCCGCGCAACTTCGCATCCGCCGGCTGCGCCACCGTCCAGCCTTCGTTTTCCTTAAACTGCGTGGGAGATTCCTTGTACTCCGCCGCCGGAGCCTGCGTCACCGGCGCATGGTATTTCGGCCCCACCACGCATCCGGATATCATCGTCAGTAACGTCAGCGAGAATACGAGTCGCGAAACTGCGCTCGCATGCCGCCCGCTTGTGCCGCCAGCCTGTTTTCGTCCGAAGATCGTCATAACGTCTTTACCCAACTTTAACTCCCTGGTCTCGCCAGAGCCACGTCATTCGCTAGCCCGCCTCTGGAGCCGTAGCCGGAAGCGTGCTGTGGTGTTTATTCTGCATCCAGAGCCGCGCCCGATCGAGGTACAAGTACACCACCGGAGTCGTGTAGAGCGTAAGCATCTGGCTCACGATCAATCCACCTACAATCGTAATCCCCAGCGGCTTTCGCAGCTCCGATCCCGTACCGGTGCCGAACGCCAGCGGCAGTGCTCCAAACAGTGCCGCCATGGTCGTCATCAGGATGGGCCGGAAGCGCAACATGCAAGCCTCGAAGATCGCATCCCTCGTGCTCTTCCCTTCCTGCCGTTCCGCGACCAGTGCAAAATCGATCATCATGATGGCGTTTTTCTTCACGATGCCAATCAGCAGAATGATCCCGATGATCGAAATCACATTCAAGTCAATCTTGAACAGAAACAACGCCAGCATGGCGCCCACGCTGGCCGAAGGTATCGTCGAAATAATGGTCAGCGGATGCACCAGGCTTTCATAAAGCACGCCGAGCACGATGTACACCGCCAGCAGCGCCGTCAGAATCAGCATCCACTCCGTGCTCAGCGACTGTTGGTAAGCCAGCAGCGTGCCCGCAAAAAATCCTCGAATCGTGGATGGCGTCCCCAGTCTCTGCTCCATTAGCGCGATACGTTGCGTAGCGTCGCTCAAAGAAACTCCCGGCGCCAGATTGAAAGACACGGTCACCGAAGGAAACAATCCGGTGTGGTTCACCGCCAACGGCGTGGTGCCGGCTGCTGAAGTTGCCAGTGCGGCAAGCGGCACGTTGCCATTACTTCCGCTCTCGCTCTGCAGGTAGATGTCCTTCAACCCCTGAGGGGTTTGCCAGTATTGCGGAGCGACCTCCAGCACCACATAGTACTGGTTCAGCTGCGTGTAAATAATTGAGACCTCAGACTGGCCGAACGCGTTATAGAGCGAAGAATCGAGGGTCTGCGCCGTCTGCCCCAGCCTGGCCGCGCTCGTCCGGTCATAGGTCACCATCTCTTCCAGTCCGCCATTCTGCTGGTCAGAGTTCACGTCCTGAAGGCCGGGGAGTTTCTTCATCTCAGTCAGCAGGATCGGTCCCCAATGCGAGAGATCGTCAACGTTGTCGCACTGGATGGTGTACTGATAAAGCGCGTTGCTTCCCCTGCCTCCGATTCGCAAATCCTGAGCTGCCTGCAAGAACGCCGATGCCACCGGCAAACGTCCCATCTTCGGCCGCAACCGGTTGATGATATCCGCCGCACCGATCTTCCGTTCATCGAGCGGTTTGAGCGAAATGTAGATGAAGCCCGAATTGGTCGTGCCGCCGCCGCCGGTAAAAGCAATCACGTTAGCCACCGCGGGATCGCTCTTGATCACGCCCACCATCTGTTTGATGGAATCATCCATCACCGGAAACGACGCGTCCTGCGGCCCCTGCAGCCCGCCGACGATGGCGCCCGTGTCCTGTTGTGGAAAGAAGCCCTTGGGAATCTTCCAGATGAGCGCAATATTGAGTGCGATCATGAACAGCAATACCATCGCCGTCAGCAGCGCGTTGTCGAGCACCCAAAGCAAAGAGTGGCGATAGGTATCCAGCATCCAGGAGAAAAACTTCTCGCTCGCCCGATACATCCTGCCGTGCTTTTCCTTGCTCTCTTCTTTCAGCAAGTACGCACACATCGCCGGTGTGGTGGTCAACGAAACCACCATCGACACCAGGATGGCGCTCGAAAGCACAACTGCGAACTCGCGGAAAAGACGTCCGACAATCCCTCCCATCATCAGGATGGGAATAAAAACCGCAATCAACGACACGCTGATGGAAAAGACGGTGAATCCAATCTCTTGTGCGCCCTTCAGCGCCGCCGCGAAAGGTTTCATTCCCGCTTCCAGGTGGCGTGAAATGTTCTCCATCACCACGATGGCGTCATCCACCACAAACCCGGTCGAAATCGTAAGCGCCATCAGCGAGAGGTTGTCCAGGCTGTAACCGCACAAATACATCACCGCGAAAGTGCCGATCAGCGACACCGGCACCGCAACGCTCGGAATCAAAGTGGCGCGCGGGCTGCGCAGAAAAATAAAGACCACCAGAATCACCAGGCACACGGAAATGATCAGTGTGCGTTCCACGTCGCTGACCGAAGCCCGAATGGTGGTGGTTCGGTCAAGAACAATGGTCGTGTTGATGCCTTGAGGAATCGAAGCCTTCAGCGATGGCAGCTCGTCGCGTATATTCTGGACCGTCTGAATGATATTCGCGCCCGGCTGGCGCGAGATGATCAACATGACCGCAGGTATTCCGTTCAGAAATCCGCCGGAGCGGATGTTCTGCACCGAATCGAAGACGTTGGCGACATCCGACAGTCGAACCGCAGCTCCGTTGTTGTAGCCGATGACAATCGGCTTATAGTCTTCGGCGGTCGAGATCTGGTCGTTCGCAATAATGTCCGCCGACACCAGTCCGTCGGAGACCTGGCCTTTGGCCAAATCAGCATTCTGCGTGCTCAGCACGGCTTTAACGTTGGCCAGGCTCAGACCGTAATTGTTCAGCTGCGTAGGATTGACATCCACCCGTACCGAAGGCAGCGAGCTGCCACCCACCGATACCTGGCCCACTCCCTGAATCTGCGAAAGCTTCTGCGACATCACCGTCGAAGCTTCGTCATACAGTTTGCCGGTATCGAATTTGTCGGAGGTCAGGCCGATGATCATGATCGGAGCATCGGCGGGATTCACTTTTCGATAGGTGGGATTGGCAGGAAGATTGGTCGGCAAATAAGTGCGGGCCGCACTGATCGCCGCTTCCACATCGCGCGCCGCTCCGTCGATATTGCGGCTCAGGTCAAACTGGATGGTGATCGAAGTCGTGCCCAGCGAACTGGCGGAAGTCATTTCCGAGACTCCCGCGATGTGGCCAAACTGCCGTTCCAGCGGCGTAGCCACGGAAGACGCCATAATCTGGGCGCTGGCTCCCGGCAGCGAAGCGGCTACCGCAATCGTAGGAAAGTCAACCTGCGGCAGGGGCGAAACCGGCAGCACCGTAAAAGCGATCGCCCCGGCCATGGCGATGGCGATCGTCAGCAACGTCGTAGCCACCGGCCGCCGGATGAAAAGGCCTGAAGGGTTCATGCCGGCTCCGCTGGATGCTCCGCGCCGCCCGAGGTCTCATGAGAGCCGGAGCGCCAGCGCGAGAACCTCTCCCCCAGCCCGTCAAAGAAAATGTAGATCACCGGCGTCGTGTACAGCGTGAGCGCCTGGCTCAACAACAGTCCGCCGACCATGGCAATTCCCAACGGACGCCTGATCTCAGAGCCGATGCCTCTTCCAAAAGCCAGCGGAATGCCGCCCAGCAACGCCGCCATGGTAGTCATCATGATCGGCCGGAAGCGCAGCAGGCTGGCTTCGTAGATCGCCTCGGTCGCGTTCTTGCCGTGTTCGCGCTCCGCCTCCAGCGCAAAATCCACCATCATGATTCCGTTCTTCTTCACAATTCCGATCAGCAGGATGATGCCGATGATGGCCACCACGCTCAGGTCCTGGCGGAACAGCATGAGCGCCAATAGTGCCCCCACTCCGGCGGAAGGCAGCGTGGAAAGAATGGTGACCGGATGGATGAAGCTTTCGTAAAGCACGCCCAGCACGATGTAAACCGTCACCAGCGCGGCCAGAATCAACAGCGCTTCACCCGACAATGAATTCTTGAATGATGCCGCCGTGCCCTGGAAATCTGCCTGCAGGCTGGCCGGCATGTGCATATCTTTCTGCACCTTGTCGATGGCGGTAATGGCATCGCCCAGGGACGCATTGGGCGCCAGGTTGAACGACACCGTGACCGCCGGGAACTGCCCCTGATGGTTGATGGATAGCGCCTCGGATGTGCGCGTGAAGTGCGTAAATGTGCTCAGCGGCACCGCATTGCTCATCGCCGAACTGGAAGTGGTATTCGCCGACGAGCTGCCGCCCGAAGTCCCAGCACTCGGCGAAAGTGCGTTCGTCGGAGCAGTCAGCGCCCCGGAAGAAGGCGTGTAGAGTACCGGAGCGGTGGTGGCATTCGATCCAGCCGAAGACGATCCCGAAGCCGAAAACGAAGTCGAAGCCCCCGGCCCCGACGTCCCAGCCGAGGCGTTCGCCTGGATATACATGTGCAGCAGCGTGTTGGGATCCGTCTGGAACTGCGGCTGCGCTTCCAGGATCACATGGTACTGATTCAGCTGCGTGTACATGGTATTAATCTGCCGCTGCCCGAAAGCGTCATACAAGGTGTTGTCGATGGTTGCAGGTGCGATGCCCAGCCGCGATGCCGTCGCGCGATCGATGATCAGCGAAACCGCCAGCCCTCCGGTTTGCTGGTCAGTGGCCACGTCCTCAACGTCCTTCAAAGCTTTCAGTTTCGCCACAAACCGATTACTCCAGGTGTTCAGCTCATTGGCATCCGGATCTTCCAGGCTGTACTGATACTGGGTGCGGCTAACGCGGTCATCCACCGTGATGTTCTGCACCGGCTGCATGAAGAGCTGAATGCCCTGCACGTTCTGCAGCTTCGATTGCAATCGCCGGATAATGTCCGAAGCGCTGGTGTGGTCGCGGTCAGGCAGAGCCTTCAAGTTGATCGACATGCGGCCGCTGTTGAGAGTGGTGTTGGTGCCGTCAGCACCGATGAAAGAAGAGAGACTCTGCACCGCCGGGTCCGCGAGAATGACTTTCGCAAGTTCCTGCTGCTTCTCCGCCATCGCCTGAAACGCAATCGTTTCTGGAGCTTGCGAAATGCCCTGAATCACGCCGGTATCCTGCACCGGAAAAAATCCCTTCGGAATCATGATGTAGAGAAAGACGGTCAACACCAGCGTGCCAAGAGCCACCAGCAGGGTGATAGTTTGATATTCCAGCACCTTCTTCAAGGTGCGCCCGTAGAAGGCGATCATGCGTTCGAAACCGCGTTCCGACCACTGATAAATGCGCCCCTGCTGTTCCTTGGGCTCATGCCGCAAAATACGCGCCGCCATCATGGGAGTCAGCGTCAGCGATACCACGGCAGAGATAATGATCGTCACCGCCAGAGTTACGGCAAACTCGCGGAACAGCCGGCCCACGACGTCCCCCATGAACAGCAGCGGGATGAGCACTGCAATCAGCGAAACCGTCAGCGAAATAATCGTAAAACCAATCTGTTCCGCGCCCTTCAGCGCAGCGTCCATCGGCCGTTCGCCCTCTTCGATGTAGCGCGAGATGTTTTCGACCATCACGATGGCGTCGTCCACCACAAACCCGGTTGAGATGGTGAGCGCCATCAAAGAAAGGTTGTCCAGGCTGTAGCCGAGCGCGTACATCGCGCCGAACGTCCCCACCAGCGACAGCGGCACCGCGACGCTGGGAATGATGGTCGCGTAGAGACTACGCAAGAATATAAAGATCACCATCACTACCAGGAAAATCGTCAGCAGCAGTTCGAATTCAACGTCATCCACCGAGGCCTGGATTGCAACGCTCAAATCAGTGAGTGTCGTCACCTTGACCGAGGCGGGAAGGTTGGTTTCAAGCTGCGGCAACAGCTTCTTAATGCTCCGGACCACGTCGATGGTATTGGCGCCCGGCTGCCGCTGAACATTCAAAATAACGGCAGGCGTTTGATTCATCCACGCTGCCTGCTGGTTATTCTCGATACCATCCACAACTTCCGCCACGTCAGTCAGCATGACCGGCGCGCCATTGCGGTAGGCGACCACCACCGAGCGATAGTCGGCGCTACTGACGAGCTGGTCGTTCGAGTCAATCTGGTAATCCTGCCGCGGTCCGTCGAAGTTGCCCTTGGCAGCGTTCACGCTCGCTTGGATAAGGGCCGTGCGCAGGTCCTCAAGATTGATGCCGTAAGAGGACAACGCCACCGGGTTGGCGCGAATGCGCACTGCCGGCTTCTGCCCGCCGCTGATACTCACCAGCCCGACCCCGCTCAGCTGCGAGACTTTCGGGGCGAGTCGTGTATCCACCAGATCTTCCACCTGTGACAAAGGCACCGTATCGGAAGTGATCGCCAGCGTAAGCACCGGCGCATCGGCGGGGTTCGTTTTGCTGTAAACCGGAGGTGCCGGCAAATTGGAAGGCAGATAACTTTGCGACGCATTGATCGCCGACTGCACTTCTTCTTCGGCGACATCGATGTTGAGACTCAAATTAAATTGCAGCACCACCACCGACGTCCCCCCCGAACTGGTGGAGGTCATCTGGCTGAGCCCCTGCATTTGCCCAAATTGCCGCTCCAGCGGAGCGGTCACCGTAGTCGCCATCACCACCGGACTGGCGCCCGGATAAAAGGTGACGACCTGGATCGTCGGATAATCAACCTCGGGCAGCGCCGAGACCGGCAACTGCGTCTTAGCCACGAGGCCGACGAGCATGATCGCCGCCATCAGCAGCGAGGTCGCTACCGGCCTCATGATGAAAGGGCGGGACGGACTCACTGGGCTGGACCCTCACTAGCTGCGGCAGGAATTGGCTTCTTGGAAACTGTGACCTTCGAGCCGTTCTGCAGTTTCTCAAAGCTGCTGGTGGCTACCACGTCTCCCGGATTGATGCCTTGAACCGCCGTCTGGCCGCCGTCCGTGACACCCGGAGTGATGTTGCGGATCTGGGCCGCGCCATTCTGAATCAAGTAAACAAATGCGGTCTGGCCGTTACGCTGAATAGCAGACGACGGAATCAGCGTAACCCCCTCCTGCGTCGTCACCAGCAGCCTGGTGTTGATGAACTGGTTGGGGAACAGAGAATCATCTTTATTGTCGAACATCGCCCGCAGCTTTACCGTGCCCGTGGTGGTGTCAATCTGGTTGTCCAAAGTCAGGAGCTTGCCCGTAGCAATCTTGGTCTGCTGTGCGCGGTCGAAAGCCGCGACCTCTAACGGCTTTTTTCCGTGACGCGTCTGCGCCTGCACCTGATCGAGGTTGTCTTCCGCGATGGTAAAGATCACCGTAATCGGCTGCTCCTGGGTGACTACCACCAGCGTCGTCGTCCCATCCGCCTGAACCACATTCCCCGGATCCACCAACCGCAGTCCCACTCGCCCGTTGATCGGAGACGTAATGTGACACCAGCCAACCTGGACCTGGTCAAACTTCACCGCGCCCTCGTCATTTTTCACCGTACCCTGGTCCTGCAGTACGATCTTCTCCTGATCGTCGAGCGTCTGCTTCGGAATGCCGTTCCGCGCCCAAGCATCGCGGTAACGGTCCAGGTCCATCTGCGCCTGTGCGAGCACTTGGGTATCTTTCTCCAGCGTGCCCTCGGCCTGCATCAGCTGCGCCTCAAACGGACGCGGATCAATCTCGATCAGCGCATCGCCTTTATGAACCAGCTGACCTTCGCGGTAGTGCACCACGGTCACCAATCCTGTGACTTGGCTCGTGATCGAAGCGGTATACACCGGAGTCACGGTGCCAATCGCATCCAGGTACACTCCAATGTTTCCTTTTTGTGCGGTGGCCGTAGTCACCGTGACTGCGCCGGTCAAACCGCGCTTGGACGCGGCGCTGTTCTGGCTGTCGTCGGAATGACGCAACACCAGCCAGAAAATAATTCCGAAAACCAGCAGGAGTGCGGCCCAAACGAAAAGCCGACCCCACTTCGACTTATGGGTGGTACTGCTTGACGGCTGCTCATGCTCAGGAGCAGTAGTGGAAGCGGGAGGTTTGTTTTCCATCCGACCTTCTTGCATCAGTGGATGCACTATCTAGGCTGCCTAAGATGCGTAATTTTGTAAAGGCAGCCAGTGCAATGTTTTGTAAAGTTGGCAACTCCGGGTCAATCTGGTCTGCGGTGGCGGCGAAGCGGAGCGCATCCCCGCCCCAAAACTACAAAAATCTACCGACAAGCGTATATTGTCTTGTTAAGGTTGATCGCAGCACCGTCGTCTACCTGGAGCTCTCGCCCGTGACCGTTATCCAAACGCCGTTTGACACCGTCGAGAATGCCCACCAATACGTCCGACTTTTAGCGGAAACCATCGCCGAGGCCAAGAACGAAATCGCCGCCGACCTCGGTGCCGCCGATCACGTCCACTCTGAACGCCGCCGGCAAGCCCTCCAGATCGTGCAATTCAAGTTAGATAAACTGGAACAGCACCTCCAGAGCAGCAGCCGCTTGCTCAACGATCTGCGCACCCTGCGAAGGCTTCTGCTGGAAGAACGCCCGGAACCCGCCACTTCCAGCCCCAACCGCAATTCTGCCGCCTAGGCGTCGACGGCGATCAGATCACGCTCTCAATTTCTCGGCAAACTTCTTTTCCAACTTCGCCAGCTTGGGAGAGATCACGAACATGCAATAAGGCTGCCGCGAATTTTCGTTGTAGTAGTTCTGATGGTAATTTTCGGCCACGTGGAATTCCTCGGCCGGTTCAACCGCGGTCACGATCGGCTCCGGAAAAACCTTAGCCGCCGTCATCTCCGCAATCACATCCTCGGCAATCCGCTGCTGCTCTTCATCGGCGTAGAAGATGACCGACCGATATTGCTCGCCCGCATCATTTCCCTGCCGATTAAGCGTGGTCGGATCATGCACCGCGAAAAATACGTCGAGCAGCTCACGATAGTTAATTTTGTCAGGATCAAAAGTGACCCGCACGACTTCCACATGCCCAGTATCGCCGTTGCACACCGCGCGATAAGTAGCCTGGTCCGCGCGTCCGCCCATATACCCCGATTCAACGTGGCTGACGCCAGTAAGTCTCTGAAAAATAGCTTCGATGCACCAGAAGCATCCACCGCCAAACACTGCTGTCTGCTCTTTAGCCATGATGATTCGATGTGCTCGTCAGCCAGAAGTTTCGAGGGGTCTCCCGTGAAACTCTGTGCCCCCCGCGGTAAAGGGTTCGACCTATACCGACACCGTAAAAGAAGTCTCCGTCCGCGTAACCGGCCGGTAGAGCGTGTCGCGCTCAATCGGCTCCCGCCCAGCTTCCGTAATCAGCCGCACCAGGTCGTTCCGCCGCAGCCCCTGAGGAGTAGTAGCACCAGCGTCGTGATAGATCTTTTCCTCCACCACCGTGCCATCAATATCGTCGGCCCCAAACCGCAGCGAGATCTGGGCAATCTTAGGAGTCATCATCTGCCAGTAAGACTTCACATGCGGAAAGTTATCCAGCACCAGCCGGCTGACCGCAATCTGCTTGATGTCCAACATGCCTGTGGTAGTAAAAAGATGCTGCAAAGGCGTGTTAGCCGGATGAAACGCCAGCGGAATAAAAGTCTGAAACCCTGCAGTCTCATCCTGCAACGCGCGCAGCTTAAGCAGGTGATCGACCCGGTCTTCGTCGTTTTCGATGTGGCCGTAAAGCATGGTAGCGTTCGACTTCAACCCGATCTGGTGGGCAAGGCGCGCCGTATCCAGCCATTGATCGCCATCGATCTTGTGATCGCAAATAATATGCCGCACGCGATCGGAGAAAATCTCAGCGCCGCCGCCCGGCAAAGAATCGACCCCAGCCTCTTTCATTTTTTCCAAAGTCTCGCGAATCGAAAGCTTAGCCCGCTTGGCCAGGTAAGCGACTTCCACCATGGTAAAAGCCTTCATGTGCACCAGCGGAAACCGCTCCTTCAATCCCGAAACCAGATCCAGAAAGTATTCGAACGGCAAATCCGGATGCAATCCCCCAA
>Ga0209169_10001665_pt1 | contig 13586 bp, 7 predicted proteins | sample HubBroMetageWRM4_FD_188346 | JGI IMG/M metagenome (GOLD analysis project Ga0209169, IMG submission 188346) | Warmed soil microbial communities from the Hubbard Brook experimental Forest, New Hampshire - Hubbard Brook CCASE Soil Metagenome WRM 4... | ecosystem: Environmental > Terrestrial > Soil... | reverse complement strand
CGCCAATTCGCCATTCGATCTGCGCGGTCCGCAGCTCTCACGCTGGCGCCGCATGCAAATCCCCGTGATCGCCTGGTTCGTGTACGGCGCGATTCGCCTCATCGGCCCCACGCTCCGCCTCGATGTCGTCGGCGCGCACAACGCCGTGCTCATCCAACACCACGGCGAAACCGCCATCGGAGCCTTCTGGCATCGCTGTATCTTTTCCGCCGCATGGGTCTGGCGCAATCGCGGCTTGGTCATCATGAACACGGTGAATTTCGATGGCCAATGGACGCGCCGGGTTATCGAGCGCCTCGGTTTCGGCACCGCGCAAGGCAGCTCCAGCCGCGGAGCCATCGAAGGCCTAAGCGTGATGGCGCAGCGCATCAAGGAAGGCAAGCACGTCGCGTTTACGATTGACGGCCCGCGCGGCCCGCGCTACGTCGCGAAACCCGGACCGATTATTCTCGCGCGCCGCACCGGCAGTCCGATCACCGTCTTTCATATCGGCTTGCAGCACGGCTACACCTTCAAGAAATCCTGGGACTTGTTCCAGATTCCGTTCCCGTTTACGCGCGCGGTCATGTTCCTCGCGCCCGCCGTTCGCGTTCCCACCGATGCGGGCAGCGAACTCATGCATCAGAAACAAGCCGAAATGCAGGCCGCGCTCGAAAAAGTGCGCGACGCCGCGGAATCATGGTTTCAACTGAGTGATCCGCAACGGAAAGAAGTACGCGCTATGTGGAATCGCCGGAATGATTAAGCCGCCAGCGGAAAAAATCTACAGAAGTTCTTACCCTTCGCCCAGCTTAATGGGAATGTTCATCTGCTTGCCGTCGCGCACGATCGTCAACGTAACTGTATTCCCGGGCTGCGAGCGGTTCAGCATCAAATTCAGATCCATCTGATTCGTGATCGCCTTGCCATCCACGGCGATCAGCACATCGCCGCCAATGCGCAGTTCCTGCAGGCCAGCCACCATGGATTTGTTGCCGCCGCGGATTCCCGCCTGCGCCGCCGCGCCGCCCGGGTCCACACGCTCGATCAAAATTCCCTGCTGTACGTTCAGCTTCAGCGCTTCAGCCAGCCCGGGCCACAACGCGCGCCCCTCCGCGCCGAGCGTCGCGCGGCGCACCCGCCCGTACTTGATCAAATCTTCCGCCACGCGGCGCGCCGTATTGATCGGAATCGCGAATCCGATTCCCGCGGTGGTTCCAGTCGGTGCATAAATCGCGCTGTTGATTCCGATCACCTGCCCGTGCGAATCCAGCAGCGGCCCGCCGGAATTCCCGCGATTGATCGAAGCATCCGTCTGAATCGCTTCATCAATGAAAGTGTTTTCGCTGGTCTGCACCGTGCGCCCCAGCGCGCTCACGATCCCGGTAGTAAGCGTGCTGGAAAATCCGAACGGATTGCCGATCGCCAGCGCCCGCTGCCCCACCAACAGATTGCGCGAATCGCCCAGCGTCAAAGGCGTGAGCTTGTGCCCCTGCGTATCAATCTGGATCAGCGCGATATCGTTGCGCGTGTCTTCTCCGATCAATTTAGCTTTGTAACGCGTTAAGTCGCCCAGCGTCACCTCAATCGTCTGCGCGCCCTGCACCACGTGATAATTCGTCAGGATGTGCCCATCTACATCAATCAAAAATCCCGAGCCCGCACCCTCTACCGGCACGGGATTGTAGAAAAAATCATATTCCACCGTGCGCGTCACGATGTTCGCCACCGCCGGCGACGCCAGGCGATAGATGCGCACGTTCTCCGCTTCGGTGGGATCCAGCGCAGCCGGCCCGCTCGAATCCGGCGCGCGCAAAGCATTCACAGCCGCGGGATTGCGTTCGCCGTAACGCGACCCGGCCCAATACGCACCGAGCCCGATGATCAGCCCGATGGCCAGCAGCCGCACCGCGCGCCCTTCGCTTCCCGTGGTTCTCATGATGCTCATGAAGAAAGCTCTCGCACCCCGCCGCACCGGCATTCTCGCACGAACCCGCTCTGCCAGTTAATACGCTGCGATCTCAGGAAATGTTTCCACCCGCGGGAGCCGCCGGCCGCGACAATCGCTTCACCACTTCCATCACCTGGCGCTCCGTATCTTTGATCGATCCCGAACAGTCGATCGTTTCATCGCCCAGGCGGCGTTTTTCTTCCATGGGCATCTGCGCCGCGATGCGCTGTTTCGCTTCTTCCAGTGTCAGTCCGCGGTCCACCAGCCGCTGTAATTGTTGTTCCGCAGGGCACCAGCAGACAATCACCTTGTCGAGCTCCTTGTTATAGCCCGCTTCGATGATCAGCGCCGCTTCCACCACGGCCAGCTCGGGGCCTCCCGGATGGCCCTGCGCGGTAAACCACTTGCGCACCACATCCAGAATCCGCGGATGCAGAATTTGATTCAAGCGCGCGCGCTTGGACGCATCCGCAAAAATAATCTGCCCGAGCTTGCTGCGGTCCACGTTGCCGTGCGCGTCCAGAATTTCATCGCCGAATTCGCGGACTACTTCCTCGCGGGCCTCTTGCCCCCGTTCGAGTAGTTCGTGGCCTAGTGTATCCGCATCCAGCACCGGACAATCGAATTCGCGCAGCATTCCCCCCACAGTGGATTTACCGGATGCGATGCCGCCGGTGAGGCCGACGCGCAGCATTAGCGTGGCACGGCCGCGACCGCCGGAACGCTCGCGGAAGCCCTGGATCCGCGCCGGAGTCGCGCGGCCTTGATCGTGTTGCTCATCAGCATGGCGATGGTGAGCGGGCCAACTCCGCCCGGAACCGGAGTGATCGCTCCGGCAACGCCGGCAACGTCCGGATGCACGTCACCAACGAGCGCGGTGCCTTTTTCGCGGAACGCCGCCAGCCGCTCTGGAAAATGAGCGAAGAAATTCTCGGCCTGTGCCGGATCGCTGATGCGATTGATGCCGACATCAATCACGGTCGCCCCCGGACGCACAAACTCGGGCGTCACCATTCCCGCGCGGCCCAGGGCGGCGACCACGATGTCCGCGCGTCGAATCACTTCGGGCAAATTGCGCGTCTTTGAATGGCAAATGGTCACTGTCGCGTTCGCGTGCATCAGCAGCAGCGCCATCGGCTTGCCCACAATATCGCTGCGCCCCAGCACCACTGCGTTTGCGCCTTCCACCGCAATCCCGCTGCGCTTCAGAATTTCCATCACCCCAGCCGGCGTGCATGAAACCAAACTCGGCCGCCCCGCCACCAGGTGCCCCACGTTCATGGGATGAAAACCGTCCACATCTTTCGCCGGGTCCACCGCGTCCAGAATCTTCTTGGCATCCACCTGGGGCGGCAAAGGCAACTGCACCAGAATCCCATCCACGTCGTCGCGCCGGTTCAATTCCTCCACCACCGCCAATAATTCCTCGGTCGTAATCGTCGCCGCCGGAGTCACCTGAATGCTCGCCAATCCCAATTTCTCGCACGCCGCGATCTTGCTGCTCACATATACTTTCGACGCCGGATTCTCCCCCACCAGCACCGCCGCGAGGCCCGGGCGAATCCCGGCCGCTGCCAGCGCCGCAATCTCGCCGCTCAGCTCCCCATAAATCTCATCGCGAATCGCGTTTCCGTTCAGGATCCGTGCAGCCAGAGGAAACTCCCATGCGTCCCAAGACGCCGTTACTGCGCCATATTAACATACGGGAATTACTCTTCGATTCGAAGAGAGCGTAGCGACCAGAACCGTTGGAGTGCGGCGGCTCTGCCGCCGCCTTTGACCAACATCGCCCTGCCTCCGAATTTTCGCCAAGCCTCTCCGCTCAGCGCCGGAGGCGCGGCATAAGTTAGCCCGGGCCGTCAGGCCCGGGAAAAAACATCAGAAGCCCCGAGCACCGCAGGTGCGGCACGCCCATCGACGGCCCTCCGCACCACAAATCAGTTCACCGCCGCGCTCATTCGCGAAAAATCGTACAATAGACTCTCGATGTTCGAAGATCTCACCGAACGCAAGCGCCAGGAACGCCTCATGCGCGAAGCCGGCCGCCTCCCGCCCAATCAAGCCCTCACCCTGAAATGGCCCATCCTCCACATCGGCGACGTCCCCCGCTTCAATCCCCAAACCTGGGATTTCAAAATTTCCGGCCTGGTCGAAGAACGCGTCCGCCTCACCTGGGACCAATTCTCGCGCCTCCCCATGACCCAGGTCACCGCCGACATGCACTGCGTCACCCGCTGGAGCCGCTTCGACGTCCACTGGGAAGGCGTCCTCTTCTCGGATCTCCTGAAACTCATCCGCGTCCGCCCCGCCGCCACCCACGTCATGGTCGAAGCAGAGCACGGCTACACCTCCAACGTCCCCCTCGCCGACCTCCTCCGCCCCACCACTCTCTTTGCGCTGAAACACAATGGCGAACCCCTCTCCGCCGATCACGGCTACCCGCTGCGCTTAGTCGTCCCCAACCTCTACGCCTGGAAAAGCGTAAAGTGGGTCCGCGGCCTGGAATTCCTCGACCACGACGCCCCCGGCTTCTGGGAGCAAAACGGCTACAACCTCTACGGCGACCCCTTCAAAGAAGAAAGATTCAGCGGCTAATTGATAATTGACTTGCGGCCGATCGTAAACACGCGGAATTTCAACGTTCAAGAGTTCCAGTTAAATGCGAATCGGCTATATGCCTAAGACCGTAACGCAATCCCAGCGCCGTAGGCGCGGCCCGCTGCGTGCACAGCCGCAAAAAAATGCGACGCCGTCCACGCCACCAAACCGAAATCATTCATAACGCAGCGCCACCATCGGATCCACCCGCGTCGCCCGCCGCGCCGGAATAAAACACGCCACCAGCGCCACCACGCAGAGCAACACCGCGACGCCGGCAAATGTCACTGCATCCGTGCTGGTAATCCCCAACAGCAAACTTTCCAGAAACCGCGTCAACCCGAACGACAACACCAGCCCTAGCCCCACGCCCTGCAGCATCAATCGCAATCCATTCCCCAGCACCAGCCGCAACACATCCTGCTTCGTCGCGCCCAATGTCATGCGAATCCCCAGCTCCCGCGTGCGCTGCCCCGTGGTGTACGCCGTAACGCCGTAAATTCCCACCGCCGCCAGCACCAGGGCCAACAACCCAAACGCGCCGACAAAAGTCCCCGCGATGCGCTGCCCGAAACTCGAAAATCTTTCACTCAACTCCACGCTGCTCAAATCAAAAATAGCCAAGTCAGCGTTCAAACCGTGAATCGCTTTGATCACGCTCTCGCCATACCTCAGCGGATTGCCATTCACCCGCGCATGCAGAATCATCATCGGGTCGTAAACCTGATAAACCGAAAAATAAATAAACGGCGTGGGCTCTTCGTTCAGCACTTTCACTTTGGTGTCGCGCGCGACTCCGACCACCGTAAATGATTCGTGAGTGATGTCGGCCTTGAACTGTTTGCCCAGCGCCTCCTGCTGCGGCCAATAACGTGCCGCAAACGCCTGGTTGATGATCGCCACCCGCTGCGCATTCTTGTTGTCTTGCGCCGCAAAATCCCGCCCCTCCACCAGCGGAATCTCCATGGTCCGAAAATAATTCGGCGTGACCACCATGTGCGGCGTCTCCATCGATTCCGCGGCCTGCGGCTCGTAGCCCTCCGGCCGCACCGATGTCGAATCCGGGCTGAAGCCCAGCGGCACCCGGCTGGCCAGCGCCACCGACTGCACGCCTGGCAGCGCTTCGATCTTCGTCACCAGTTGGCGGTCGAATTCCGCTCCGCTCGCGTCCGAATATCCCGCGCTGAACAGATCGTACGAAGCAATCAGCACATCGTGCCCGTTGAACCCCGGATTGATTTGCTCCGCGCGCATCACGCTGCGAATAAACAATCCCGCGCAGATCAAGAGCAGCAACGAAAGCGAAAGCTGCGCTACGACCAAACCGCTCGCCAGCCGCGCCTTGCGCACCGATCCCGACGCGCTGCCAATATCTTCCTTCAACACGCCGATCGGCGCCGCGCTCGAAGCCCGCCACGCCGGCAGCACGCCGAAGATCAATCCGGTGAGAACCGAAATCACCACGGTCGCCAGCAGCACGGTGTGATCCGTGCGAATATCCAGCCACAGCGGAAAATCGCCCACGTCCAAAAACTTCATCAGCGTCCCAGCCGTCCAGCTGGTAATCAGCAGCGCCAGCGCGCCGCCGCCCAAAGCCAGGATCATGCTTTCCACCAGCAGCTGCCGCACCAGCCGCCAGCGGCTCGCGCCCAGCGACATGCGAATCGCAATCTCCCGCCGCCTTCCCACCGACCGCACCAGCATCAAATTCGCCACGTTTGTGCAGGCCAGCAACAGCACCAGCCCCGCGATGCACATCAGCGCCGGCAGCAGCGTCGAAAGAAATACATTCAAGCCCCACGGATTGCGCCACAACGGGTACACCGTCACCGTGTCTTTGGCCTTGTGTTCTTCGGGATAATTTTTCGCTTCCTGCTTCAGCAGCGTGGTCAATTCCGCTTGCGCCTGCGCCAGCGTGACGCCCGGCTTCAGCCGCCCGAAAACCAGCAGCCAGAAATTGCTGTGGTCGTGCAGCAGGTCCGTTCCCGGTTCCACCTGCGCGGTCATCATCAGCGGCACCCAGACTTCTGTGCGCACTCCGGTCTGGCTGCCCTGAAAAACCTGCGGCGTCACGCCCACGATGGTGTAGGTGTGCTGGTCGATTTCGATCGGCTGGCCCACCACATTCGGGCTCGCGCCGAAGCGCGTCTGCCACAGCCGGTAGCTGATCACCGCCACTGGCGCGCCGCCCGGCTTGTCATCGTCCGCCGGCAAAAATCCGCGCCCCAGGATCGGCTGCACGCCCAGCACCTCAAAATAATTCGCCGACGCCACCATGCCCCACACCCGCTGCGGCTTGCCTTTGCCGGTCAGATTCAGTTGCGCGAACCAACACCCCGCGATGCCCGTAAAGCTCTGCTGCGCGCTGCGAATGTCTTGCAAATCGGGGTAGGTAAATCCGAAGGGCTGGCTGGGCTGTCCCACGGTGATCGACACCACTTCGCTCGGCCGCACCAACCCCGGCACCGGATTCAGCAGCGCCGAATTGATCCAGCTGAAAATCGTGGTATTCGCGCCGATGCCCAGCGCCAAAGTGACAATCACAATCGCCGCATACGCCGGCGCCTTGGCAATCATCCGGAAGCTATATCGCAAGTCCTGCCAGATCGAATTCATCGCCGCGCCTCCGCCACCAGTAGCAGCGATTAGAGCATATCCCCGGCCATCCCCAACCCTCAGCTAACTAAATGTCATAGTGCCGCTTAGCGTAACGAAGCCCCGCGCACCGCCCGCCTCCGTCCGCTTGTGGGACGCCCCTACGTCGCTACCGAACATCCAACCGATGCTCCCGCTGCTACACGAGACGCGAATCGCCACACCCGCGCCGCTACAACGCAATCCCAGCGCCGTAGGCGCGGCACAATTTAGCCCGGCCCGTAAGGGCCGGGTGCGCGTCGCAAAAATGCATCGAGCGCCGTAGGTGCGGCACGCCTTCCGTCATCTCACACCGATACTCCCGCGTGCGGCGCGTTGAGCTGACGAAGTTGCAGCCTAAACGTTGATGATCGTGAGGCGGGGAAACGCGGTTTGATACTGGCGCGCGTCGAGCGTCAGCAGCGTGTAGCCGTTGCGCAGCGCGATTGCGCGCCGACAAGTCGCGGCCAGCGCGACGAACTGAAAATGTCTCCGATGCAAAAACAAACCGGGTGAGGCCAGTATCTCGCCTCACCCGGTTTCGCGACGCTCAGATTCTGCTAGTAAATATCGTACTGTTCCCAATGCAGCGTCGGATCCGCCTGGATAATAATGCTCTTCTTCGTCCAGCCTTCCAGCTCTTCGATCAACGACGATTCCCGCGTCTTCAACGCCTTCGAAATTTCCGGATGTACCCGCAAAGTAACGCTGCCTGCGGTCAAATCCGGAGCCATCTTCCGCGCCTCAGTCTGTATCTCGTAGCACAAAGTCGGAATCGACTTCACCATCCCCGACCCGGTGCAATACGGGCACGGCTGGCACAGCGTGCGCTCCAAAGCCTGCTTGGTCCGCTTGCGCGTTATCGCCACCAAACCAAACTCGTTAAACCGCAGCACCTTTGACGGCGCCCGGTCCGCCCGCAAAGCGTCTTCCAGAATCGCCATCACCTTGTCCCGGTTCCGCCGCTCTTCCATGTCGATGAAATCGATGATGATGATGCCGCCCAAATCCCGCAGCCGCATCTGCCGCACGATTTCCTTGCACGCTTCCATGTTGGTGCGCACGATGGTGTCTTCCAGCCGGTTCGACCCTTTGCCCACGAATTTCCCGGTGTTCACGTCAATCGCCACCAGCGCCTCGGTGTGATTGATCACGATGTACCCGCCGGATTTCAGCCAGACCTTCGGCCGCAAGCCCTTGTCGATTTCCTGCTGAATCCCGAATTCCTCGAACACCGGAGTGTCTTTGGTGTACAGCTTCACCCGCCCGACCAGCTGCGGCTGAAACCGGCTCATGAAATCCACGACCTTGGTGTATTCCTCTTCGGTGTCCACCCAGATCGCGCCAAAATCCGGCGTGATGTAATCACGCAAAATGCGCTGCACCAGATTCAAATCGCGATGCACCAGCGCCGGCGCTTTCTTCTGATCCGACCGCGCCTTGATCTCCGCCCAGGTCCGCGTCAGGAATTCCACGTCCGCGCGAACTTCCGCCGGATCCGCCGTCGACGCCGCGGTCCGCACGATGAACCCGCCGCCCGCCGTGCCCTTGGCGTCATTCACCAGATGCCGCAAACGCGAACGCTCTTCGGCCGACGCAATCTTCCGCGAAACGCCGTTGTGATCCAGCGTCGGCATGTAAACCAAAAACCGCCCAGGCAAAGCCACGTGGCTGGTAATCCGCGCGCCCTTCTTGCCCAGCGGTTCCTTGGCAATCTGCACGATGATTTCCTGCCCCTGCTTCAGCATGTCCGCGATCAGTTGCGTGCGTCGTGGCGCTGACGGCCGGTGATGCCCGCCGCTATGACCACTGTGGCCCTGATGCGGCCGCCGTCCGCCTCGATCGTCCCGCCGTCCGCCTCGATCGCGTCCGCCGCGTCGCGCCGGGTTCTGCATCCGCGAACGAAAATCGTTCCGCACCCGCGCCTGAAAGGGCTGCGCCGGTTGCGCCGCGGCCCCGCCTTCCCCGGAAAGAAGCGTTCCGTCTTCCGTCAGCGGAATCGCATCTTCTCCCGCGCCCGCGTCGGCGCTCAGCGCTTCCTGCTCCACCGCATTCAATTCCGGCGAATCGCCTTCGGACTCGTGAGCCTCCATGTGCTCATGCTCATGATCATGCTCGTGCCCATGCTCATGCTCGTGTTCATGTTCATCGGCGTGTTCCTGCGCCTGCTCCTCGGCCAGTTCGCCCGCCGTCTCCAGCTCCGGATGCGCGATCATTCCTTCTTCTTCCGCCGCCGCTTCCTCTTCTTCCAGTTCGGCTTCGTCGCTCTCCGCTTCCGCCGCCGCATCAGCCGCGGCGAATACGCGTTCCTGCGCATCGCGCGCTGCCAGATCGTCCTGCGCGTCCGCGATGTGTTCCGCCAGCGCCGTCACTTCTTCCTCGCTCAGATCGTCGTGAGCGTGTACCTCGTGTGTGTGCCGTCCCGGCTCGCCCGTTTCGGTTCGTTCGCTCGCCGATTCGTGCCGCTCCACCACGGAATCCAGCGGCGCCGCGCGGAACATATGCGTTTCGCTGCTTTCCCGTTCTCCATCCGTCTCCGCGCGTTCACTCGCGGATTCGTGCGCCGAAGTAACTTCCTCGCTGAAAACGTGCCTTTCGTCAACGTGCGAAGCCACCGAAATATCCGCCGAATCCACTTCCGGCCCCGGCGGCATCAATGGCGACAACGACGCAAACTGCACCGCCTCCGGCACCGGCGCGTTATCCGACGGCGGCTCCGGCGGCAAATGCTGATGCGCCTTCCATTTCGATAGCGATTCGCCCGGCAGCGGCTCAATCCCTGAAGAAAATCCGCCGCCCGAAGAACTACCCGAGGAATGTCCACCGGAAGACTGCCCGCCTGAAGAATACCCGCCCGACGAAAATCCGCCGCGTCCCTGCGACGACCGCGACGATCCCCGCGATCCCCCTCTTCCAAACCTTCCGCGCTCGCGATCTTCGCGATGCTCCCGCGGAGCCGCTGGCCGAGTGTCCGGCGCTTCGAACGATCCAAACGATGCCAGCAGCGCCGCCTCGCGGTCGCTCGACCCTGCCGGCGCATCCAACGCCGGGTTTTGCGGCTCGACGATTTCGTGCAACGGCGACGTTGCAGACTCCGCGCCGCTGTAGCTCACCGGCTCGCCGCCAAATTCCGCACCGGACCGCGCCTGCTCCGCCCCGGCCGGACGCTCCCGGAATTTCGCCAGCGACTCGCCTGGCAGCACCATCGAAATGTGACCTTCCGGTCCGGCCTGTTCTGCACCCAAATTGTCCGCAGGATATCCCGACGAAGATGACGATGACGGCGCGTACTTCGAAGAGGGAAGTTCCCGCCCAAATCGCTGGTCGCCGCCACTGCGTCCGCCGCGATCTCCGCCGCGTCCACCCTGGCGATTGCGCCCGCCACGTCCGCCAAACCGGTTCCGTCCGCCGCGATCTCCACCGCCGCCCGACGACCGTCCCTGATATCCGCCGCCGCTGCCGCCACTGCGCTGCCCTGACTGCGGTGGACGATTAAATGATGGCGCGGAATTTTGCACCGGCGCCACCTTCCCGGCATTGCCGCCGGCTTCACCGCCAGCGCCGCCGAAGCTCTCGCCTTCCATCGCGCTCAGAATTTCGCCTTCCGGCAAACTCTCCGACCCCGCCACCGGCGCGCTCAGCCCCGGCGCCGCAGCTCCGCCATTGCCAGCCGCCGCGGTCTTCGACGGATCGGGCGTCGTCTCCACATGGTCCAGCCCTTCAATTTCTTCCAGAAAGTCGCTGACGTACAGGAAGGCGTCGCTATCGAGGCCAATCTCCACAAAGGCCGACTGCATGCCAGGCAGCACGCGCGTCACTTTGCCTTTGTAGATGCTTCCGACTAACGCAAATTCTTTATCCCTCTCAACGTAATACTCACACAGCTGTCCTTCTTCCAGAATGGCTACCCGCGTCTCGTGCGGGTTCGCCGAAATTACCATTTCCTTCGACATGAAAACTCCTAAAGGCGCATCGGAGCGCAGCGGCGCGCCAATTCGCGCGCGCTTGACCGGAGTGGGGCAAGGCGATGCCTATTGCTCGCCCCAGAGGGCTGCCCAGGAAAGACTCTTGAACTTGTCTGTTGGCTTTCCTCATCCGATGCTGACCTGAATCAAATATTGAGTGCCGCCGGGCGTATCCGCGGGACGGGTCTTTCTAATTCTCACAGCGAACAACGAACTTCGAATATTTTGCGGCTTCAGTTCACGAATCGCCGCAGCCGTACATTCATTACCATGCCCAATGCCAAAAACACAAAAGCTATCGATGAGCCTCCATAGCTCATCAGCGGCAAAGGAATGCCAGTGACCGGCATATAGCCTATCACCATGGAAGCATTCACCAGAACGTGGAAGCCCAGGATTGCAGCTACTCCCATCACCACATACATTCCGGCCCGATCTTTCGCTTTCTGCGCGTTATCTACCAGCCGCAGAATCAACCCAAGATACAACAGTAATACCACACACACGCCAATAAATCCTTGTTCCTCAGCCAGCGCCGCCAGGATGAAGTCCGAATACCGCACCGGCACGAATCCCAGCTGGTTCTGGCTGCCTTTGCCAAAACCCTTGCCCCAAAAACCGCCGGACCCCACTGCTATTTCCGACTGCAGAATCTGGTAGCCCGCTCCGCGTTGATCTTCTTCCGGATGCAGGAAGGTCTCAATCCGCTGCTGCTGGTATGGCTTCAGGTGGTGCCGCATGTTCCAGGCCACCGGAATCAGCAGGGCAATTAATACCAAACCTACCGCCAAATGTTTCCATTCGATCCCGGCCAGGAACATCCCCACCAGCAGCACCGGCACCAGAACCATCGCCGTTCCCAGGTCCGGCTGCTTCAAAATCAGCGCCACCGGAATCAACGTCAAAACACTAACCTTGCAGATATCCGTCAGCGTCAGCTTGTCGGTCCGCACTTCGCTGAAATACCTGGCCAGTACTATGATTATAATCAACTTCATCAATTCTGACACCTGCAGGTTGAACCCGCCCCCCAGCGAAATCCAGCGCTTCGCCCCCAGCCGCGAATACCCGATCACCGCCACCACCAGCAGTCCCGCCACTCCCGCGATATAAAGGATCGGCGCCTGGTCCAGCAGCGTGTGGTAATCGATCTGCGACATGATGAACATCACCACCACGCCCACGCCCAGCCAGATCAGCTGCTTCCAGTGCATCCCGCTCATCGCGCTGGCATGCGTCGAAGAATAAATCTCCAGCAGCCCCAGCAGATTGATCGCCGCCACAATCGCCAGCAGGGTCCAGTCGAAATCTTTAATCTGCGGCCGGTCGCTCATGGGCGTTGACCTCCCACCGCCGCCACCAGCGGCGCGTTCGCGCGCGTCGGCGTTAGCGAACTGGAAACGCTCCCGCCCGAACCCGGTTGCGCCGGAGCCGCCGTCGTCGCCTGCTGCTGCGTCTTCGAGCTCCGCTTGTCGTAGAACATTTTCACGATGTCATGCACCACCGGCCCCGCCGCTTCGCCGCCGTGCTCCACCGTATCCTGCACAATCGCCGCCACCACAATGTCCGGATTCTTCCGCGGCGCAAAGCCCACAAACCATCCATCCATTTTTTTCGTGCCCAACCGGTTCGACGCGTCGTAGCTCATCAACTGCGCCGTCCCCGATTTTCCGCAGAAGTCGATGTTTTGCAGCCGCAGGTGATAGCCCGTCCCGCCCGGTTCATTCACCACCCCGAACAGTCCCTGCGTCACCTGCTCCACCGCTTCGTCGCTCAGCGGAAAATGATCCGTCTTCGCGTTCAAAAATCCTTTCAGCAAATGCGGCTGCACCAAATTCCCGCCGCTCGCCACCCCTGCGGCCATCCGCGCCAGTTGAATCGGCGTCACGGTTACCGCGCCCTGTCCCACCGCCACCGATATCGTTTCACCCGCATACCACTTGCGGTGGTACACCCGCTGCACCCATTCTTCCGATGGCATCAGCCCCGATTCTTCGCTCGGCAAATCGACGCCGGTCCGTTTTCCCAGCCCCAGCCCCGCGCCGTAATACGCGATCTTGTCGATGCCCAGCAGTTTGCCCACGTTATAAAAAAAGATGTCGCAGGAATCCACCAGCGCTTTGTGCAATTCCACTTCGCCGTGGCCCTGCGGCCGCCAGCAGTGAAATTCGCGGCCATAGAAATTCGCATGGCCCGGGCAGAACACGCCGTACGATTCCGGAATGGCCTTCGAATCCACCATCGCGGCCGCCATCACGATTTTAAAAACCGATCCGGGCGCCAGTTGCGCTTGTATCGCGCGGTTCAGCAGCGGCGTTTCTTTATCCCCGTTTAATTTCTGCCATTCCGCCTTCGGTATGCGCACCGCAAAATCGTTGGGGTCAAACGTCGGCCGGCTGACCATCGCCAGGATCTCGCCGGTATGCGCATCCATCGCCACTACCGCCCCGATTTTGTTG
>Ga0209169_10001664_pt1 | contig 13587 bp, 10 predicted proteins | sample HubBroMetageWRM4_FD_188346 | JGI IMG/M metagenome (GOLD analysis project Ga0209169, IMG submission 188346) | Warmed soil microbial communities from the Hubbard Brook experimental Forest, New Hampshire - Hubbard Brook CCASE Soil Metagenome WRM 4... | ecosystem: Environmental > Terrestrial > Soil... | reverse complement strand
TCACCCACGGGCTGCTGTTGCGATCCGGCAGTCTGGTTCTGATAGTACTTCTCGACGTCCGCGCGATAGATCTTGCGGCCGTCCACGGAGGCGGCGACGTCGTCGCCGACCTGCTTGGTCCCGCATCCGATGGCGCCGGCAAGTATTAATGCAACCAGCACTGTGGCCCAGCTGTGACGAAATGGCAAGTTAGGGTTCACTCGATTCTTCTCCGCATTCTTCCACGCATGTCTCGTCGCACCTCGGGTTGCGCAGGCGCTCCTGCCTTGACTACTTGTTGGAAGCCTTAGACCCTCCAGGCACAGCCAGGGCCGAATGAGCAGGTCCCGGAATACCAGCCTGCTGCAGGGCTGCATCCAGCACCGTACGAAATTCTGCCGCCGAAACCACACCATCCACTTCCCGCCCATTCACGAATATGGTGGGGGTAGCGTTCACGCCCAGGGTGTCGCCCTCGCGCATGGAAGCTTTGATTGCGTCGTCGTTCTGTGCCTTCATACACGATTGCAGCTTGGTCTGATCCAGGCTGTATTTCTGAGCTTGCAGCGTCGTCAAACGATCCAGCGCCGCGAATTGCAGGTCGCGCGTCTGCCCCGCGGAACTGACCTCGCGCTGATTGGCGTGGAGATAGTCGGCCAAGTCCCAGTAGGCGTCGGCGCTCTGCGCGGCCAAACAATTGGCATCGACCGCAGCGTGCGTCGCCCAGGGATGGATCTCCGCCAGAGGATAGTCCTTGTAAACGAATTCCACCCGGTCTCCGTATTCCTTCAGGATCTCCGGGAACAGGGTCTGGTGCATGCGGGAGCAGTACGGACACTCGAAGTCATCGTAATTCACCACGACCACCTTGGCATCCTTCTTGCCGCGAACCGGGCGGTCGCCCAGGCTGATCTTCTTCACGTTCTCGGCGTAGGGATCCTTGGTGAGATCCAGTTTGGTCATCCGCAACAGAGTGTTGCCGTCCTTGGAGAGCAGGAAATCGTAATCCGCCTTCTTTTCGGGGCTGTCCATGTGGACCGTAAGGGCGTCATATCCGGCAAAGTCGCTGGGCCGAAGCGGCCCCACGGTGATCCTCACCCCGGTAGGTATGGAATAGTAGGTTCGCACCTGACGCTCAATGCGCGTTACCTGGTCAGGGGGCACCGCCTGAGCGGAGCAACCCAAGCAAACCAAGACCAGGACAAAAATCGATCGCCGCACCAACATCGCTAGAAACCGCCTGTACATTGGATATGTAGCCTGATTATCTCACAGGGAGCAGTGTGGGAACGGGCTACTCAATATGCTCGCGCGTAAGCTGGCTGGCGGGTAACAACACGTTCATTGAGCCGGAGCGGAAGCCTTCGAGATCAAGAGTCACAAACTTGAAGCCCAGAGCCTTAAAGATGCGGGCAAATTCGGCGGCCATTCCAATCGCCAGAGCGCGGGGCATCTCATCGGCGGCAATCTCGATGCGAACGATGTCTCCGTGATGACGTACGCGGAACTGATGGAATCCGAGCGAGCGGAGAGCATCTTCGCCCTGCTCGACCACGCTGAGGACTTCGGGGGTGACCGGACGTCCATACTCGATGCGGGAGGACAAACAAGCGGAGGCGGGTTTGTCCCAGATACGCAGGCCGGCATCGCGAGCGAGGTCGCGGATCTCCTGCTTGGTCAAACCGGATTCGAGGAGCGGCGCAGCCACTCTATGGCGCACGGCGGCAATCTGGCCCGGCCGGAAATCGCCCTGATCGTCTTGGTTGACGCCGTAGGCGATGGAATCGAAGCCACGACGCTCGGAAAGATCCTGCATCACCGTGAACAGTTCGTCTTTGCAATGGAAGCAGCGAGCGCCGTCGTTGCGGACATATTCGGGACGGTCGAACTCGGCGGTGGCGATGATTTCGAGAGGAATTTCCTGTTCGCGTGCGAACGCAATGGCGTCTGTCAGTTGGGCGCGGGCGAGGCTGGGCGAGTCGGCGATGGCCGCCAGCATGTCGTCGCCAAGAACTTGATGTGTCGCCCAGGCGAGGAAAGCGGAATCGACGCCGCCGGAGTAGGCGACCAGCGTGCGGCCAAGGGCGCGGACGTGTTGGTGCAGGGCGTCGCGCTTGGCTGCTAGTTCGGCGGATAAGGGCACATGGGTATCTTAATATGCAGGGTACGAAAGCAATGGACTATTGCGGCTGTCGGGGCGAGGTTGCCCTGGGAATAAACATGACTATTATGGTCACGTGTGGTACCATCGACGCATGCGCACGGTGAATATCAGCGACCTCAAGGCGCGTCTCAGCGCCCATCTGCAACTCGTGAAGGACGGCGAAGAGGTGTTGGTCTGCGACCGCAACCAACCCGTGGCCCGCATCATTCCTTGCCATTTGGACGATCACTCCGAGCAGGAACGTCGACTGGTGGCCCGCGGCGTTCTGGTGCCTCCGCTGAAAAGGCCGCGTTTGCCGATCGCTTGGCCAGAACCACCGGGAAACGTTCCTGATGATGTCATGGAGAAGGTATGGCGGAAAGAACGGGAAAACCGTTAACTCGTCTCTCGGCATTCTGGGACGCAAGCGCACTGGTTCCTTTATGTGTTCGTCAGGGAGCTACGCCTCAAGCCATCGCTTTGTATAAGAGCTACGAGGTAGTTGTGTGGTGGGCCACGTCTGTTGAGATCGCGAGCGCCCTCGCGTGTCTGGTTCGCATGAAGCAACTCGCCACGGGCGAGTGGAGCCAAGCCGGCAGACTTGCTACAGCTCTCGCCGACGCGTGGTCGGTTGTTCAGCCGTCAGATGTGCTGAGAACAAAGGCGACAATGCTGCTGAATCATTTTGATCTCCGGGCAGCGGATGCCCTTCAGCTGGCAGCGGCCTTGGAATGGTGTGGAAACGCGCCTCAAGGCCGGGTCTTTGTGGCTGCGGACCGAGCACTGCTACAGGCTGCGGTTCTGCACGGATTTGACGGCAAGCAAGTTTGAAACTGCAGCTCTGCCTCAGCCCTTGTATCAGCCTCAGAATAGTCTTTCTGCCCGCCTCAAATTCCCCAGCGCTCCGAGGTTGGCAAGCGCGAAGGTGAAGCGATATTGATTTTCGTTGCGCACCGAGCCCAGATCGAAACGGCGAAACTCAACACTTAATCCACAACAGTTCCAGTTGTAGGTGGTTTGCGCGGCGGCGTATTGCAAGAATCCCAGATTCGCGTCGAAGCCGACATTGGCGGCTGCACTAAATCCCTGTTTCCCGGTGTGGCCGTAACCCAGCAAGAGCCGGAACTGGTTGAAGGATTGCGGAGAAGGGACGGTACTGCTGGTGGCGGCTTCGGGCGGTACCTGCAGGAAGGCATCGCCTCCGCCGAGCGTAAGAGGCCCGAGGCGGTAGTTGAGCAAGACCGTGCTGGCGGTCATATGGCCCAGCGTAAAGTCGTAGTCCATATCCCACTCGATGTCGGTCCTTGAACTGGTCATAATGCGCAGGCGTGAGATCAGCGGAGAAAGACGGCGGGCGGAGGTCAGGAAGGCGATGCCGGTGAGGTCGACAGTACTGGTCAACACATTGCTTCGGCCCGGAAACAGTGCTCCGCCGAATGTGGGGTCGAGAAAATATTTCTGTGCCAATTCCCAGGTGACCACCTCACGCGCCTGAGTTCCGTCATCGCAAGGCGCCTCCACCGGATCTTGCTGCCGCCCCCAAGGGACGGGATTGTGAGCGACGGCTCCCCCAATGAAGAGAGTTGGCATCCCCGGCTCGCCGCAGGAGGCTGACTGGGTGGAGGTTCGCTTGGCATAAAGGCGCTGCACTACGCTGTATTCCACTTCGTTGGTATCGCTCAGAATATCGCGCTGATCGAAACGCAAAACGTTGGAGAAGTTATCGATGCCGGTGACGTAGTCATAGACCACACGCGGCTCAATCACGTGCTTCCACTTGCGCCCCAGGAAGTCATGGCCAAAAACCCGGCTCAGGGCCGGCGGACGCACTTCCACGGAAGCATCCAGAGATTTGCGATTGAGGGTAGCGGACACCGCCAGCCTTTCATCGTTGGGAAGGACCCGAAGGTCCTGGGTGTAGGCGGTGTCGCGGACCGAGAACTCGGGCCTGAAGGACCACCCTCCCCACTGCAAAGGCAGGGAAAGGTCCGGGCTGAGGTCGAAGCGCCCGATCAAATTAGCCGTGCTGAAACCAGGCTCGCTGCGGGAAAGGCCCTCAAGTGCGGCGTCATACGACCAGTAAAAAGGGGACCGTCCCAGAGGCTGATCAACACTCGACATCTCCACTCCGGGGGCGTGCAGGATGGTGATGACGTCTCCAGCGGTGGAGCTTTCGAAATCCTGGTAACGGTGGACGGAGAAATTGTAGAAAAAACCACGAGTGGCGTTAGAGAGAAACGCGTCGGACTTGACTTCAGAATCGACAGCCTGGGTGAAGACCTCGCTGAAGGCGAGGCGAAAGACGAATGAACTGAGATAGTCAACGTCAGCGACCGCGCGGAAATTGTGACCCAACTCGCCTTCGGCGGTCAGACGGGCTTCCTCTCCTCCCTGATTCACGTGGGGATTACCATAGCCGCGATCCAGCACACTGAAATAGTTCAAATCCACGAATGAGGTAGCGCTGGGGCGGGCGCGAAACTCGCCTTGCGGCGCCCAGCCTCGCTTGGAAAAGTACTCGGCTCCAATGTGAGCGTCCATGCTGCGATTGATCGCCCAGAACAACGATTCCCCGAAGATGGTGCCTTTGATGGAGGAGACCCCAAGGTTGGGGATGAGAAAACCGGTCTGCCGGGGCAGGGTCTGGGCCGGTAGTGTGGCAAAGGGGAAATAAAGGATCGGAATACCTTCGATGGCAAAGGTACTGTGGTAGATTTTCGCGGTACCGCCGACCTCAACCACAACCTCGCGAGCACGGAAATCCCACTTGGGACGGGGCAGATCGCAGGTGGTCACGATGCCGTCGTAGACTTTGTAATGATCCGGCCCGTTCTTCTCGACCGCAGCGCCAGTGAAGACGAAGGGGTTCGCTGAAGTAAGCATGAGCCGGCGACCGCGCAAGTGCATGCCGATGCTTCCGGTCACATGCTCGAACCTCCCGACCTCGGAGCGCAGGTTGTAGGTTCCTCGGCTGGCTTGAACGTGCTCATCGTTGGGTCCGCCCTCGAGCACCACGTGACCCTCGGCCTTCGAGTCACCAGTATCGGAGTTGTAGAAGATTTCGTCGGCGCGCAGGATGTAGGTTCCGTAATGAATTTCGCCGTTGCCATGCAACTGATAGAGGGCGCCCTGCTTCTCCTGCTGAAGCGCTGTAATGGTGACGTCCTCCTCGCGGTGGGTTGGGGAGGTGTTGGGCAAATCCTGGGCTGCGGCGTACGAAGAAAGCAACTGGCTGGTAACTAGGGAAACAGCGAGTATCAGGTGACAGACGCACGTCGCCGTGATAAGAAATCGTGTGCGGGAACTCATCGGAAGCGCACGAACTTCCCCAGTGCAGACTCCACTCGGGGGTAGGGTGACGTTAGCACGGGGATGGCCTGGCAGGCAAAGTCGCGGCGCATTTCCAGTCCCGCAGACTTGCGGGGCGCTGCCCACAGCGCGATTGATCTTGCGGATTCCATGAAGTCCAGATTCCAACCCGATACGGAGTGCGCGGCCGCGGAAACCCCTAGGCTTATCGATCTTGAAGGATTCGATGTCAGCGAGCAGCAATTTGCCGCCAGCCTGGAAGAAAAACCCCCTCAGCCCCGGCCTCGATTCGTTTTGGAGAATCAGGAACCGCCAGCTAACCGAACGGTGTCCGATGACGGGCCACCGCCGCAGAACGCGAGCTTGGGCTCCGAGGTCGAGCCAGCAGTTATCCTAGATCCGAGTCTGCGCCCGACGTCCGAAGCTGATTCCTGGCGGCGGGAAGTGGCGGCTCGGGTTAATCATTATCGCGGTAAGCGTCCACGGACGCCGCGTTATCCCTCCTTGCAGTTGAAGTTCGAACCTGCTGAGCCACCGGTCCCAACTTTTCCCGAAGTCAGCCAGGCGAGGGAAGTCGTCAGCCGCGGGCAACTGGCGATCACCATGGATCTCGAACCGGCTCCAATGATCGAGCCACGCGCTGTCCAGCAACTGCACCATGTTCCGACCGCCGCTCCGACAGACGGTGCGACCAATATTTTGGAGTTTCCCCGTTCTGCCTTCATGCCACCGGTGGTTGTTGATGAATTGGCCGAGCCGGTTTTCGATCGCCCTCGCATTTTGGAAGTGCCGGAGATTTTGCCGCCGCCTCCCGCCTTGGGCGGCATTTCGATTGAATCAACGGCAGAGCCTGAGGATGACCGGAGGCCGGGTTTTGAGTTGCCGCTAAAGTCCGCGCGCTTGGGGCGCCGGATTCTGGCAGGAATGACGGACGCAGTGGTGGTCGCGGCGGCGTTTGCGGGCTTCGCTTACATATTTTTCCGCATGACGGCGATTGTTCCTCCGCTGCGGCAAGGGGTAAGCGTGGCTGCGGCCCTGTTGGCAGTGTTCTGGGCGGCTTACCAGTATCTTTTGCTGGTACATACTGGTAGCACGCCAGGACTGAAACTGGCCCGGCTGGAGTTGAGCCGTTTCGACGGCAGCGTAGTCCCGCGCCGGCTTCGCCGCTGGCGGGTGCTGGCCTCGGTGCTTTCCGGGCTGTCGCTGGCCCTGGGATACCTCTGGTGCTTCATGGACGAGGACGAGCTGTGCTGGCACGACCGCATCACGCACACGTATATGGCGCCGAAGGCTCCAAAACCTAAGCCGGAGTCCGCTTCTCACTGATAAGCTCCAGCCCAATGTGTTAGATTTCTAAGTTTGCGTTCGTTCCGCCTACGGGCATGTCGTCTCCCATCCAAAATGTCGGGCGTCCGGCGGTCAAAGTCTTCGTCGCCACCACGGTGATGCTGACCTTCATCTCTTTCTGGCGGGCGTCGGCGATCGTGCTGGCCGACCTGGCGTCCTCCGCCTATTACGCGGGTGGAGATGCCGAGAAGGTCATCGGCAAGAGCGCTCCCTGGTTCATCCTCGCGGTCATGCTGTTCAGCTATGCGGTGCGGGCGCTTTATATCGAATCCAGCAGCATGTTTGTGCGCGGTGGCGTATACCGCGTGGTCAAGGAGGCCATGGGGGGCACGCTGGCCAAGATTTCGGTTTCTGCCTTGCTGTTCGACTACGTTTTGACCGGCCCCATCAGCGCTGTGTCTGCGGGACAGTACCTGGCCGGCTTTATCGAAGATATGGCCCGGCATCTCGGTCATCCTCTGCAGTCTTTTCCAGAAAATGGTTTCGCCGCCGTCTTCGCGTGCTTCGTGGTTGGCTACTTTTGGTGGAAGAACATTCAGGGGATCCACGAATCGAGCCAGAAGGCGCTACAGATCATGATCATCACGACGGTAATGGTGGTGATTCTGATCGTATGGTGCACTATCACCATTCTGCGCGCTCCGATCCATTTGCCCCCCAATCCGTTACAGGCGGGCGTGGTTCCAATTACCCGGGAATCCATGGGCTGGTTGCACGGGACTTGGATCAGCCACCTGACGTGGATCATTCTGTTCGTCGGATTCGGGCATTCGGTACTGGCGATGAGCGGGGAAGAGACGTTGGCGCAAGTCAACCGTGAGATCGAGCATCCCAAGCTGAAGAACCTGGAAAAGACGGGGCTGGTGATTTTCGTTTATAGCCTGCTGTTCACGTCGCTGGTTTCCTTCTTCGCTGTAATGATGATTCCGGACAAGGTCAGGCCGGATTACTTTGCCAACCTGATCGGCGGGATTGCCATGTACCTGGCGGGCCCGATGGTGCTCAAGCTGTTGTTTCACGGATTCGTGGTGGTAGTGGGAGTTCTGATTCTGGCGGGCGCGCAAAATACCTCCATTGTGGGGGCCAACGGCGTGTTGAATCGGGTGGCCGAGGACGGCGTTCTCACCGACTGGTTTCAGAAACCCCAGCCCAAGTATGGCACCAGCTATCGCATCATCAACATGATCGTTGGTATGCAGTTGCTGACGATTATCCTGAGCAAAGGCAATGTCTACGTACTGGCAGGGTTGTATGCCTTTGGTGTGATCTGGAGCTTCGCGCTAAAGTCGCTGGCGGTGCTGGTGCTGCGTTACACCGAGCCGGAGAATCGGCAATGGAAGGTGCCGGGGAACTTTCATCTGTTCGGCAAGGAAGTGCCAGCTGGACTGATCGTAATCTCTGCCGTGCTGTTGATGACGGCTTTTGTGAATCTGCTCACCAAGGTCGAAGCCACTATCGCCGGAGTCACATTCAGTGTGGTGTTCTTCGCCATTTTCGCCTATTCGGAACATGCGGTGGCCAAGGCCCGGCACGGCAAGCCGGAGAATCTGGACCAGTTTCGAGTGTACGGAAACCAGGAACTGGGCAGCGGCGCGTTGGGAGTGCGCCCAGGAAACATTCTGGTGGCGGTGCGCGACCCACGCAATCTCTACTACCTGGGTGACGTTCTCCGCACGACCGATACTTTGCGGCAGGATGTGGTGGTGATGACGGCGCGCCTGTACCATCGCGAACACACTTTCAGCGGGACAGCCGTGGTTGAAGCGGCGCGAGTCTTTGATCATTACGAGCAGGAACTGTTCACGGCCGCAGTCGCGGTTGCCGAAAAGGAAGGCAAACCAGTTTCGCTGCTGGTAGTACCGGCGGCGGACGTTTTCGAGGCGATAGTGCTGACCGCGCAGCGGCTGGATTCAAGCCGCATCGTTTGCGGGCTTTCGAACAAGCTAACCACCGATGAGCAGGCCAAGCTCACTGGCGATGCCTGGGAAAAACTGCCCGAACCGCGGCCACGCCTCACGGTGGAGGTCCATGAACCCAACGGAAAGCTCCACGAATATCTGCTGGGCCCGCATGCCCCGCGAATGCGTCCCCAGGATCTGGACCTGATGCACAGCCTTTGGCGCGAAATTACCTCCGATCCCAAGTACGCCGGAGCACACCACTACCACATTGTCGCGCTGGCGCTGGAGGAATTGCGGCGCGAACTTACCACCGATCAGCGAGCCGAGCTGCTGGCAAAATTACTGGACGAAATGCACCGCGATTTGCCGCAGTGCTGAGCGAAGATGCCTAGGCTTTCCCGGCCAGAATGCTTTCGAGAGCGGAACGCAAGTCCGGCCGCTGGAACTTATAACCACTTGACACCAGTTTGGACGGTTCCACCCTCTGGCTGGCTAGCAAGAGTTCGTCCGCCATCTGACCGAAGGCCAGACGCGCCGCCAATGCCGGCATGGGAAAAATCGCTGGGCGGTGCAACACTGCGGCCAGGGTCTTAGTGAATTCCGCGTTGCGAACGGGATTGGGTGAGACCATATTCACTGGGCCGCTAGTCGATTCGGCCGTGAGCAGGTGCTGAATCGCGCCGATGACATCGCCAACATCGATCCATGGCATCCATTGCCGGCCGTTTCCCAGGTTGCCGCCAAGACCCATGCGAAACGGGGGCAACATCTTCCGCAGAGCGCCGCCATCAGCGCTGAGGACGATACCAGTGCGAATCTGCACGGCGCGGATTCCGGCATTGGCTACAGATTGTGCAGCCGCTTCCCATTGACGGCAGAGTTCGGCGGTGAATCCTTCGCCGGAGGGACTATCCTCGCTCAAAACTTCCTCGCCGCGATCGCCGTAGTAACCGACGGCGGAGGCGCAGATGAAGACTCGCGGACGCTGCTGGGCTTCAGCCAGGGCTGCGGCCAGGTACCGCGTGGCGGGCACGCGACTCTCCACGATGCGGCGCTTCTTGTCTTCGGACCAGCGGCCGACGATGGACTCACCCGCGAGGTGAACAACGGCATCGAAGCCCGAGAATGATGCGGAAGGCAGTGGTTCGGCAGGGTTCCATGAAATTTGATCGGGTGCCGTGGCTTTGCCACGAACCAGGCGTTTGACATCGTGGCCGCTTGCGCGCAACGCCGAACCCAGGGCATTCCCGATTAATCCAGAGGAACCGCTGACCAGAACTCTGCCAGCCTGGGAGGTCATAAGCACTAACTTTATCAGTTCGGTGAAGTTCGGGATGCCGAGACAATGAACAGGAGCAGAACCGGGTCAAGAGAACTAGCTATTGCCCAGGACGGACCATTTTTCGCCCTGGCGGAACTCCTGGGTTGTGGAGGCCCCGAATTTCTCGTACCAGCTTCTCCACGTTTTTGAGTTATTCGGCAGAGATTGGTTGGTAATCTCGCGTAGCGCCTGGTACACCCAACTGCGAGTAACCGCGTTGAGCGAATCGTCATCGGCGAGGTCGATCAGGCCGGGGACAGCCTTCACTCTTTGTTCCCGAGTCAACATGCCAGACTTCGCCAGGCTACACCCGGCGCGTTCTCTTACGTCCATGGATGCGTCGCTGCGCAAGACCTCCAGAAAGTCTTTGATGGTATCGTCGGTACCCAGGTGGGCCAATCCTTCGACCGCCCAGAAACGAGTTTGCTCGTCGGGTTGGTGCAGGTAAGTCACGAGCAATCCGTGGGTGCGTTCAAGTTGCACCCCGCGATTGGCAAGCATTCCCAGTTCCCACGCCACAAAGGGCCGATTGCCGGGATGGGCTTCCGCCGAATGAGTGAGGCGCTCGGCGGCTTCGTCGGTCTTCGCCAGATTGTAGACCGCTAGATTGATTTCAATCGCCGCGGCGCGAACGCGGAGATCATTGGAGTAAAGTGCGGTGTCCTGGAGGTCTTTCCACTTTTGTGTAGGCTTCAACTTTCCGTGCCAGTCTTCCACCAGCTTGTTGATCCAGTCGGTTGAGCCATGGTCGTGATTGATGGCCGAGGACAGGAGAAATTCCATCTGCGTCTGTGGCTCCTGCTGCAACATCCACTCGACATTGTGCTCTGACAATGTAAAGTGATCGGCTGGAACGGGCTTGCCGGGAACCGGAAGCTGATCCCCTGCGGTGGTGGGCGCCGCCGTTTGCTGAGCAGCGGCGCTGGCCACGATCGCTAGGACAAGCAGGACGGCGGCTGCGCAGCAAGATCGAGCGCGATCCAGTTTTCTATCCATGGGGAGAGCCTACTTCCGCCTCAGCGGTCCGGCAAATTACGCGAGTCATACGTCGAAAGATCGAAGCTAACTTCCGCCATGCGAATCATTTCCCCGGGACCTCCGGCCGTTATTTGGCTTGGTTGGACGGCGCTATAATCAAAGGCCAGAGCGCAGTTTCACTCCAAATCCAGCATGGCGACTTTGCGCGAACAGATCGCGACCACCACTCTCACGGTGACCAAATTCCGCGAGCTGATGCGTAGCCTGCGCGCCAATCGCCCCAACGATGACCTGGAACTGGTGAAGAAGGCCTACGAGTACTCTCAGAAACACCATGCCGGACAGACCCGGGCCTCAGGCGAGCCTTACCTGGTGCATCCCCTCGGGGTAGCGTTGGTGCTGGCGGAAATGAAGATGGATCCAGTGGCTATTGCGGCCGGCCTGCTGCACGATTCCGTGGAAGATACCTCGGTCACCATTGTTGACCTGCGCAAAGAATTTGGCGAACAGGTTGCGCACATCGTCGAAGGCGTCACCAAGATCAGCCAGATTGACTTCGCCACTCGCGAGGAACAGCAGGCGGAAAATCTTCGCAAGATGATGCTGGCCATGGTCGATGACATTCGCGTGGTGCTCATCAAGCTGGCCGATCGCCTGCACAATATGCGCACCCTTGAGCATCTAGAGCCGGAGCGCCAGCAGAAGATCGCGAAAGAAACCCTGGAGATTTACGGTCCCATTGCCCACCGGCTGGGTATGGGCAAGATCCGCGGTGAACTGGAAGACCTGGGGTTTCGCTACCTGGATCCGATCACTTACGAGCAAGTGCAAAAGGCCGTGGAAGCGCGCCGCAAGAAGGGCCAACAGTTTTTGGCCCGGGTGGAACAAGTGCTGCGCGACAAGCTGAAAGAGGCAGGCGTCACCGCCGAAGTCGAGAGCCGCATCAAGCGTCTGTTCAGCATCCATAAGAAACTGGTGCGGCAAAAGATCAATGTGGAACAAGTTTACGACCTGTATGCCATGCGGGTCATCACCCAATCGGTGCAGGATTGCTACGCGGTGCTGGGCATTGTTCACAACGTGTGGCGGCCGGTGCCGGGCCGGATCAAGGATTTCATCGCCATGCCCCGGCCGAATTTTTATCAATCGCTGCACACGTCGGTGATCACCGAAGACGGCACGCCTTTTGAACTCCAGATCCGCACAGAAGAGATGCATCGCATGGCGGAGGAAGGCATCGCCGCCCACTGGAAGTACAAAGATGGCCCGGTCTCGGCGCAGGATGAGCAGCGTCTGGCGTGGCTGCGGCAGGTGGTGGAGTGGCAGCGGGACGTGTCCGATCCGACCGAATTCTTGTCTACTTTGAAGATCGACCTCTATCCCGAAGAGGTCTATACCTTCACTCCCAAGGGCAAAGTCGTGGTGCTGCCCCGGGAATCGACGCCCATCGATTTTGCCTACTCCATCCATACCGAGGTGGGGCACAGTTGCGTGGGCTCCAAGGTGAACGGACGCATGGTGCCGCTACGCCACCGGCTGCACAGTGGGGACATCGTCGAGATCCTGACCCAGCCCGGACATAAGCCCAGCCGCGACTGGCTGGGAGTGGTCAAGTCCTCACGCGCACGAAATAAAATCAAGCACTGGCTGAATCTTCATCAGCGGGAGCGGGCGGTTGAGATCGGCCGCAAGTTGATTGAGAAGGAGGCGCGCAAGTATCGAGTCGCGTTGAAGGAAATCAAAGACGAAGAATTGCAAAAGATTGCCTCCGATTACGGCCTGGGCCAGCCCGACGATCTGATGGCGGGGATCGGATATGGAAAGTACTCGGCACGGCAGGTATTGGCACGCCTGGCTCCCGCAGCTGGCGGGCCCGTGGAGAGCGATAGCGAAAAGTCCGGCGGCCTGGCCAGCGTAGTGCGGAGAGTCTTCGGTGGCGACAGCAACAACAACGCCATACGCGTGAAAGGCCAGGGCGACCTGCTGGTGTATCGTGCCCGCTGCTGCAACCCGATTCGCGGCGAGACCATCGTCGGCTATGTTACTCGCGGTAAAGGTGTAGCCGTGCATGCCCAGAGCTGTCCCAACGTCGTCAACCTGATGTATGAGCCCGAGCGCCGCATTGACGTGGAATGGGCGGGAGACGATACTGCGGCCAGTTCGTATCCAGTGAAGATCACGGTGTTTTGTGACGACCGTTTCGGCATGTTGAAACAGATCACCGCGGTGATCAGCGACACCAGGACCAATATCCGCAATGTGGAAGCGCGCACCTCCAACGGGCAAGGTAACATCGATGTTATTCTCGACATCGTCGATCTCAAGCACCTGGAAAATATTATTACCGGCGTCCGGAAAATTCCCGGAGTGCACGATGTGCAGAGGCTGCAGAAGATCTAGCTGTCAGCCGTCAGCTTTCAGCCGGAAAATCGGAGGATGGGATGCGGGAAGTGATTTCAACCAAAGATGCTCCCCAGGCGATTGGCCCGTATTCGCAGGCTATCCGGGCAAATGGATTTGTGTTTGTCTCGGGGCAGGTGGCGATTGATCCGGCGACGCAGCAGGTGGTCGGCGGCGATGCTGCCGCCCAGACCGACCGCGTGTTCAAG
>Ga0209169_10001662_pt1 | contig 13590 bp, 12 predicted proteins | sample HubBroMetageWRM4_FD_188346 | JGI IMG/M metagenome (GOLD analysis project Ga0209169, IMG submission 188346) | Warmed soil microbial communities from the Hubbard Brook experimental Forest, New Hampshire - Hubbard Brook CCASE Soil Metagenome WRM 4... | ecosystem: Environmental > Terrestrial > Soil... | reverse complement strand
TCCTGATCCCGGGCCTGATCCTGGCGCTGATCACCGCGCACCTGTTCATCATGGTGCACCAGAAGCACACCCAGATGCCGGCCAAGGGGAACACCGAGAAGAACGTGGTCGGTCAGCCGTTCTTCCCGTACTTCATGGCCAAGGGCGGCGCCTGGTTCTTCTTCATCTTCGCGGCGCTCGCGCTGCTGGCCACCTTCGCCCAGATCAACCCGATCTGGCTGTACGGGCCGTACACGCCGGTGGCCATCTCGTCCGCCTCCCAGCCCGACTTCTACATGGGCATCCTGGAGGGCTCGCTGCGCGTGATGCCTGCCTGGGAGTGGAGCTTCCTCGGGCATACGATCAGCTTCAGCGTGCTGATCCCGGCGGCGGTACCGTTCGGCCTCATTCTCGGCGGCGCGGGGCTCTGGCCGTTCTTCGAGCAGTGGGCCACCGGGGACAAGTCCTACCACAACATCCTTGACCGGCCGAGGAACGCGCCCATCCGGACCGCCACCGGCGTCGCGGCGGTAGTGTTCTACGGCGTCCTGTGGGCCGAGGGCGCGAACGACGTGCTCGCCGACAAGCTGCAGATCCCGCTGTACACGATCACCTGGATCGCGCGGGTCCTGGTGTTCCTGGGGCCCGCGATCGCGTTCTACGTCACCAGGCGTATCTGTATAGGTCTGCAGCGTAAGGACGCGGAACTGCTTGAGCACGGCCTGGAGACCGGCATCATCAGGCAACTGCCCGACGGCGAGTTCATCGAGGTACACCGGCCGGTCACGGAGGAGGAACGCGCCGTGCTCGAGGCGAAGAGGGCGCCCGAGCTGATGCCGTCGCCGGGTTCTGAGGACCGGAACGGAGTGCCGTCTCCGCGGTCGCTCGGGACGATGGGCTGGGCGCGGGGCGTGGCCAACCGTGCCTTCGCCGAGACCGTCGAGGTGGAAACGAACGGGCACGGCAATGGGCATGGCAACGGGCACGCTGACGGGCATGGTGACGGTGACGGTGCCGGTGAGGTTGCCGGCGAGCAGTACTCCGCGGTCGGGTCGGCCGGGTCGGGCGGGCCGGCCGGGTCGGGCGGCGAGCACGGCTCCGGTTCTGGTCCTGGCGGGGCGGAGGACTCCGGTCACGGCTCGTAGCTTGTGCGCGCCCGCTACCTCACTTGAGGAGCTTTTGCACCTCGCGGAACCTTGGGTGCTGTGAGTCACGCAGCCATTCGAAGAGCACCATCTCGGAGGTGACGATCTCCGCGCCGTGCTGCCTGGCCCGTTCCAGGGCGGCGGACCGGTCAGCCGGATCGCGGGAGCCTACCGCGTCCGCCGCCACGGCGACGCGGTGGCCGTCGGCTAGCAGGTCCAGGACGGTCTGCAGGACGCAGACGTGCGCCTCGCAGCCGGCGACGATTATCTGGCGGCGGGATCCGCCCGCGCTGGCCGTCGCGCCTTCGACGGGGGTTCCGCCTGGGCTGGCCGGTCCGCCTCCGGCGGCGAGCAGCAGGGCGGCAAGGCCTGGCGCTCCGGCGGCCGAGAATGCGGTCTTGGCCAGGACCTTTTGCGGGTAGGCCGAAAGCGGCGGCACCGTTGGGCCCAGGCCGGCGGGATTCTGCTCGGTCGCGATGACGGGCACGTCCATGAGGCGTGCCGCCTCGGCGAGGCGCACGGCTCGGGCCACGACGGTGTCCCGGTCATGGATCACGGGCATGAGCCGCTGCTGCAGGTCGATCAGGAGCAGCACGGCGTCGTCGGCGGTGAGCAGCACGCATCCGACGCTACCCGATGGTCGCGTTCAAGCATCCGATCAGCGCGAGCAGCCGCCAGGCCGCCGGATGACGGCTAGGCGGGCTCGCCCTTGAGGGTGAAGGACGACAGCAGCCTGACGGCCAAGACCAATGCCACCACGGTGACGATGGCCCCCATGACGACCGATGTCGTGACGTTCAGGCCCGCGTTCAGCGCGGTGTCATTGACGAACCCGTTGGCGATGCCCAGCGCGTAGTGGCTGACGGAAAGCAGCCGGGCCCCGCTGACGAAGTTGGCGAGGACCACCTCCCAGATCAGCACGTAGAGCAGGCCGACCGCGATCGCGCGGGTGGTCGCCACCGAGACCATGACGAAGATGGCGTTGTAGATCACCGCGCCGACCAGCGCCCCGACGAACAGGCCGATCGCGAACCTGCTGTCGCTGATCGCGGCGCCTTGAATGACCGTGACCGGACCCTGACCGCTCTTCGGGCCGATGAACGTGGTAGGGAGGTTGCCACCGCCCGATATCAGGGCCGCGATGAGTTCGGGCACCGCGGCGAAGATCATCGTCAGGACGGTCGCGACGGAGAACTTCGTCAGGATCACCGCCGACCGGCGCACCGGCGTGGCCAGCAGGTGGATCGCGCTGCCGTCGTCGATCTCGGCGCCGAGCACGCTGGTGCCGATGATCAGCGCCGTGAGCGGCAGCAGCACGGAGAAGCCGAACGTGCCGAGCACATGCGATGGCCACGGCCGCGACGGCGGGCGGGAGACCCTGAGCAAGAGGGTGAACACGATCAGGATCACCGCAGGGAGCGCGAACAGCAGCGCGCGCTTGCGGCCCACGGTGGCGCGGAACGTGATCCGCGCGACCGTGGGGTTGAACCATCCGAATACGGACGACATGCTGCTCCTTAGTCGGCAACGAGTCAGTCGGAAATGAGTCAGCCGGCAACGAGTCAGTCGGCAACGAGGTAGGCGAAGACGCTTTCCAGGGATTCGTCGGTCGGCAGCACCTCGCGCAGGCGGATGCCGTTGTCGCGGGCGAGCACCGCGATGTCACGGCAGAACGCGCCGTAGTCCGACGTGCGCACCTGCAGGCCCTTGCCGGTCAGTTCCACCGCGGTCACCATCGGCCGGCCGATCATGCTGCCCGCCAGCAGCCGGTCGTCGGAGGACCGCACCGTGAACACATGCGGCCGGCTGGTCATCAGCCGCCTGATCGCGCGGAAATCGCCGGAGGCGGCCAGGCGGCCGGCCACCACGACCTGGATGGTGCCGGACAGCCGCTCCACCTCCTCCAGGATGTGCGAGCTGAAAAGGATCGTCCTGCCCTCGCTGCCGAGCTTGTCGAGCAGGTCCATCATGTGCAGCCGCTGCCGCGGGTCCATCCCGTTGAACGGCTCGTCGAGCACCAGGATCTCCGGATCGTGCACCAGCGAGGCGGCCACCTTGATCCGCTGCCGCATGCCCTTGGAGTAGGTGGAGATCTTCCGGCCCGCCGCGTCGGCCATGTCGAGCAGGGCGATGGCCCTGGCGGCCGCGGCTGCCGGGTCGGCCAGCTGGTGCAGCTTCGCCGTGGCGGTGACGAACGCCTCGCCGGTCAGGAACGCGTACACCGAGTCCCGCTCCGGGACCAGGCCGATGGAGCGGTAGATGTCCGGGTTGTGCCAGCTACGCTCGCCGGCGACGGTGAGCTCGCCGCGTGAGGGGGGCAGGAAGCCCGCGATCATGTGCATGATCGTGGACTTGCCCGCGCCGTTCGGCCCGAGCAGGCCGGTCACGCCTGGCCCGATCGACATCGTGATGTCGTTGACCGCGACCACGTTGCCGTACCAGCGGGAGACGTTGCGCAGTTCGATCGTCATGACCGGCTCACCTTCCGATACCTCGCGGCCAGGCCCCCGAGGCAGGCCGCGAGCAGCAGGACGGCCACCAACCCGTACAGCGGGCCGAAGTGGCCCGGGTTGGCGTCTTCTCCCTGGTTGGTGCCGCCGAGCCAGATCCGCACCCCGTCCAGGATGGTGAACGGGCTGAACAGGCCGGCGATCCGCGCCCCGGTCGAGGTCGCCGTGATGCCCCCCTCGGCCTGGATCAGCACCAGGGACAGGGTCCAGGTCAGGAAGCAGGAGATCGCGACGATCCCGGTCGCGTACGCGCGCCGGCCGGTCAGCGACGCGAGGACCAGGCCGAACGCGGCGATCAGCACGGCCCACATCAGGCCGACGCCGAGGCCGGGAATGAGCGCCCTGGTCTGGCTCCAGACCGCGCTGCCGCTCTTGGCCGACACGATCGTGCCCACGTACAGGATGAGCAGCGGCACCTCGATCAGCAGCAGGCACGCCAGGGTCAGCGCGATGTACTTGGCCAGCGGGTAGTCCCCGCGGCGCAGCGGCCTGGAGAAGTACAGCGGCAGCACGTGGCTGCGCAGGTCCCTGGAGACCAGCTCCGGCGCCTGCGCGGCGATGAAGATGATGAGCACGACGACACGCAGCGCCGGCGTGTAAACGTCGTAGCCGAACAGCCGCGCGTTCCCCTGTGCCACCGCGAACGCGTTCACGAGCGCGGGCAGGCACATTGCCACGCACGCGAGGATCGGGATGATCTTGGCCTTCACGCCCCGGCCGATGCCGAACGCGGACCGGAAGCTGTGCCAGACCAGGGCGCGGACGATCTGCGCATGGCCCAGCCGGGGACCGTCGTAGCCGCGGTAGCCGAGGTCATGGATGACGCCGACCTGGACTTCAGACATGCGTCACCTCCTCGTCGCGGAACAGCTCCTCGACCTGGTGCCGGCGCTGCTCCAGCCGGCACAGCGGCAGGGCCAGGTCGGCCACGGCGTCGCGCACCACGTCGTAGGTATCGTCGCCGCCGAGCGGGACGAGCAGGACCCGCTGTACGGCGGTGGCGATCAGGCCGCGGGCGGCCAGCTCGGCCTGCAGCTGGGCGAGGCCCTCCTCGACCTCGACCGCGAGTACCTGGCTGGCCTGGGTGAAGCTGGTGATCGTGTCGGCGCGCAGCAGCCGCCCGGCGTCGATCGCGACCAGCTGGTCGCAGATCCGCTCGATCTCGCCGAGCAGGTGCGAGGCGACCACGATCGAGATGCCGAACTCGCTGCCGATCCTGGCGATGAGCTCGAGCATGGCGGTGCGCCCGGCCGGATCCAGCCCGTTGGTCGGCTCGTCGAGCAGCAGCAGCCGCGGGTCGCCGACCAGCGCCTGGGCCAGCTTCACCCGCTGCTTCATGCCGGTCGAGTACGTGCCGATAAGGCGGTACCGCTCCTCGTGCAGGCCCACGTGCCGCAGGGACTCGGCCGCGCGTTCCTTGGCTACCGTGGGCGGCAGCCCCGACATCCGGCCCATGTGGGTGACGAACTCGGTCGCGGTCACGTCCGGCGGCAGGCAATCGTGTTCCGGCATGTAGCCGAGCAGTGCCCTGATCGTCGGGCCGTTGGTCGCGCAGTCGTGGCCGAGCACCTTGGCCTGGCCCTTTGTCGGCGGGATGAGGCCGAGCAGGATCTTTATCAGTGTCGATTTGCCCGCGCCGTTCGCGCCGACCAGCCCGGTCACGCCGGGGCCCACAGAAACGGTGAGCCCGTCAAGCGCGGTCACGTTCCCCGGGTATACCTTGGTCAGCGCCCTCGTCTCGATGACGGCGGGGGCCTCCGTTGATGGCATGGTGCTACCGTGCCAGCGCGGGGGCACGACCGTCATCCCCCGTCAGGGTGAAGTTGCTGCCCGCGGGGCGCGCCTGGGTCACCGTCCCGGCCTACGCCTGCGGGATGACGCCGCGGTCGGCCATCGCGGTTACCGTAGTTACGTGCGCACCACGTCCGATCCTCCGGCCCCGCGGCCGCCGCTGACCATGCGGATCAGGCCCTGGCAGTGGACGGCCCTTGACTACGTATTCGGCACGCTCGTCGCGGGTTTCCTGTTCGCGACCATCCGGCCCATCCCGCAGCCGCTTGCCGTGCCGCTGCAGGCCGGCGTCGTCCGCTACTATCACCTTCCGCTGGCCAAGCCGCTGGTCCTGCTCCTAGTGGTGGCGGCGGGCATCGCGATCGCGCTGCGGCGCCGGCGCCCGGTGCTCATGCTCGGCGTGCTGCTCGCCGACTCGGTGCTGCTTGCCGCGATGATCCGCCGGCCCGCCATCTCGGTGGCGTTCTTCATTCCGGTCGCCTATGTGCTCTACCTGATCGCGGCGAGCTACGAGCGGCGGCGGGACGCGGTGCGCGTGCTTGTGGCCGTTTTCGCCGTCCTCCTCCTCGACACGGAGCTGATCGCGCTCACCGACGGCACCTTCAGCGAGCCTTTCAGCAACGGCACGCTGTTCTCTGTCTCGCTGTGCGTGATCATCGTGTGGACTGCCGGCTACACCGTGCGCCAGCGCCGCAGGTACGCGGTGCGGCTGCAGGAGGAGGCGGCGAGCAAGGCGGTCGCGGAGGAACGCCTGCGCATCGCGAGGGAACTGCACGACGTGGTGGCGCACAGCATGAGCGTCATCGCGGTCCAGGCGGGCTACGGCCAGTACGTGATCGACACCCAGCCCGCCGACGCGCGGTCCGCGCTCGGCGCCATCCAGGTCACCAGCCGTGAGGCGCTCGAAGAGATGCGCCGGATGCTCGGCGCGCTCCGGCACGCCGTCGAGGCAGACCAGCAGCGCGGCGGCCCCGCAGAGGCGACGGCCGCGGAGGCCCCGCCGGCCGACGCGGCGGGGGCGCCGCTGTTCCCCGCGCCCGGTCTCGCCGACCTGGACCGGCTGCTGTCCCGGACGGCGAGCGCGGGCGTCCGGGTGGACGTCAAGCGCCTAGGGCAGCAGGTGGACCTGCCCGCGAGCATCGACCTGTCGGCCTACCGGATCATCCAGGAAGCGCTGACCAACGTGGTCAAGCACGCGCATACGAACTCGTGCCAGGTGCTGATCGGCTACGGCCAGGACGAGTTGCTCGTCGAGATCACGGACAACGGCGCGGGGCTGCCCGCGCTCGCGGGCGCCGGCATGCGCACCATGGCGGCCCCCCTCGACCGCGGATCCCTCGACGGCGGGTCGCTCTACGGCGGGTCGCTCTACGGCGCGCTCCACAACGGCGGGTCGCTCAACGGCGTGACCCGCAGCGCGGGCGCCCCGGACCGCGGAAGCCATGGTGCGCAGGGCTTCGGCGCTGAGCCCGGCGGCGGGCACGGCATCATCGGCATGCGGGAGCGGGTGAGCCTGCTCGGCGGCGTGTTCAACGCGGGACCGCTGCCGGGGTACGGGTTCCGGGTGAGCGCGCGCATCCCGCTTCGCGCGGACGAGGCCCGATGACGCTGTCCGCGCCGGACACCGCGGCACCGCTGCGGGTGGTGGTCGCCGACGACCAGGCGCTCGTCCGGGTGGGCTTCTGCGGGATCATCGCCGCTACGCCAGGCTTCGCCGTGGTCGGCGAGGCGGGCAACGGCGTGGAGGCCGTCGAGGCGGCCCGGCGCGCCAAGCCCGACGTCATCCTGATGGACGTGCGCATGCCGGTGATGGACGGCATCGAGGCGACCAGGCAGATCACCAGGGACACCGAGGTCCGCGCCCTCATCCTGACCACCTTCGACCTGGACGAGTACGTCTTCGCCGCGCTGCGGGCCGGGGCCAGCGGGTTCCTCCTCAAGGACACGCTGCCCGCCGACCTGCTCACCGCCATCCGCGTGATCGCCGCGGGCGACGCGCTGCTCGCGCCCAGCGTGACCCGCCGCCTCATCGGCGAGTTCGCCCGCACATCGGGGGCGCCGGACCGGAACGCCGCCGCGGTCGCGGCGGCCCGGCCGGCCGGGGGCCGGGACGGCGCCGTAAGCGTCCGCACCGGCGGCGACCGGCTCGCTCAGCTCACCGAACGCGAGCAGGAGGTCCTCGCGATGGTCGCCCGCGGCCTGTCCAACGCTGAGATCGCCGAGCGGCTCACGATCAGCCCCGCCACCGCCAAGACCCACGTGGCCCACCTGCTGACCAAGCTAGACGCCCGCGACCGCATCCAGCTGGTAATCATCGCCTTCCAGTCCGGGCTGTGTAATTCGGGGGGGCGACCCCCCGTACCCCCCGCATACCCGCTGCGGTCCTCGCCGTAGTATCGCGCCGCCGGGGGCTCTGCTTGCTCCCGCGAACCCACCCCGGTCCCCCCGCGGGCGGCGCGATCAGTGCGCGAAGTGGCCGCGGTAGTACTCGAAGACGAAGCCGATGGTGGCGAAGACGGTCCAGAGCATCCCGATGAGGAACAGCCACCAGCCGACCGCGAAGCCGAGCGCCGCGGCGGCGGCACCGAAGCCGAGGAACAGCGGCCACCAGCTGTGCGGGCTGAAGAAGCCTATCTCGCCGGTGCCCTGCTCGATCTCGCCGAGGTTGTTGTCTTCCGGGCGCTCGGGCAGGCGGCGGCCGGTGAACAGCACGTAAAAGCCGACCAGTACGGCGAGCCCGACCGCCATCGCGAGCGCGACCGTCCCCGTCGGGTCGTGCGAGGTGTACCAGTACACGATGTCCACGACGCCGAAGAAGATCCCGCAGCCGAGGAACAGCCAGCCTTCGACCTTCATGCCAGGTACCTACCTACTTCGGGGTGTTGGAGAGTTCCGGGATCTTCTGGTCCAGCCCGTACGAAGCACGGCCCCACTTGATGTCCGGGTAGTGCGCTTCGAAGGCGGGCCGCTCGGACCTGATCCTGGGGATCCGGGTGAAGTTGTGCCGCGGCGGCGGGCAGCTCGTCGCCCATTCGAGCGAGCTGCAGAAGCCCCACGGATCCTCCTCGGTCACCTTCACCCCGTGCCGCCAGGTGACGTAGACGTTCCAGAAGAACACCAGGACGGACAGGGCGAGGACCCACGACCCGACGCTCGAGATGATGTTCAACGTGGTCACGTTGCCGGGCAGGCCTGGATAGTTGGCGACGCGCCGCGGCATGCCCTCGAGGCCGATCCAGTGCTGCACGAGGAACGTCATGTTGAAGCCGAGGAACATCAGCCAGAACTGGAACTTGCCGATCCTGCTGTTCAGCATCTTCCCGGTCATCTTCGGCCACCAGAAGTAGAAGCCGGCGAACATCGCGAACAGCACCGTGCCTGCCAGCACGTAGTGGAAGTGCGCGACCACGAAATAGGAGTCGGACACCGCGAAGTCCAGCGGCGGCGAGGCCAGGATAATGCCGGTGATGCCGCCGAAGAGGAACGTGACGAGGAACCCGATCGAGTACAGCATGGGCGGCTCGAAGGTGAGCTGGCCGCGCCACATCGTGCCCACCCAGTTGAAGAACTTCACCCCGGTCGGCACCGCGATCAGCAGCGTCATGAACGAGAAGAACGGCAGCAGGACCGCGCCGGTGGTGAACATGTGGTGCGCCCACACGGTCATCGACAGGCCGGCGATCGCGATCGTGGCGGCGATCAGCGTCTTGTAGCCGAACAGCGGCTTGCGGCTGAACACGGGGATGATCTCGGTCACGATGCCGAAGAACGGCAGCGCGAGGATGTAGACCTCGGGATGGCCGAAGAACCAGAACAGGTTCTGCCACAGGAGGGCGCCGCCGCTTGATGAGTCGAAGACGTGCGCGCCGAGCCGCCGGTCGACCTCGAGCACCAGCAGCGCGGCGGCGAGCACCGGGAACGCCATCAGGATCAGCATCGAGGTCAGCAGCGCGTTCCAGCAGAACATCGGCATCCGGAACATCGTCATGCCGGGCGCGCGCATGCAGAAGATCGTGGTGACGAAGTTGACCCCGCCGAGGATGGTGCCGAAGCCGGACAGCACCAGGCCCATGATCCACATGTCGGCGCCGAGGCCGGGTGCGTAGATCGCGCTGGTCAGCGGCGCGTACGCGTACCAGCCGAACGACGCGGAGCCGCCCGGGGTGAGGAAGCTGGCCAGCAGGATCAGCCCGCCGAACGAGAACAGGTAGTAGCTCAGCAGGTTAAGCCGCGGGAAGGCCACGTCGGGCGCGCCGATCTGCAGCGGGATCAGCTCGTTCGCGAACCCGACGAACAGCGGGGTGGCGAACAGCAGCAGCATGAGCGTGCCGTGCATGGTGAACAGCTCGTTGTACTGCTGGTCCGACACGAAGTGCTCGTCGGGGCCGAGTAGCTGGATCCGCATCAGCAGCGCCATGATCCCGGCGCACAGGAAGAAGAAGAACGAGGTGATCAGGTACAGGTGACCGATGATCTTGTGGTCGGTCGAGGACAGCCAGTAGGCCAGGATCGACCCCTTGCGCGCGGTCCTCGGCTGGGGCTGGGGCGCCGCGATGGCCGGCTGCTGCTCGATCGTGCTCAAGAAGTGCTCCCGGATGACTTCTGCGCCGCCTGCTCGGTGGCCATGTATGCCTGGAACTGCTGCGGGGTCACTACCTTCACCGTAAACAGCATCCGGCTGTGGTAGAGGCCGCACAGCTCGCTGCAGTGCCCGAGGAAGGTCCCGGTCTGCGTGGCCGTGATCTGGAAGTGGTTCGGGTGACCGGGGATGACGTCGCGCTTGAAGAGGAACTCGGGCACCCAGAACGCGTGGTCGACGTCGGCGGACGTCAGGTTGAACCTGACGGTCTCGTTGTCCGGTATCTCGAGCACCGGCAGGTCGCACTGCGGGGCGAGCGGCCCTGCGGCACAGTTGCCCTCGCCCCACATGTCACCGACGTTGGTCACGCCGTACTGCGGGTAGTTGAACTGCCAGCTCCACTGGAAGCCCAGCACGTTCACGACCACCTGCGGGTGGGGCGAGAGGTTGTCGATGTAGTTCTCGTCCTTGGCGGTGTAGTAGAAGAGCACCGCGATCAGTACGAACGGCACCGCCGTGTACAGGATCTCGATCGGCATGTTGTACCGGGTCTGCGGCGGGAGCTTGTCGCCGCGCTTGCGGTGGAAGATCACCGCCCACAGGATCAGCCCCCAGACGATCGCCCCGACCGCCAGGCCGGCGATCCAGGAACCCTGCCAGAGCGTCACGACGGTCTTGCCCTGCTCCGTGATCGGGTTGGGGAATCCGAGACGGGTGAACGTGTCGTTCGTGCAGCCGGTCAGGCAGAGGATGCCGACGGCCAGCGCGACCGTCATGCCCATGGCGCGCGCGGCGCGTACCCGGCGGGGACCGGGACGCCCAGCGTGTCCAGGTCTGCCCGAGCGCTGCTCGACGGGGTCGGTAGTCAAGGCGAGGGCCTTCCTCGGTTCTGCTACAGCGTGTCGTGCAAACAGTATCGCGCGCCCCCCGGGAGCCATCGTCGACCCCCACATGTTTCCGCCATCTTTGAGCCCCGCGCGCGTACCTGGGTCCGGGGCGGGCATTATTGGGGTGTGAGGGTGTGCGCATGACCGGGCGACGTGCCCGCTTTTTCGGGCGCAATCCGGCGCCCCGCCGTACGGACCGGCCCACCGCCGACGTCGGTTCCGTCTCCTCCTTTTCGGCCGAACGGACCGTGGTTTCACCGCCCCCGATCGTTCCCGTGCTGACCATTGACGCCCTGGGCCGGAAGTGCCCGATCCCGATCATCATGCTCGCCGAGCAGATCAGGGACGTCCCGCTTGGCGCCGTGGTCGCTGTCCTCGCCGACGACCCCGCGGCCTATACCGACGTGCCTTCCTGGTGTGCCATGAAGGCACACGAATTCGTGTCCAGCCAGGAACTCCCGCGCGGCTGGGCCCTGTTCATCCGCCGGATGGTGTTATCCGCCGCATGGTCTTACCTCAGCTCTTACCTCAGCTGGGCCTGAAGCGGTCGGTGAAGCGGGGGTCGTCTTCCCACCAGGGTTTGGTGGTGTCCGCGGGGTCGCCGGGTGGTGTTCCTTCGTGGCCTGGCGTCGGGACGAGCCTGGGGGTATCCGCCTCGCTGGCTTGTTTGGCGTCGAGTTCGGCGTCGATTCTGGCCGCGTCTGACTCGTCCTCGCGCATCAGCTGGATCAGCTGGGCGGCGAGGAACGGCAGGCCGACCAGGTCGCCGAGGATCCACAGCACTCCCCCGCCGATCACCTGGTCGGTCTGCAGGGTGGAGCCCCACGGCCTGGCCAGCGCGTGATAGTAGGTGGCGCCGATCAGGTTCTGGTCGGCGATGACCGCCAGGCCGAGGAACGCGTCGCCGATCACCTCGCCGCCGGTGATCCACATGGAAACCCCGTAGGAGTACGACTTGGGCACCGGGTCGACCCGCAGCAGCGTCCAGAAGAACACGAAGCCGAGCGCCATCAGAGCCAGATAGGTCAGTTCTCGTATCGTGCCGCTGTGGAAGACCGCGGTGTACCAGGACGTGAAGTACATCACGAACGGCACGCCCGCCAGCGCGAACGTGGTGATCGCCGGGAAGGTGAGGATCCGGGCGAGGCGTGATCGGATGACCGCCTGCAGGCGCACGCCCGCCCGCGGGAACACCGCGATGGCCAGCGTGATCGGGCGTCCGAGGGCCAGGAACAGCGGCACTAGCAGGACGAGCAGGATCGTCTGGGTGGCCCGCGCGTAAAACAGGACCGGCTGGTAGACACCCACCCAGGACATCGTGGCGATGACAAGGAACCCGAGGCCGAGGCCGACGAACCAGATCGGCCGCGCGACCGGCCACTCCCCCGCTGCATGGCGGACCCGGCGGACGCCGAGGAGGTAGCCGGCGCCCAGGACCACGACGAGGGTCAGCATCACCGGGTCGAGGGTCCACTCGGCCAGTGCCCGGGGCACCGTCAGCGCCGGAGGCCCGTGGTAGCCGACGCTGAGTCCGGAGGCGAGCGCGGTTCCCATGCCAGCCACGCTACCGCCGTCGAACGGGGCCAGCGCAGCCAGGGCGTAAGCTCGGACCAGATCAAAAAACCTCGCGGATAAACGGATTCCTCGCCAATAAAGCCTCGTATTCACGATCAAATCGGGCTATACGTCTCTAAAGGAGACTTGCGCGAGGGGGTGATCATGGCGGAATCTACCCTTTAGGGTGCGTCAGGTGCCTGACCCCCATGTCCGATCACACCTCGTCGAGTACGACCAAGATCCCACATTGGCAAAAGGAGCGGAACTAGTGCCACGTGTTGTAACTAAGCGACTGCCCGCTGTCCTGATAGCGGCAGCGGCGACCACGCTTGCCGTCGGCGTGCTGACCACAGCCGCGGCGCAGGCCAGCCCTGCGGCGCGGATGGCGATCGCCGGAACGCAGCCCACCTGGGCGAACTCGTCCAATCGCATGTCTGCGCAGGCAGTCACTTCCGGGACCGTTACCGCCCTGGTCTACCTGGCCGGGCAGAACCCGGCTGGCCTGGCCTCCTACGCGACCGCCGTGTCCACGCCCGGCAACGCGATGTACGGTCACTACCTCGCGCCTGCCCAGGTCATGGCGGCCTACGGGCCGACGAGCGCGCAGGTTACCGGGGTGCAGAACTGGCTCACCGGGGCCGGCCTGACGGTTACCAAGACCGAGGACGAGGTCGGAGGGTACATCGAGGTCACCGGCTCCGTGCAGCAGGCGACGCAGGCGTTCGGCGTGACGTTCGGGACGTACAAGGCACCTAGCGGCCAGTCCGCCCGGGCGCCAGAGGAGTCTGCCACCGCGCCCGCCGATGTGGCCAGCGCCGTGCTGACCGTGAGCGGCCTGGACACCGCGAAGCACCAGGCGGCCCCGGCCGACACGCTGCCGCCGCCCGGTTACAACTACTGGATCGCGCCGCCGTGCTCGCAGTACTACGCCCAGAAGATCGCGGTCAACGAGCCGTCCGCTGGCCTCGCCAAGCAGCCGTGGACGAACTGCGGTTACACCCCGCGCCAGATCCGCGGCGCCTACCACGTCGCGCAGTCCGGGATGACCGGCAAGGGCCAGACGGTCGCGATCGTCGACGCCTACGCCTCCCCGACCATGCTGAGCGACGCGAACCAGTACGCGAAGGCCACCGGCGACCCGC
>Ga0209169_10001661_pt1 | contig 13593 bp, 13 predicted proteins | sample HubBroMetageWRM4_FD_188346 | JGI IMG/M metagenome (GOLD analysis project Ga0209169, IMG submission 188346) | Warmed soil microbial communities from the Hubbard Brook experimental Forest, New Hampshire - Hubbard Brook CCASE Soil Metagenome WRM 4... | ecosystem: Environmental > Terrestrial > Soil... | reverse complement strand
GCCTAAAGGCGCCGTTGAGATAAGGTCTCGGTCGCGTCGAGCGGCGTTAGCCGACCGCGCCCTCCATCTCCATCTTGACCAAACGATTCAACTCGATCGCGTATTCCATCGGCAGCTCCTTCACGAAGAAGTCGAAGAAGCCGTTGACAATCATCGCGACCGCATCGGCTTCCGATAAGCCGCGCGACATCGCGTAGAAGAGTTGCTCTTCGCCGATCTTGCTGACGCTCGCCTCGTGTTCGACGGTTGAACGCTGCTCGTGGATCTTCATCGTCGGCTTGGTGTCGCTCGAGGACTCCTCGTCCATGATAAGGGCATCGCAGCGCACGCGCGTCTTCGCGCCAACCGCGCCGGCATGCACTTCCACCAGCCCCCGATAGGTCGTCTTGCCGCCATGCGCGCTGACGCTCTTGTTCGTAACCACTGAGGTTGTCCTCGGCGCCACGTGGATGACCTTCGCGCCGGCGTCCTGATGCTGGCCCTCGCCGGCGAACGCCATCGAAAGAACTTCGCCGCGTGCGCCTTCACCCATCAAATAAATCGAGGGATATTTCATCGTCAGGCGCGAGCCGATGTTGCCGTCGACCCATTCGACGGTCGCGTTCGCGTGCGCCACGGCGCGCTTCGTGACGAGGTTGAAGATGTTGCGGTACCAGTTCTGGATCGTCGTGTACCGAATCGATGCGCCTTCCATCGCGATCAGCTCGACGACGGCCGAATGCAGCGACGCCGTCGAAAACTTTGGAGCCGTGCAGCCCTCGATGTAGTGCACTTTCGCGCCCTTATCGGCGATGATCAGGGTGCGCTCGAACTGCCCCATGTTCTCCGCATTGATGCGGAAGTACGCCTGCAGCGGCATCGCGACGGTCACGCCCGGTGGCACGTAAATGAACGACCCACCCGACCACACCGCTGAATTCAACGCGGAGAACTTGTTGTCGCCGGACGGAATGACGGTCGCCAAATACTTGCGGACGATCTCGGGATATTGCTTGACCGCGGTATCCATGTCGCAGAAGAGCACGCCCTGCTCGTCGCGCGCCTTGGTCGTGTTGTGATACACGACCTCCGACTCGTACTGCGCCGAGACTCCGGAAAGGAACTTGCGCTCGGCCTCCGGGATACCAAGGCGATCGAACGTTCGTTTGATATCATCGGGAACGTCGTCCCACGACCGTTCGGTCTGGTCGGTTGACTTCACGAAATAGTGGATGTCGGCGAAGTCGATCTCGTTGAGCAAGCGGGTGTCGCCCCACGTGGGCATCGGCTTGCGAACGAAGAGCTCGTAGGCCTTCAGGCGGAACTCGCGCATCCAAGCCGGCTCATCCTTCATCGAGCTGATCCGCTCGACGATCTCGCGCGTGAGGCCTTTATCGGACTTGAAGACGTAGTTTTCCGGGTCGTGAAAGCCGTGCCGGTACTCCTCGACGAGACCCTTCGGCGCGACCGGAGTTTCGAGCTTTACTGCCATGACTGAACTCAGCCTACGCCCTCCGGATGGATATAGTCAAGATAATAAAGTGCGAGCTTCACTTTTTAGGAGCAGGCAAGCTGTGGGCAAGCTGTGGGCTCAGGTCTTTACAGCGGGGGGGTGAGGGGGTATGATTGGCGCCGGTCCCCGATTCGGGGGCACGGTTTAGGGGAGGGCGCGCCCATTCGCGCCATCGCGGCGAGCCGCACGCGCACCGCTCAAAAGCGCCGGCAAGAGCTCGTCGATAGGTCGGGGACGTGTCTGCACAGCAGCCGCCAGCCGACGAAGTCCGGAGGTGGGATTCCTCAAGGGTCAAGGAGACCTGTACAAATTGAAGGCACTCGGCAGGCACATCGTGTGCGAGCTTTCGGGCTGTCGCCCCTCCTTGCTTTCTGACATTAACGGCATCGCAGCCATGATGATAGCTGCTGCACAGGCCGCTCGCGCTACGATTATGGAAAGCGCGTTTCACCGTTTTGAACCGCAGGGCGTCTCAGGGACCGTCATCCTGGCCGAGTCCCATCTTTCGATCCATACGTGGCCCGAGAAGGGCTACGCGGCGATGGACTTTTACACGTGCGGCGACCACACCGACCCTTGGCTTGCTTGCGAGCATGCAGCCCAAGCACTCGGCGCAAAGAGCGTGCTGGCGACTGAGTTTACGCGCGGAATTGAGAAGAGTGACGGCGAGTTCACCCACGTGCTCAGCAGCGATCACGACGTGCGCGTGCTTACTGCGTAGCACGCGTGCGCGTGCTTACACGCGTAGCAATCGATTACTTAACCGGCATCATCAGCAATTATCATCGTTCCAGCCGCTAAATTCGGCAGGCCTGCTGGCACTGCCGTCCAATTGTTTACGTTACAACGGTACACTGCTTTCTCGAATGAGGTCAAAAAAATTCCCATGCGTTTATCCGTGATACGAGCTTTCGCCGTCGCAACGGTCGCTACGATGGCGCTAGCGGCTTGCGCGAACCAGAGCGGCATGGTTCCGTCATCGCCGTCGGCGATGGCTCCGACGACCGCACAAGCTCCGACCACCGCGCAAAATGGCGCAAGCGTTGACGACGCGGCGAGCACTCAAGATTCGGCGAGTCAGCGAGATTCTGCGTCGCCCGACGACGCGAGCATGTCGCCGCTCGCGCTGAAAACCTGCGCGACCACTCCGCCACAGTATGAATGGATCTTCGAGGGTGCGTGCCAGACGTTCGACCTAAATTCGACCGGCGGCCACTTCAGTCTCGGCGAATATCAGGGCATCACGGTGAAGGGGTCGATCGGTAAGAACACCGCCAAGGGGACGGTGAAGATCGCGCTTGCCATCGCACTCGACAAAAACGGCGACGTCAAAACCTATAAGGGTAAAACCTTCCCAACGTACAAGGCGAATGGCATAACGTACGTATACGCCTCGGCGGTCAATCAGAGTTCGCAAGTTATCCACCCGATTACGGTCAAAGGCAAGCCCGTACTCCAATACGTGATCACCAATATTAAGGGGTTCGGCGATGCCAACACCTGCGGCGCTGCTGCGCTCACGTTTTCAAAGACGGGGAAGGCCGCGTGGAAGCCGCTCCCAGCTAGCGGCATAGTGAAGGGAAAGACCGTGACGATCAGTCAGTACGCCGCGCCCGCGGGCATCGAGCTGGCTCCGAAGATACCGCTGTACTTCGCGGTGAACTGCTACAAGCAGTAGCAAACAGGTTTAACCGCTCTAGGAACCCCGCCTTCGGGCGGGGTTCTTGTTTTCCGCCGCCAATCTACGCTTGACATGCCGAAGACTCGAGAGTGGCACTGGTACGTGGAAGAGTTCGCGCCAAGCGAGCAACACCACCATGCGATCGACGAGGTTTACTACTCAGGCCGCTCCGACTTTCAGCAGATCGCCGTGCTCCGATCGCCAGTCTTCGGCAAGATGCTCGTCTTAGACGGCGACACGCAGAGCGCGCAGACCGACGAGCGAATCTACCACGAGAGTCTCGTCCATCCGGCGCTTGCCGGCGCATCGGATCGGCGTCAGGTGCTGGTGCTCGGTGGCGGCGAGGGGGCGACGCTGCGCGAAGTGCTGCGCTGTCCCGACGTCGCGCGATGCACGATGGTCGATATCGACGCGAGCGTCGTCGAGCTTTCGAAGAAGTATTTGCCCGAGTGGTCGAACGGCGCGTTCGAGGACGGCCGCGCGCGGATCGTGCTCGGCGATGCGCTTGCGTTCATGCGCGCGAACGACGAACGCTACGGCGTGATTCTTTCGGATCTTACCGAGCCGCTGGAGGATTCGCCCAGTCATCCGCTCTTCAATGACGAGGTCTTTTCGCTGATCAAGTCGCGTCTCGCTCCGGGGGGCATTTATGTGCTCCAGGCGAGCACGGCAGCCGTTCACAACGCCGCGCTCCATTGCAAGATGGCTCGAACGCTGCGCCGCCGGTACGCACACGTCGTCTCGTTCGTCACCCACGTTCCGGCGTTCGATACCGAGTGGGCCTTTCTCGCGTGCAGCGACCGGATCGACCTAGCGGCCCTCGATCCCGGGCGAATCGATGCCTACTGCACGCGTTTGCGCGGCGAGAGTTTTTTCTATGACTCGATTACCCATCGGCGCCTCTTCGCGCTGCCGCTCTACCTGCGTCGAATGCTTTCGGCCGGCGGCGATACGTTTTAGTGACAGGCCAGTAGGAGAGATCAATGACCATCGATTTTTCGCGTGCACCGCACGCCTGGGAGAAGGAGAAGAGCAACTTCGTTGCGTTGCTCGATCTGAAGCTCGAAGAGGTCGAGCGCGGACGGGCCGTCATGCGGATGCCGTATCGCCCGGAGATCACCAACGGTACCGGCGCCGTGCATGGCGGCGCGATCGTCAGCCTCTGCGATACCGTCTTTTACGTCGCGCTCGCTTCGATCTACGGACGCGATCAGGACACGACGACCGTCGCGCTGCAGTGCAACTTTCTCGCCCCGGCGGGGCCGCCCCACGATCTCGTCGCGGAAGCGAAAGTGTTGCGCGCCGGCCGGCGCATCGTCTACGGTGAAGTCTACGTGCGCAGCGGCGAGAAGATCGTGGCGCACGCAACACTCGACTTCCTCAACACCTATCCCGAAGAGAAACCTAAAAAAAAGTGAGGCGAACGGCGCTCTTCGACGAACACGCGCGAGCGGGCGCGCGGATGGTTCCCTTTGCCGACTTTGAGATGCCCGTGCAGTATTCCAGCATTTTGAAAGAGCACGACGCCGTGCGACACCGCGCGGGCCTCTTCGATCTCTCCCACATGGGTCAGTTTTTGCTCACCGGTGAGAAGGTCGCAGCTTGGGCCGACGCGCTGACGATCAATGCCGTCGGCACGATGAAGCCGCTCCAAGCGCGCTACAATCTGTTCTGTAGCGAGACCGGTGGAACGTATGACGATACGATCTTTTATCGCCTCGAAAACCGTTGGCTTCTGGTCGTCAACGCTTCGAACGCCGACAGGATGTGGAGCCACCTCAACGAGCATCTGCCGCCCGATGGCGTCGCGCTCGAGAACCGGCACGGCCGAAGCGCGTTGATCGCGATCCAGGGGCCGCGTTCGGTCGCGATGCTGCAGCCGCACGCCGACGTCGACCTGGCGGCGATGCGTTATTATTTTTGTGCCGAGGGCCGCGTCAATGGAGTTCCCGCCCTCATCGCGCGCACGGGTTATACCGGCGAGGACGGCTTCGAGCTCTTCGTCGAAGGCGCCCAAGCCCCGGCGCTCTGGAATGCGCTGCTGCTCGACCACCAGGTCGATGGACTCGAGCCGTGTGGACTCGGCGCCCGTGACGTGTTGCGCCTCGAGGCCGGGATGCCGCTCTACGGGCACGAGCTGACGGAGACGATCACGCCCGTGCAAGCCGGCTTGACGTGGGCGCTCAAGCTCGACAAGCCGGAGTTCCTCGGAAAGGAGGCACTGCAGCGCCAGCTCGAGCTCGACGAATACTCGAGAATCGCCGGCTTGGTGATGGAAGGCCGGGCGCCCGCGCGCGAAGGCTACAACGTTTGGCTCGGCGATAGTATCGTTGGAACGATTCGCAGCGGCTCGATCGGACCGTCGGTTGGAAACAAGAACATCGCGACCGCGCTCGTTGCGCCCGAGGCTGCGAACGTCGGCACGTCGCTGGCGGTGGAAATTCGCGGCGCCCGTCACGACGCCAAGGTCGTGCCAATGCCCTTTTACAAGCGCCCGAAATAAAACGGAAAGGAAGAAACGTGGCGACCCCTGCGGACCTGCTCTTCAGCAAAGAACACGAATGGGTGAAGCTCGACGGTGACTCAGCGACGATCGGCGTCACCGATTACGCGCAAAATGCGCTCGGCGACATCGTCTACGTCGAGCTGCCCAGAGTCGGCAGCGCCATCAAGCAGTTCTCGAACGTGGGCGTGATCGAATCGGTGAAGGCGGTTTCCGATCTCTTCACGCCGATGTCGGGCGAGGTTGTCGAGGTCAACTCGGCGCTGGATAACGATCCCGCCGCGGTCAATCGCGATCCGTACGGCGCCGGCTGGCTGCTGAAGATCAAACCCGCCGATCCCAACGAAGCGAAATCGCTCTTATCTTCCGCAGACTACGCCAAACTCGCCGAAGAATAAGCGACCAAAAAGGTCGTAACAGGAACCCCGTTGCTTCGCACCCAAATGCACGAAGCGAAAGGGGTATCGTATGATACGCTTCATTACTGCCTTTGTATTTGCGTTTGCTTCGCTGGCAATGGTTGCTCGGGCCGCCGAGCCGTCCACTCCGGCGGCGATGGAGCTACCGCCGCAACCGGCTGCGCGCCCGCTGGGGATCCCCGCCGATGCACTTCTCGTCTCGCCGTGCGTCGCGACGATGGGCGAGCACTGGATGGCGATGAAAAACGCTCCAATGGGTCCGATCTACGGAGTCTGGCAAGGTAAGCCGGTCTTCAGCGAGATTATGGTTCCGCTGAGCGAGCTGCAAAAGGGTTTCAGCTACGCGAATCTTCAGGCACTTCCGGGCTATACCATCGATCACATCGACTTCGCATTCGAGCCGAACGGTCACCCGGGAATGCCCGTTCCACACTACGATCTGCATGCATACTACGTGTCGCCAGCGGAGCAGGCGAAGATCTGCCCCAACGGTATTCCCAACCCGGCGATGAAGCCGACGAACGTTACGTCAGGGTGATCTGACCGCAACGAGGAACCCATTTGTCTCACCACCAAAATGCGAGAGCAGAGTGCCACACCCTCATGCCGTGATTCGTTGCGACCTTTGCCTTAGCGACCGCGCCGGCGCGCTTGCGGAGCGTCGCGCCGGCAGCCCGGGTCAGTCGATGAAACCGGCCAACCGGTAGCGAGGGTCCAAGCCTCCGGAATGTACGCTCCCCACACGCAAGCCGATATCAACGAAATGCTCGCCGCCGTCGGCGTCGACTCGCTCGACGAGCTGCTGCGCGTCCCCGACGCGATCGCGCTCAAGTCGAAGCTCGAAGTCGTGCCCGCGCTCCCGGAATATCTCATCGGGCGCCGCTTCGAGCAGTTCGCCGAAAAGAACGGCGGCGTCAACTATCGCAGCTTTCTCGGCGCGGGGGCGTACCGTCACTACGCACCGCCGGCGATCGCGGCCTTGGCGATGCGCGGAGAGTACCTTACCGCCTACACGCCCTACCAGGCCGAGGTTTCGCAAGGCTATCTGCAGGCGATTTACGAGTGGCAGACCTACATTTGCTTGCTTACCGGCATGGAGCTGGCCAATGCTTCGGTCTACGACGGTGCGACCGCGCTCGCCGAAGCGGCGATCATGGCGCTTGGTGCTACGGGACGCAAAAAACTTCTCGTTTCGCGCGCAATCCACCCGAACTATCGCGCGGTGCTGCGAACCTACTGTGAAGGGCTCGACGTCACGCTCGACGAGATTCCGTTTGATGCAGAGCTTACGACCAATTACTCCGCGCTTGAAAGCGCGCTGGCAAGCAACGAATACGCCGCCGTCGCGATTGCGTCGCCAAACTTTTTCGGCAACGTCGAGTCGCCGACGCGCGATGCGCTCGAAGCCATCAAACACAGCGGGACTGTTCCCATTGCGGTCGTCGCGGAAGCGCTCTCGCTAGCGGCACTCGAACCGCCGGCCAAATGGGGGGCGCAAATTGTCGCCGGTGAAGCGCAGAGCTTCGGCGTCGCGCAGGCCTACGGTGGTCCATACGCCGGATTTATCGCGTCGACGGCCGAGCACATGCGCCGCATTCCGGGACGTTTGGTAGGCAAAAGCGTCGATAATGCCGGTCGTACCGCCTACGTCTTGACCCTTCAAGCGCGCGAACAGCACATACGCCGCGAGCGCGCGACGTCGAATATCTGTACGAATCAGGCGCACTGCGCGTTGATTGCCACGATCTATCTCGCGCTCATGGGAAAGACGGGATTGCGAAACGCCGCGGCACTCAATTTGGGCCGGTCGCGCGAGCTCGCCAGCGCCGTTGCAAACGTTGCCGGTCTAACCTTGAAGTCGTCAGCGCCGTTCTTCAACGAGTTCGTCGTCGACACCGGACGCCCGGCCGGCGAAGTGCTCGCCGCACTGCGGAAGCGGTGGATTCTGGGAGGTGTCGATCTCGGCCGATTCTACCCCGAGCTCAAATCATGCATTCTTATGACGGCGACCGAGCTCACGACGAGCGGCGACATCAATGCGCTCGCGACTGCCCTCGAGGAGATCATGCGTGCCCCCGCAATCGTCTGAGCCGCTCATCTTCGAAATCGGCCAAGAGGGCCGCGCGAACCGTTACCTCGAGCAGGGCAAGACGCTCGAAACGTTTCTGCCGAAAACGCTCGTGCGCGACGAACTGCCGTTGCCCGACAATAGCGAGCTGGACGTCGTGCGTCATTATACGCGTCTCTCGCACCGGACCTTTGGAATCGACTTGGGCTTCTACCCGCTCGGCTCGTGTACGATGAAATACAATCCGCGCATCAACGACGCAATCGCAAGCCGGCGCGAATTCGCCGAACTGCATCCCTTTACGCCCGACGAGCTGGCGCAGGGCGCGCTGCAGGTGATGTACGAGCTCGAACGATCGCTCAGCTCGCTCTTCGGCATGGCGGCCTTTTCGCTCAATCCATCCGCCGGCGCGCACGCCGAACTGGGCGCGTTGCTGATCGCGAAGAAATACTTTAAGGATCGCGGTGAGATGCAGCGCGACAAGGTCATCGTCCCCGATACTGCCCACGGCACCAACCCTGCCTCGGCGGCAATGTGCGGTTTCAAGGTCATCTCGCTGCACAGCAACGAACGCGGCCGCGTGAGTGTCGACGAGATTCGCAAGATTTGCGGTCTCGACACGGCGGTCTGCATGATGACCAACCCCAATACGCTCGGCCTCTTCGAAGACGACATCGCGGCGATCGCGGCGGCCGTCCATGAGGCCGGCGGCCTGATGTATTACGACGGCGCCAACGCCAACGCCATCATGGGGTACACGCGGCCGGGAGACATGGGTTTCGACCTCATGCATCTCAACACGCACAAGACCTTTACAATTCCGCACGGCGGCGGCGGTGCCGGCCACGGACCGCTCGGCGCCGCCGCGCATCTCGTCGATTACCTGCCGACGCCCGTTGTGACCTACGATGGAACGGCGTACGCGCTCGAGTTCGACCGGCCGAAGTCGATCGGTCCAATGCGTTCGTTTTGGTCGAACTTCGCGCACGCCGTTCGCGCGCTCGCCTATTTGTACGCCAACGGCGAAGAAGGGCTCAAGCGCGTTTCGCAACTTGCCGTATTGAACGCGAACTATCTGCGCGTCAAGGTCGCCGACTTTCTCGAGACGCCGTATCCCGAAACGTGCCGACATGAATTCGTCGCCTCCGCGCAAGTGCTCAAGAAAGAGCACGGCGTGCGCGCGCTCGATATTGCGAAGGCGTTGCTCGATGACGGCTACATGGCGCCCACAATCTACTTTCCGTTGCTCGTGCCCGAGTGCTTGATGATCGAGCCCACTGAAACCGAATCGAAAGAGACGCTCGACGCATTCGTCGCGGCGCTGCGCGCGATCGTCGAACGCGCGAAGACCGCGCCGCAAGAACTCTTCGATGCGCCGGTCACGACGCCGGTCGGCCGCGTCGACGAAACCCGGGCAGCGCGCCAGCCCGAGCTGCGCTGGAGGCCGTAGCCACCCTAAGGAGGGCCCCGCAAGCACGAGGTAAAAGAGTGACTCCGGTCACCTTTTTGGGTCCGGCCGACCTTTGCGCGAGGGAGGAGGAAGGCTTAGGGCACAAGAAGGTGACTTTAGTCATTAACTAGAGTCATTTTTTATCAGCATGAGGTGCCGATGCTTCGACAACTGATCGATGACCTACGGGCTCGCGGCCCTTTGGACCGCCGCAGCTCCGACGTGGCTGCCTTATTGACCAACCGGGCGTGCGCTTGGGGGCCTGGCCGACGGCTCGCGAGCCGGCCGGGCGGCTACACTCGGACCTGTGCGTATCGAAACCACGACTTTGAAGTGCTGCTGCTCAACTGGGCGCCCGGGGCTGCTTCGCTCATTCACGATCACGGCGACCAGCGTTGTTGGATGATCGTGCTCGACGGGCGGCTCGATGTCGAGGATTACACGCGGCTCGACAACGGCGAGGTTCCCGGCTACGCGCACGTGGAGGCTTGCGGCCGGCAGCGATTGGAACCGGGAGAGACCGATTTCCGCTCGGGGCGCTTCGACATTCACCGCGTCACGGCTACTGGCGATGCCCCCGCCGTGTCGCTCCACGTTTACTCGGGGCCGTTGCGGCAGTTTCTCGTCTACGACCCAATCGCGCATCGCTGCGAAACCGCCCGCAGCACCTACGATGAAGTGCTCTCGGTATACACCGAGCTTCGCCGATGATCGAACTCGACGTCGCGATCGTCGGCGGCGGCTTCAGCGGTTGCGCCGTTGCCGCAAACCTGGCGCGCCGCGCCGGCTCGGAACTCGCCGTCGCGGTTTTTGACCCCGGCGAGCTCGGACGCGGCGCCGCGTACGGCACGCGCCATCGCGAGCACCTGCTCAACACGCGTGCGCAACTGATGAGCCTCTACGTCGACGATCCCGACCATTTCGTTCGCTGGCTCGGTTTGCGCGGCGGTCCGCTGGACTTCATGCCGCGACAGCTCTACGGCGAGTACGTCGCCGAAATCGCGCGCCAGACGTTCGCCCGGCCGCGTTTCACCCACGTTCGCGATCGCGTGCGGCGCGTGTACGCAAGCGACGACGGCGGATTCATCGTCGACGCGTCGCTGGGGGCGCGTTTTGGCGCGCGAGCCGTGGTCTTGGCGACCGGCAATCCGGCGCCGCGCGACGACTTCTTACCGGTGGCGGTCCGGTGCCATCCCGGCTTTATTGCCGATCCTTGGCGATTCGATTATCGGGTCGTCGGCGGACACGTGCTCGTCATCGGCACGGGGCTCACCGCGCTCGATGTGCTTGTCGCGTTGCGCGCCAGCGGCCATCGCGGCACAGTGCACATGCTCTCTCGCAATCGCCGCTTTCCGGCCGTGCATGCAAACGTGGCACCGTACGACGTCATCCCCGCGCTCGACACCCACGGCGCCCGCGCGCTCCTGCGTAGCTTTCGCCGCCATCTCGACGAAGCATCGCGCCGCGGCTTCGACTGGCGCGCGGTGGTCGACGCCCTACGTCCCGAAGCCGAGGTGATCTGGCGCCGGGTCTCGCCGGTCGAACAGCGCCGCTTCGAGCGTCACCTGCGCTCGCTTTGGGAGCGGCATCGTCATCGCGCCCCGGCGAGCGTCGATCGCGTCCGTCAGGCGTACGCGCGTGACGGAAAGCTCTTCACCTATTCCGGCCGGCTTGCGGAAGCGCATGCCGGTACGGTGACGATCGTGGCGCGTAACGGCGCGATCGTCGAACTGCACCCCGATTGGATCGTAAACTGCTCCGGCGTCGGGCCGGAGCCCGCTCTGCTCGGCTTTCGTGCCACATCCGACCTCACGGCCCTCGACGCGAACGGCGATCCCGTTCGTGGCATGTGGATCGTCGGACCGCCGGTACGCAAAGCTCGCTTCGAGGCGACCGCCGTTTCCGAACTTCGCGGCATGGCCGACACCGCCGCATCCGAAGTTCTGCGCGCCCTACGTCTCAGGACATCCACTCCCTCACTTACTCCCTCACTCAACGCACTCCACTTTTACTGAGGAAGGTTTAAGATGAGAAATAGCCTCGTGGCCATGACCGTGGCTACGATTCCGATTGTCTTTTTCAGCGCGTGCAATGGCAGCTCTTCGGGCGGCGCGGGAGTCGCGCCGCTGCCAAACGCACCGGCCGCTGCAAGCCGCGATCACGTTCGCCCCAACGACACGGGCCCAAAAGATCTCCATGCGGGAGGCGCCGATTTCCCAGGATACGCCTACAGTCTTGGCGATCAGCCGGTCGGCACGTATCAAGACGTCCAGCCCACTCCCGGACCAGGCTCGGTCTTTGCCCTGGCCGGCACCAAAGGGATCGTCTATTACTGCAATAACAGCAGCGGCTACGGGCGCAAGGAGTTCGAAGCGAACAACGGGACCGCGACAACCGCCTGTGCACCGTACGGCCAAACGGCAACCGGATTCGGTGGCCGCCAGGACCCGCTCGATTTCGTCGGCACCGACGTTGCGCTGCCGTCGACCGAATGCTGCGTGAGCGGCACCCCGTATTACCTAGGACGATTGACCGGTAGTAAAACGTGGGGTCAGCCGTTCGAGCTACCGACGCTCGGCGGACCGATCGTCTTCCCGTACAACGCATCGTCGTTTAGCGGAATCGGATCGGGTGCGTCGCTCCAACTCTCCACGTGGAGCTACTGCGCGATTTCCAACGGAACGATCAGCGACTGGAACGATCCCGCGATCACAGCAGACAACGGTGGGAAATCGGTCACCGGTGGTAACAGCGAAACGGTAGACTTCTACTTCCGCTCCGATAGCAGCGGCGCCACCGACCTCTTTACGAACAAGCTCAACACCTCGTGCAACGTGACTTGGAAAGGGAAGTACGCGAAGGCTCCCTACCAAGGCGGAACCCGCAACGCGGCATGGACCTTCGGCGTGAACATGCTCTGGCCAGGGCCTGGGTCGAGCAGCGATCCGAACCCGCGGTTCTTCGGGGAGAACGGCGATCCGGGCATTCTCTCCGGCATCCAGACCGATTCCTGGGGCACCGGTTACGCCGTGGGCGCGTGGGCGAAAGCCGCGGGCATCGCTCAAGCCAGCCTACTAGATACCTCAAACGCGGTCTTCGTCAGCCCGACAAACCAAACCGCGGTCGCCAACGCGCTAAAGAATGCGAAGACGATTACCTTTGGTGAGGGCAGCGACGGTCTCTCGCTTGGCTCGAGCACGCCGTGGTGCCAGCTCTATATCAATCCCAGCGAGTTCGTCAAACCGCCGGCGAAGGCGTACCCGATCGTCGGCATCACCTACTGGCTCTTCTATGGTAACAACAACGGCATCCATCTAGCCGATAAGAAGAAGCTCATCAAATACATCACATCCACGGCTCCCAATGGCTACCTGCCAGCGCTGGAATACACCCCGTTCACGAGCTCCGTGCACGCCGCGGTCCGCAAGGCGCTCGGGGGCACCGCCACTCAAGCGACCTGCGTGAAGTAACGGATCGAGGCCGCCGCGCCGGCGCCGGACGCAGCAACCGCCTGCTTATAGGTGGTTGCCCGCTGGCTATACGACCAAGGGGGCGAAATTCAGGCGAGGCTGCGTGCAGCCTTTCTTGGGTCCGGACGGTATAATGGTAGTAATCAGGGGGCACGAAAGCGGCCCCCTTCCCCGTCCCTAGAGGGAGCGTCATGCGGATCAAATACGAGGTGTCGGCGGGCGGGTTGCTCCTGCGTCGCCGTGATTTGAGCTACGATGCCCTTCTGATCGGGCGCGGCGCGGAAACGGGCAACCATCTTCAACTCTCCGACCGACGCATCTCCCGCAATTGCGCGGCACTCGTTATCGAAGCGGGGCGTCTGTACATCGAAGATCGCGGGCAGCGGCGCGGTCTTTTCGTCAACGGGGAAAAAGTCGAGAGCCGGCTTCTGAATGACGGCGACTCGATCACTTTTGGGCTCGAAGATTCCTATGAAATCGTATTCCGGTCGGGCACGGCCAGCGGCGAGG
>Ga0209169_10001660_pt1 | contig 13597 bp, 12 predicted proteins | sample HubBroMetageWRM4_FD_188346 | JGI IMG/M metagenome (GOLD analysis project Ga0209169, IMG submission 188346) | Warmed soil microbial communities from the Hubbard Brook experimental Forest, New Hampshire - Hubbard Brook CCASE Soil Metagenome WRM 4... | ecosystem: Environmental > Terrestrial > Soil... | reverse complement strand
CGGGCAGACGGCGTCCTTCAAAAATCACCGGAGCCGGCATGGGAAGTTCGATGATCGCGAGAGGCTTTCCATCTTGATTGGTGGCGACGCGCAGACGTCGGATGTTTTCACGAAGGGGCTCGTAGTTGGGGTCGCCAGGATTCTCCTCGACCGCAGTCACGACCGTATCGGGCGCAACGAAGCGAGTGATGTCGTCCACGTGGCCGTGAGTGTCATCGCCAGCAATGCCAGAGGACAGCCAGATCACGTTTTTGATTCCGAGATGTTCGGCGAAAACTTTTTCGTAGTCTTTGCGTTCCATCGCCGGATTCCGCTGCTGAGTTTTGCTGAGCAGGCATTCTTCCGTTGTGAGCAGAGTACCTTGCCCATTCACGTCGATGGACCCGCCTTCAAGCACAACCCGCTGCTTTCCGAAAACGGCGCGCAGTTCGCGCGCGTGCGCAGCCTTTGCCATCAGGCTGCCGATTTTTTCGTCGCTCTGGTAATCCGGATATTTGGCCCATGCATTGAACCGCCACTTGACCGCGGTAAGCTCGTGGGGGGACAGCGATCCCTGGCTGTCGCGCCGAGGGAAGCTCGGCTGCGTCACGAATGTGCAGCCGGAGTCACGCGTCCAGACCCGATTCGTCGGCCACCGATGGAAGCGGATGTTGTCGCTGAGTGCGTTGGCGCGATCAAGAATTTTGCGCGCTCTCTTTTCCGACGCAGCATCATTGACGATCAGTTCGAGGCGTTCATGCCGAGCCAGATGGCGGACAATTTCCGCATAAACCCAGGGGATGGGTTCAAACTTTCCCGGCCAATCGTCGCGATAATGAGGCCAAGCCAGCCAGGTGGCCTCGTGCGGCTCCCACTCGGCGGGCATGCGCAGGCTGTGGTCCGGAAGTTCGGTTCTAGAACTCTTGGCTGGCATGTCTTTCAGCAACGAGACGTCATTTCATATACCAAAAAATGTCATTCCAAGCGAAGCGAGGAATTCCTACCCATGCGACAACCTTCAGGTAGGCATGATCGAAAGCGCTAAGGATGACATTGATAATCTCGCGGATGATTTTCGCAGTGGGCCGCAACCCTCGCTTCAATCGATCAGCCGACTCGCAATCGGGGCATAGGCATCGATTCTTCGGTCGCGCAGGAACGGCCAGTTGCGGCGAATATCTTCCAGCGCCTTCAGGTCCACTTCACCAATCAGGATCTCTTCTTTATTGTGCGAGCCTTCCGCGATCACTCGGCCAAACGGATCACAAAAGAATGACCCACCCCAAAATTCAAGGCCGGCTCCAGGCGCTGCTTTCCCGCGAATGTCTCCCGTTTCAAAACCGACGCGATTGACCACCGCAACATACACGCCGTTCGCGATGGCGTGCGCGCGTTGGATGGTGCGCCAAGCGTCGTGTTGAGCAACGCCGAATTCAGCTTTCTCGGCCGGATGCCAGCCGATCGCCGTGGGATAGAAAAGCACATGCGCGCCTTGCAAAGCGGTGAGGCGCGCTCCTTCGGGATACCACTGATCCCAGCACACCAGCGTGCCCACGCGGCCGACGTTGGTATCGAAGGCGCGGAAACCAAGATCGCCTGGAGTGAAATAATATTTTTCGTAATAAAGTGGATCGTCGGGGATGTGCATTTTACGGTAAAGACCGCGCAGGGAGCCGTCAGCGTCGAACATAGCTGCTGTGTTGTGATACACGCCGGCGGCGCGCTTCTCGAAGAGCGACGCGATCAGAACAATCCGAAGGTCTTTCGCCACTTCCCCCAATTTCGCCGAGGTCGGACCAGGAATTGGCTCGGCCAGATCGAAGAGGTCGCAATCTTCGCGCTGACAGAAATACTGCGTCTGAAAAAGCTCGGGCAAACAGACGATCTGCGCTCCTTTCTTAGCCGCTTCGCGGACGAACTCTATCGCATGGTGCAGATTTTTGCCGGGGTCGGACGTCATCGACATCTGCACCAGCCCGACATTGAATTTTTCCGGCGGCAAAGCGAACGCTCCTTTCTGGACGAATAGAATACCAGTTCTCGGTTGCCAGTTTGCGGTCCCGGTTTTCCACGACCGCGGCGGTAGCAGGACTTCGCTACCTTCTAGTAGAGTAGTTCTTCAACATAAATGGGGGGGTGGCCCTTGAAGAATGGCAATCATGACGGCGCAGGAATTGACCGCAAGCTGCACAATCCGATCGCAGACCGGTTGGTTCCACTCGAATCGCTGGACCTAAGCTCCGTGCGCTCGGTTGACGATCTGGTTCGCGCCATGGGCAAGACCGCATTCACCGGTCGACAGGTGGGCGAGGCTGCCGACGTCCTCGAAGCCATGGCTCGCGACGAAGAATGTTTTGTGGTGATGACTCTTGCTGGTGCGATGACGGTGGCCAAGCAAAGCTTGATCATCGCGGACCTGATTGATCGCGGCATTGTAAATGCGATCGTTTCTACCGGAGCACTGATGGCGCACGGGCTGGTCGAGGCCACCGGGCGCGCCCATTTCCGGTACAACCCGGACGTTTCCGACACCGAGTTGTATGAACAAGGCTACAACCGGGTTTACGATACCCTCGAGCCCGAGCAAAATCTCGACGATGTGGAAGAAGTGATGTCCCAGATATTAGAAGGCTGGGATCACAACGAGGTGGCGTGTTCTTACAAATTGAATCATGCCATTGGAGCGCATCTGGCGAAGCACGCAAAAGGGCAGAGAGGCATTCTGAAATCGGCTTACGAAAAAGGCGTGCCAGTTTTTGTGCCGGCATTTACCGATTCAGAGCTGGGTCTGGATGTTGCTCTGAACAATCGCTTGCGCGAATCGACTGGAAGACACAAGCTACGTTTCGATCCCTTTGAAGATCTTGAGCATTTTGCGGCCACGCTCCTGCGTCAGACGAGACTTGGAATTTTTACTATCGGCGGCGGCGTTCCTCGCAATTGGGCTCAGCAGTTCGGGCCTTTCTGCGAATTGCGGCACCGGCGACTGGGCGAGAACGTTCCGCTGAAACGCTATCATTACGGCGTGCGCATTTGTCCCGAGCCGGTCTACTGGGGCGGACTTTCGGGAAGCCCGTATAGCGAAGCGATTTCGTGGGGCAAGTTCGTGCCACCCGCCGAGGGCGGGAAATTCGGCGAGTTATTTGTGGACGCGACCGTCGGACTGCCTCTGGTGGTCGCAGCCGTGCTGGAACGGCTGGGTAAAGGAAAAGCAGCAGGGAAGCGGAAGGTGGGAGCAAAGAAATAAAGGCCGGATCGAAGACCCGGCCCTGCGGATGTCTAATCGAAGATCAACACAGCCGAAGCAATCACCGTAGACCACAGCCCGCGCTTATCCCCAACGGCAGACTGAGTAATGTTGGCGGTCCGCACGATCTTATTCGAAATCCGATAAATCTCTTTCTTCTCGTCCCACGACCGGTCAGGATCGAATTCCACATTTAAAGTCGTCGCCAGCATTTCCGCCGCGAGTTCCTCCGCATATTCTCCGGCCGAGTCGTCGGTTTCGCCAAAAGAGTGATGCTCGCTCAAGTAGCCATAGGTATTCTTGTCGGCTGGAATAGCCACGCCGATGCTGGCCGCGAGCAGCCGATGCGGCTCGCGCGTAGAATTCTCCGCAACCACAGCGAACACAACTTCTCCCGGACTCAGATACTTCAGCCCCTGAGAGCGCGGCACCAGCTTGCATTGCGGCGGGAAGATCGACGAAACGCGAACCAGATTCTGCGCAGCGATGCCAGCGTCCCGCAACGCCAGCTCAAAGGAAGTAAGCCGCTCCTTATGCTTGCCGACCCCCTTGGTAAAGAAAATCTTCTTAGGCACCATGTCTCGGCCCAATTCGTTGTTCCTCCGGTGGTTAGATGAGGGTCAAATCTAACATAGTGAATTGTAAAGGGAATATGAAAATTGGTTCGTGGCGAAAAAAGTTGGGCGGAGACCCAGATTCTGGTTTCCGCCGGTTTCGAATTAAGCGAGCCTACTTGGCTGGCGCAACCGAACTGACTTCAATAGTATCGCCGTCGGCTGTGCCCTTCACCGTGGCCTTCGCAGCCGCCAGCTTGTCGAGTTTATCGAGCGAGGCTTTGTCCTTGACGTCCAATGTGTAAACTTTGTCGCCGACCACCAAGGCGTATTTCGAACCCTTCTGCACGCAGGCGCGAAGGCAAGCCGCGTCGTCACCTTCCATCATATGTTTGGCTCCGCACATGGCGTCGCTGACCGTGCCGGTGAAGGTTTCGGCTTTGGCTGCGAATGAGGTTGGAATAAGTGCCGCGCCCAGAACCAGGGCAATCGCGAACGTTCGCATAAGTCGCATGAACTCTCCTTGTGAGTTAAATATGCCGCTGCCTGTTAGATGTTTCCATTTGAAAGGGGATAGCAGAACGCGTCAAGCATTTTTGTTCGCGGTCATCGCGCTTTTGGATCGAAGCGCAAAGCCACGTCGACTGTCTTGTCATCGCGATTCAGAGATTCGCGGATGCTGACGTTCCAGTCTGTGTTGATCCCAATTTCTTTGTCTTCCTCATTTAAAAATCGCGTGGGATAGCTGGAGTCATAAGGATCGCCGCCGCGCAACCTCCAGTCGTTTTCAAGACGGGCCGTAGTGCGCGAGTCGAGTCCGCGTACTTCCAAATCTCCCATGGAATAGACGTCGCCTTCCCGAATAAGCAGCACATACTTGACGGCGGAACTCGCATCGTCAAGCTCCGGGTTCGGTTGGATCTTGACCGCCATATATCCCCGCGTGCCGTAAAGTTTTTTCATGGCTTCGATGTCGGTATCGAGCTGAACCGCATTGGCCGGTTGACTGAGTTGCACGTGAATCAGGGCGCGCAGAGCGTCGACGGAGAAAGCCTTGTATCCGCGCATCTCGATTTCAGTGAGTTTATATTGGCGTCCGGAGTCAACGGGGAAAGTCACGTCCACGATTGTTTCTTGCGGCGTGTTCTGGACAACTTTGGCCTGGGCATCGCCCAATGTGGCCTTAAGATATCCGCGCTCGAGGTAGATCGGCAGAAAATTCTTGTCTTCTTGAACGCGAAGTATGGAGCGCTGAAACTCCGCGCCTTGCAGTTTTTTCGCTGCCGCCTCAAGTAAAGGCAATTCGGACGCGTCGGCTCCCGCGAACGTCACGTTGCGGATGTGAATCTGAGATCCGCTGATGCTGTAAACAAAAGCTTCAATGGGGCCGTCCTCGGGCGCGACCCGAAGATAGTCGACGCGCCCTTGCACGTTGTGCGCGATCAGCAAGCCTTGCAAAGCATTGGACACTTCGTCCGCAAGATCGCCGGCGAGGGGCAGTTGTCCTTGAAATAGCGGAACCTGGGCATGGAGTTGGTCGAGCAGTTCCTGGTCGGAGAACCAGACAAAATTGTCGAAGTGAACTGGAACGAACTTATCGGCATCCTGAACTTGCAAGTCAAGCTTGGTCCCGTCGGTGGAGTACTGAAAACTATAAAGGACATCCCCGAAAGCGCCGGTTTCGCCAAGCACCCGCGCAGCCTGTTTGAAATCATCCTCGCTTACGGTCTGCCCGATTTGCAGGCCGCTCGCCGCGATGACTTCGTCCGACGTGTAGCGCTTTGTACCGGTTGTGTTAATGGCAATAAGTTTGAAGGCTGAAGGCGGAAGATCCTTGGGCGATTGCTTACGCGGAGTTTGGGCGAACCCGGCGCATAAACAAATACACAGGAATACCCACGCCAACTGAGAACCAGAGATTCGCACGCGAAGAGATTCTAACGCAAATCCCCGGGGAAGCCGCGAGCCTGTCGTCTGTCGGCCCGAGCAAGAAATCATCGTTCGCTCGGGGACGGTGATTCGCGCTCGATGGACCTTGCGTTTTCCCGCGCTGCCCGAAAGGCCACGCAGCGAACGCGGAAAGGGTGGGGCACCCGGGGCTGTCCGTGTATTGGCGGGAACGCCTGGCAGTATTCATCGTGCTGCTGGCAGACGCGGGGTCCCTCGACTGCACAGAATCGCTCGCTGTGCGCACGATTATTTTCCGCTCGGGATGACAGTGTAATGAGGAATCGGTCTGTTTTGATTAGCGCTTCGCCGACGCGGCCGCGTCCACGCCTTTGATTTTTACCGCGATGTCGATGAACGCCAGCGCAGCGCGGCTCAGGGCTTTGTCTTTACGAAAGACCAAGGCGAGGTCGCGGCGGATCGTGGCGTCGGAAATGGAAATCGCAGCCAGCGCATTGGCACGCATATCTTCCAGCACATTGGAGCGGGCGATAAAGCCGACGCCGGCGTCCGCGGCCACGAAGCGCTTGAGCAGTTCGCTGGAGTCGAGTTCCATGGTGTATCGCGGCTTGAGCTTGCGTTCGTAGAAAAGATTCTCTAGCGCATCGCGGGTATGTCCGATTTTGGGCACGACCAGCGGGAACTTCGCCGCTTGGGCGATGGTGGCCGATTTCATCTTGGCTAAGGGATGCTGTGGCGGGGCGATAATCACAAGTTCGTCGCGGTGAATCAGAACGACGGTCAGCCGCGCGTCGCTCACCGGCAGTGAAACGACGCCGAAGTCGACGGAGTTATCGACCACCGATTCCAGAATTTTGGCATAATCCGCGCGCTTGATGTTTACGCTAACACCGGGGTACTGCTTTTTGAACTCAGCAAAAACTTCGGGCAGGATGTGAAGGCAGGTGCCTTCGTTGGCGCCGACCACAATCTCGCCGCGAGGCACGCGCTCTGTTTCGGCGATCGCGGCTAGCATGGCTTTGCGGGATGCAACCGTTTGTTCGGCGAATTTCTGGAAGAGCTTGCCCGATGCGGTGACTGAGACTTTTCCCCCTGAGCGGTCTAACAACTTGGCGCCCACTTCTTCTTCGAGCGAACGAATCTGCGACGAAATTGCCGGCTGGGTGCGGAATCGCCTTTCCGCGGCACGCGAAAAGGAGTTGAGGCGCGCGACTTCGAGAAAAGTTTCGAGCTGGTCAAAATCCATAACAAAAGTTGTTGGATTGCGCGGAGGTCCGGGGAGATTGTAGCAGGATGGGCGGGCGCACTATTTGTGATGCTAAGCAAAGCGAGGGATCTGGGTTTTGTGGGAGCCGGCACAACCCAGATTCCTCGTCCGCTCCTCGGAATCACAAGGGAAGTGGTTGGCGATTACTGTTTCAGCAGTTTCTCAATTGACGAAGTAACATCCGCTGAATCCGGCGTGACCTTGGGTTCAAAGCGCTGCACCACGTTGCCGTTGCGATCCACCAGAAACTTAGTGAAGTTCCACTTGATGTCTCCGGTGTGAGACGGATCGGCGTCTTGGGTGAGGTATTGATAGAGCGGCGCCTGATCGGTCCCTTTGACCGAAATCTTCGAGTACAACGGGAAGGTAACGCTATATTTCCGAGAGCAGAATGTCTTAATCTCTTCGTTCGTCCCCGGTTCCTGCTGTCCGAAGTTGTTCGCGGGAAATCCAAGGATGACGAAACCCTGATCCTTATACTTCTGGTAAATCGCTTCGAGAGCCGCGTACTGAGGCGTGAATCCACACTGGCTGGCGACGTTGACCACGAGGATTACTTTGCCCTTAAAGTCGGCCAGGGGCATGGGTTTGCCATCGATGTTCGGCAAAGTGAAACTGTACAGATTCGAAGCAGCGAAGGTGGACGTGGTCATCATAATCACCATCATTAACAAGAGATATTTACCGGCGCTTCCGTTGAGTACAACTCTCATTTTCTCTCCTTGGCGCTGCTGATAATCGTTGACAAGATTACTGCCAGCATACTGGAGGGTCGGCGAAATACGCAAACGCGCCTGCGACCAGCGGCGGGTTTGTTTGAACAGTGGCTGCCCTCGGCGGCTAAAGCCGCAATCGTTTGCATGGATATTAACAACGCGGCCGAAGCCGCGTCCCTAAAAACAAATTCTGACCGCGCCACTAGCTGCATTTGTGCGTGTTCCTATCCCGCCCCGGAACTCGCGACTTGGTGCGGTACAATGGCACTCTTTTGATTAGATCGAGAATTTCCCCGAACGAATAAAGAAAATTCTTCCGGAGGTTACATGAGACGGCTGCTAGTGTGGACAGTCCTGTGCCTGGCATTGCCCGGCGCATTGTGGGCGCAGAATGAATCGGTGACTGATAAGTCGGACCGCATGTTTTTTCCCAAGGACACGCTGTATGGCTACGCGCAGTTTGACCTGGCGCCTCCGCACAACGAAATCGATCCGAACTTGTGCGCTGGAAATGCCGGCAGCTATGGGGGCGCGAACGCTCCCTGCAGCATGTTTGCCCGATACATGATCTCGGGACTTCTGGAAGTGCGCCCGTTTGGCAAAGGTCAGTTCCGAAGATTCATGTTGTTCGGGCAGCCTTCGTTTTTGTTCGGCAAAAACGTTCCGCAGAATCTCTACACTTGGTCGTGGGATGCGATTGGTATTGAGCACTCGTGGGGACTCGGAGTTTATATCGCCAAAGGATTCGAGTTCCGCGTGACCCAGCACTTCCTGTTCGACCGATTAGGCGCGCGCGATCGTAATCTGGGGACGGCAGATTTGGGAAACAACGGGCCGTGGGGCAGGTACAACACGATCGGAGTGAGAAAGTATTTTGGGACGCGAAGGTGGTAGTACGTCGGATTTGGGGTAGCGGCGGAGTTTGATAGGGAAGCGAGGCAAACGCGCGATTATTGTGTCGCAAAGAACGCGACACATCGCGCGGCTCGCCCAGATTCCCTCGGCTTCGCTCGGGACAGGCTCTTCACTGCGCAAAGAACGCTTGTTCAGGATGACAATCAACTATGCGATTGGGCTGCGATCTCTCCCAGATCCGCAGAAACCTTTATAATTGTTGGTTCCCTTACACCTTCTGGAGGATGTGTGATGGCGGTCTTATACAACGGCCTTCCGGTGCCCACGAATGGCGCCCGGATCACCTACAGCAACGGGCACTATCAGGTGCCTGATAATCCGATTATTCCTTTCATTGAGGGGGATGGCACGGGTCGTGACATTTGGAAAGCGTCGGTGCGCGTGTTTGATGCGGCGGTGCAGAAGGCTTATCAAGGCAAGCGCCGTGTGGCGTGGTACGAAGTATTCGCAGGTGAAAAGGCGAAGGCTGAGTTTAACAATTGGCTGCCGGATGACACGGTAAATGCGATCCGAGAATTTCGCATTGCCATCAAAGGCCCCTTGACTACGCCCGTCGGCGGAGGCATGCGCTCACTGAATGTGGCTCTGCGGCAGATTCTCGATCTCTACGCCTGTGTGCGTCCGGTGAAGTATTACAAGGGGACGCCGTCGCCGGTGAAGCATCCGGAACGCATGGATCTGGTGATCTATCGCGAAAATACGGAAGACGTTTACGCTGGAATCGAGTGGGAGCAAGGCACGCCGGAGGCTGCGAAGCTCATCGAGTTTTTAAATAAAGACATGCTGAAGGGCGGCAAGAAACAGGTGCGGCTGGATTCCGGCGTTGGAATCAAACCGATATCCGTGACGGGGACGAAACGGTTGGTGCGCATGGCAATTCAGTTCGCGCTGGGGAGCGGCCGCAAGTCTGTGACCTTGATGCACAAAGGCAACATCCAGAAATTCACCGAGGGCGCGTTTCGCAAATGGGGATATGAGTTGGCGACGCAGGAATTTCGCGACAAGGTTGTCACCGAGCGCGAGAGCTGGATCCTCGACAATAAGGATAAGAATCCGAATCTCACGATTGAGGAAAACGCCAACCTGACCGAACCCGGATTGGAGTTCGCGACCGAGGAATTCCGGCAATCGATTTATCAGGAAGTGCGGGATGTGTTGGGCGCGATTTACGCCACTCACGGCAAGGGTGCGTGGAAACAAAAGTTGATGATCAACGATCGCATCGCGGATTCGATCTTTCAACAGGTAGTGACGCGGGCGGATGAGTATTCCGTGCTGGCGACATCCAACTTGAACGGCGATTATATTTCTGATGCTTGTGCAGCGCAGGTTGGCGGGCTGGGCATCGCGCCGGGAGCCAACATCGGCGATGGCTATGCGATTTTCGAGGCCACGCACGGCACTGCTCCGAAGTATGCCGATAAAGACGTGATCAATCCAGGCTCGGTAATTCTTTCCGGAGTCATGATGTTCCGGCTCATGGGATGGAACGAAGCTGCCGATCTGATTGAGCATGGCATGGAGCGGGCGATCGAGCAGAAGCAAGTGACGTACGATTTCGAGAGGCTGATGGAAGGCGCGACCAAGGTGCGGACCAGCGAATTTGCCAGCCACATCATTGGGAACATGGACGTGGCCGTGTTGAGCGCGACGCGCTAGTAGCGAAAAAAGGCATTTAACCACTACGGACACAAAGTTGCACTAAGGAACGCGGAGTCAGGTGCCGGTTATTTTTCTTTCCTGCAGCTCTGTTCGTCGAATTTAATTTTCTTATTATTTCGAAAGGGAACTCATGCGTAAGAAAGTTACGGTTGTTGGTTCGGGACATGTGGGCGCTACGGCGGCTCACTGGATTGCTGCCAAGGAACTGGCGGACGTCGTGCTCATCGATATCGTTGAGGGTGTGCCGCAAGGCAAAGGGCTCGACTTATTGGAAGCCATGCCGATAGAGAAGCGCGACTCACATATTCTGGGCACGCAGGATTATGCCGACACGGCCAATTCCGACATCGTGGTGATCACGGCGGGCATCCCGCGCAAACCGGGCATGAGCCGCGACGATCTGCTCAACACCAACCACAAGATCATGCAAGACGTGGTGGGCAAGGCCGTGCAGCACTCTCCCAACAGCATTTTGATTATCGTGTCGAATCCGCTCGATGCCATGGCGCAGTCCGCGTACAAGATGAGTGGCTTTCCCCGCGAGCGCGTGATCGGCATGGCCGGTGTTCTGGATTCCTCCCGCTTCCGGGCATTCATTTCGGAAGAATTGAAAGTCAGCGTGGAGAACGTCACCGCGTTTGTCCTCGGCGGGCACGGCGATACCATGGTTCCGTTGCCGCGATATTCGACCGTGGCGGGAATTCCGATTACTGAATTAATGGATGCGGCGACCGTGGCTCGTCTGGTGCAGCGCACGCGCGATGGCGGCGCCGAAATCGTGAAATATCTGAAGACCGGCAGCGCCTACTATGCCCCTTCGGCAGCAGTCGCGGAGATGGTTGAGGCGATCTTAAAAGACAAGAAAAAGATTCTGCCCTGTGCGGCTTACCTAGAAGGCGAGTACGGAATCAAGGGGCTTTATGTCGGCGTTCCAGTGAAGCTGGGGTCCAAGGGAATCGAGCAGATTATTCAAATCAAGCTGACGGCCGAGGAAAAAGCGGCGCTGGATAAAAGCGCGGAGGCGGTGAAGGAATTGGTCGCGATCATCGGCGTATAGTTCGGGCTTAGCTAACCTGAGCGTGTTCGATCTTGGTTTCTTTGTGCGAGATTTCCTGATCGCGGATTAGCTCTTTCCAGCTGGGGAGGGTTTGGTCTCCGGTGATCAGTTGGGCTCCGCCCTCGTGGGTGAAGTACGACCAGGCCCATTGAATCAGCACCAGCATCCGGTTGCGGAATCCGATGAGGAAAAAGATGTGGACCGATAGCCAGGCGACCCAGGCGAGAAATCCAGAGATGTGAATTTTGCCAAACTGGCCGACAGCCGCGGCGCGGCCAATGGTTGCCAGACTACCTTTGTCCAGGTAGCTGAAATCTTTTCGCGGTTTTCCTTGCAGGTCGAGCAGAATGTTGCGGGCCGTGAATTTTCCTTCCTGTATCGCGGCTGGTGCAAGGCCGGGAACGGGCTCTCCGTTTGCCTGCTTCAACGAAGCCAAATCTCCGATGACGAATACCTGCTTGTGACCGGGAACACTCAAGTCAGGATTCACCAGCACGCGCCCGGAGCGGTCGGTCGGAGCGCCGAGTTTCTTGCCTAATGGAGACGCGGCGACTCCGGCAGCCCATATGATTACTGCCGCGGGCAGACGGGTTTTCCCCATGATTACCGCGGCGGGCTCGATGCCCGTAACCATTGCGGAAGTGTGAACCTCGACTCCGAGTTCACGCAGTTGTTTCTCCGCACTGCGCGACAAGTCTTCCGGAAAAGCCGGAAGAACTCGAGGACCGCCTTCGAGCAGAATGGTTCGCGTGTTTTTGGGATCGATGGAATTGAATTCGTCAACCAGTGCGCGACGAGAGATCCCGGAGAGCGTTCCCGCGAGTTCCACTCCCGTAGGACCGCCCCCGACTACGACGAAATTCAACTGCACCTGGCCTCCGCCGCTGGCGGCGCGGCGTTCGGCTAGTTCGAATGCAAGCAATACGCGGCGGCGGATTTCGACTGCATCTTCGAGGGTCTTCAGACCAGGGGCCAGCGGTTCCCATTCGTCGTGTCCGAAGTAGGCGTGGCTTGCGCCCGCGGCAACGATCAGGTAATCGTAGGGAAGCTCGCGTTGGGCAACCTTTACAACTCGGCGTTCGAGATCAAGATCGTCTACTTCTCCCAGTACAACCTCGACGTTGCGACGGCCGGTGAAGATCCAGCGGATGGGAGATGCGATTTCGCCGGGAGACAGCCCGGCGGTTGCGACCTGATAGAGCAGAGGCTGGAAGGTGTGGTGGTTTCTGCGGTCGATTATCGTAACCCGGACCGGATGGCGAGCGAGCTTCAACGCCGCATTCAGGCCGCCGAAGCCAGCGCCGATAATCACGATATGCGGTATCGATTTACCGTTCATCTCAGGCCCTCGTCAAAGCCGATCACCTTTTAAGATATGCTGAGCGGGAAAAAGTTGCATCTCATGTGAAGTAGATTCGAATCATGGCAGCCGAGTCGAATAATTTAATTTCAGAGATCGCGTCCGATGGCCGGGTAATTCCTGTTCATGCGGCAGGGCCGGCTCGGGTTCTTCCGGTTGAAGTTTCGGATTCGCTTCAAATTGGAATCGTCTTCGCGTTGATTCTGATTGCAGTGTGGACGCCGCCAGGACGCCTTAGCACGATTATCAGTCTGCTGGCAGCGCTTTGTATCCTGTGGTTCAGCGTACGCAGCCGTTTTTCTGTGCGGGAACTGGGACTTACTCGGCCGGCCGCCGGCGTGGTCGTAATTTTTGTAAGCGGAATATTCCTGATCGTCACCATCGTCTTTGTGGGTTGGTTAATTCACGGGCTTGGACCGGCTCAGCCTGTGCCCTGGGAAAGAGCCTGGAAATATGCCATCTGGGCACTGGAGCAGGAATTTATTTTGCAGTCGTTCTTTTACGTGCGGCTGGAATCGCTGTTCGGTAGCCGGCGGGCGGTGATGGCTGCAGCTTTGTTGTTCGCTATCCTCCACGTGCCGAGCCCGTTGTTGACCGGGCTAAGTTTTATTGGCGGTTTGTTGTTCTGCGAAATGTTTCGCCGCTATCGCAACATTTTTCCTTTGGGTCTGGTTCACGCCGCATTAGGGCTCACCATTGCCGCGAGTTTTCCTGATCGCTTACTGCATCACATGCGGGTTGGGCTGGGTTATCTGTTGTATCGCGCATGAGAGCGGTATTCACCGCGGCAACAAGTGACGAGCGCAATGCGTGGCTTTATCGGGTAACATGACCCGTTAGGCGCGAGCGAACGCTTTGCCTTTAAAACTTCCGCAAACAGAACCTCAGTTCGATACGCCGACCTCTGGCGATGCCTCTCGATGGCTTCGGCT
>Ga0209169_10001658_pt1 | contig 13599 bp, 9 predicted proteins | sample HubBroMetageWRM4_FD_188346 | JGI IMG/M metagenome (GOLD analysis project Ga0209169, IMG submission 188346) | Warmed soil microbial communities from the Hubbard Brook experimental Forest, New Hampshire - Hubbard Brook CCASE Soil Metagenome WRM 4... | ecosystem: Environmental > Terrestrial > Soil... | reverse complement strand
CCGCCGCTCGGGCGGGGAGGCCGGTGGTCGTGGTGGAGGCACACGCCGCGGGAGGCCGGGCCCGCACCGACGAACGGGGCGGCTACCGGTTTAACCAGGGACCGCACGCTCTCGGCAAGGGCGGCGAGGCCTGGCGGATACTGGGCGACCTGGGGGTACCCCACCCGGGTCACCGGCCGCCGCTGCGTGGCTCCCGCGTTGTGCGCGACGGCAAGCTGGCGAGAGTACCGGTAGGCCAGATGGGCTGGCTGCTCCCCAGGCTGCTCGCGGCATCTGCTGCGAGATGGGCGGGCCGGAGTGCCGAAGAATGGGTCGAGTCGCTGGGGGGAAGGCATGACCTGTCTGACCTGGCCCGGATGCTGATACGAGTGACCACCTACGTGACCGACCTCGGGGCCATGCCAGCCGACTTCGCAATCTCCCGGATCAAGGGCGCTCGCCGGGGCGTCTCCTACCTCGATGAGGGATTCGCAAGCCTGGTGGATGGCCTCTCGTCGGCAGCGTCTGCGGCTGGCGCCACCATCCGGGAGCACCAGGCCGCCGTCGGCATCAGCGCCGTCCCTGGCGGATGGGAGGTGGCACTGGCCGACGGCGAGCTGCTGCCTGCTGCGGCGGTCGTGGTCGCCGCTGGCGGCCCGGCCACGGCCCGGGAGCTGCTGCCGATCGACCCAGGCTGGCCTGAGTTCGGTCCTCCCGTCACTGGTGCCTGCCTGGACCTCGGGCTGCGCGGGCCTTGCCGTTCGGCGGTGATAGGCCTTGATCAGCCCCTCTACCTGGCGCGCCACTGCCCGCCCGGTAACCTGGCGCCCGCCGGAGGGTCCGTCGTCCACGTCATGCGGTACGGCGCCCGCAACGCGGAACTGGACCGCGCCGAACTTCACCAGTTCGCCGCCCTGGCGGGAATCACCGATGATCAGATCGTTGAGGAGAGGTTCCTGGCGGTCCACGTCGTCACTGACGTGCTTCCCGGTCCCGAAGAAGGGCTGGCGGGACGGCCCGCAGTCGCGGTGCCAGGATCCCCGGGGTTGTACCTGGCCGGCGACTGGGTGGGGCCGTCGGGGTGGCTCTCGGACGCGGCTATGGCCAGTGGCCAGCGCGCCGGCCTGCTCGCCGCCGGGGCGCCGGCGGAGGAGCCTACCCACCCGAGGGCGGCCTGAGCCCGGCACCGGGCGGCCTCGACACCGAGATCTGGAAGACCGCGGCGATCAGGGCGTCAGCGTGCGGGCAGCGGCAGGCCCCGAGGACGCAGCGGACAACCCTGTTCTAGCGCTGCGGTCAGAAGTGATGGGAATCCGCAACCGTGCGGCCCCGTGGAAAGTCCCATTAGGCGAGGGCGGGCGGTGGGTGCTTAGCGGTGGGTGCTTAGCGGCGGGAAGAGGCGCGGAGATGGCGCGGCGAACGGTGCGTGTTTGGTGCGCGGCGGCGGTGATCCTGTTCCTGGCGGCCGGCTGCGCGGGGGGCGGCGGCGTGGCGGCTGGCCCGAAGGTGGGCGCGGCTGGTTCACGGCCAGGCACGGCGGCCTCGCCGGGCACGGCGGCCTCGGCGGCCTCGGTCTCCTCGCGTCCGAGGCCGGTGTGGTTCCAGTCGCTGGAGATGACCTCGGCGAGCTACGGCTGGGCGCTGGTCTGGTCGGCGAACCCGGGGGTCGTCGCCGGTAACGCGCACATCCTGCTCGCACGGACCACGGACGGGGCGCGTACCTGGAGCGATGTGACGCCTGCTGCGGCTCGGCCGATGCTGGCGACGCTTAATTCCTACGAGGCGCTGGACCCGGTTGACGGCGGGCATGCCTACCTGGCGGTCAGCCGCGCGGCATCGGGCAACGGCGGTCCGGCAAGCACGGCGGTCTTCGCGACAGCGGACGGCGGGCGTACCTGGATCGAGTCGGCGGTTTTCAGGACGAGCGCCCAGGCGGCCCGGTTGAGCTTCGCGGATGCCAGCCACGGCTGGCTGCTGCTCGGCCCGACATTCATGGCGCCGGGGCAGCCTGTGACCTGGCTCTACCGGACGTCCGACGGCGGTCGGCACTGGTCCCCTGCTGCCACCGTCGCGCCGCCGGGAAACTACGGGATGAACAGCTTCTGCCAGCCACTGAACCTGACCTTGCTGACCGCGGCCACGGGCTGGGTCTCTGTCGGCTGCCGGGCTCAGGCTGAGTTCCTGGTCAGCCGTGACGGCGGCGGCGGCTGGGCCGCCCAGCCCTTGCCGCTCCCGGCGGGCACCCTCGGTCTGACGAGCGGCCCGGCGTTCCTGACCGGACCGCAGTTCGCGGGCGGTACCGGGTTCCTGACGGTGGCACCGGAACCGCCGGGCACCCCGTCACTGCTCGACAGCCGTGATCAGGGCCGGGCCTGGCAGCCGCTGGCCCTGCCGGCCGGCGCGGGCCAGTACCCGCAGGTCAAGTTCTTCACCCCGGCGGACGGCGTGCTCGTCTCGGCAGGCCCCCAGGCGAGGCTCGGTGCGGTGTTCTACACCACCGCAGACGGCGGCCAGTCCTGGACACCGGTCCCGCAGGGCACCCACTTCACCCAACTCGGCGAGGCGATCGACTTCGCCAGCCAGCACGCCGGCTTCGCCTGGGACTCCGGCACAGACGCCTCGGCACCGCCCCTCTACATGACTACGAACTCCGGCCTCAGCTGGCACCCGATCACCCCGCACCTGGTAGAAACCGCAGGATGAGGGCATGATCATCTTGTGTGCGTATCTTTGTTCGATTATCAGCCGGAGCGGTGTCCGCTTGGGCACCGGTTGTGGCCGGGGCGGGCGTTGGTCGGGTGGAAGCCTTGCCTGTGCGCGGCGGCGCGGGAGGGGGCCGAGCGGGGGCGCGGGATGGGGCACCTGTGGGTGTCCTGCCAGAGCTGCCATGACCAGTTCTGGGATACGACGTTCTATGAGCCGCCGCACGACATCGGGCACCGGCCCGACACTCCCTGGTAGACGCCCGGCAGGCGCGGACGTCACGCGTCGGGCGCGGGGGGCAGGGGGGCCAGGGGGGCCAGGGCGGCCAGCTTGGAACGGGCCTTTTCGGCGTCGGGGTCGCCTAGTTCGTCGAGGATAGCAAGGGCAAGCTGCCAGGCTTCGCTGGCTTGCGCGGGCTGGGCCGCGGCGTGGTGGGTGTCGCCCAGGCGGATCAGGGTGGTGGCCTCGCCGTAGCGGGCGCCCGCGTCCCGCCACAGGGTGAGGGAGCGCTGGTAGCAGGCGACGGCCTGCGGGTACGCGTCCAGGTGATGGTGTGCGTAGCCCAGGCTGTCCCAGGTGGCGGCCTGGCCGTATCGGTCGCCGAGGTCCTCCAGCAGAGCGAGGGCCTGCTGGCAGGTGGCGAGGGTCCGCGGGTAGTCGCCGAGCAGGGCGTGCAGCCAGCCGACCGTGCTCAGCGCCCGGGCCTGGCCTCGCTGGTGGCTGGCGGCCCGGTACAGGTCGAGGGCACGCGATGAGTGGTCGAGGGCCTCGGCGTAGCGGCCCTGGCGTTCGAGCATGTAGCCGAGGCCGATCTCGGTCCTGGCCTGGCCCACCTGGTCGCCGACTTGGGCCGACAGTTCGAGTGCATGCCGGAAGTGCGCGCCGGCGTCGTCGAAACGGCGCAGCTCGGCGTAGGTGTCGGCGAGGCCGCGGTGGGCGAAGACCTGGGCCTGCGGGTTTCCAAGGCGTTGCGCGGCGGCGACGGCGGCGCGCTGGACGCTGATCTGGTCGTGCCAGTAGCCCTGCCGGTAGAGGAAGGGCCACAATGCCCACGCGAGCTGCCAGACGTGGGTATCCAGCCCGATCTCGGCGGCGAGGCCAACGGCTCCGAGCAGGACCGGGTGCTCGGAGGAGTACCAGGCGAGCGCCTCCTTGCGGTCGGCGGGGTGCTCGGGGGTGACCTTGGCGGACAGGCGAGGCAGGGTGATCGGGTCGCGGGACGGGTCGATCTGCCCGGCCGCGGCCACGGCGGAATAGAGGTAGTGGTCGAGCACCCGGTGCATGGCCGCTCGGCGCTGGGGCGGGCGGTCGGTGCCGCGGGCCTGGTCGGCCGCGTATGCGCGAAGCAGGTCATGGAGGGCGTACCGGCCGGGGAGGCGCTCGCCGGCGAGGGAGGCCTCGGCGAGTTCGGCAAGCAAGGGCCGTGCCGTTGCCGGGGACAGGCCCGCCATGCTGGCGGCGGACGCGGCGCCGATGTCCGGGCCGGGGTGCAGTCCGAGGAGGCGGAACAGCCGCGCGGCGGCGGGGGTGAGGGCGCGGTAGGACCAGGAGAAGACCGCCCGTACGTCCGTACCCTGGTCGAAGCCACTCAGGGCGTCGAGCACGTCCGGACCGGGAAGGGGGGCAGGCAGATCCGGGGCAAGGGCAGTGCGGGGCAGGCCCGGGCCGGAGAGCGAGGCAGCGAGAGGGGCGTGGGGGGCCGGGCGGGCTTGGTCGCCGCGGAGTTCGGCGGCTAGGGCTTGCAGGGGGAAGGCGGGGTGGGCGGCGGCTCGGGCGGCCACTATGGCTAGGGCCAGCGGGAGGTGGGCGCAGCGGGTTATCAGCTCGGCGGCGGCTTGCGGCTCGGCGGCCAGGCGGGCGGGGCCCAGGCGGCTGGCCAGGAACTCATGGGCCTCCGGCCGGGTGAGGACGTCTAGCACGAGGGGACGGGCGCCGTCGGCGACCAGGCCGGACAGCTGGTTGCGGCTGGTGACCAGGACCAGGCAGCCGGGGGTGCCGGGCAGCAGCGGTCGGACCTGGGCGCTGTCGCGGGCGTTGTCAAGGACGATCAGCACCTTGCGGCCCGCTAGCACGCTGCGGTAGAGCGCGGCGCGGGCGTCCAGGGCGGGCGGGATCTGCGGCGCGGCCACGCCCAGGGCGGTCAGGAAGTCGCAGAGCGCCTCGGCGGGGTCCACCTGCCCGCCAGCGGCTGCGGGATCGAAGCCGCGCAGGTTCACGTGCAGCTGGCCGTCGGGGAACCTGGCGGCGACCTTGTGCGCCCACTGCAGGGCGAGCGTGGTCTTGCCGACGCCTGCCATGCCGGCGATCGCGGCGACCACGACCCTGGTCTGCGCCTCGGCTTCGGCCAGGGCTGTCAGCATGGCGAGTTCGGCGGACCGGCCGACGAAGTGCGGAGTCGCGGCGGGCAGCTGACGGGACGGCACGGGCGGCGGCGCGTTCCGGCGGCGCTCCTCGATCCGGTCGCGCGCGGTGGCGAACGCCTTCTGCTCCTCGCTGGTCGCGCCGAGCAGGACCACGAGGACGTCGAGCCGGTCGGTCGGGGGAAGGGTCTTGCCGGTGAAGTAGTCACCGATCACGCTGTGCGCGTAGCCGCTGGTGGCGGAGAGCTCACGGTAGGTCAGCTCGGTATCGCTGCGACGGCGGGCATGGCGACGGCGCAGCTCGCGGAGCGCGCGAGCCAGGTCCTCCGGCGTCTGCAGGCTGGATAGCCAGGAGTCCGTCGCGGCCCGTTCGTCCAGCGTTCCTCCATGAGGCAGGGTGTGGTTGCCAAGAGCGTAGCTCGCCGGGACCGTACTGTCCGGTTCTGTCCAGGCGTGTTCGGCGGCCGACGACCGGCACGGCGGGGTCGGACATGATGGCGCATGCCGGTTTAGCCGGGGGGTATCGCACGGCTTTTGCCGGGGGGGTATCGCACGGCCCTGGGGGTGACGCGCGACCCGGGGGGGAACGCGCGCGGCGGGGGCTAGCCGAGTGGGCACCCAAGGGGGGACCGCCGCTCGGCTAGCCTTCGCACGGGGGTTCTTGCGGCGGGAACGATGCCGTAGGCGGACACTTGAGGCATGCGTTACCTGACCGTGGAAAACGGGACGAAGATCTCCAGGATCGGACTGGGCACCTGGCAGTTCGGATCGCGGGAGTGGGGGTACGGGGCGTCATACGCCGACCGGGAGGCCGGGACGATCGTGCGGCGTGCCCTGGAGCTGGGGATCACGCTGTTCGATACCGCCGAGATCTACGGGTTCGGGCGGAGCGAGCGGATCCTTGGCGAGGCGCTCGGCGAGGACCGGGATTCTGTCTTCATCGCGACAAAGATCTTCCCGCTGCTTCCTGTCGCGCCCGTGGTGGAGCAGCGCGCGGTGGCCAGCGCGAACCGGCTCGGGGTCCGAAGGCTCGACCTGTACCAGGTGCACCAGCCCAATCCGCTGGTGAGGGACGGGACGATCATGCGCGGGATGCGCGCGCTGCAGCGGGTCGGGCTGGTCGGCGAGGTCGGCGTGAGCAACTACTCGCTGGCCCGCTGGCGGGCCGCCGAGGCCGCGCTCGGCGGCCGGGTGCTGACCAACCAGGTCCGTTACAGCCTGGTCGACCGCTCTCCCGAACGCGACCTCGTGCCGTTTGCCGAGTCGACCGGGCACCTGGTGATCGCCCATAGCCCGCTGGCCCAGGGGCTGCTGTCCGGCAGGTACCACAGGGGCGGCCGGCCGACCAACCGAGTCCGGGCCGGCAACCCGCTGTTCCTGCCGGAGAACCTGGAGCGGGCAGACGGCCTGATCGCGGCGCTGCGCGAGGTGGCGGACGCGCACTCGGCTACACCCGCGCAGGTCGCGCTGGCCTGGGCCATCCGGTCGCCCGCCGTGGTCGCGATACCCGGCGCGTCCAGCGTCGAGCAACTGGAGGGCAACGCGGCCGCGGCGGATATCGAGCTCAGCGACGAGGAGTACCGCGTGCTCAGCTCGGCGGCCGACCGGTTCCGGCCGGTTACCGGGGCCGCCGCGCTCCCCCGGATGCTCGGGGCGCGGTTCGGCTCGCGCGCCTCATGAGAGGAGGCGGGAGCCAGAGGAGGCGGGAGCCGCGGTTCGGCTCGCGCGCCTTATGAGATTAGAGTGCCCAACGGCACATCGACCGTGTCGGCGACGCAAGGTCCCGCGCTGTCGATGGCACATAGGTAACGTTAGAGCGTGCCCGATGGCACTTCGACCGCGTTCGCGGCGTCCGCTCCCGCGCGGTCGATGGCACTCTGGGTACGTAAGAGCGCCCGACGGCACATCGACCGTGTCAGCGGCGCTCGGTCCCGCGCGGTCGATGGCACATGGGGAACGTTGGGGGACCGTGTTAACTGTGCTGCCACTCCCTGTCCCGGCCGGCTGACGACCGAAGCGACGGTGCAGCTCTGATCGCGCGCGTCAGGGTCAAGCCGACCGGGTGGCCTGGTCCAGCGGTGGCGGATGATACGGGTGAGACAGTGAACGAACGAGATTTCTAAAAGATCTGGGAGGATCCGGGCTTGTGGGAGCTTCTGGTGCACGGGAATCCCCCTGATCCTCCCGCAAACCCGGATCCTCCCCGGAAAAGTTAAGACAACGGCACCAGTACGCGATTTATGGGACCGATGAGATAAGTGAGGCCGGCCGGAGCGAGCGGGACCGCCCCACCCCGCGCCCACCCCGCTCTGCCGCGAAAGATCTTGGAAGATTCGGGTTCAGTGGAAATTCTGGTGGATCCCCGTCCACCTTTTCTTCCACGAAGCCCGTAAGTTCCAAGATCTTTTCCGGTCGGCGGTCTGGAGGGAACCAGCCGTTCCCCGCCGCCGAGCGGGAACGTGCCCCTGTCACGGCCCCCGCACGGTAGAGCATCCGCCGCGCGCCGCGCGACCCCCGGTAAGGCCGCCTAGAAGTACTGGTCGAGTCGACCACGGCAAACCCAGGGGCCTGCGGGCATGCCCGCCGACGTGGCGCGCGCCTGGCTGGGTGGGTGACCAGGGCCGTGCCGCGCCCCGGTTGTCAGGTACCGGACGGGGCTGGCATTCCGCCCGCCTGGCATCTGCTGTATACAAAACGTGATGATGCAGCTACTCTGAGCGATATAGCGTGACCGGGGCCAGCCGGGACATTCTCCGCCGGCCCACTCCAGGGGACCACGGCACGGGAACCCACGTCAGGGGGCAGGTCATGCACGCTCCGTCAGGCCACCACGCCGGTGCCGGCCAGTGCGGCAGGACCCTAGCCCGCTGGCGCGCCGCTGCCGCCGTCACCGCCGCTGCCGCGCTGTCACTCGTGGCCGCCGCGGTGCCCGCACCCCGTGACCGGAGCGGGAGCGGGAGGGGTGCCACTGCTCGTTCGGCCAAAATTTTGGGATTTTTATGGTGGTGCGGAGGGTGCGGTTAGGCGGGGACGGGACCGGGGTTGGGGCGGGGGATCTCCAGGTGCGGGCGGGACTGCCAGGCGGTCCAGTCGGCGCTGATGTCGCCGGCGGTGGTCAGCAGCTTGGGGAGGTGCTCGTGCAGGAGGTGCTCGACGGTGGTCTCGGCGGCGTGCACGGTGACGTTCATGGCGGCGCGGACCGTGCCTGTGCCGTCGCGGACCGGGACGGCCACCGAGCGGACGCCCGGGGCGAGTTCCTCGTCGGCCAGCGCCCAGCCGCGGGCCCTTACCTCGGTGAGTTCGGCCCGGAGGAGTTCGGGTGACCTGGGGGTGACGGGCGGCAGGCCGGAGCGGCTCCGCTGGGCCAGGGCGGCCTCGGCCTGGGCCGGTGGCAGGGCGGCGAGCAGGACCTTGCCCTGCGAGGTCCGCGCGGCCGGGAACAGGGTGCCGATGTCGACCCGCAGCGCGATCAGCTTGGGCACCGAGACCCGGGCCACGTAGATGATGTCGGAGCCGGTGAGCTGGGCCATCGAGGACGACTCGTTGGTGCGGGCGACAAGCTCCGCCATGTGCGGGCGGGCGATCTCCCACAGGCCGAGCGAGCCGACGTACGCCATGCCCAGCGTCATGACCTTCGGGGTCAGCTCGAACGTGCCGCCTGAGGAGCGGACGAAGCCAAGCTCCTCCAGGGTGAGGAGCAAGCGGCGGGCGGTGGGCCTGGCCAGGCCGGCCGCGGCGGCCACCTCGCTCAGCGACATGGCACGATAAACGGTGCCGAAGGAGGCCACGATGTCCAGCCCGCGCGCCAGCGATTCGACGAAGTCCGGCCCGCTGCCGCGACCGGCCATCACAGCCTCCAGGGGTTGTCGCCCGTGTGCGGACGATCGTCCGCTATACGACCAGGATCACTGACTTGCCACGTCACCAGGGAACGTCCCCGATGCGGCGGCCAGCTTGCAGACCTAGCTTGACAGGGTTCCTGTCAGGTCTAGGCTGGTCCGTACACCTTCCATGGACGGCTGTCCGTATGACGGACAATCCTACGACGAGAGGCACCTGGGGGCAATGACGGGATCCGAGCAGGCCTCCGGGCCGCTGGCCGGGCTGCTGGTAGCCGACTTCTCCCGGATCCTGGCCGGGCCGTACGCGACCATGCTCCTCGCCGACCTTGGCGCGGACGTCATCAAGGTCGAGGGCCCCGGCGGGGACGACACCCGTACCTGGCAGCCGCCGGTCAGGGACGGCGTCTCGACCTACTACCTGAGCGTCAACCGCAACAAGCGGTCGATCGCGCTTGACCTGCGCGACGCGGGTGACCTGGCGGCGGCGCACGAGCTTGCCAGGCGGGCCGACGTGTTCGTGGAGAACTTCAGGCCGGGCGGCCTGGCCAGGTTCGGGCTGGACTATGACGCGGTGTCGGCGGGCAACCCGGCCGTCGTGTACGCCTCGATCAGCGGGTTCGGCAGCGGGCCGAAGGGGGCGGCGCTGCCGGGATACGACCTCATCGTGCAGGCCATGTCGGGGCTGATGAGCGTGACCGGGTCCCCGGACGGCGAGCCGTTCCGCGCCGGGGTCGCGGTGTTCGACGTGATCTCCGGCCTGCACGCGACGATCGGGATCCTGGCCGCGCTGAACCTGCGGCACGAGACGGGGGCCGGGCAGCACATCGAGATCAGCCTGCTGGCTTCGGCGATGTCGGGGCTGGTGAACCAGACCGGCGCGTACGTGGCCGGCGGGGTGGTGCCGTTCCGGATGGGCAACAGCCATCCGAGCCTGTTCCCCTACGAGCCGCTGCCCTGCGCCGACGGGGACCTGGTCATCACGGCAGGCAACGACCTGCAGTTCGGCAAGCTGGCCGAGGCGCTCGGGGTGCCGGAGCTTGCCGAGGACCCGCGGTTCGTTCGGAACGAGGACAGGACGGCTAACCGGGAGGCGCTGCGCCCGCTGCTCGTCGAGCGGCTGCGGACCCGCAGCAAGCAGGAGTGGTTCCGGGCGCTGACCGCGGTCGGCGTGCCGTGCGGGCCGATCAACACGATCGACCAGGGGGTTGCGTTTGCCGAGGAGGTCGGCTTGTCGCCTGTTGTGATGGCAGGGGGGATGCCCACGGTGCGCAACCCGATCACGTTCTCTGCCACGCCGCCGTCCTACCGGCTGCCGCCGCCGGCCCTTGACGAGCACGGCGAGGAGATCCGGCGCTGGCTCGGTGCTGCCGCTCCGGCGGCTCCGGCCGCTCCCGCCGCTCCGGCCGCTCCGGCCGCTTCGGCCGCTTCGGCCTCGGAGGAGTTGCGATGAGCGTTCCGTCGTTCCCTACCTCGCTTGGCACCTCGACGGCTGAGGAGATCCGGCTGCTCGGCCAGGACCTGGCGGCCGACCTGATGGGCAAGGTGAGCTTCGGCGAGCTGGCCTTCTGGCTGGTCGCGCTGCGCAGGCCCACGCCGTCGGAAACCCGGGTGTTCGAGGCGGTGCTCGTCGCGCTGGCCGATCACGGGTTCACGCCGACCGCGATCGCCGCGCGGCTGACCTACCTGTCGGCGCCGGATTCGCTGCAGGGAGCGCTGGCGGCCGGGCTGCTCGGCGGCGGGTCGCGGTTCCTCGGAGTCACCGAGGACAGCGGTCTTTACCTGCACTCGGTGCTAGCTGGTGTTGCTTCGCTGCCTTCGGATGACGCTGGCTGGGACGCGCTGGCGCTGTCGGCGGTGCGCGAGACAAAGGCGGCGGGGCGTTTCGTGCCCGGACTGGGGCATCCGGTGCACAAGGTGCGCGACCCGCGGACGGCCGTTCTCATCGCCATCGCCGAGGAGGAGGGGCTGCGGGGGCCGCACCTGCGGCTGTTCGAGGCCATCGGCAGGGTGCACGAGCAGGTGCTCGGGCGGCGGCTGCCGCTCAACGGGGCCGGCGTCTGCGGCGCCGCGCTCGCCGACCTCGGCCTGCCGGTCGAGATGCTGCGCGGGTTTGCGCTGCTCGCCAGGGCTGCCGGGCTGCTCGGGCAGATCGCAGAGGAGCAACGCCGGCCGATCGGGATGGACGCCTACCTGACGATCGACCGCAATGCGGTCTATGTTGATCCCGAGCCTGCCTTGACTTCTGAGCCCGAGTCCTAAAGGAGGGCCGCATGGCCACCGTCGCAGCGGTCATCGCCTCGACGCATCACCCGTTCTATTACCGCGCCAGCACCTCGGTCGGCGCCGACCGGCCGCCCTTCGCGGACGAGTGGGTAGCCAAGATCGAGGCGTTCCGTGCCACGCTCACCAGGGCGGAGCCCGATGTGCTGCTGATGGTCGGCAGCGACCACTTCCACCAGCTGTGGCTGGACAACATGCCGCAGTTCCTCGTCGGCAAGGCGCCCTTCTTCGACGCGAACTGGCACAACGAGGAGCGCGAATTCGGGCTGCCGCGGATGCGGCTGGCGGGCGACGAATCGCTGGCGGCTCACATCCTGCGCTCTGGCCTGGATGCCGGGTTCGACCTTGCCTTCAGCAACGAGCTGCGGATCGACCACAGCGTGACCTGCCCGATCATCACCCTGCGGCCGCAGGCCGACCTGCCGATCGTGCCGGTGTACACCAACATCTTCGCGCCGCCGATGCCGCAGCCCTCGCGGTTCGTGGCATTGGGCCGGGCGCTGCGGGCGATGGTAGAGGCGTGGCCGTCGGACAAGCGGGTCGCCATCGTGGGGACCGGGCACCTGTCGCTCGAGCTCGGCGGGCCGCGTCAGTTCGGCCCGCACGGGCCGGATCCTGAGTTCGACCGCAAGGCCGTGGCCTGGATCGCCAACGGCGACGTCGAGGGCAGCCTGGCCGAGGTCACGCTGGACAGCCTGCACGCGCCGGGGAACGCGACGCACGGGTTCATGGATTTCATGCTGATGATGGGGGCGGCCGGGGACGGCGTGAAGGCTGATTACGTCGACAGCCTCGACCTGTTCCACACCATGGAGGCGTACTTCACCTGGTACCCGTCGGGAGGCTCGGTTCGATGAGCAAGTACCTGCTGGACAAGTTCCTGTACACGGTGGATAGGGATCCGGTGCTTGTGGAGCAGTACCGGACCGAGCCTGCGCACCTCGTGGACTGGTGGGAGCGGGAGATGGCCTGCGTCCTGCTCAACTGCCACACGGCGGAGAAGACGACCTGGCTGTCGTTCACTCCTGAGGAGCGGCGGGCGCTGGTCAAGCGGGACCACGTGGCGCTGTTCGAGCTTGGCGCGCACCCGTTTCTTACCCTGACGCTCTTCATCGCCATGTTCGAGCGCGACCACGGGCCGCTGGAATACCAGATCGCCTATGCGCGGGCCATGGATCACCTGCATCTGCCGTACCCCGATATCGCCACGTGAGGTTGTCTTCCGCATGATCAAAGCGCTGTACGCGGTGGCCAGGATCGCGCTGGCCGTGGTGTTCGTCAGATCGGGCTACGAGGTGGTGCGGGCGCCCGCGAAGGCCGCCGCGACCGCGGGGCCGCTGCTCGGGACCGTGCGCTCGAAGTCACCTGTGCCGCTGCCTGCGGATGAGGATCTTGCCCGGTTCAACGCGGGCGCGCAGGTGGCTGGCGGGGTGCTGCTGGCCACGGGCATCGCGCCGCGGCTGGCCGCGGGGGTGCTGATGGGGTCGCTGGTGCCGACCACCTTTGCCGGGCACTCGTTCTGGACGCACGAGGATCCCGCGCAGCGATTCAATCAGCGCAACCACTTCAACAAGAACATCGGGCTGTTCGGCGGGCTGCTGCTGGTGATTCTCACCAGGGGTAAGGCCGGCCGGAAGTAGGGTTTTGCGGCACCCACTCCCGGTTCAGGCAGTTGGCGCCGGACGGCAACCGCGCTTGTCCGCGCGCCAACTGCACTGAGCGCTGCGGTCAGAAGCTGGAGTCCCAGCTGTCGCTGAAGGCTCCGCCCCGGAAGGGCGCAACCGTCGGACACGCATTTGCCTGGGTGACCGGCAGCAGCGTTCCCGGCGGAGCCGGCTGGCCGACGCAGGCCAGGTAGTAGGAGCCGGTGTCGTCGATCATCGAGATGTCGTAGACCGGGCCGCCCTGGAACCCCTGGATGCTCGTCGAGCTTCCGCCGGAGGCCACGTCCCCGCTGCTGAAGAACGTCTTGCCGAAGTCCACAAGCGGCAGGATCTGGATGGGAGCCGGCGGCGGCGGGAGCGTGGCGGGGCGCTCGACGATCCACTCGGCGCTGGAGTCCGTGCAGGTGGTGGTGGCGCATTGCTGCGTGACCGAGAAGCTCTCGGCCGGCCTGGAGTGGTCGACGAGCGCGAGCGTGTAGTTGTTCTCGCCCGAGCCAGCAGACGTCACGGACACCGAGGCGCTGATCCGGTCACCGGGCTGGGGGCAATCTGTGTTGTCGTTGATGCAGGCGGTGGTGCCTTCCTCTACCGTGCCCGCGGGGTACATCTCGTACCACACGTAGTAGTACAGGACGCCTTCGAAGCACTGGGCAGCCGTCCCCAGCTGCTCAACGGTCTGATCGGTGAAGCCATCGACGCCGACCCAACTCGAAAGGAACGCATCCTGGTTCTGATACGGCGGCGGAAGACACCGGACGCCCGGCAGGGTCC
>Ga0209169_10001657_pt1 | contig 13599 bp, 9 predicted proteins | sample HubBroMetageWRM4_FD_188346 | JGI IMG/M metagenome (GOLD analysis project Ga0209169, IMG submission 188346) | Warmed soil microbial communities from the Hubbard Brook experimental Forest, New Hampshire - Hubbard Brook CCASE Soil Metagenome WRM 4... | ecosystem: Environmental > Terrestrial > Soil... | reverse complement strand
GCTTTCGAGGGCGCGATGAACCAGTTTCCCACGTTCTATTGGGTCAAGGCCCAGCTCACAGGGATCGACCGCCGCAGAGTCCAGCCGCATCTCTGCGAACGCGCGAAAGCCGCAGGCTGCCTGCAGCCTCAGAACACTGGCTCCTCCACGAAGTTCAGGCGATGGAAGAGGCGCAAACGTCACATCATCGGGCAAGACCTCATACTCGACAATGGACAGGGCTGCGGCCGGTGGCACGAGCTCCTCAGGGGGAACGGTAGGAATGTTGAGTCGCTGCAAAAGTGGCGACGGTCGCAGCGACCCGCGCTCATCCGCCAGGGCGCTGACGACGAGCAGCTTTGAACTGCGACGCATTAGCGATTCTGCGCGCATCATTGCTCGATCAGCATCACGTGATGCATTTGCGCCGGCAAGACCTATGTCCTGCTGGAGAGACCAGTTGATCAGCGGACTAGGGCGTATCGTTTCAGGCCATGCCTCGTCTGTCGCATGGAGAAGGACGACGGCATCGAAGACAGACCCCTCCGCTTCCTCGGGGCGCATGATCTGAATCGGCGAACCCGCGGCCGGTGGGCTTACGTGCGAGGATCTCAGGAGCACCTCGAGTTCCTTGACTGCCGTCGCAAAGCTCACACGCAATCCCCGGAAATCCAGAGTTGCGAGTAGATCCAGTGTCGCGTCCCACGCGCGGGCAGCGGCGAACTCGAAAGGTGTGGGCTCCCGGTCGCCCGGCCAGTTGGCCGCCCGCAGCAGATCGCGAATGACCTCCGACCATTCGGCGTAACCGCGCGAGGGTGTCTTGAGTTTCGCCGCACGAATATCGTCGAATGCTTTCAGCCAGCTAGGAACAAAGGCCGGAGCTTTGGCGGAGCGGGATTGCCGGCGAATCAAACGAGTAAGGCCATCCAAGTCGAGCTCCGGTAGCAGATGAGGTTCCCGACGTAGAACGTTTGCGTCAAAACGAGCAGCCGTAAGGCGCTCGGTACTGTCGCCAATAAATGGTGACCGAAGGAGTGCCCCGAGGCGTTCAATCGCCAGAGGACCCTGCGTTAGGCGGAGGATAGCCAATGCGTCCGCAACCATTGGTTGTGCGAGCAAGGGCGCGCCCGCACTGAGCTCCCATGGGGCGGCAGAATTGTCGGCTTCGATTGGTTGCAACTCGGGCGCAAGAATCTCGCGGAAGACAGACTCGAACTCGGCGCGATCTTCCTGCGGTTCCGGTAGTAACACCGCTATCCGCGGCGAGGCCGAGGCGGGGGCACGATTCGCGAATAACTGCTGAAGCCACCGCGCTGCGAAGACGATTTCGTCGCGCGGAGCTGGAACTACGGTGTTAATCGGTCCAGATGCTGCCGCGTTCGGAGCCTCGAGCGTTGCCTCCGCTACCTCCGCCCCGCTCGCACGCAACGCTTCAACAAGAGCAGCTTGCGCGGGCGTGAACTCTTCGAATCCGGCGAGAAGCACAGGGCCTTCCAACCGTAGAACACCCGAATCTGAATGAGCGCGTAGAGCGTCCTCAACCTCGGCCGATGGCACGTAGCCCTCCGCGGCATTAATCCTCCTGAAGCTCTCTGCCCAGCTGGCAAACGTGCGAGTGTCGAAGGTTGTAGCCGTGGCTCGGATGCGCCCGACTGCCTGGTGAGCTGCGGCGAGCGACCAGGCCGACTGAGCCATCTCTGCAAGGGCATCTGGCGAGCTCAGCGTCCGGCTGCCCAGCGAGGCTTCGACGATCTCTCGCCACAGACGTCGCTCTTGGGCTGAATTCAGCAGCAGCCGAAGCTCATGGCCCTCAACCGCCAGTCCAGACCAGAGACCCCGCGTCCACTCGGTCCATGAGAGCACGGCGGGCGCAGCCCATGCCCGCAGTGCAGCCATACGCTGGCGCTCGTTGAACGCCTGTCGGAGAGTCCGGGCGGCGCGGCGGTTCGGCAGTATGACAACTACGCCGCGGGCAAGCGTATCCAGCAGATAGGTCTCGGGTACAGGGTCGGGCATAGCGTTCTATCAGGCTCGTTTAGCCTCTTCTCTTTATACGCCGAGTTTCACCGAACCTTCGCCTTCTCTTGAGGTGGAAAACGCGGTCGTTGAGCGAAATACGAGGCTGAGAAGTAGCAGAAGAACCGCCAGGGTCCAAGGCACAACCATCGCGATCCTGAGCGATCCGGTCTGAGTCGAAAGCACGCCCATCATCCACGGAAACAGCGCGGCGCCAAGACCGGAAACCGCGAGGATGAATCCCGCAGTCCTCGCTGGAGGTCTTTGGCCCATCAACAGAGCGAACGTCACAGGGAAGAACGGAGCCACACCGAGCCCGAGCAAGATACAACACGCAGATAGCGTCCAACCGTGATGGGCCCACGATAGAACCGCAATCACCGTACTCGCCAGCAAGAGACCCGATCGCTGCACGACCACTTCGCTGGCATGTCGCAGCGCGATCGAGGCAAGTGCGCGTCCGCCCGTTAGCGAAGCCCACAACAGAACCACCCCCGACTGTCCACCCAGCAGACGCAGGTCGGAAAAGCGAAGTGTGAAGGTGGTGATCCACGCCGTCAGGCAGGTCTCTAGTCCTCCGTACAAGAAGAGAAGCAGTGCAAAAAAAGCGATGCTTGCCGCCCCAAGTGTATGTGCCGGTTCGAATTCGCCCTCGATTTCACCGCCGGAGCTCGTGTGCCGGAGCAGTCCACCCATACCGCTGAGAAGATAGAGAGCCGCAAAGCACAGCAGCGGATTGCGTAACCCATACCGCGGAACAAACGCTGCGACAAGCACTCCAGTAATAACCGCGCCAAGACTCCAAAAGGAGTTCAGCGATGCTAACGCTGATCCTCTATGCGCGCGATAGCGTCGGCCCGTAAGGATGTTCGTAGACGCAATAATCTGTCCGAGGCCAATCCCACTTACAAAGAGCGCAATACAGGCCGGCAATAGGGTATATGACAGCGCAAATGCCCCGAATCCCGCAAACGCCAGCAACGATCCAATGAAGATTCCGAGACCAAGTCGGCGCGGAACAGTGATGCCACCGAGGAACGCGCCGACGAACTTCGTTAGCAATAGCAGTCCGCTCTGCGCGTCCGTGAGCTGCCACGCATGCGCCACCGAAGGAAGCAGCGGACCTAGCAGCACTGTACCCAGCCCTGCCAAGAGGAAGTCTGTGGCGAGCCAGGGCGCTGATGGCCCTGAACTGATCCCCCTTGAATGATCTTTGTCTGGCAAGTGCACAGCTCCAGCGCGCGAACTCCGGCGGCTGAAGGTGCGCAAAGGCGGGGCTGTAACACAGCGTGGGCCGCGCCTCCCCGCAGTGGCCGCCGCACCCGGTCGACCCTGTTGAAGCACAGCAAAGCCTAGATGCTAGCACGCGACTATCATGAAAGATGTGAAGCGATACTCAGAAAGAAGGCTGCCTCCGGCGGTCTTGATATTAACCGCCCTGCTGGGCGGGGTCTCTTTGATTAGCCTCAACGGATGTCACCGCAGCTCGTTCTCGGCGGCGTCAAGCACAACGAAGCGATATCCGATTCGCGGAACCGTCGTTCGCGTCGACGCACAGGACGGTGAAGTCATGCTGCAGCATGAGGCGATCCCTGGCCTCATGGAAGCGATGACAATGCCTTACCCAGTCACCGATCGTTCCGCACTCTCCGAACTGCATCCCGGCGACAAAATCATGGCGACGGTTCTCGCGGACCCCAGCCCGCAGGGCCCTGTGAATCTGCGTCTGAGCGAGATCGTCGTTATTGCGCAGGCGAAGCCCGACTATGCGCAGGCGGTGCAGTACCATGTCCCCACGCTTGGAGATGAGGTCCCTGACTTCGCGCTCCTGAACCAGTCTGATCGAAAGATCGACCTCAAGCAGTATCGCGGCAAGGTAGTGCTGATGACCTTCATCTATACTCGCTGCCCGCTGGCCGATTATTGCCCGCGCATGAGTCGCAACTTCGCACAGATCGATCAGCAACTCGCGACGGATCCGAAGCTGTATAGCGACACGCATCTGCTCAGTGTCAGCTTTGACCCGACGTATGACACGCCGAAGGTGCTCAAGAGCTACGGGGGTGCCTACACCGGCAGGTATTCAAAAGAGGCCTTCGACCATTGGGAGTTCGCGGCGCCTGACGAAAAGGAACTTCCAAAGATGGAACGGTACTTTGACGTAGGCGTCACGCCGGGCGAGAAGGGAACTCTGCAGCACTCACTCGCCACCGTCGTCATCGGCAAAGACGGCAAGGTGATCGCGTTTTACCCCACCAACGATTGGAGCGTCCCGACGGTGCTCGAACAGGTAAAGCAGGCCGCGGCCGCATAGGAGAAGACATTGGCAAAGCTCACGATTGCATTTGGTGTATTGCTGGGACTGATCGGCGCCCGCTACTTCGTCGCCACAGGCAATGCGCATCCAACCGCCCTAATTCCACTGTGGTTTGGATGTGCCCTGATCATCTGTGGTGTCCTCGCCAATACTGAAAACGCGCGCCGACGCATGCTCTGGATGCATATCGCCGTAACGATCGCTCTGTTTGGGTTCCTATTTCCGGGATTCATGGCGATCAAGGAATGGGTCGCGGCCGGCAGCGGTCCACTCGCCCATCCTGCGGCCGTGCAGGAGCAGGCCGTGATGTCAATAGTATGTCTCATCTTGACGGGGCTCTCCGTACGCAGTTTCATCACCGCGCGGCGTTCACGCACGACGTAGAACAATTGTTGCGGATGAATTAGCCTCCATAACGCTACACTGACACAACGCATGGGTAGCATTGGGCATGGAAGTATCGGTGGCGGTGGGATGAAGGCGGCTGATCGGCCGTCGCGCAACACCGGCAAGGCGATTGGCGCCGACCTCACAGCCAAGCGGCCGAAAGTAAAGCTTCGCGATATCTGGCCCGAGATCTGGACTCTTGTGAAGCCGCGTCGCTGGCTAATGGCCGGCTGTTTCCTACTGATGATCATCAATCGCACTTGCGCGTTGGTGCTCCCCGCATCGTTCAAGCCACTCATCGATACCGTTTTCATCAAGCATCAAATGCACCTGCTGCCGTGGATCGTCCTTGCCGTCCTCGGGGCAACGATTGTCCAGGGCATTACCTCGTACTCCCTTACACAACTCCTGTCGAAGTCGGGTCAGCGCATGATCGCCGAGCTTCGCAAACAGGTGCAGGAGCACATCGGTCGTCTGCCCGTCGCATTCTATGACGAGAACCGCACCGGCACGCTCGTCGCGCGCATCATGACGGACGTCGAAGGTATCCGCAACATCATCGGCACTGGTGTGGTGGACTTTGTCGGAGGAATACTCACAGCGATACTCGCTTTCATCTATCTAGTGCATGTCAGCGTCAGCATGACGCTGTTGACCTTCGTCATTATGGCCGCCTTCGCACTCGTGCTGCAGCGCGCCTTCAAGACCATCCGGCCCATTTTCCGCGAGCGCGCCAAGATCAACGCTGAGGTCACCGGGCGTCTAACCGAGTCACTTGGCGGCGTTCGTGTCGTGAAGGGCTACCATGCGGAGGCGAGCGAAGCGAACGTATTCGCAGGTGGCGTCGCACGACTGCTCAACAACGTCATCAGCTCGCTCACAGCGCAGTCGCTCATGACACTTTCATCTACCGTGATCCTCGGCATCGTCGGCGCGGTGGTCATGTGGATGGGCGCGCATCTGAACGCCGCCGGCAAACTGACGCCGGGCGCCTACTTCTCGTACGTAATGTTCCTCGCCTTCATGACCGCACCCTTGGTGCAGCTCGTCGCCATCGGAACGCAGCTCACCGAGGCAATGGCAGGCCTCGATCGTACGCGCGAGGTCATGGGTGAGAAGGCTGAAGATGCAGACCCGCGTCGCACGCGCGACGCTGGCGTGTTGCGGGGCGACGTTCGATTTGAGAACGTGAACTTTGCATACATCGCCGACAAGCCGGTGCTCCATGGTGTCAGCTTTCACTCCCAACCGGGAACTGTCACAGCGCTCGTCGGTTCCAGCGGTTCTGGGAAGTCCACCATCATTAGCCTTATCTGCGGATTTCACACCGCGCAGAGTGGCGAAGTTCTGATCGATGGCAACGACCTGGCGACAATTCGTCTGAGCAGCTATCGCCGCCAGCTTGGCGTCGTCCTGCAGGAGACATTTCTATTCGACGGAACCATTCGCGAAAACATCCTGTTCTCGCGACCCAGCGCAACCGAGGAGCAGTTCCTCGAGGCCTGCAGAATCGCTCGTGTTGATGAGTTCGCGGAGCGCTTCGCCGAAGGTTATGAGACCGTCGTCGGCGAGCGCGGTGTCAAGCTCTCCGGAGGCCAGCGCCAGCGTCTCTCCATCGCGCGCGCCATCCTCGCCGACCCGCGCATCCTCATTCTCGATGAAGCCACAAGCTCGCTCGACTCCGAGAGCGAGGCGATGATTCAGCATGGCCTTAGCTACCTCATGCAGGGCCGCACGACCTTTGTCATTGCGCATCGCCTCTCAACCATTCGCCGCGCCGATCAGATCCTCGTTGTCGAAGAAGGCCGCATTATCGAGCGAGGCACACACGAACAGCTTTACGCGGCGGGCGGGCGTTACTTTGACCTCTACACCCGCCAGCACGGGCTCGAGACGAACCTGTTCCTCGCGCCTGGCGAAGGCGACGGCGGCCTGCCTGAAGAGGTTGAGCGCTGACGCGTTCAACCTCCGATCTTCTTCTCCGCACCGAGCTCCCGCAGGATGAACGCGTCGTCGAATGCAATCTCTTTTAGATAGTCATAGCGACCTGACGCGCCTCCGTGGCCCGCATCCATATTGATGTGCAGCAGCAGAGACGCGTCGTTCGTCTTTAGCGTGCGCAGCTTCGCCACATACTTGGCGGGCTCCCAATACATCACTTGCGAATCATTCAGGCTCGTCTTCACAAGCATTGCTGGATATATTCCCTCGTGCAGATTGTCATAAGGCGAGTAGCTGCGCATGTAATCGAACGCCGCAGGCTCATTCGGATTACCCCACTCCTCATACTCTCCAACCGTCAGCGGCAACGACGCATCCAGCATCGTATTTATCACGTCAACAAACGGCACATGGGAGACCACTGCACGGAAAAGCTTTGGCCTCCCACCCGCCGCGGCAAAATTCACGGCCGCGCCCATCAACAACCCACCGGCGCTCCCACCTTCAATCGCGACCCGGCTCGGATCGCCATATCCCTCGCGAACCAGAAATTCGACAGCTTCAATAAAGTCCGTGAATGTGTTCCGTTTCAACATCATCTTGCCCGCGTCGTGCCAAGGGTCACCCAATTCACCGCCGCCGCGCACATGCGCGTACGCCACAACGATGCCACGGTCGAGCAATGCCAGCCGCGAAGCAGAAAATCCTAGCGGCAGCGGATAGCCGTAGCTCCCATAGCCGTATACATAGAGGGGACTCGTGCCGTTCTTCTGGAAGACTCCGCGCCGGTAAACCAGCGACACCGGCACCTCCGTCCCATCGTGCGCTCGAAACCACAACCGCTCCGACTGATAGCGCGATGCGTCGAATCCACCCGGCACCTCCTGCTGCTTCAGCAGCGTTGACTCACCCGTCGTCACGTCGTAAAGAAACACCGACGACGGCCGCACCAGCGACTGGTATGCATACCGAAATTGCGTCGCATTGAAATCGCGGTTGATCTCGCTGAAAGCCGCGTACGCCGGGTCAGGGAAGCGAATGTCGCGGGGCCCCGCAGGGTGACCCTGGTCACCGAGCGAAAACACCCGCAGCACCGGCAGCCCCCGCTCGCGATACCCCGCAACGAGAAAGCTCTCGAAGAGGTCGAAGTCCTCCAGCGGTGCATCCTTCTGCTCCGGAAGCATCTCTTCCCAATGGTTACGATCTGAAGCCGAAACCGCCGCACGCATGAGCCTAAATTGTTCTGCGTCCCAGTTCGACCGAATGTAGAAGAATCCGTTGCGATGATCCACGTAGTACTCTTCCTCGTCCACGCGCGCAGCTATCAGCTGAAAGCTCGCCTCTGGAGTCGCACTCGCCAGAAACCAACTTTCGCTTGTCGTGTGACTGCCTATCTGCAATAGCAGGTACTTGCGATCACGCGTTCGACCCACGCCAAGATTGAAGCGCTCATCCGGTTCGTGAAACACCTCAACGTCCGCTCTCACCGCGTCGCCGACAACATGCCGGAACAGCCGATCCTGCCTCTTCGTCTGCTCATCCTCCGTTGAATAGAACAGCGTCTTCGAATCGGCCGCCCACACGAGCGAGCCCACACGCTCCGCCGTGTCGGGGAGAACCTCTCCCGTCGTCAGATCCTTGATGTGCAGCGTGTACTGCCGAAAGCCGGTGTTGTCCGTCGTGTAAGCCAGCAGCCGCCCATCGGGGCTCACCGCGCTGTCTCCAACCGACATGAACGGCTGTCCCTCGGCCAGCTTGTTCACATCAAGAATCGCCGTTTCGTTGGAGGTAACATCCGTCGAATACAGACTGGACGCCGAACCTGCCGGCCTCCGGCAATAGCGCGGATACTGCAGCCCCTTCTCCGTCCGCACCAAATACTCCCAGGCGCCATCGCGGTACGGCACCGAGACATCATCCTCTTTGATGTGCGACAGAATCTCGTCATAGAGCTGCTTCTGCAGCTCCTCCGTCCCCGCCATCATCGCCGCCGTGTAGGCGTTCTCCGCCTTCAGGTACTCCAGCACACGCGGGCTCTCCTTATCCCGCATCCAGGCATAATCGTCCTGAAGTTCTGTCGAATGGATCCGCGTTATGTGTGGTTCGCGTTCGGCAACGGGTGGCTGTATTACGGTTGTGTTCTGCATAGGTCTCCGAATATGTAAAGCATATCGATTGCAGTTGCGAAATGCGATGCAACGCGCCGCCAGCCCTATGCCCCCACAAGAATCGATGTCACTCACTGACGCGCAGCTGAGCCGTGCAGGAGGTCACACCCAGCTCGGTGAGAAAATCAAACCTTACGTCGACGAGCGGGGAATCGTCGTCGACGGTCAGACGGAGTACGACAAACTCAATGGCATCTCCGGCACCGGCTCGATGAGGAATAGAAGAAACTGTAGCTGTACGGACCAGTCATTACAGATTGCAAAGCCCCGGGACCATCACCGTGAGGCTTTCTCTTGAGGGCAAGGGTAGGATAGCCGTGTGAGAACTCTGCGGCGGTTCGCTGTCCTCATCCTGATTATCGCGGCGATAGGGTGCGTCTGCGCGGGCGCTGAGTCGGTTAGCCAGCTCCCCATCCCCACCAGCTACGTGCAGGACTTTGCTGGTGTCATCGATGCCGGTTCCAAACAGCAGATGGAGCAGCTCAGCCGCGAAGTCTATCAGCAGGCCCACGCCACCATCGTCATCGTCACAATTCACTCGCTCGACGGCGAGAGCATCGAGCAGTTTTCTACCGACCTCGAAGACAAGTGGAAGGTTGGCCCAAAGGGTACGGATCGCGGCGTCCTCATGATTCTCTCGATCAACGATCGCAAGCGTCGAATCGAGGTCGGCTATGGCCTCGAAGGCATCCTCAACGACGCCAAGGTCGGCGACATCGGGCGCACGATGGTTCCGTGGCTGCAGCGTGGCGAGTACGGACAGGGACTCCTCGAGGGTCAACAGAAGATCGCCAACGTGATCGCCGCCGATGCGAACGTCACGCTCGCGCCAATGGAGCAGCCAATCCGCCAACCCGAACCACAGCGCGGACGTAAGGACTGGCTTGGCATCGTTGTCTTTTTCATCATCATCTTCTTCATCTTCCGCGGAGGCCGTCGCGGAGGCGGCGGTTGGCTGCCATGGTTCATCCTCGGCAACATGATGGGGGGTGGCCGCGGTGGTGGCTCTGGCGGAGGCTGGGGAGGCGGCGGAGGCGGAGGAGGAAACTTCGGCGGCGGATTTGGCGGCGGATCAGGCGGCGGCGGAGCCAGTGGGGACTGGTAGTTCAAGTAAGCTAAGGCGAGCTCAACTCGCATGAAAGGAAGAACGATGAAAGCTGCCTGGGTAGCACTCGGAGTGGTGGGTCTGATCGTGATCGTGGTACTGCTGGGAGCCGGCAGCTACATCACTTCGCGAAATCACATGGTGAGCCTGAACGAACAGGTGAACAACGCGTACTCGCAGGTCGACATCGAGCAGCAGCGGCGTCTCGACCTCATCCCGAACCTCGTGGCCAGCGTAAAGGGCTATGTCAGCGAGGAAGAGACGGTCCTGACGAATATCTCCAACGCCCGCGCAGCCGTCATCGCGGCCTCCTCTGACCGCGCAAGCAGCATCAACGCGAACCAGCGGTTGGACGTCGCGCTGAGCCCGCTGATGCGGCTCCAGGAGGCCTATCCGAATCTCAAGGGCAATGACCAGTTCATGCGCCTTGAGGACGAGCTAGCCGGCAGTGAGAATCGAATCGCCGTCGCCCGCCGGCGTTACAACCTGTCCCTGCAGGACTACAACACCTATGTCCAACAGTTCCCGAACAGCATCTGGGCGGGCTCGAAGTTCCCCGTTCGCAACGAGTACTTCAAGGGCAATCCCGCGAACAATCAGGCACCCACCGTCGACTTTAGCAAGTAGCAAATCTCGACCCGCAATCCCTCGCAGCCACCGCCTCGGCGGTGGCTGTTTGCTGCACCGTGGCATCCGATAGACTGCGGGCACCTTCGTACGGTGCGCTCGCCTGCAGGATGGGTTAGGGTTAGGGAAGAAACATGGACACTGCGACGACAAATCCGACTACAGTTGCCATGCTTGTCGGCATGCAGGTCGTGGATGCCTCGGGTCGCAGCTTGGGCCGCGTCCAGGAACTCGCCGTCGATGTTGGCAAGGACAGCAGTCGTGTCTCCGGCCTGCTACTCGCAAAAGCGGCTCGTGGCAGTGCTCAACGCTCCATGGTTGCCGTCGAGGACCTGGAAAAGCCCCGTGCGTCGGATAGGCGGCTCCGCACCAACTCAACGCCCCATCCGGTCCCCGGTCTTAGCGACACGCTCCTGCTTGAACGCGACCTGCTTGATCAGCAGATCATAGACGTCGACGGCCGCAAGGTCGTCCGTGTCAACGACGTAAACCTTGCCTGGTCCGAGGATGGTCCAACCGGCCACACCACAGCGCTGCTCATTCAGGACGTCGAGGTCGGGCTGCGCGGAGCTGCCCGTCGGTTGCTGAAGGGCCTGCCCGCGGGCACTGTCCATGGCATTGTGAACAGTATTCCGTCGCGCCTCATCCCGTGGAGTTGCGTCGATCTCATCGATCGCGATCCGGCGCGCCGCGTCCGACTCAAGATTGGCCAGGACCGTCTCGCAAAGCTGCATCCCTCAGACATCGCCGACATTCTCGAAGACCTGGCACCTGCCGAGCGCGAAGCCGTCTTCACCAGCCTCCCTGAAGAGACCGCCGCCGAGGCACTCGAAGAGATCGAGCCGAAGCTCCAGAAGGAGCTCCTCCAGCGTATGGACTCAGAGCGCGCGGCTGACATCATCGAGGAGATGGATCCTGGCGCCGCTGCTGATGTGCTCGCCGAACTCAGTCAAGAGGAGTCCGAAAAGATCCTCGAGGAGATGGAGCCCGAAGAGCGCCAGGACGTCGAGGAATTGCTGGAATTCTCTGCCGAGACCGCTGCCGGCCGCATGACCACTGACTTCATCAGCGTTGCACGCGATTCCACTGTTGCCGAGGCAGTCGAAGCGCTTCGTCACTTCGACGGCGACCCTAACACAATCACAGAGATCTATCTACTCGACGACGAGAAGCGGCTCGATGGTGTCGTAATGTTGCCCCGCCTGCTCCTTGCCCACGGCGACACTCGCCTCTGGATGCTGCGCGAAGGTCACACTGTTTCGTGCAGTCTGCATGCACGTGATGCCCAGGTTGCCGAACTGTTCGACAAGTACAACCTGCGCTCGCTGCCCGTAGTCAACACCACGCGCCACGTTGCCGGCGTCATCCACGCTGAGCAGGTCATCGCGCAATTGCGTGAGGGCTAATCGCCGCATGGCGCCAGAACAGCAACCAGACCGTCCGCTGAAGATCCTCTACGCCTCCGGCCTCTCGCCCAACGACTCCTCACTCTACCGCCTCTGGGCGCTCGAGCGACAAGGCCATCAGGTCATTCCGCTCAACGCATTCGAGTACCAGCCCTCCAACCCAACACTCCGAAAGATTGTGCACCGCGCACAGGCGGGCCCATGGGTCTCCCGCCTCAACCGCGACATCCTCGCCGTCGCCGAACGCGAACGCCCCGACATCTTCTGGGCCGACAAGCTGCTCTCGCTCCATCCCCAAACTCTCGTGAAACTGCGCCGCATGGGCGTCGTCAGCGTCAGCTACATGATCGACAACGTCTTCGGCGTTCGCGGCGACCCCGGCTGGCGCCTCTACAAGAAAGGCCTCACTCACTTCGACCTCCACGTCGTGCAGCGGGACAAGAATGTCGTCGAGTACCGGGAGCATGGCGCCCGCGACGTCCTCAAGATTCAAACGGCCTACGAGCCAACCATCCACTTTCCTCCGCCCGCGGGTTGGAGCGACAAGGACCGCAATCGCGGTGTTTCCTTCATCGGAACGCCCTACGACGACCGCGCGAACTTCCTTACTCGCCTTTGGAAGGAATTCGGCTTGCCCGTTGTCGTCAACGGCGGCCTCGTCTGGAAGAAGGCTCTCGGCCCCGAGGCTACCGCAGCTATCTATCGCGGACACGGTGAGCTCTTTCGCGATGCCTACCGCGAAGGCATCTGGCACTCGAAAATTAATCTCAGCTTCCTCACGCACTCCAACCATGACGAGTTTGTGCACAAGAGCTTCGAGATCGCCGCCTGTGAAGGCTTTCTTCTCGCTGAGCGCTCGCCCGGCCACCTCGCGCGCTTCGTCGAAGACGAGGAGGCCGTTTTCTTTGAAGGCATCGACGAGTGCGTCGCAAAAATCCGCCGCTACCTTCCAGACGAAGCCGCGCGAGCCCACATCGCCGCCGCCGGCCGCCGCCGCGCCGAGACGAGCGGCTATCACAACGACGCACAGGTCGCCGCCATCATAGCTCGCCTCAGAACAATCCTCGCCGCAAACAAAGGTGCGCAATGATCCGCGACTTTCTCCGCGAGAAGCCATCTCCGGACTACCGGCCGCAGATCTGCATCGTGGGCGCCGGCGCCGCAGGCATCTGCCTCGCTGTCGAGCTCGCGAAGCAAGTCAAGAGCGTGATGGTCCTCGAAGGCGGTGGCCGCGACGTCGAAGAAGCCGCCCAGGAGCCATATCGCAGCGAAGTGGTCGGCCACGTGCATCGCGGCATCCACACTGGCCGCTTCCGCGCGCACGGCGGGACGACAACCCGATGGGGCGGCCAGATTCTCGAACTGAACGCCGAGGACTTCGAGCGCCGGGAATGGATTCCCGCCAGCGGCTGGCCTTTCTCACGTACCGAGCTCGAACCCTACTACCGCCGCGCTCTCGACTTCGAAGGCCTCGGCAGTGTCCTTCGCAACGACGCTGATGTCTGGAAGTCGCTCGGCCTCCCCGAACCATCCTTCCCCGAACTACAGTCCTATCTCACGCGTTGGTGCCCCGAACCCAACTTCGCGCGCCTGCATGCCAAAACACTTGAGACCAGCACCAACCTCCAGATCTGGCTGCACGCGAATGCTGTC
>Ga0209169_10001655_pt1 | contig 13600 bp, 11 predicted proteins | sample HubBroMetageWRM4_FD_188346 | JGI IMG/M metagenome (GOLD analysis project Ga0209169, IMG submission 188346) | Warmed soil microbial communities from the Hubbard Brook experimental Forest, New Hampshire - Hubbard Brook CCASE Soil Metagenome WRM 4... | ecosystem: Environmental > Terrestrial > Soil... | reverse complement strand
TCACCCAACATATTCGCAGGCCTGTTGGTGCGCAAAACCGACCGCAAGCGCGTCATCGCTTTCGCAGAATATCCGCGCCCCGGCGCCGAGGACCAGACCGACTTCTATATCGCCGAGCGGCGACCCGGCATGGCCCTGTTACCGTATAAAATGGACAGCGCGCCGACCCTGACCGTCCCAGCCGACTCCGTGGAGGAATGGACCGTCGAGAACTGGACCAACGAGGTCCACGCTTTCCACATCCACCAGGTGCATTTCCGGGTGTTATCCGTGAACGGACAGGCTGTCGCAGATGCCCCGCTGTTGGATACCGTAACAGTACCGGCCGCAGCGCCAGCCGACGTGACCGGGGCGGCGCAGGCTACCCTGGCATCGGCGGCGACCCCGGCGGATGTAACGAATGCCGCGAGGGTTCCCCCGGCGGACGTGACAGGCGCGGCGCGAGTGGCGCCGGGCCAGGTGCGAATCAAACTCTTCTTCCCCGAGTCCCTGGCAGGCGACATCCCCTTTCATTGTCATCTCGTAGATCACGAGGACAACGGCATGATGGGTGTGTTGCGGGTAACGCCGCGCGGTGATGGGGCTGTACCCTAACTGTTACAACTTGTAATTTACGACCGCCAGATCTAACGCTCTGCTTACGAGTTTGATCCACGCCGAGGCGAGCCCCGCAAGGAAAGCACCGCGAGCTGCAGCCCCGCTGCAATAACTCCTGGCTCCGCAACAAAACCTTCACACCGCGTCGCTATCGTCCGGCACCGCATGAGATTCGTCATGTGTTCGTAACGAATTCGTAAGCTGTCGGCAACGCAGCGCGCGCCGCCGACGACCAGGCGCCACAACCAGGGCGGCGTGACTTACAAGGGCGTAGCGGCCGAGGCGACCGGGTACCTCGGCATGGGCTTCAGCCTGTACGCCAACGGGTCGATCAACAGTGCCAAGGACAAGGACAGCGGCCAGTGGATACCGGATGCCCCCAAGGCAACGGCCACCGCGGGCGCTATCTACAACCTGCAGGGTTGGTACGCTTCGCTGCTCGACAAATGGGTGGGCAAGTCCTTCGGCGACACGGGTCAGACGCAGCCGATCGACGCCTTCAGCACCCTCGACGGCGCACTGGGCTACACAGTGGCGCCGAATTCGGGTTGGCTGAGCAAGGCCAGCCTGAAGCTGTCCTTCAATAACCTGCTCGATTCCCACAAGATCATCGCCCTCGCCGGTTACACCGCCGCCGCTGGCACTCCGCTGTATTGGACTCTCCCGGAGCGCAGCGTGTTTGCGAATATTTCAGTGCCATTGTGAGTGCGTCGGGCTAACCATCAGGGATGGGGTTAGCCCGACCTCGCCCCGCCCGGCCGCGCGGGGAGGCAGGCAAACGCTATACTCCCCGGCTCGTCCGATCCGGGGAGTCAAAAAGAATGCGATCTACCTTGGCCCTCTGCCTGGCCACCTGCGTATGGCAGCTCAGCGCCGCGCAGACCACACCCGTAGCGCCGTCCGCTACCGAGCGAACCCTGATCATCCGCGCGGGGGCCCTCATCGACGGCACGAGCCCCCAACCCCGCACCCACCAGGAAATCCTAATCCGCGGCGACCGAATTGCCGCCGTTTATGCGGCCGGCTCGAAACCGGCACCCGCGGGGGCCACCGTCATCGATCTCGGCAGCGCGACTGTGCTGCCGGGCCTGATCGATACTCACACGCACGTATTCCTACAAGGCGAAGACCCTTCGGCCGGTGGCTACGACGTACAGCTACTGAAATATCCCGCCTCGTTTCGCGTTGTCCGTGCGGTCATCGCCGCCAAACGGGCGCTCGATCAGGGTTTCACGACGATCCGGGACGTTGAGACCGAGGGCGCCGGCTATGGCGATGTCGGCATCCAGAAGGCCATCAACGAGGGGTACATCCCCGGCCCCCGCATGTTTGTGGCAACTCGCGCCATCTCCTCCACCGGCGGATACTCGTTGGACGACTATGCTCCTGAGATCACCGTACCCAAGGGTGCCCAGATCATCGATGGACCCGTGGAGGCGCGCAAAGCCGCGCGCGAGCAACTCGATCACGGCGCGGACTGGATCAAGGTCTATATGACCCACCGGTCCTGGGTGGATGCCAGCGGTGAGTTGGTTTCACAACCCACGCTCACTGTCGAGGAGCTGAAGGCCGTCGTTGACGAAGCACACGGCTGGCGCAGAAAGGTCGCGTGTCATGCCTACAACGGACCCGGGCTGCAGCGAGCCCTGGATGGAGGCTGTGACTCCATCGAGCACGGACTCGAGCTCACCGATGCGCAGGTCGCCCAGATGGTGAAGCAAGGTACCTGGTACGTGCCCACCCTCGCGGTGTACTACTACGATCTGGATCCGCCGGACACCGCGTCTGGGAAGCGTGATCGGAAGCGGGTTGCCGTTCACGGCGTGTCGTTTCGCAAAGCGTTGGCGGCCGGAGTGAAGATGGCGTTCGGCACCGATGTGGGCGGTTTTGTCTGGACCGACCCGATCGCGCAGGAGTTCGAACGCGAGGTGGAGTTTGGCATGACCCCCATGCAGGCCATCCAATCCGCCACGTCCAAGGCCGCCGACCTGCTCGATAAGCGCGGCGAGTTGGGAGTTGTGGCTCCCGGGGCATACGCGGACCTGGTGGCCGTTTCAGGTGATCCGCTAAAAGACATCACCCTGCTCAAACAGGTGCGCTTCGTCATGAAAGGGGGCACCGTGTTCAAATCGGAGCTGCCGCACCAGGACTAGCGCCCCTAGCGCAGCAGCAGCAACGCACCCAGTGAGAGAAACAGCGCCGGCGGCATGACCAGCAGCCCGAGCTTCAGAAAGCTGACTCCCGCGACCTGCACGCGCTCGCGCCGCAAGGCGGTCAGCCAGAGGATGGTGGCGAGTGAGCCGGTGACGGAGAGATTGGGTCCCAGGTCGACTCCGATCAGAATCGCACTCGATACACCCGCCGGGACGTGCGCCGCCTGGACGGCCGTGCCTGCCATCAGGCCCGCAGGAAGATTGTTGACCAGGTTGGATAAGAAGCCCACCACGACGCCGGAGCCCGCTGCCGTGAGCACCGGCGCATCTCGCACACCGGCGCGCAATGACTCGCTCAGCGCGAGAATAACCCCCGACTGCTCGAGTGCCGCCACGAGTACAAACAGCCCGGCCACCAGGGGAATGATCCCCCACGAAATCTCACGAAGGAGTGGCCAGGGTGAGGAGCGTCGCAATGCTGTAACGCCCACCAGGGTAACGATACCCGCCGCACAAGTGGGTAAGCCAAGCTGCCATCCCAGCGCCGACGCGACTGTAAGAAGCAAAGCGGTGACGCCGATGCCCGAGGCCGCCGCCTTGGCAGCTCCGGAGAGGTGCGGGACTTCTATCTTCGCGGTGATCGGCTCTAGAAGCGCCTTCCGCTGTGTCCATCGCAAGATCAGGTAAGTCACGCCGATCGCGACGATCGACGGCACAGCGAAAAGCGCTATCCATTGCCCCAGGGGTGGCATCTGGCTGCCGTAGATGACGAGATTGGCGGGATTCGAGATAGGCAGCACGAAGCTCGCCGCGTTCGCGATCAGGGCACAGATGAACAGATAAGGCAGCGGGTCGGCGACCTTGCAGGCTCGCGTGACCGCGGCGACCGCGGGAGTCAGCACCACCGCGGTCGCGTCGTTCGAGAGAAAGACGGTGACCACAATGCCGACGGCATAGATGAGACGGAATAGCCGCGTCGCCGATCCGCGCGCATGCGAGGCGGCCAATGACGCAAGCCAATCAAACAGCCCGGTGACCCGCGCCACTTCGGCCAGCAGCATCATTCCCGTCAGAAACAGGTAGACGTCGAGCCCCCTACCCACTCCCCGCCACGCCGCACCCGCGGGAAGGAGGCCAAGGCTCACCAATGCGACCGCGCCGCTGACCGCCCACACGGCCTCCGGGACCTTGAAGGGGCGCACGATCACACCCGCCGTGGCGAGCACGGCGATGGACCAGATCGAGAAGTTCGCTACGGCCGGCGAAATGATGCTGCGGGCGGCGAATCGCTCATGACGCCGGGGGTGGGCTACCCCGGGCGAAGGCTTTGGCCGCTTCCTGGACGGAAATCATGCCGTTAGGATGCACCATCTTGTCGAACTTGTGTTCGGCATACGTGAGAAATTCCTGCTTCGAGATCGAGCCGTCATGGTCCGTGTCGATCGCCTTCGCGTTGAAGGCCAGGCCACCGGTGGCGAAGTCCTTGGTCGCCCGTGAGATGCGGATGGTGTCTTTGCCGTTCGCCATCATGTCCCACATCTTCTCGGCATACTTCATCATCTCGTCCTTGGTGATCATGCCGTCACCGTTGGTGTCCATGTCCTTCGCGTCGAAGTGCATCGGATTGCCGGTGGCGAAGGCGTTGCTGGTCTGAGCCTGCGCGCTGGTTGCGAGCACACCCAGGGCAACCAGAGACATCACTCGGAGCTTGAGCATCGCGATTCCCCTGACGGTTGATTCTTGTCGCGAGTATGCGCCTGTCGGCTCGAATCGCGAAAGGACTAACATCAACGTCGGTGTGCCGTTTCCGGTACACCTTCAGCGTGTGCGGGCACGCCACTGACTGTTACGGAACCAAACCAGGGTCACTGCCAACGCCAGCGTGTTGCCGAGCGGGAATCCCCACCACAACGCCTGGAATCCCAACGGCGTAAAGGCGGAAAAGGCAAACGAAATAGGCAACTGAAACCCCCACTGCATGATGAGTGAGAGCACCATGGCCTGCAGGGTCTGGCCCGCGCCGCGAAAGGCTCCCGCAAAAACCTGTTGTGCGGCGATGATCCCGAACGCGGGAGCCACGACCAGAACAAAACTCGTAGCGAGTTGCGCGACGTGCTCATCCGTGGGAACGAGCATGCGTGCCACGGTCCCGGCGACCAACATGAACAGCAGACCGGCGACCGTGAGTGTTGCGAACGCAAAAAGCGCACTCACCTTGGCGGCTGACCTGGCCCGCTCCGGCAAGCCTGCGCCGAGGTTCTGTCCCACCACCGTAGCGGTAGCCGCCGCCAGCCCGAGCGCCGGGATGAAAAACAACATGATGATCCGCATGCCGAGCCCGAACGAGGCCAGCGCATCGGTTCCGAACCGGGCTGCGAGCGCTGTCAGGAGCAAACTCCCCAGGGTCCGGGTCGACTGCTCAATGGATGCCGGTAGCCCGATGGCTATCGAGGTCCGCAACAACGCGGGGTCGATTCTAAAATCGGCCCGCCGGATCTGGATGCCGAAGCGCCCGGTGAACAGCGGCGCGATCCCGATCACGGCCGCGACGGCCTGCGATGCGACCGTGGCCCAGGCGGCTCCCGCAACCCCGAGAGGCGGCACCGCGCCCCAGCCAAAAATGAGAACCGGGTCCAACACCGCATTCAACACGACGCTCGCGGCCACGACGATCAGCGGGAAGCGTACTTCGCCGGCCCCTTGCAGAATCGACTGACCCATCACGAACGCATAGGACGCGGAGAGTCCGGCGTAGGAAATACTCAGATACGCGGTCGCACCTGAAAAGACATCCGGAGCAACCGACATGGCGCGTAACACGGGCCGCGTAACGAGCAGACCGACCCCGCACAACACGAGCGACACCGCCAGGACCATCACGATGGTCTGCGCGGCGACCCGATTGACCATCGCTCGATTGCGCGCGCCGCTGAACTGCGCTACCAGGATCAAGCCCGCCGTGGACAGCCCGCTGCCGAGAACAACGAGCATCAAGGTGAGCGGTGTCGTCACCGAAACTACCGCCACGGCGGTGGCACTCAACCGGCCCAACCAGAACGCGTTGACGAGCTGGTAGAGCGTCTGGAGGGTGATTGACGCAAATACCGGGAGCGCCAGTCGCAGGAGCACGGGTAGGAGCGCGCCCTCGGTGAATCGCTTGGTCCTTTGCTCGAGAACGTCCATCGACGCGCTCAGTGCCTGATGAGATCCGACACCTTCTCGGCAGCCATGATGACTGCTGCATTGGTGTTGCCGCCCGGAACGGTCGGCATGATGGACGCATCTACGACGCGCAGCCCTTGCACGCCGTAGACACACGCCTGCGGATCCACGACAGCCTGCGGACCCTTGCCCATACTGCAGGTTCCCACCGGATGTTGAGTCAACTGCGCGGTGCGCAGGATAAACGCATCGAGATCGGCGTCAGAAGTCACATCGTTGCCCGGAGTAAGCTCCTCTCCGGTCAGCTCTCCTTGCGGGGGAGTTCGATAAATCCGGCGCGCCTCACGGATTCCACGCCTGAGTGTTTCCAGGTCGGCGCGTTCCGTGAGGGCATTGATCACGATCCTCGGCGCGGCGGTCGGATCGGCGGATCTTAGAGTAACGCCGCCACGACTCTTCGGGTGCAGGCCGACGACACCCACCGAAAACAGGTGCTGTTGCTTGCCTGACAGCAAAGGCCACCAAATGCCCGCGTCCATACGGACGGGGTTGCACATGAACTGTACGTCGGGACGCTCGAGCGAGCGGTCTGTGCGAATGATGCCGTTGGCACTGTTGATCTGGGTGGCGAAGGGCCCGGAACCCAGCAGCGCCCAGCGGGCCGCCGAGAGCATGGCCCGATCGACACGCAGCTCGTTCAGAAAGGTCACCGGCTGGGTGGCCGCGAACTCGATCATGACCGCCGGATGTTCGGACAGATTACGCCCCACTCCCGGCAGATCGACGCTCGGGCGGATGCCATGTTGTTCCAGCTCCGCGGCAGGCCCGATACCCGACAACTGCAGCACTTGCGGTGAGTTATAAGTTCCGCCGCAGAGAATGATCTCCCGCTCAGCCCGCACGACCCGGATCTGGCCGCCCTGTACGTATTCCACCCCGACGGCACGTCCTCCTTCGATCAAAATACGGGTCGTGAGGGCGCGCAGCTCGATCTGCAGGTTGGGACGATGTCCGGCCGAAGATAGATAAGCTCGTGCGGCGCTCGCACGCCGACCTCTGCGGTCGATCGTGACTTCGCCGCGGGCGAAGCCCTCGGGTCGCTCTCCGTTGATATCCTCGGTCGTCGGGTATCCAGCCCGCCTTGCGGCTTCCATAAGAGGCTCGTGCAAGAGTTTCGTGGTGTCGATCGGAACGACGTGCAGTGGACCGTTCGCTCCATGATAGAAGCTCTCGCCGCGCCAGCTCGTCTCAGACCGTTTGAAGTACGGCAGGACATCCGAGTAGCCCCAGCCGTCACAACCCAGATCGCGCCACTCATCGAAGTCGCGCGGGTGCCCACGCATGTAGAACATACCGTTGATCGATGAGCACCCGCCGAGAATCCGTCCCCGCGGGACCCAAAGCGGCCTGCCCCCGAGAGTGGGCTCAGGCTCGCTCATGAACCCCCAGGCGAAGCGCGGATTCATCATCGCGCTCAGGAACCCGAGCGGCATGCGAATCGTGAGGTGATCGTCGCTTCCGCCCGCCTCCAGCAGCAGGACCGAGGTCCCGGCGTCTTCCGACAACCGACTGGCTACGACACAACCCGCGGAACCCGCGCCGATTACAATGTAGTCGGCTGCGCGGGCTGATGTTGCACTCATAGGGTAATCGAGACTGTCTTGGTCTCCGTATAGCCTTCCGCGCCTTCACGTCCGTGCTCGCGTCCGAGGCCCGACTGTTTGAAGCCCCCGAAGGGCATCGTGAAGTCCATACCGGCGCCGCCGTTCACGGAAATGCTGCCGGCCTTGATCCGGCTGGCGAGTTTGTGAGCCGTGCTCACATTGCTCGTCCAGATGTAAGCGGACAGACCATAGGAGGTGTCATTGGCAACACGCGCGATCGCATCCAGGTCCTCGTCCCCGAAGCGCAGCGCGCATACAACGGGCCCGAAGATCTCGTCCCGCATGACGCTCATCTCGGGGCGTACGTTGCTCAGGACAGTCGGCCGTACGAAGTAGCCCTTCTCGGGCAGTGCCTGCTCACCGGAGACGATCTCGGCGCCCTGCTCCTGTCCGGCGCGAACGTACCCCGTCACTCGCTGCTGCTGCTGCGCGGATACGACGGGCCCCATGAAGGTGTCAGGCTCCGCTCCCGGACCGATCTTCAAGCTCTTTGCGCGGGCCACAACGCCTTCCATGACTCGATCGTAGACGCGCTCGTGAACGAACAGCCGCGAGCCCGCCGCGCAGATCTGCCCGGTGTTGATGAAGATACCGTTGGCGGCAGCCGTCGTAGCCGCTTCGAGGTCCGCGTCCGGAAAGACAAAGACCGGCGATTTTCCGCCGAGCTCGAGAGTCACCCGCTTGAGCGTGCCACCCGCGGCGGCGAGGATCGATTTCCCGACCCGGGTGGACCCGGTAAAGGCGATTTTGTCGACATCGGGATGCTCCACCAGCGGTCTGCCGGCGGACTCACCGGTTCCCGTGACGATGTTGACGACGCCATCGGGAAAGCCCACTTCCAGGATCAGCTCGCCGAGCCTGATGGTCGACAGAGGTGTCTGCTCGGCGGGCTTCAACACGACCGTGCAGCCCGCCGCGAGCGCCGGAGCGATCTTGCCCACTGCCATACCGAACGGCATGTTCCAGGCGACAATCTGTCCAACAACCCCGATGGGCTCCTTCCGGGTGTATGTATGATACTCACCGGGCGTCGAGACCGGGAGCGTCTCGCCGGTGAGGCGCGTCGGCCACCCGGAGTAATAACGCAGGCAGTCGACGGCCTTCGGTATGTTCCACATCTGTGCCAACCACAGCGGCATGCCGTTGTCGACCGTCTCCAACAGGGCGAGCTCGGCGGCATTCGCTTCTATGGCATCGGAGAGCTTCCACAGCAGGCGAGCCCGCTCGGCAGGAGGCGTAGAGCGCCACGGCCCCTGCTCAAACGCCTGTCGGGCGGCCCTTACCGCGAGGTCGATATCTTCCGCACCACCGGCAGCGGCCTGTGCAAACACCTCACCGGTGGCCGGATCGAACACGTCCAGCACCTGTCCGGAAGCTGCCGGCCGCCAACGTCCACCGATCAACAATTGGCGGGGACGCCCCTGGAGCGCCCGCTTGAGCGCACTGGGCTCAGCAGGTTTCAAAGCAGCATTCATAGTGAGTTTCCCTTAGACGGATTTCGGAGTGAGCGCGTCCCGATTGGCGAGAAACACGTCACGTAACGAGAGCGCCGGCCGACCGGTAAGCAACTCGACATGGTGTGAGCAAACGGCGAAATAACCCTCCCCCAGCGCGCGCTCGTAGGACATCATCTCGTCGCTCGCCCAGGGGCCGCTCTGGTCGTGAAGGACGCCCTCCACGTAACGTCGCGGTATACCGGCCGCGTCAAACTCCGCCTGCTTTTCCTCGTGGCTGACAACGACATACTCCACCGGCCGGCCGCCGATCTCTGCCGCCAGCGCAGCCGCGTCACGGAACGAGAGTAACTCGGGGCCGGTGATCTCGTAGACCGCGCCCTCGTGACCCGGCGTTGTCAGCACAGCAGCCGCGGCGGCTACGCAGTCCTTCTTGGAGACGAAGGCCATGCAGCCCTCGCCTGCACTCGTAACCCACTTGCCGGTAGCCAGCGCCAGGGGCGCGATCATGGTCGCAACCACCTCCGCATATTGACTGTCCCGAAGGACGGTAAAGGCCACTCCACACTTGCGCAGACGCTCCTCGGTATGCAGGTGATCGGCCACTACAAACGCGGGACTGCGCGGGTGAATTCCCACACTGGAGGTGTAGGCAATGTGCTGAACCCCGGCAGCCACTGCTGCGTCGACCGCGGTGTCATGTTGGCGGCGGCGCCGCTCGCCCACATCGAGCGTACTGATGAGCAACATCCTGTCGCCGCCCGAAAAGGCCTTGGCGAGCGACTCGCCGTCGTCGAAGTTTCCATAGCGAACCTGTGCGCCCCGTGCCGCAAGAGGCGCCAGGCTGTCCGGCTTGCGCGTCACGAGAATGAGGTCTGCGGCCGGCGTACTTTCGAGCAATCGCTCCGTCACCATCCTGCCGAACGCACCCGATGCTCCGGTAATGATGGTGGTCATGCACGACTCTCCAACGTCTTGGCGGGAACCCAGTTCGCGTGCACTCCGGACCGCAATCGCAGGGGCACCTTGATACGCGCAATGGGTCCTTTAGCCAGGTGCTCTGCTTCCGTGACGTGCAACTCCGCCTGGTTCTCATCGTGTCGATCCACGATGTAGACGAGATAACCCTCGTGTCCGGGCTTGCTGGACGGAATGTGGACGTGCTCCTGCACGGTGCAGGCCGGTCCGATGAACAGGTCCGTCATCTTGCCACTCTTCACCTCGAGCCGGGTGAGCGTGTTGAAACCGGCACCCACCGGTCCGGAGAGGATGGGTGGCCCGAATCTCAGATCGACGCGGCCGTAGTACGCGATGTCATAGTCGGACATCGAGTCTTTGTTGGCGATGCGGGGGAAGTCCCCCGAGGGCGCGAGAACGTGCTCTTCCGGAGTATCGCCCGGCTTCGACAGGTCGAAAGTCCACCGCACGAGGTTGCCGCGCAAGTCTTGCGGTTGGATGTGGAGGTTCCCGGCTTCCCGTATGAAGGCGAATGCGGGCACATCACTCACACACATGTCGACGTGAACCTTACTGCCCTCGGTGAAGCTATTGATGAAGTGAAAAACCGAGCAGGGCCGCGCCCGGAACCAGCGGATCTGCTCGACCCGTCCCCGCCTGGGCATGATGCCGATGAAGCTTTCTTTGCTGGCATCCCACGCCCAATGGGCACCGCCCGCGCGCATGCGCTCGAGCTCGGCGACGATCGGGAAGCCCGGAAAAATCACGTGCTCCTGGGTTACGACAAAGTCGTGCATGAGCGCGCAGTACGGCACCTGGAGCCAGTCCTCGCGGATCAGCTCGCCGTCCTTGTTCGCGACACAATAGGCGACGTCTCGGGTCGCCAACCCACCCGCCTCATAACCGAAGAAATGCATCTCACCCGTTTCCGGGTCGAACCGCGGATGCGCGGTGACCGTCTGGCTGCGGAGCCGGCCTTCATAACTCCACTCACCGATTGTCTCGAGAGTGATTGGATCGACCTCCCATGGACGGCTGTCTTCCTTGAGGGCAAACAGCCGACCACCATGAAAAATGGGTGTGGTGTTGGCGACCCCGCGTCCCTTCCCCTGCACGCTCGGATCGTCCGTAAACGGATTGCGGTAGGCGCCGAACAGAGCGCGACGCGCCTGCCGCTCGAGCTGCCACCGCTCGGTTCGCACGTAGCGCTGTTTGAAATCCACGTGCCCGTCCTGGAAGCGGAACATGCGGACCATGCCGTCACCGCTGAGGAACGTATCCCAGCCGAGCTTCGGTGGAAATTGCGGGTCGGGCACCGTCTGGTACCAACTGCCCTGCAGTTCTTCGGGTAGGGTGCCTTCTACTACGAGGTCGTAGATCTCGGCCTCAACACGGGAGGGTGCGTTGTGACCGACGTAGTCCATCGCCTGGGGAAAAGGAGCTGTCATATCAATACCCACGATACGAGTCGAGCACCGCCGCCGCTGTTGCGATGGCGGACCTTGAGACCGGCATCGCGCGCCAGGGTCTCGAGAATAAACAGGTCGGTATGAGTGGTCATGCCCGCGATCCGGCGTGAGCCGCCGGCCACCAGGCCGCGCAGCGTGTCATACCAAAGTTTTCCGGCATCGCCCTGGACCGACAAAGCACGCACACCCTGCCGCGCGAGATCCGCTGCAAAGGTGTGCGCCGCCGGATACCAGTCGTTGTAGACAACGACATCGAAGTCCGAAGGCGTGGACTGCACAGGCGGAACAGTCGCCGCGGCCGCCACTGCCGACACCGCAGCCCGACCCGGCACGACGACTCCCGCCGTCACAACCGCTGCCGCTCCCTTCAAAAAATCTCGTTTACTCCACATCACTTCTCCTACCGCGCCTTCCGCGTCAGATAGGCCGCAATTGCGTCAACATCCGCATCTGACAGCTCAGTCTTGCGCAGCGGCGGCATGCTCCCGACACCAGAGCGCACGATTGCGCGGATGCCGTCTAGGGACAGATCGGTCCGGTTCTCCAACAGCGCATGATCCTTATCCAGCCGCTTGGCGATGCGGTTAGTCGCCCACAGCCCCGGCCCATGACAGTAGATACAGGTGCGACCGTAGAGAAGTTTCCCTTGCTGCTCCTGCGCGGAAAGAGCAGCCTCCTCCGCCGCGAACACTACACCGGCGCCGGCGGCCACCGCGACGAACAACTACACTCCCAACACAATAACGGCGCTCCTCGCTTTCACGACTGGCCCCCGTGCCCGCCGCGATGTCCGCGAGGCCAGATCCCCTGCTTTCCGGGCGCCAGGATCCCTTGGGGGTCGAGCGCGTCCTTAACGCGCTCATTCAGGGCTCTAAGGGCATGCCCGTTGAACGTGTACATGTCGGCCGCATCGTCCATGAAGGAGATGTGCGCGCGATAGTCCCCAAGGCCTGCCGCAGCGCCATCCTTCGCCAGCACCCGATAGAGCTCGCGGCCCCGCCGAATGAGGTCCTCGTCGTCCCTGTTGAAGAACATCACGGCGTTGATGAGCAGGGCGCGCGGCCCCACATTCAACATCCCGCAGTAGTAGTCGATCCCATACTCCACGAAGCGCTTGTAGATGGCGTCGTAGAAATCCCCGACCCGCTTGCCGAGCGGCGCCACGACCGGGGCGAAGTTCATGTGCCCTCCGGGGCCCCCGTACCAATCCACGATCCCGAGCGCGAACAAGCCCGGTTGCACCCGCATCCACTGCTCGATGGGCTGACCCCGCTGCCACCTTTTTGTCATGACTTTCGCGCCCGGTACGTGCGCGAAGGCGTCCTGGATCGCCGCGAGCCGCAGATCCAGGCCTTTATCCCGATCGAACAGGTTGAACGTGGCGTTCCAGAGCCCCCTGCCCTGGGCTCCCAGTTCCCGGGCCACCACGTCGAAGGGAATGCTCCCCGGGCCTTTATAGATGTCAGCGCGGCTTTTGCCCTGCGCCGAGAATCCGTCGACGATCGAGCGGAACGGATTCATGATGGTGTAGGTCGCATTGATGGTGTCGTTGAGCCGCAAAGGCCGCAACGTATCGACCATCACGGGCAGATCGCCCGCATTGGGCAGACTGATGACGACGTTGGCCACCGCCTCCGGTTGCGGCATCAGCCACACGCCCATCTTGGTGACGATACCGAAGTTGGATTGGGTGAAGAGGCCGTCCCACACCGGACCGTAGCCATACTTGAAAATCTGCCATTCCCGGCTTCCCTGGACCGCGCCCATGCCGGTGCGTACCAACTCGCCGGTCGGCAGCACGATCTCCATCCCGCAGATCGTGTCCGTGTGGACACCATAGGGCGTGTAACCGAGGCCGTGCTCGAGTGCGTTACCGATGACACTTCCCCAGCCGGGCGCGGGAGTCGAGATCCAGAGCTTCCCTCCAGCGGCTTGCAGCGCATCGAACAGGTCGAAGAAGCTAACGCCCGGCTCCACCAACGCGTAGCCGAGCTCTTCGTCAATCTCGAGGACGCGCCTCATGCGCTTCAGATCGAGCACGACGCTGCCGCGCAGAACCGGTGCGGAGCCGCCATACGCGAGGTTCCTACCGGTCGAGACCGGCCACAGCGGAATCTTGTAGCGATTGGCGATCTTGACGATCG
>Ga0209169_10001654_pt1 | contig 13604 bp, 9 predicted proteins | sample HubBroMetageWRM4_FD_188346 | JGI IMG/M metagenome (GOLD analysis project Ga0209169, IMG submission 188346) | Warmed soil microbial communities from the Hubbard Brook experimental Forest, New Hampshire - Hubbard Brook CCASE Soil Metagenome WRM 4... | ecosystem: Environmental > Terrestrial > Soil... | reverse complement strand
GCAAGTTGGTTTTATGTATTCGGCAGCGCTGCGCTAACGTGTTTCATTCTCCAGATCGTCACTGGGATTCTTCTTGCTCTCATCTATGTTCCTTCGGCCGGAGAGGCCTGGAACAGCCTTCAGATTCTCAATCACGATATCTCGTTAGGCTGGTTCATTCGAGGATTGCATGGATGGGGCTCAAATTTCATGGTTGCGATCGTCCTGATCCACATGGTGCAGGTTTTTCTGTTCGGAGCCTACAAGTTTCCGCGAGAGTTGACCTGGATGATCGGCGTATTCCTGCTACTGATGACGCTGGCGATGGCTTTTAGTGGGCAGGTATTGCGATTCGATCAGGACGCCTATTGGGGATTGGGAATCGGGGCGTCGATTGCGAGCAGGGTCCCTATTGTTGGACCTTGGGCAGTGAATTTGATGCTAGGCGGCCCGATCATAGCGGGTGCGACGCTGTCGCGGTTCTTCGCAGTGCACGTTTTCCTGGTTCCGGGACTACTGATCGCATTCGTTGGCGTGCATCTCCTCATGGTTCTGAAGCTGGGAGTTAATGAATGGCCCATGCCCGGACGCATCGTTCGGCGCGCCACCTATGTGGCCGAATATCACGAGATGACGCACAAAGCAGGGGTTCCTTTTGTGCCGAATGCGATTTGGAAGGATATCTTCTTTTCCGGTTTCATTCTTCTTTCAATTGCCGCCTGCGCCGTCTTCCTTGGTCCCTTCGGCCCCAGCGGCCAGCCCGACCCGACGATTATTCAGACCGCCCCCCGTCCTGATTTCTTCTTCCTGTGGCTTTATGCAGTGCTGTCTTTTCTTCCGCCATCGGCCGAAACTCCACTACTCATGATCGGGCCTGCAATCGGAATCGTTGTGCTATTGCTCCTCCCGTTTTTTGCCGGCGAAGGTGAAAAGAGCTGGAAGCGCAGGCCCATTGCCGTGTTGACGATTCTGCTGACCGCAGTGATGCTCGGCAGTCTCACCCAGCTCGGCTTGCATACGCCCTGGAGTCCGGTCATGGACGCATGGAGCAGCGTACCGATTCCATCCGATTATCTAAAAGGACGAACCGCTCTTGAGCGCCGCGGTGCCCTGGTTTTCCAGGCCAAGCAATGCCACAACTGTCATTCGCTGGATGACATGGGTGGTAAGCGTGGACCGGCGCTCGATAAGGTGGCTCTACGCCTCACGCAGGATCAGCTTATCCGCCAGGTGATTCAGGGCGGAGGCAATATGCCGGCCTACGGAAAGAACCTGAGTCCCCCTGAGACTACCGCTCTGGTGGCTTTCCTCGAAACACTGCATCCCACTGGACAGCCTCCAGCCGGTAATGCTGCTCGTGCCGTTGTGCTAGGAGCGAGCGCTGCGGGATCATCGGCCGCAGGTCCATCGGCTGCAGGTCCATGAAGTAATCATGTCCTACGCGATCCAAAGCGCATTGCAATCGTGGGTTCTCCCGGTCCCGGTTACGCTTGTACTGGCGATCACGGCACTCATCTATCTGCGAGGTTGGTATCGCCTGCGGAGTCTTCTTCCAAACGTCGCTTCGACGTGGAGGCTGACTTGCTTCATCGGTGGAGTGTTTGTCCTTTGGATTGCAGTTGGATCTCCCCTCGCGGCTTTTGATGACGACCTGCTTTCGATCCACATGGTGCAACACATTCTTCTCATGGCCGTCGCGCCACCCTTAATTCTGTTGGGTGCGCCAGCGCTGCCGCTTCTGCACGGGTTCCCCCAGGCGTTCGTCCGATTCGGTCTGGGACCAGTTCTCCGTTGGCCGCGAACACAATGGGTTGGACACACTCTGACCCAGCCCGTGTTTTGCTGGCTGATTGCCGCCGTGACCTTGATTGGATGGCACACTCCCACGGCGTTTGAGTTTGCCCTGCGTTCGGACTTTTGGCATGAGGTCGAACACGCATGCTTCTTCACGACATCGATTTTGTTCTGGTGGCCGGTGGTGCAGCCTTGGCCGAGCGTGGCGAGGTGGCCACGCTGGACAATGCCTCTATACCTTTTTCTTGGAATGATGGCGAATGATGCGCTTTCGGCATTTCTTGCGTTCTGCGATCGTGTGCTCTATCCGTCGTATGCAACGGCTTCGCAGCTCTTTCCAATTTCGCCGCTTGACGATCAGGCGCTCGCGGGGGCTTTGATGTGGGTCTTTGGGAGTTTTGTTTATCTTCTGCCGGCGTTTGTCATCACGCTGCGGCAGCTGTCGCCTCGCGGCTCCTATCATGCGAGCTTGTACGATCCCGGCGCGTCCGAGTTTCACGTAACGTCTACAAGCACTTGATAATCACTGCTGTCAGGTCATCTTGTTGTTTGGTTCCATTGGAGAATTTCGTGACCGCATTGTAGAGTTGCGCAATGATCTCTGTGGGAGCCAGCTGTCGCGAGGCTCGAATCACTTCTTCCATCCGCTCGACACCGAATTGCTCGCCTTGATCGTTTTCCCATTCAAAGAACCCATCGGTGGGCAAGACCACCAGATCACCCGAGCCCATCCGGAGTCGGGCCGGAGGGTCCGAATTGAAGAAAGGAAGGATGCCAAACGGGACTGCCTGCGGGTTCACCTCGATGAATCGGTCCTCCGACCGGGAATAAACGAAGAGTGGGCCATGTCCCGCAGAGAGGATCTGGAGATTGGGACTGTCAGGTTCGCAGACGGCTGCAACGAAAGTGACAAAGCGTCCCGTCTGAAGATCAGCGCCTAGAGATTGATTAATGTGCTCGAAAGCGGTCGTCAAGTTATGGTCCATGCTGAAACTGGAGCGCGCATAGGCGTGGCAGATTGCCGCCACTAGCGCGGGACCGATGCCGTGCCCGGTAACGTCAGCCAAGCTCACAACAAGTTTGCCATCACGTTGGGTGTTCCAATCAAAGTAATCGCCCCCGGTATCGTCGGCCGGCTGGTTCCATCCGGCGATGTCGAACCCTGCGATCTGAGGCCGTTCCTTCGGCAGTAGAGACTGCTGGATGGATCGTGCGACCTGTAGATCGTGCTCGACCGCCTCGAGTTTGCGTTTGGTTTCCGCCTCGCGTAGAGCTGCCTCGACATGCTTGCGGATCTCCCCTGCAACTGCTCCGGCGATCAAGCCTCCCGTCAGAAGAATAAGGGCATTCAGGCTGACGGTGGTCTGGCTCACCGGCGCAGGCACACCGGGCACGGGAGGGCGCCAGCCAAGATACAAGGCGGCAGCAAGGTAGGTAACGCTTGCGATGGCTCCGGAAAGAAAGCAGATCCAGACACTCAATCGCAGCGTGCAGAGAATAATGAAAATAAAGAAGACAAGCACTGCGGGAGTCGCCAGCGGTCGATAGGCGGGCTCCACATCTGGGCTGGCAAGGAAAGCGATTGCGAGTGCCGGGAAGGAGGTCTCCAAAATCGTGCTGAGGATCCAGAACCTTGCAGGAAATGTGCGTCCGGAGTTTAGGGCGAGGTTTACACGCCGCAACATCCATAGTTCATAAATCGCGATCGCGGCCGCCAACCCGAAGTTCCAGGCCCAGGGAGTCGTAGTGGAAGCGGTGCGGATGACGAATACTCGTACCCATGTGGAAACAGCAAAAATCGTGACGAAGCTTAGCACACCAAGAATGCGGAGGCGTTCGCTCTGCAACTCGGCATGATGAAACGCAGCGGATGCAATCTCGTCGACAGGATTATGCGGCAGGTCGCTTTTCGCCACCGGACACCTCCAAGAACATAGGTTATATGCTAGTTTCCCGCGGCATGGCCAAGCGACTTCTCATCTTGCTCGTGAGCCTGGTTGCAAATCGTGACCTGCCAGGTCAATGGCGGCGTGAAGCACGACCACAGAACGCGGTCCGACCCGATAGGTATAGCCGGGAATGGATGGAGCTACTTGCCACGAGACGATATCGTGCGGCGACTCGATGGAGGTATCGATCCATCTTCGCCATGGATCCAGACAGCCGTTATTTACCGGCGGCAGTTCAAAGTCGAGCGGGTTCCAGTAGGCATTTGCGATCAGATGAAAGATCAGATTCTCGTTTGGAAGCGTCGCGCCGAACGCGAAGGTGCGCGAATCGTCGCTCCAATCCGGCTGGTTAACTTTCACGCCGTGCCAGGCCTTTGTCGCAGCCTGCAGCATTTGGTGCAGGGTCTGACGTTGAAGCTCCGCCTCCGTGTCTCGCAGCAACCGGCGTTCGATCAGCAGCCTGAGGTAGCGATGCACCTCCGCATGCTTCTCCAATAGGGTCCAGTCGAACCAACTGGTCTTATTATCCTGGCAGTAAGGGTTGTTGTTGCCGTACTGGGTGCGGCGGACTTCGTCGCCCATGAGAATCATGGGAACGCCCAGTGAGAGCATGGTAATGGTCAAGAAGTTCTTCACTTGCCGATTCCGCAGCCTCTCGATAGCCGGATCATCGGTCGGACCCTCGACGCCGCAGTTCCAGCTTCGGTTATCGTTGGCGCCGTCCGCATTGTTTTCGCCGTTTTGTTCGTTGTGCTTGTGGTCGTAGGAGACGAGATCATTGAGAGTGAACCCGTCGTGACAGGTCACAAAGTTGACGCTCTGCTCAGCCTCTCGTTGTTTGTGACCGTAGATGTCAGGGCTGCCCAAAAATCGGTCGGCGACGGGTCCCACGGACCGTGGTTCGGCGCGGACGAAACTGCGAACATCATCACGGAACCGTCCATTCCACTCCTTCCAACTGTCCCCAATAAAGCTGCCAACCTGGTACAGGCCGGCCGCGTCCCACGCCTCGGCGATGATCTTGGTGTCCGCGAGCGATGGATCTGAGTCAATGTCCCACAGGACAGGCGGGCTTGACATCAACCGGCCTTCCGGATCGCGTGCCAGGATCGATGCCAGATCAAACCGGAAGCCGTCTACGTGCATTTCCTCAACCCAGTAGCGCAGGCTATCGACGATCATGCGGCGGACGATCGGATGGTTTGCGTTGAGCGTGTTTCCCGTGCCGCTGTAGTTGGCGTAACGGGAGCGATCTTGTTCCAGCATGTAATAGGTGCTATTGTCCAGGCCGCGAAAGCTAAGAGTAGGTCCGGTGTGGTCACCTTCCGCAGTATGGTTGAATACAACGTCGAGAATGACCTCGATGCCCGCCCGATGGAGCGCTTTGACCATGTCGCGAAACTCGTCCACCGGGCCGAGCCGGTCCTGACGCGAGCTGTATGCCTGATGTGGCGCGAAGAATGAAACAGGCGCGTATCCCCAGTAGTTGACGTGTCCTAGCGGACAATCCTGCGCATCGAACTGAAAGACCGGCAACAGTTCGACAGCGGTAATACCAAGTTGTTGAAGGTACGGAATCTTCTCAATCAAGCCGGCATACGTGCCACGTATCTTCTCGGAGACACCAGAACTCGGATCGCACGTGAACCCGCGCACATGCATCTCGTAAATAATGGTTTGTGAGGACGGCCGTCTAAGTGGAGCGTCGCCGTCCCAATCGTATGTGCTGGGATCGACCACGACACTCTTCATGGCGGTCGCGGCGTTGCCGCCTTCCTGTTTGGCAGCTTCGCGACTGTAGTCCTTCGGAACGACAACGCCGCGTGCGTAGGGATCGAGGAGAATTTTGCTCGAATCAAATCGCATCCCGTTCGCGGGGTCGTGAGGTCCATGTACCCGATAACCATAGATCTGGCCCGGCTGCACGCCAGGTACAAACACATGCCAGTAGTGATACGTGCGATGCGTTGGATCAATGGGAATCACACGCTCGGGCCGGGAATCGTCTTCGTGGTCGAAGAGTAGCAAGTCCATGCATGACGCGGCCCGGGAAAAAATGCTGAAGTTGACCCCACCATCGCGAATCGTGCTTCCGAGAGGAGAGCTTCGGCTCCTGCTCGCGGCAGTTGTCGCCCCGAGGTAATCCGGACTGGTGATAACGTGTTCCAGAGCCACGCCCATTCTATTTCCTGCCCAGTTGATTTTTCGCCGCAGCTACAACCTCGTCCGGCTGAAATCCGAATTTTCTTTGGAGCTCTTTAAGCGGTGCGGACGCTCCGAAAGTATTCATGCCGATAATGTGGCCCGAAGTGCCAACGTAGCGCTCCCATCCGAATGTAGACGCCTGCTCAATGGCAACCCGAGCCTTCACATCGGGCGGCAGCACGCTGTCCCGATACTCTTTTGTCTGATGGTCAAAGATGTCCCAGGACGGCATGGAGACAACGCGTGAGCGGATACCGTCGGCCAGCAATTTCTCGTGAGCCTCGACTGCAAGGGAGACCTCGCTGCCCGAGGCGATGAGAATTACCTCCGGCTTGCCGCCGGGAGCGTCGGCGAGTACATAGGCGCCGTGCGTCACTCCTGATGCCGGCGCATACTTGCTGCGATCGAGGGTCGGTAGCGCCTGGCGCGAGAGTGCCAGCACGGCAGGTTCGTGGCGCAGCTGCATGATGTATCGATACGCCTCAACTACTTCGTTGGCGTCGCCGGGTCGCAGCACAATCAGCCCAGGTATAGCCCGCAACGACGCGAGATGCTCCACTGGCTGGTGAGTCGGGCCATCCTCCCCGTCACCCATGGCGTCGTGCGTGAAGACCATGATGGTTGGCAACTCCATGAGGGCCGAGAGCCGGAGCGCCGGCTTGGCGTAATCACTGAAGATAAAAAAAGTCCCACCGAATGCCCGGAGTTTGGATAACGAGAGGCCGTTCACGATGGCCGCCATCGAGTGTTCACGGATGCCGTAGTGCAGGTTTTTCCCGCCCGGAGTATCCGCCTGAATACTGCCTGCGCCGGGAAAGGTCAGGGTGGTTTTGTTAGAGGGTCCAAGATCGGCGGAGCCTCCGAGGAACCAGGAGATATTTTGGGCAAGCACGTTCAATACCGTGCCCGAGGCTTCCCGCCCGGCGATGCCCTTCGGATCAGCGGGAAAAACCGGGAGATTGCGGTCCCACCCGGTGGGAAGCTCACGTCGCTGCATCAGTTCAATCTCGATCGCCAGGTCGGGATACTTGGCTCGGTACGCATCAAAGAGCTTCACCCAATCTTTGCGGGCTGACGCTCCGCGCGCCCCGATTCCCGCTTCAAAACATTCATAGACACCATCGGGAACGTAGAACTTCGCGTCTTCCGGCCATCCATAGCAGCGCTTGGTCAAGCGGCATTCCTCATCTCCAAGGGGTTCGCCGTGAGCTGCAGATGTGTCTTGCTTATTCGGCGAGCCGTAGCCGATATGGCTGTCAAGCACGAGGAAAGTGGGACGCCCGGAGGTCTTCCGGAAAACTTCGAGTGCGCGCTGGATGCGGTCGATGTCGTTAGCATCGCCGACCCGCAAGACGTTCCATCCATAGGCCAGAAACCTGGCCGCGACATCCTCGGTAAACGTGATGTCGGTATGTCCTTCGATGGTGATGTGATTGTTATCGTAAATCCAGCAAAGATTATCGAGACCAAGGTGGCCGGCGAGCGACGCGGCTTCCGATGAAATACCCTCCATCATGCAGCCATCGCCACAAACGGCATAGATGTTGTAATTGAAGATCTCAAAGCCGGGGCGATTGTAACGGCTGGCTAGCCACTTCTGAGCGATGGCCATGCCAACACTCGTCGCCACGCCCTGCCCGAGCGGTCCTGTAGTCGTTTCAACGCCTGAGACCCAGTGGTACTCCGGGTGACCGGGAGCTCTGCTGTCGAGCTGGCGAAAATGTCGGATATCATCGAGCGAAACCGAAGGCTTTCCCAATGCCTCATAGTCAGCATCGACTGCCTGCGTGTGGGTGAGATGGAGCACCGACCAGAGCAGCATCGAGGCGTGGCCGTTCGAGAGTACGAAGCGATCGCGGTTGGGCCAGATCGGATCCTGGGGATCGAAGCGCATGACGCGGTTCCAGAGTGTGTAGACCAACGGTGCGAGCGCCATGGGCGTGCCCGGGTGTCCCGACTTGGCCTGCTGGACTGCGTCGATCGAAAGGGTGCGGATGGTGTTGATACACAGCTGATCCAATTCCGGCTGTGTCATTGTCGGTCTGATTGGATGGGCAAATACGGCACACATGGCGACCTCCTCACTTCCTTGATCTTCCGTTGATATTCACCGACGGCTACAGCACCGCGCGCAAAGTCGCCGCCTCCTCATCTCCCCCGGCAACGAATTCTTCCTTCAAGCCGAAACCGCCGTGATCGGTGGCAATTCCAACCCGCATGTTGTCTCCACAACCGTTTTGGTTCACGCTGCCAACTGTCCTACGGCAGAGTTATCGGCAAAAACCACCGCTTGATCCTGCCGAACCCGGCCAGCTGGGATCGACACGTCTCCCTTGCGCAAGCGGCGAAGCATTTCGACTTTTTCAGCCCCAGTTACAACCCACAGAATGCGTCGTGATCGATCGATGACGGGGTAGGTCAACGTCATTCGGCGCCTCCCTTGGTAGACCCCCGTGAGCGCAACTTCCGCGCCGGTAACTTCGAGCACGGGGTCGCCCGGAACCAGAGACGCGGTATGACCATCGGGGCCAAGCCCCAAGTGGACAAGATCGAGGACTGGTGGCGATCCTGCAAGCTCCTGAAGAATTGCGGCATATCGTGCAGCCGCAGAGTTCAGATCAGGAGATTCAACCGGCATGGCAAGAATTTGCTCGGGACGAAGCGGCGCATGCAGGCTTTCGTTCAAATGAGTAAGGTTACGGTCCGGGTCTCCAGCCGGCGCCACACGCTCGTCGACTTGCACTAAATGGATGCTTTGCCATGGAACATCCTCTCCACTCAAGGCACGCAACATCAGCCACGGCGTGTGTCCGCCGCTGACGGCCATGATGAAGCGACCGCGCGCTGCGACGGCCGTGCGAGCTTCCGAAGCGATGAGTGCGGAAGCCTGCCGAGCGACCGATTCTACGTTCGCAAAAACTTCAACTTTCATGTTCTCCACTCCCACCTGTCACGCAGCTCGCACGGCATCGGACGCCTGAGGCCTCTCAAGTGTCGGATTGTGCCATCCCCCAGGAGGCGTGACCCGCCGCACCTCATTCGGTCCCCAAGTGCCGGGCTCGTATTGGTAAACCGGCGTAGCGGCTTTCAACGCTGGGTCGACAATACGCCACGCCTCTTCCACATAGTCCTGCCGCGCGAATAGAGTGGCGTCTCCCTCCATGGCGTCCCCAAGAACGCGCTCGTAAGCGTCCATCTCCTCCGCGGAGGGGTGGCGGCTCGCCAGCATTTCCGCGGTCGTGAAGGTCATATCGTCCCCCGGGGCCATCACCGTCATCCCAAGCGCTATGGTTACATCCGGACTCACCCGGAATCGCAAATGGTTCTCCTTGATCTCGTTGGCCGGGAGTACCGAGGGAGGCTTCCGGAACCGGCCCATGATTTCCGTGCAAGTCACCGGCAAATTCTTTCCAGCTCTGATGTAGAAAGGGACTCCTTGCCACCGCCATGAGTTGATTTCCAGTTTTAGTGCAGCAAAGGTCTCGGTTTGCGAGTTGGGCGCCACACCTTTTTCGTTGAGATAACCCTTGAATTGTCCACGGACAAGGTTGCTCTCAGCCAAGGGAGCGATCGCTCTGAGAACCTTGACCTTTTCATCGCGAACGGATTCGCTGTCGGTCCTGACCGGAGGTTCCATGGCCAGGTTGCAGAGAACTTGGAAGAGATGATTCTGGACCACGTCTCGAACGGTGCCGGTTTCATCGTAGAAAGCGCCCCGGCCCTGAACACCGAAATCTTCCGCCATTGTGATCTGGACGCTCTCGATGTAGTTGCGGTTCCAGAACGACTCCATGAAAGCATTGGCGAATCGGAACATGAACATGTTGCGAACCGGCCGCTTTCCCAGATAGTGGTCGATGCGAAAAATGTTGCTCTCGGCAAAGGTTGCGTGCAGGATTCGGTTGAGTTCCATCGCCGACTTCAGATCGCTTCCAAAGGGTTTCTCAACAATCACGCGAGCGCCCTGGGCGGACCCGGATTTCGAGAGATGCTCGACAACGGGCCCAAACAGCGGGGGCGGAATCGCCAGGTAATGCGCCGGATGCTGAGCCCCACCCAGTTCCTTACGAAGAGCGTCAAAGGTGGCACGGTCTGCGTAATCGCCATCTACGTAACGGAGCAAGCCGCTAAGTTTCTGGAAGGCTGCGGAATCAAGCCCTCCGTGTTTTTCCAGGCTGTCTTGAGCCCGGGCGCGGAGCTGTTCAAGGTTCCAACCCGCTTTCGCGACTCCAATGACCGGGATGTCGAGGTGCCCGCGTTTGATCATCGCCTGCAGCGCGGGAAAGATCTTCTTGTAGGCGAGATCGCCTGTCGCGCCGAAGAAGACCAGGGCATCTGAATGGTCGGCATTATTCATGGTTGTCTCCCCTTAAGCAACCTTTGATGTTTCGACTGGTTTCTCATGGTGTCCACCGAACTGATAACGCATGGCTGACAATAATTTGTTCGCGAAGTCAGCTTCACCACGCGAACTGAACCGCTCATAGAGGGCAGTGGTGAGAACGGGGCTTGGTACGGCTTCATCGATAGAAGCTTTGATCGTCCAGCGGCCTTCACCTGAGTCGGAAACTCGGCCGGCGAATTGAGAAAGAGCCGGGTCCTGAAGCAATGCGGACGCCGTCAAGTCAAGCAACCACGAAGCGATAACGCTCCCACGCCGCCACACTTCAGCCACATCAGGCAGGTTCAGGTCGTACTGATAGTGCTCGGGATCGCGCAACGGAGTGGTCTCGGCGTCGATCTCGTGTTGCTGCTTGCCGACGTTGGCGGACCGCAGGATACCTAACCCTTCGGCGTAGGCCGCCATGATTCCGTATTCGATTCCGTTGTGCACCATCTTCACGAAGTGGCCGGCTCCGTTCGGACCGCAGTGCAGGTAGCCCTGTTCAGAAGTGCCCGAAGTTTTTTCGCGTCCCGGAGTACGCGAGATGTCGCCAATGCCGGGTGCCAAAGTCGCGAAGATGGGATCGAGGTGTTTGACGACGTCATTCTCGCCGCCAATCATCATGCAATAGCCGCGCTCCAGACCCCACACGCCTCCGCTCGTGCCGACATCGACATAGTGAATGCCCTTGGGCGCGAGTTCTTTGGCGCGACGGATGTCGTCCACGTAATAGGAATTGCCGCCATCAATGAGGATGTCTCCCGCTTCGAGGTTCGGCAAAATGCTGGCGATTGTCTTATCGACAACGGCAGCCGGAACCATCAACCAGATTGCCCGCGGCTTCTCCATTTTCTTTACGAACTCGGGCAGGGTTGCAGAACCCACAGCCTTTTCTTTGACCAGTTCCTCGACTGCTTTCGGTGACATGTCGAAGACCACACACTTGTGGCCGTTGTTGAGAAGGCGCCGCACCATGTTTGCTCCCATCCGTCCAAGCCCAACCATTCCAAGCTGCATATGTAACTCCTTTTTTTGGCAAAGTATGTTAGACAGCTGCGGTCACCCGACCGTCATGCGGCAGTGACTTTTTGTGCGTGGACTCTTTCAAAGATGTCCACAAACCCACGATATCGGCGCGCGATCTCGGCCACGGCTTCTTCCCGCGCCATCTTCTTCGACCGCCAGCTTACGCAGGGATCCCAGAAAACCGTTCGGCCGACGGCGAAGCCGATGAAGCCTGGAACCTCGGCCGCGGTGTTCAACCATTCCCTTACCTTGTTGTCGTCCTCGCCGCGGCCCAGGACAATGCAACCGACGCGGTCACGGCCTCCGGCGCGCACAGCGGCCACAACTTTCTCGCAGTCCTCGCGGCGATCGAGCCCCTCAATCTTCCAGACATCCGGTTCAACCTGGGCCTCCTGAAGCTGTTGAATTGTTTTGATCATCAACGAAGGGCGGATTTCCAGGTCGTAAAGCTTACGATTTCCTTTGACCCGATCGAGTTGTTCCTTCTCGGGCGGCACCAGCAACTCAAACATGAATCGGCTCTGACTGTTACTGTGCAGGTACGCGGAGAGCCGCTTCAAACGCCCCGACTGCCTTCGGTTCAAAGTTTGATCGCCCTCTGGGTTGTAGCGCACCAGCACTTTACAAAAGGTCGGCCGGAAAGCTTCTATGTGTTCGGCAAAGTTCTCGTCATACTCGAAATCGAATTCTTCCTGCCCACTCTTTTCCGCTGGACACGCGGTTGAGTAGCCATTCGCACTGGCGTCATGAAGGATGTCCGCACCAAACTGCTCGTCCACGAGGATGCCAGCTTTCGTTTTGGGCACACCTGCCGCAATGGCGGCTTTGAAGCCGTCATAGATCACTTGTTTGGTGGCGGCGATTTCCGCCGTCTGCTGTGGAGACAGCGCGCCCTCCCAACCGAACATCTTCTTCTGGAACGAGCCGCGGTGATCGAAGGGCTGGATGTAAAGAGTTCTGTCAAATCCCAGAGTCGTCATGCGGCCTCCTTGAGTTTCCGATAGCGACGGATCAAGGTATTTGTCGAACTGTCATGCGTGAGTGCAGGTTCTGCTTTGCTTTCGAGCTCTGGGATGATGCGCTGAGCCAGCGCCTTGCCAAGTTCGACCCCCCATTGATCGAAGGAGTTGATGTTCCAGATCGTTCCTTGAGTGAAGACCGAGTGCTCGTAGAGAGCGACAAGCTTGCCCAACATTTCAGGGGTCAGGCGTTCGGCGAGAATCGTATTTGAAGGGCGATTGCCTTCGAAAACGCGGTGCGGCACAAGCCAGTCCGGTGTCCCCTCCGCCTTAACCTGCTCCGCGGTTTTACCAAAGGCCAACGCCTCGGTCTGTGCAAAGACGTTTGCCATGAGCATGTCGTGATGCCGCCCGAGCGAATTGAGCGATTCCGCGAAGCCGATAAAGTCGCAGGGGATCAATCTCGTGCCCTGGTGGATCAACTGATAGAACGAGTGTTGACCGTTGGTTCCCGGTTCACCCCAATAGATCGGGCCGGTATCGTGGGTGACGGCTGTCCCTTCGAGCGTCACATGTTTTCCGTTGCTTTCCATGGTTAGCTGCTGCAGGTACGCGGGAAATCGTTTCAGATATTGCTCGTACGGCAGAACGGCAACGGTTTGCGCGCCAAAGAAGTTGTTGTACCAGACTGCGAGTAATCCCATCAGCACCGGCAGGTTGCGGTCGAAAGGAGCGGTGCGGAAGTGTTCGTCCATCTGATGAAAGCCATTCAGCATAGAGCGGAAATTCTCCGGACCGACGGCGAGCATCGTGGACAAGCCGATCGCCGAGTCCATCGAATAGCGCCCGCCGACCCAGTCCCAGAACCCGAACATGTTGGCCGTATCGATCCCGAATTTTTCGACTGCCGCGGTGTTCGTCGAGACCGCGACAAAATGCTTGGCTACCGATTTTTCGTCGCCTCCCATGCCCGCGAGCGCCCAGTCACGGGCGCTGTTAGCATTCGTCATCGTCTCCAACGTGGTGAAGGTTTTGGAAGAGACGATGAACATTGTCTCCGAAGGGTCGAGGTCGCGGACCGCCTCTGCGAAGTCTGTGCCATCGACATTCGAGATAAACCGGAAAGTCATTGCCCGATCGCTGTAATGCTTGAGCGCCTCGTAAGCCATGACTGGCCCGAGGTCCGAGCCGCCGATACCGATGTTGATCACGTTGCGAATACGCTTGCCGGTATGGCCTTTCCACGCACCGCTCCGGACGCGGTCGCTGAAGGCAGCCATCTTGTCCAGGACTGCATGGGCCGCGGGC
>Ga0209169_10001651_pt1 | contig 13620 bp, 14 predicted proteins | sample HubBroMetageWRM4_FD_188346 | JGI IMG/M metagenome (GOLD analysis project Ga0209169, IMG submission 188346) | Warmed soil microbial communities from the Hubbard Brook experimental Forest, New Hampshire - Hubbard Brook CCASE Soil Metagenome WRM 4... | ecosystem: Environmental > Terrestrial > Soil... | reverse complement strand
CACGATCCTGGCGCCGGCCAGGCCCAGCGCCCGCCAGCCCTCGGGGAAGTGCCTGTCGTAGCAGATGTACACGCCGATCCGGCCGACCGCGGTGTCGAAGACCGGGTAGCCCAGGTTGCCAGGCCGGAAGTAGAACTTCTCCCAGAAGCCCTTGACCTGCGGGATGTGGGTCTTGCGGTACTTGCCGAGGTAGCTGCCGTCGGCGTCGATCACCGCGGCGGTGTTGTAGTAGACGCCGGGGTGCTCCTCCTCGTACATCGGCGCGACGATCACGATGCCGTGCTGGCGGGCCACGTCCTGCAGCAGCGTGGTCGTCGGACCCCCGGGGATCTGCTCGGTGTAGGAGTAGTAGTCGGCGTCCTGCACCTGGCAGAAGTACGGTCCGTAGAACAGTTCCTCCAGGCAGACCACCTGCGCGCCGGCCGAGGCCGCGGTGGCGATATGGCCCACCGCCGCCTGGATCATCGATTCCTTGTCCCCGGTCCAGCGCTGCTGGACGAGCGCGGCCCGTACGATCTCAGCCATCGTCTCCTACCCCTCTGTCGTAGAACACCCATCTTCCCCTAAGCGCATCTCACTAAAGCATCGAGGGGAGGACCAGCCCGGCGGCGGCGATCAGCGCGATGGCCGCCACAAGCCGCAGCAGCGCCGAGGCCGCGCCGGGCCCGGGCGCGGGCAGCATCCCGGCCGCCGCGCCGAGCGCGAGCAGGCCCGCGCCGATCGCCAGCACCCTGGCCTGCGGCCGCAGCGCCCCGGCGGATGCGCCGGACTCGGCCAGGTGCACGGCGAGCAGGTAGGCAACAAGCACGGCGCCCAGCAACGCCGTATGCCACGGCGGGGCCGGGTGTTGCACCTCGAGCCACACGATCGCGATCACCGCCCCCTCCTCCCACGGCAGCAGCCGGAGGATCTCGATGAACCTGATCCAGGCGCGCAGCGGCGTGGGCAGCAGGAAGCTGTTCTCCGGCAGCGGGACGTCAGCAAGCGCCAGCCGCAGCGCGCCCGCGACCACCCCGCAGATCGCAACGAGCAGAGCGAAGGTCGCCAGGCCCTTATGCACCAGCGGCACTGCCGCCCACACCACGCTGACCACGCCGAGCAGGACCGCAGCGCCGCGGACGGCAGCCTGGCTCGGCTGCGAGTCTCCGCTGCGGCTCATCGCCGGGTCCCCGGGGCGGCAAGCGGGCGGCGGGTGTACCCGGCGAGCGGCAGGTCAAGCGGCTGCTCCCCGTCCCAGGGCACTACCGGGATGCCGAGCTCGCGCAGCGAGAACCTGATCGCATCCTGCTCCATCCGCCAGATCCGCCGGGCCAGCCGGTCCGCGACGCGGGGCCGGTTCGGCGGCTCGGCGTTGAGCACGTCGACCACGAGCATGGTGAAGCCGCGTTCCCGCAACTCCCGCAGCGTCTCGACGAACCGCTGGTTCAGCAGCGGGCTGAACGCCACCACCAGCGCGCCTGGCGGCAGCGCGGCCCGAGGCAGCCGGTACACGCTCGCGCCGCGCGCCCAGCCCGTGTCGCTGGCCAGCATCGAGTCGATGATCCGGTACACCTGCCGCCGGCCGAGCCCGGGGGCCAGCCAGCTCGCCGCGCCCCACTGGTAGGTGACCACGCCCACCCGGTCCCTGGCCTCGGTATAAGCCCGGGCCGCGGCCGCCACCCCCCGCAGCGCGAGATCGAGGGCCGATGACCCGGGCTCGCCCACATCCGAGGTGGCGTCGGCGATCAGCACCACGTCCTGCGATCGCTCGGCGGCGAAGGTGTTGACCTGCAGCCGCCCGCGCCGGGTGCTGGCCGGCCAGTTGATGCTGCGCTGCCGGTCACCAGGCACGTACTCGCGCACCCCGGCGAACTCGATGCCCTCGCCCGCGGTTCTCGCCGGATGCTCGCCGAGCCGGTTCGCCAGCCGCCGCAGCACCACCACGGTGCGCTGCTGCGCCGGTGCGGGGTAGCAGTCGACCCGCGGCAGGGTCACGGTCGCGTGCCCCTCGGTCAGCCGCCAGCGGTCGCGCAGCACGACGTCCAGGGTTCCGAGCTCCCGTCGGCCCCAGTGCTGCGGCGTGACGGTGAAGCGCGCCGTCCGGCCGTCGGCGGCGGTGGCGCCGACCGGATCGACCTCGCGCCCGGGATGCAGCGTCCACCGCACGGCGAAATCGGCCGCCCGCGACCCTAGATCCGCCGCCACGTCGACGGCCACGACCTCGCCCTCGAATACCCGCCCGGCGCTCGGCCGGACCTTCACCACGACCCGGGCGAGCCGGCCCGGACCCTGGCCGGCCGCGAGCAGCAGCAGCGCGGGGGCCGCCAGGCCGGCGAACTCGGGGCGCCGGGCAAGCGTGGCGACGAACACCCCGGCCAGGGCCAGCGTGAGCAGCCGCCTGGCATGCCGCGACGACCTCCACCGGACCTCGATCCCGGCAGCGGGGCCGCGAAGCGCCTGGTCGTTCGGCCTAACAGGAGAGGACATCAGCCGGTGACGGCCTGCGCCTGGTCGCGGCCGCCGACCCGCGCCGCAGGGTCGGTTTTCGGCGTCGGCACCGCGGCGAGCAGCTTGGCCACCACCTCGTCGGCGGAGACCTGGCGGACCCACAGCTCGGGCCGCAGCGTCACCCGGTGCGCAAGCGCGGGCACCGCCACCTGCTTGATGTCATCGGGGATGATGTAGTCGCGCTGGCTGAGCAGGGCCTGGCCGCGGGCAAGCTGGACGAGCGCGAGGCCGCCGCGGGGGCTCGCCCCGACCTGGATCTGCGCGTCGCGCCTGGTCGCGGTCACGATCGCGACGATGTACTCAAGCAGGTCCGGGGTGACCTCCACCCGCTCGAGCGAGTCCCGCATGGCCAGCACTCCTTCCGCGGTTGTCACCGCGTCGAGCTGAACGTACTCGCGGGCGCGGTCGACGCGGCGCTGGAGCATGACGGTCTCGTCCGCGGCCTTCAGGTGGCCGAGCCGCAGTCGCATCAGGAACCTGTCGAGCTGCGCCTCCGGCAGCTCGTAGGTGCCCTCGTACTCGATCGGGTTGTCGGTCGCGAGCACGATGAAGGGCTCGGGCAGCCTGCGGGTCTCGCCGTCGACGCTGACCTGGCCCTCGCCCATCGCCTCGAGCAGCGCCGCCTGCGTCTTCGGCGGCGTCCTGTTGATCTCGTCGGCGAGCAGCAACTGGGTGAACACCGGCCCCGGCCGGAACACCATCTCGGCCGACCGCTGGTCATACAGCGACGCGCCGACCACGTCCGAGGGCAGCAGGTCGGGCGTGAACTGGATGCGGGCGAAATCAAGGCCGAGGACCCGCGCGAACGACCGCGCGATCAGCGTCTTGCCCAGCCCGGGCAGGTCCTCGAGCAGCACGTGGCCGCCGGCCAGGATGCCGATCATCACCAGCTCGAGCGTGCGGCGGCGGCCCACGACCGCGCGCTCGAGCTCGTCCAGGATGGCCGAACACTTCTCCGCCGTCTGCTCGGGGCCCATCACGGTCTCGCTAAGGCCCATCAGAGTCTCTCCAATCGGTCGATCAGCCGCGCCAGCGTATGTCGCGGGATGCCATGCCGGTCGGCGTCACGACGCCGCGGCTCGGGCTCCCCTTCCCTCCCGGGCCTGGTCTCCGGGTCGATCCACGCCCACAGGCCGGCGTCCCTTGCGCCGCGGCACAGCAGCCTGCGCGCCGCCGCCGGGTCCTGGTACAGGTTGACGCTGTGGCGTTCGGCGAGCCTCGCGGCGAGCAGGTGCTCAAGAACCGGCCGCAGCTCGCTGTCGTAGAAGCCCCGGCTGGCGATCGCGCTCTGCACCACGAACCTGCGGTGGGAGTAGCCGGTCAGCGCCTGCGCCCGCCGCCTCTCCCTGGCCTTCTTGCCCTCGTCCGGTGTCCCGGCCGTCAGCAGCCCGCGCAGCACCAGCATCGCGAACGCCGTCGTCGCGATGGCGACCACGGAAAGCCCCGCCCACCCGGCCATCGCGTACCCCGCCACCGCCGCCGCGGCCACAAGCGCGCCCGCGATCGCCAGCTCCGGCCCCGTCCCGCGCCACGGTCCGGCCGCGTCTCCGCCATCCAAGTCCGCCCGCGTACCCCCAGCATCAGTCATCGCCCACCCCCTGCCCAGCTCCGCCCGTGCCAGCTCCGCCTGCTCCGCCTGAGCCTGCTCGGCCTGCTCCACCCGTGCCTGCTCGGCCTGCTCCGCCCGTGCCTGCTCCGCCCGTGCCCGTTCCGCCCGTGCCCGTTCCGCCCGCGCCAGCTCCGGCCTCGGCCTTTTCGGGCGGCTGGGTCTCGGCGAGCGCGGCGGCGAGCTCGTCGAGCGCCCGCTCGGCCGCGTCCCGCTGCCGCCGGCCGAGCGGGTGACTGGAGAACCTGGCCTCGTAGAACAGCGCGGTCAGCCGCGCCGCGGCGGTGCCGCGCACCAGGCCGCCGGCCGTGGCCCTGGCCAGCAGCTCATCGGGCGTGTCGGCCACGGCCCGGGCCGCGCCGCGCTCGGCCAGGCTGGCCTCCATGGCCAGGTAGCACGCGATGATCGCGGCCCGCGCGTCATCCAGGGCACGCAGCGCCGAACGCCCGGACTCCACCGCCTCGCGCAGGTCCTCCGGGTCCTCCGCGATGAACTCATGCGCCGGTAGGCGCGGCCGCTGCAGCCGCCTGGACCACAGCAGGCTCAGCACGATCGCGACCACGAGCGCCACGACGAGCAGCCCGTAGAGCAGGTCGGCCAGCGGGATGCTAAACGAGCTGCCAGCTCCGCCGGTCCGCGGCTTGGGCGTCTTAGGCAGCCCCCCGGCCGAGGGCGCACTCAGCGGCTTCCTCGCCTTGGGCGTGAACAGGTGCAGGTGCAAGCTGGTCAGGATGACCACCACGACGGTAACCATTGCCGCGCCGAGCAGCGGGATGAGCACCCCGCGCAGCTTGGCCGCCACCGGGCTGGTCACCCCGGGACCCCCGGCCTCGGCCGCCGGGCGCCGCGCTTCCTCGCCCGCAGCCCGGCGGCGCCGCAGCGTGATCACAAGCAAGGTCCCGAGCACTACCTCGAGCGCCAGCCCGATGGCCACCCCGTAACGCTCCAGCGGCCCGTCCCACCGCGGTGCCGTCACCGCGCCCCGCAGCCCCGCAAGCCCCAGGATGATCAGCAGCGTCAGCGGCAGCAGCCTGACCAACCCGCCCCGAGCGGGCGTCGTGGTTCCCGGCTGGCGGCTGGTCATAATCTCGCAATCCTGGCGCGACGGATGGCCCGTACCCATCGCGGCCCGTCGGTCCCTGCAGGGGTAATACCTACCTGGGCAAAACCATACCCGTCAGCACTAACGGCCCGGTGTAGCCATCGATCCTGCCTGTCCGCCACATCGCTGACCCCCGGACCGCGGGCTTTGCGCCGCGGCGAAAGTGCGGGACGATACCGGCACGCCAGCGCCTCAGGCCGACCGGGTTCACCCAGGGAGGACGCGAATGAGTCAGCCGCCCGCCGGAGGCGCCGCCCCGCCTCCGGCCACCATCTACGTCATCCGCCACGGCGAGAAGCCCGCCGACCCGCCGCCGCCCGCCCCGGGCCCGCCGCCGCCCCCGCCCGGTCCGCCGTTCGGCATCGACGTCCAGGGCGTCCAGGACGTGCACTCCCTGCTGCCCATGGGATGGCAGCGCTCAGGCGCCCTCACCGCCCTCTTCGATCCCGCCACCGGCGCCCTGCAGGCCGGGCTGCAGACCCCGGCGACCCTGCTCTCGCCCAGCTACGGCCCCGACAAGACCGCCGAGCACCGCACCTACCAGACCATCCAGGGCCTGTCCGGCCGCCTCGGCATCGCGATCGTCTCCGCCTTCGCCGAGGGTCAGGAACCCCAGCTGGCCGCCAGCGTGGTGAGCCAGAACTCCGGCGTCGTCCTCATCTGCTGGGAGCACGATCACATCCCGTCCCTGGCCTCATCCCTGCCCACCGTCGCGGGCACGGTCATCCCACAACAGTGGCCGGGCGACCGCTTCGACGTCATCTGGGTCTTCACCCTCGTCCCCGGCACCACCCGGCCCCTTTACAGCTTCACCCAGATCCCCCAGCAACTCCTATCCGGCGACACCGACACGGTAATCCCCGCATAACCCGCCGCCCCGGAATTCAGGGGGTCGGCAAAGTCCCGGCCGACAGTGATCTGATCGATTTGCCGGAGGGCGTGCTCCAACTGATCGCGGCGCCTCAACCCGCCGCCTGGAGTACCTTCAAGCGTTCCTCGTTCGGCAGAAGACCGCCAAACGGAGACACTTCACGCATTTCGATGGAGTCGCGATCTAGACCTGTAAGGATCCGGTGAAGCCCCGGTATGTCGCCGTGATCCAGTAGCGATTCCCACCTGTCGAGGTTGCGTACGTGCGGCTGACCTTGCACGGTGCTTCGGAGACGCTCCAGGTTGCGCTCAACTGTGGGACGCCACTGCTCGAGGCTCGACCGTGTCAAGTGAGTCGACAGCTGACGGTGCAGCCGCCAAGAGCGCCACTCGGAGCGGCTGAGTTCGGGCCGCATTGGTCGCCGGACGACTTCGAGCCGGTACCCCATGCACGACAGCAGCCGGTCGAGCTGCTCGTCACTCAGGTGGACCTTTCCGGAGAGGAACTGGCTGATGCTCGGCTGCCGCACACCGCTGAGGCGCGACAGTTCTGACTGGGTGGTCCTCGTGGTGAGCATGACTTCGCGCAGTACAGGGCTCCCGTGTGGCATTTCTAAACTATAGCAGATTTTGCTATAGAATGCAGTTGCGAGCCACCTAGCTCAGGAGCAGTGGCAGCCCTGATGGCCCCAGTCAGGGAACGGTTCTGGCTCTATCAGTGGCTCGCCAAAGACGGCAGCAGCCAGCACAGCCAGTGGGAGGGCACGTGAGTTCAGAAGACCCGCTGTATGAACGTGACCCAGAAGCATGGAACGCCTATCTTGCGGAAGGCAATGCTAAGCAGGCCCGTAAGCGGGTGAGCGCGGATGTGATCCTGCGTGACGCACATGGGCGCATCCTGCTCGTTGATCCCAGGTACAAGCCGGATTGGGACCTGCCCGGTGGTATGGCCGAAGCCAACGAACCGCCTGCTGATGCCGTGCGCCGTGAACTCCGGGAAGAACTCGGGCTCGACCTCCAGGTTGGTGACCTGCTTTGCGTCGATTGGGTCTCACCGCACGGCCCATGGGACGATCTCGTCAATTTCATCTTTGATGGCGGTGTCCTTGACGAGCGCGTCATTGCGAGTCTGCGGCTCATGGATGACGAGCTACGGGCGTACGACCTCTGCGACGAGGGGCAGGTCAAAGAACGCTTGCGGCCCTACGTGTGGCGTCGAGTGAATGTAGCACTTGAAGCACTGACCACCGGACGGGCGCGATACCTGCAGGACGGGTACGAATAAAGCACTACGGCTGTGCGACAATCTCGCGCTGACCTTCCGCAACAGACATACCACGCCTAACGCGAGGACGCCGCAGGATGGCTGCGCTTTTGCACCCATGTGCTGGAGGTCAGGAAGGCGACACACGTGGCAGGGCCAGGACGGCGCAACCGGTGAGGTGACCCCTCCGTTCCGCCTAGCGCGAAGGCACCGGACCTACCCTACGCATAGTGACGCCCGCCCATCAGAGGCACAGCACTACACTGTGGCGGGTGATTGACCTTAAGACCGCGCGACAGGAGCCGGAGCGCTACCGGGCCGCCCTTGCCCGCCGCGGCGCAGCCGAGGACTTCGATGCCCTGCTCGAAGCGGACCGCCTATGGCGGGCGCTGACCGAGAAAGCCGACAACCTGCGGGCACGGCAGCGGAAGTCGTCGAAGAGCGCGCCCACACCGGACGAGATCGAGGCCTTGAGGCAGCTGAAGGCCGACCTTGCCGTGGTCGAGGAACAACTCGGGGCCGCAGAGCAGCAGCGGCAGATTCTGCTGGACACGATCCCGAACCTGCCGGACCCGACGGCAGCTGACGGGATGGCCGAGGAGGATGCGCAGGTCGTCCGGACTTGGGGCGAGCCCCCGCAGTTCAGCGTGCCGCCTCGTGATCACCTGGAGATCTCCTCGCCAGCCGGCTGGATCGATATGGCGCGCGGAGCCCGCACTTCCGGGTCACGGTTCGCCTACCGGATCGGCGACGTGGCCCTGGCCGAGATGGCGCTGTTCCGGTTCGCTCTTGACAGGATCACCGCGCAGGGCTTCCTCCCGGTCCTTCCCCCGGTGCTGGTATCAGAACGCGCGATGTACGGCACTGGCTACCTGCCCACCGATGCGCACAATCTCTATGTCCTCGAGCAGGATGGCTTGTACCTGGCCGGGACATCCGAGGTGGCGCTGGCCGCGATTCATATGGATGAGCGGCTGGAAGAAGAACAGCTCCCGGAGCGCTACACCGCATTCACGACGAATTTCCGTCGCGAGGCCGGAGCGGCGGGCAAGGACACCCGCGGCATGTTCCGGGTCCACCAGTTCGACAAGGTGGAGATGTTCGTATTCTGCACTCCGGACCAGTCCGCGGAGTTCCACGAATACTTGCTGTCACTCGAGGAGCAATTGGTCCAGGAACTGGGCCTGCCATACCGGGTGATGAACATCGCCGTCGGTGACCTGGGCGCCCCGGCGGCCAAGAAGTACGACATCGAGGCATGGTTCCCGGCACAAGGCCGCTACCGCGAGATCACCTCATGCTCGAACACCACCGACTACCAGGCGCGGCGACTGAACATCCGGTTCCGTCGCGACGGCCGGCTGGAATTCGTCCACACCCTGAACGGCACGGGGATCACCGCCCGCGCCCTGCTGGCGGTCATGGAGAATTTCCAGGACGAAGGCGGCGTCGTCGCCGTCCCGGAAGCACTCCAGCAATTCGGCGCACCGAAGACGCTCGGCAAGCCGCAGTAAACCCTCTAGCCTGACAATTCGCGCCGACGGTTACCGCCCGTGGTGCAGGCGGTAATGCTGAGAGAGTACGTCGTCGCCGAAATCATCCGCCGGGTTGCGCCATACCGAGTGAATGTGGTTCCCGTCGCCCTGGGTGTTGTCGTGCTCGATGAGAAGAGTCGGGCCCTGCACGCGGAAGTAGTGCCGCTGCCCGGGTTCGGTGCCGCCCGCCCAGGCGAAGACCAGGTTGTCCAGGCCAGCCCGCTCGAGGTCGCGCATCTGCACCCCCGCCACCTCGTCGGGAAGCCGCCGCACGAACACCCCGACAAGCTCCGACAGCTCGTCAAGCCGCCGCCGGTCCAACTCGCGGGCCGGCAGCCCCTTCGGGGAATGACGGATGTAGCTGAGGATGTCCCGCTCGTCCTCGCCGATCACGTAGTCGGGCTCGGGCTCGAACACCGCGTCAGGCCGCTCGACCTCGCCGATCCGGGGCACGATCCTGGTCGCGAAGTCCGGCGGCGGCCGGTGATGGATGATCGCGGCGCGCCGCTGCGCCTCGTCCAGTGAGTTCACGAACCGGAAGCCGAGCTCCTCGTCCTCGGCCAGCGGCGCCAGCACCCCGTAGCTGGCCGGCACGCTGCCGAGCATGCACGGCGTGGGGGAGAGGTAGCGTCCCTCGGCGATGGTGAAGTTGAGCGACACGTGGTGCCCGTAGAACTGCCAGCCCCATCTCACGTCACCCGGCGACCCGAACACCCTGAAGCTGTACCGCCCAGGTTCGAACAGATCGGCAAGCGCGGGAAGCAGCGCGCGGCGCACGTGCTCCATGGCCATCACCGAGACGACCTTCGCGTACCCCGGCATGCTGGTGCCGGTCACGATCAGCTCGTGCGCGAGCCTGCGCTGGCCGTCGTCGAGCTCGCCGACGTGCAGCCCCGCCCGCTCCAGCGCCGGCAGGTAGGACCAGGCCCTGCGCTGCGCGTCGTCGAGCGCGAGGCAGGCCCGCCCGCGCTGCGCCTCGGTCAGCGCCGCAAGGAAGGCCGCCGCGGCCTCGGCCATCCGCGCCGCCGTCTCCGGCACCGCCCGGTCCTCATCGCCCATCCCGCCGCCCTCCGATCGCGATTATCCCCCGGCCAGCCGCCGGTTCCGGTCAGCCGCCTAGCTTCCGGCCGCGCCGCCTCTCATTCTTATTTATCCCGAACGGGCCGTGGTGCATCTCCCGCTGCTGGCATCACTGCCCAGGGCGCAGGACTCCGAACGACCCGCACGGCTCACTACGCTGGTGCCGCACGCGGCGCAGGTGGTCCAGCGTGCCTGGGCGCGCGCAGGAGGTTGGCGACGGCCCTGCTTATGGGCTGCCCGGTAGCGCGTTCGTAAAAGAGGAAACCCGGCGACGGATTCACCTCGAAGAAGCAGTAACCGTCGTCGGTCCGCCGCAGGTCGATGCCTGCTACCTCAAGGCCGAGATGCCGGCTCATGGCCACGCAGGCGTCGCCGATCTCTCGCGGGACGGCCGTCTCCCGCATGCGGACCAAGGAACCTTCACGACGCGCGTAACGGTAATCGTCGGCGTCGGAAAGCGCCTCGATGGCAAAGACCTCTCCGCCCACGGTGTGGACCCTGACATCCACGCCTGTTATCTGCTCCTGGAACTGCGCCGGGCAGTTCCGCACTCGTTCCAGCCACTCGCCCAGGTCGCGTGGCTCCAGACGATGCACGATCGACCGCACGCTACTGAGGGACTTGTAAATGACCCGGCCCGAACAGGCCGCATAGAATTCCCTGACGGCGTCTGGTTCCGTGCTGACCAGGGTGCGCGGGGTGCCGAACCCGAACGCCGCGGCGACGCTCGCCTGATAGACCTTAGAGTCGCTGGATGCCGACGCCAGCGCCCGGTTCACGACGGTGCACGGAAGCAGATCCACCAGTTGCCCGACGGCTTGCTGATATGCCGCCTCGAAGAGTGCCTTCCCGGATTTGGCCGGGTCGTCGCGAACTGGCTCGCCTACCTGGCCCCGATAGCCCGCATTGCGGATGTAGACGCCGGTGAGGTCCTGGAGGTCGACGATCCCGGCGGGTGTCAGGAACCGGCCTTCGACTCCATCAGGGCCCAGGCTCCAGCTGACCCCGTAGCGATCCGGCACCTGGGCTTGATCGAAGAACACGTACTCGTACCCGAGATCCTCCAGCCGCGCGCACATCAACTCGATCATGGCGTCCGCGCGGATTCCGCATACAACGATCATGGCGGTTCACCGCCCGCCGTCGCACATGATGCGCCCTAGGTTGATGGCGATCTGCTGCTGCGCGGCGGGCGAGCAGGAATACAAGGACGGCAGCCTGTCCAGCTCCATGCAGTACCACCGGCCCCGTGGCCCCGCCACCAGCGACAGCTTATAGAAGAGGATTCTGAGCGCTTTTCCTACAGCGACGCAGTGAAGCGTCAGATCGCTTGACGGCGGTCGCGCGAGAGTCCCGTCAGGCCCGAGATAGACGACGCAGTCAGCGGTCACGAAGCATTGCAGTCGCGCCCGCTCCTTGAGCGTGATCAGGGCGCCACAAAGGGTCTCCATAATTGCCAGATCCGCGACGCTACGCGTCCAGTATTCGGCGCCGCCTGTCAGCGGGCTGTACAACACGTCGCCCGCGTGCTCGGCCCGCAGCCGGCGGATCTCATCGCGTTCCGTGGTAACGAACGTCGGCGGCAGGAATTCCCGAAGGCTGGGCGCCAGAGCCGCAAGATCGGCCACGTTCAGGCGCGGCCGGTACCACAGTTCCGGCTTCAGCCGGTTGATTACCGGGCACGGCATGCGATCGAGCCATGCCGCAGTAAGGGCAGTCCACTCGGCAGTAAGATATCTGCCTTCGCTGGTCTGGTACTCCTCGGCTGTCACGGGCACGGCGTAGCCGCGATTCAGGACGCCAGCTATCTCGCCGAACCCGAGCCGCGTATCGTGCCAGGTGATCGCGCCTTCGGACGGCAGCAGCCAGCTAAATCCCAGCTGGGGGAAAAGGTCGCTCTCCGGCAGTAGGGCAGCTCCGTATCCATTACTCCGGGCATAATCGGCGACCAGCTCGCAGCACGGATCCCCTTGCTTTCCGATAAGCAGGAAATGGTTCTTTTCGCCTCTCGGCGAACGTCGATAATTATTCACGGGCCCCCCCGTCCCCGATCCAGTCTAGATCATTACGTCGGCAGCCGACGCTGCTAGGTATCGTTGCACTCAGCACCCGCCAGCGTCCAGAGCCAGCACCAATCACAAAAAAGATCTTGGTGGCCGGGCGGTAAGAGGATCCTGTCGGCGGCTTGCAATTCTTTGTTGTCCCGAACAAACTATTCTCGCGGCCGTTATCTCGCCCTGGGCGGCGTCACCGCCCGCCCGCCGGACCAGCCCTCGCCGCCACTTCCGCACGGTGGCCACATCCAGCCGGTGACCCTCATCGCCGTCACCCGCCGACCGTATTCTGCTGCTAGGTACCGTGGTCGTCGCGAACAGTTCGCAACTGCGCACAGATGGCTGATGTCGATGTGCTGCAATGGGATTTTCGAGTCATCCTGTAACGATGAGGGATCAGCACCGCCCCGCCACCCCCGGCCATCATGATCATCAGACCGAGCACCCGCACGATCCCGGGACCGATCATCCGCACCCCGACCATCATGACCACGGCACCGGTCATCCCCATCCCCACCCTCATCGCCATGATCATTCCGGGGCCTGGGCGCGGATCCGGCACATGCTCGGGGCGCACTCGCACGACAACGGGACCGACTCGGCCCTTGAGTCCTCGGCCGATGGCCTGCGGACGCTGTGGATCTCGCTGGCCGCGCTCGCCGCGACCGCATGCGGGCAGGCGGTGGTGGTCGCCCTATCCGGCTCGATCGCACTGCTCGGCGACGCGCTGCACAATGGCGCCGACGCGCTGACCGCGGTGCCGCTGGGCATCGCGTTCGCGCTCGGCCGGCGGCGGCCCAACCGCCGGTACACCTACGGCTATGGACGGGCCGAGGACCTGGCCGGGGTCGCGATTGTCGCGGTGATCGCGCTGTCCTCAGCGGTCGCGGCGTTCGCCGCGGTGCAGCGCCTGCTGCACCCGCGTCCTGTCACCCACCTGGCCGCCGTCGCCGTCGCCGCCGCGCTCGGGTTCGCCGGCAACGAGCTCGTCGCCCGCTACCGGATCCGCACCGGCCGCCGGATCGGCTCCGCCGCGCTGGTCGCCGACGGCATGCATGCCCGCACCGACGGGTTCACCTCGCTGGCCGTGCTGGCCGGAGCGGGCGGGGTGGCGATCGGCTGGACCTGGGCGGATCCCGCGGTCGGGCTGCTCATCACGGCGGCCATCCTCGCGGTCGGCTGGCAGGCGGCCCGCGAGGTCGGCAGGAGGCTGATGGACAGCGTGGACCCGGCGCTGACCGACGCCGCCGAGGCCACCCTCCTCGGTACCCCCGGCGTGCTGGGGGTAGGGCAGCTAAGGCTGCGCTGGGTGGGCCACAGGCTCCGGGCCGAGTGCGAGATCGGCGTCGACCCGAACTCCTCGGTGGTGCACGCGCACGACATCGCGGTCAGCGCGGAGCACGCGTTGCTGCACGCGATACCCCGGCTGGCCGCCGTCACCGTGCACGCCGATCCGGTCGACTCCGCCGATCATCACGCGCCGCTTGCCGACCACGTCCTCACCTAGCGGCCGGCGGCTAGACGCCCGGCAGGATCGCCGCGAGCAGTGCCCCCATCCGGCTGGCCGAGGCCCGGCCCGCCTCGACCACCTCGGCGTGGCTCAGGCTCTGCCCGGCCAGCCC
>Ga0209169_10001647_pt1 | contig 13638 bp, 8 predicted proteins | sample HubBroMetageWRM4_FD_188346 | JGI IMG/M metagenome (GOLD analysis project Ga0209169, IMG submission 188346) | Warmed soil microbial communities from the Hubbard Brook experimental Forest, New Hampshire - Hubbard Brook CCASE Soil Metagenome WRM 4... | ecosystem: Environmental > Terrestrial > Soil... | reverse complement strand
CGCTCGCAAACGCCAAGCGCGCCTTTGCTGCGTCGTCCTCCCAAAGGTGGCGCCGACCGTCGCCGCCGCCCGCGCCGCTAGTCCAGCATATTGCCGATCGGCAGCGATTTGAAAGGCTTCGAGCGCGCATGCTCTCGAGCGTTTCACGTCTCCGGCAGCGAGTAAATGACGCGCGATTTCAACGTTTAACGCTACTCGATCCCATGCCGGCAGCGCTAGGGCGCCGATATCCTGCGGACACGCCCACGATTCGCCCAAACGTAGGCGCGCGCGCGCAACCAACCCCTGACACCGGTAGGCGCCGAAGTGGCGCGTGCGTAGCACGAAGTAGGCCCCGGTCGCCAGCCGTTCGGCCGCAGCGTCGTCGCCTCCCTGGAAAGCAATCTCGCTTCGCAGCGCACTGCTGCATGCCAATTCGGTCAAAGCAAACGTTCGAAGACCGCGCCGTTCTGCCGCATCCAGGATAGACGTCGCATCCCGCAGGCGGCCGCGGCGGATTTTTGCCTCGGCATCGGCTAAGAGCGCTCGCAGAACCCAGGGAGGCCGGTCGCCGGCAAGGCGCTTGACGTTGCGAGCGACGCGATCCATCTGATGGGCGTCGCCGCGCTGGCGGGCGCGCAGAAAGGTCAACCACTCGAGTTCGAAAGCTATTTCAGTTGGATTGCCGGGTCCGCGAGTTAGCCGGCCGAAGAGCGGCCATAGCGCGCCTTCCGCAGCGTTTTCCTTCCCGCTTATGAGCTGCGCTTGTGCCCTCAACACGGGGACAATCGAACGATCCTCGCACCGATCGAAGACTTCAGTCTCGTCGAAATCGGCGCCCATTTCGGCGCGCTCTCGAACGAGTAGCACTCGCGCGTTTGCTACAGACTGTGGGCCACCCAGCCGGAAGATGCGCGAAGCCATGGCCGGCTCGATGTTGGATACGAGCTCGGCGATCGCATCGAGCGGATCGAAGGGTGGTTCGGTAACGGCGTCGCTCTGATCCTCCGCGCTCACGAGCGTCGCAACGCCGAAGACTTTTCTGATATGCGAAGCAAGAATCGCTACCGCTTTTGCTCGGCGGCGCTGCAAATGACGCCTCGACACCTGTGAGGCATCTGGGCGTTCGCTCTCGCGCGCGGCTTTTACGGAAGAGAGAAGCATGTCGCGAAGGCGCGACTCAGGGAAACCTTCCCCAAACGCGCCGGCAATGACGGATTCCAGCGCACTTTGGGGGTTTTCGATGCCCGTGGTCTCGCATAACGCTTGCGCCAGCGGATTTGCGGAAAGGGAAAACGGGTTGCGCGCCCGTCGCAGCATCCGGCGCACCTCGGCCTCGAATCGGGGCTGAGACGGTACGGTCGGCGCCGAGTGTGTGGAAAGCCATGGCAGGATCGTCACTTGCTCAGTATAGGCCCAGCTGCTAAACGTCGTCATCAACGAGCATCAAGCGCGTCGCGAGTTTCGATGCGATAACTGACGACGACTTTGTGAGAACTTTTGATGAGACGAACGGGCCGCAATCGCTTAAAAGCGACCGTGTCTATGACACTTTCCTCAGCTTTATAGGAAGCAAGGTTGCGCAATACAAAGGCGCGATTCAAGGAGGAAATCATTACGCATGAAACGATTTTCGCTGCCTCATTTGCTGATTGCCGCGACGACGTTGCTCGTGATCATTGCATGCCAGGAAACGTGGGCACTGGCAGGCGTCACGGGTAACATCGCGGGCACGATCACCGACTCGAAGGGAGCCCCGATTGCCGGCGTGCAAGTGCAGGCAGTCGCCCCATCCGGAAGCCGGACCGTTACAACGGACGCGGGAGGGCATTTTACAATCCTCTCGCTTGGCCCTGACACCTATACCATTAGCCTGACTAAGTCGGGCTATCAATCGTACTCCTATCCAGGCGTCGTGGTCTTTGCCGACCAGACGCAACAGGTCGCCTACCGGATGACGGCAGCGCTCGCGACGATCGCGCGCGTTACGTCGTCTGCGGCTGCGTCGCTGGTGAAGTCCGGCGTCGGCTCCGACCTGTATAACGTCACCGCCGCGCAAGCGGCTGCCGCGCAGTCACTGGGTGGAGGCGGAAACCTCAATAACGCCTACTCGGCGCTGGCGTCGGTTCCCGGGGTCCAGACGTCGCAAGGCGGCATGGGCTGGGCTTTCAATGCCGCGTATATACGCGGTCAAAACCAGTACTATTCCGCGTTTGAGTACGACGGTATCCCCGTCAACCGCGCCTTCGATAACTACAACTCGTCGACTGAGTCCAGTGCCGGATTGCAAGAGCTGCAGGTCTACACCGGCGGCGGACCAGCTTCCGTAGCGTCCGCAGGCACCTCGGGTTTTATCAATCAGGTCATCAAGACCGGGACCTTTCCCGGCTTTGCGACCGCCAACTTGGGTATCGGGACGCCGCAGTACTACCATCAAGCCTCGGTCGAGATCGGCGGTTCGACGCCGGACCGAACCTTCAGTTACTACGTCGCGCTGCTAGGCTACAACCAAGATTACCGCATCCTCGACAACACCAACGGCGCCGGATACATGACGCCGGGCGGCATCTTCTCCGGTAACACGTTGGGGTTTCCCATGGGATATGGCGCCGTCGGCAATCAGGTCTATGGCGTCGGGTACATGTGTATCGCAGTCGCCACGTGCCAGGGCGTCAAGCCGATGTGCCAGACCGCCGGATCGCAGGGTTTCTCCTATCCGGATCAAGGCTGTTGGCAGTATTACAGCGGTCTCTCGGCCAGCCCCAGCATGATCGCGGACCGTGAAAGCGTCATCAATCTGCACATGGCGATTCCGAAGGCAAACGGTCTTCGCGACGACGTGCAGGTCTTGTGGAGCGGCTCGGCGCTCGACAACTACTTCTACAACAGCCTCAACGACATGGGACCGGGCGGCAACCAGTTCATCTACGCGCTGTATAATACGAAGGCTGCGGCGCCGACCTGCGGTCTGGAGACCATCGCGCCCGGGCTGAGGGTCAATGGGTGCACCAGCGCCGGGCAGATTCAGGCGCTCTTAAATCCGAACCTGCTCGCCTACCAGCGAGGCATCTTCGGTCCAGGCTACGTCAGCCGACCGCCGCCGTATATCTGTCCAACTGACCCGATCGCCTGCGCCCCAACCTACTTGGCGTACGCCGATAACGTTGCGTACAACCTGCCGTTTGGAACGCCGATTGCGACGAGTGCAACGAGCATTAAGGCCCCAGGCGTCTACATGGCTCCTAATACTCCCGCTCACGATTTCCAAGGGCCAATTCCGGCAAACAACGAGGGCCTTACCTCCAATCAAAACGACACCGGAATCACGAAACTCCAATACACGTACGCGCTGAGCCAATCGGCCTATCTGCGAGCTTACGGATACACTTTTTACTCCGACTGGCTCATGCAAAACGCGTCGTATGGTGCAACCGATGGTGAAACCCCCACGACCCTTCCGGCACAGTATCAGCTTATGACGCACACCTCGGGCGGTGCGCTGAACTTTCAGGATCAGATCAGTGACCAAAACCTGCTATCGCTCGACGGCAACTACACGACCGCCGGCGTGATCCGGTTCAGTAACAACTCAGCTTATGCGAACTGCCTTAGTGGTTGCTCTCCAATCGGCTACATGGCTCGGTCGGCAGGTGGATTCACGTGTTACGACCCCAGTAGTGGTGCAAAGCAGATCTGTTTGGACGCACCCAACTACTACGATACGAACCTCACCGGCACGACGGCGTCGGGAAAGCTCTATAACTGCTCGGTAAAGGCCGTTTCCGAATGCACTGTCACGCCAACCTGGACCAGCAGCGCCCAAGCCGGCCCAACCGGGTTCGGCGGGCCCAAGAACGCCACGTGGGATAGTCTCTGGGCCGGAAACGCCACCGGCTCGTACAACTCGATATCGCCAAGGTTCACCAACGCCTCCCTCTCCGATCAGTTCCGCCCCAACGACCGGATTCTGATCTATGCCGCGATTCGGTACGACAACTTCACGTACGATCTTCCCAATTCAGCGACGCCTGCCAACGAGTTCTACGCCAACATGACCGCAAACTATACCTGCGTCTTAGCGGCCACGAACGAGACCCTCGTGCAACCGTTGGCGCCGGGTCAGGCACCGCCGGCTTCAGCACAATATGTCGACGGCAACTGTAATAAGGCAGCTGCGGCGATCAACCCCGCTGGACCGCACACGGGATGGGTTCATCCCAACGGCACTACGCAAAACGGGGTAGCCGCACCAAACTTCACCGCGGCCTCGCCGAACTCGTATTCCCTTAACTATTGGGAACCGCGCTTCTCGGCGACGTACACGCAGTCGCCCGACGTCGTCTGGCGTGTTTCGGCGGGACGCTTCACGCAGCCGCCGATCACGGCTTCGATACAGTACACCAGCCTCTCCGGAGACGACCGATCGGTTTGGAACAATACGATGAATCTGGGCTTCTACTCGCCGTTCCACCCGATTCCGGGAATCTCGTCGGGGCAGTACGATCTCTCGTACGAGCAGCATTTCCGTGGAACGGACATGAGCTTTAAACTCACGCCGTTCTTTACCTGGGTCTCGAACTGGCAGCAGCAAACCTACATCGGCTCGGGTTTCGTCACCCAAGTGCCGGTTGGCGCGAACCGCAACCAAGGCGTCGAGTTCCAGTTCAGCAAGGGTGACTTCACCCGCAACGGTCTTTCGGGACAGTTGGCCTTTACCTATACGGACTCAAAGGTGCAGTTCCAGAACGTTTCGACCCTTACGGGCGGCGTTATTACCAACCAAGTCGTGGCCCTCAATCAGGTCATCGCAGCATACAACTCGCTAACCAAGAGCGGCGGCGGCCACCCCTGTTATCAAGGCTTGAACGGAGTCTCGTGTAGCACGAAAAATGCGAGCGGCCAGGATACCATCCTGAACCCATACTACAATCAACCGTCCCAGCCGCTTCTCAATACCGGCGGCTGGTACAACTCGTTCTCGACCTCGATCGCGCCGAACCTGAATGCCCTATTGGGCAGCTACGTCTCCCCGATCGTTTCGTCGTTGATCCTGAACTGGCGCCACGACAAGCTGGCGATCACGCCCACCTTCTCGTTCCAGACCGGCGGCTACTACGGCACTCCGCTGGACACCAACGGTCTCGATCCGCGTTCCTGCCAGTTGAACTCCGCGGCGACCGGCATCACCAAGGTTTCGCCGAAGACCAACCCGCTGCAGTGCAACGTGCTCTACGGCACCGGAAACGGACTGGGGCAGTTCGGATACCTCTACATCCCCGATCCGCAAACGGGAACGTTCCTCTTCGATAACTACCAAAATCCAAGCTCGATCGTCGGGAACCTCCAAGTCGCATACGACGTCAATCCCACCGTCAGGATATCGCTCTTGGGGGCGAATCTCTTTCACTCGTGCTTCGGTGGTACCGCAGCGCCATGGACGTCGGCGAATCCGCCGAGCAACGTGATCTGTGGATACTCACCGGCGGGCGGCAACTTCAACACTTCGCTCTACCCGTCGAACTTTTACAACGGCACTGGTATCGGCGATCGCGCCGCTAACAAAGCCATCACGCCGTTCACGCAGAGCTACCAACCTAGTGGGCTCATTAACGCGGCCATCGGTGGTGCGCCCGCACCGATCAACGTCTACATCAACGCGCAAGTGAAGATCTAACGAAGACCCCGTCTATTCCTCGAATGTGCGAATGAAGAGCGGGACGCCCCACGGGGCGTCCCGCCGCACGTCGACGCCGCGACGCCGGGCCTTGACAAGCCGGCAGTAGAGGTCGTCCCGCGCGGCGTCAAGTAGAGCGTGGCCAGTGGCCGTACAGAAGCCCACGACCGGAGCATCGCCGCTGGCAGCCTTTCGATATCGAATGTTCGCGATGCTCTGGGTCGCGACAATCGTTTCAAACATCGGCGGCTGGATGTACAGCGCGGCCGCGGGCTGGCTCATGACGAGCCTTACGAAGGATGCGTTCCTCGTTTCGCTCGTTCAAGTAGCGAATAGCGCGCCGCTGTTTCTTCTGGCGATGGTCGCCGGCGCACTTACCGACATCGTCGACAAACGTCGCTTGCTGATCTGGGGTGAGAGCGCGACGGCCGTGCTTTCCGGCATCTTTGCCGCGTACGTTTGGTTCAAGTGGGTTACACCGATCTCGCTCCTGTGGTTCATGTTCCTTGTCAGCGTTTGCGGGGCGCTGACCTCGCCGGCTTGGCAAGCGGTCGTCCCCAGTCTCGTGCCCAAAGAGGAACTTCCCGGTGCCATATCTGCGAACAGCGTTGGCTTCAACTTAAGTCGAGCGATTGGACCGGCGCTGGCGGGAGCGATAATTCGCCCGCTGGGAATCGCCGCACCGTTTATCATCAACGCCGTTAGTAACTTCGGCGTCATCGGAGTGTTGATTGGGTGGCGCGAACCTCAAGCAACGGTGGATACGCTCCCCGCGGAGCGCTTCACCAGCGCATTCGGCGTCGGTTTGCGATACGCGCTCAATAGCATGGCCTTGCGAAAGACGTTCGTTCGAACAATCGCGTTCTTTTTGTTTGCGAGTTCTTACTGGGCATTGCTGCCGCTTGTTGCCCGGCTACGTGTGAGTGGAGGCCCCGCGATATACGGCTTCCTGCTCGGCGCGATTGGCCTTGGGGCGGTAGGTGCCGCATTCTTGATGGCTGCTTGGAAAAAGCGACTTGGTGCCGACGGACTGGTTACCGCGGCGAGCATCGGCACGGCGATCGCTCTCGTTCTTTTCGGAATCGCACGCGAGCCGATCGTCGCGTTGATCGCCAGCATCGTGGCGGGAGCTGCCTGGATCGCCGGTGTGGCGACGCTGAACGTATCGGCTCAGCTTGTGCTGCCGGACTGGGTACGCGGTCGTGGGCTAGCGATGTATATGACGGTCATGTTCGGATCGCTGACGCTCGGCAGCGCGCTATGGGGGCAGCTCGCGACACTCACGAGCCTTCAGGCGTCGCTCTTTATCGCTGCGGCCGCTATGCTCGCGGCGATCCCCTTTACGCGGCGCTGGAAACTGCAGACCGGCGAGTGCCTCGATCTCACCCCGTCGACACAGTGGCCGGCGCCGGTTGTATCGCGCTCGATCGAAGGAGCGGATGGACCGGTACTCGTGACGATCGAATATCGCCTCGCTCGCAGTGACGACCGGCAATCGTTTCTATCAGCTCTAGACGAGCTTCAACACGAACGGTTGCGGGACGGCGCCAGTTCGTGGGGCATCTTCGAAGATACGTCGGAATCGGGAAGATTTCTGGAGACGTTCCTCGTGGCCTCGTGGACGGAGCACCTGCGCCAGCATCAACGCGTGACCAACGCCGACTACGTGCTGCAAGAGCACGTAACGCGGCTGCTCCAAGGTGAGCCGCAGATATCTCATTTCATCGCTCCCAAAGCATAGCCGGCGTTGGCAAATCGGTGCGGGACCCGCTGCCTATCTCGGGGTTATTCCGAGCTGACGGTCTACGGTCAGTTGGTCCCAATAGATCGAGACGTGCCGAATTTTGCCGTTGGCGTCGTAGAGCAAGACCATGGCACCGGGATGATCGAAGTGCCGTCCGTTACCCGGCGTAACTTTCCCGCTCTTCGGGTTGACGAAAGGCCCGGTCCACGTGCCGGTTACGCGCTCGACAGAGACGGCCGAGCGTCCGTCCACAATCGCCTGACGCACCGTGACGTGAAAGTCCGGGTATGCCTTGAAAATCATAGAGAAAAACATCCGCGCCCCTTCATAGTCGAGGGGCTTGGTGTTTTCCGGCTGATCGATCTCTATGTCCTTGGCAAAGAGCGCGAGTACCTTGCTGATGTCGTGGCTGTTCCAGGCATCGGCCCAGTTGCGCGTCACGTCCTGATGCGTAACCGGCGGTTCGGCGCTTGTTGCTCCGAGGGGAATCGCCGCTAATGCGAAGATCGTCGCGTTCAGGAGCCACCTAATCATGGGCTTAAGTGTACCCTTTGCGGGTTACGTGATGAAGGGGGTCAGAGTCCCTCCTTGTGCTGCGAGCGTTCTGCTAGAATGGCCGGCATGAAACTCCAACGAGCCGGGGCCCTCAGCGCCTCCCTGGCAGCAGCGGTCATTTCAGCTGCGCAGGCCGCACCGTCCGGCCAGGATATCCTTACCCGGGCGGCCGCCGCTGCGGGCTTGTCATCCTATTCCGTCCCAGCCCATTTCGATGTGAAGATGCATCGCCCGATCAGCCTGCGATCCGGAGTCGACGGCACTGCCTACTTCAAGGCTCCGGCGAAGGCTGCCATCGCTATTACGCACGTGCCGGGTCCACTCGGCAGCTTCTTTAAAGGCTCGTACACGCTCGACATGCTACCGCAAACGTGGCCGTCGAAGTACGTCGTGACGTCGGTCGAGCAAGGCCAGTCCGGCGGCACGCCAGCCTACCTCCTGCGGGCCGTTCCAAAGAATGACCCAACGGTCGATCACGTCACCTTCGGCGTTGCCATCGCGAACAATCAAGCCATTTCGGCACAATGGTCTTATAAAGACGGATCGTCGGTGGCGCTAACGATCCGCAACGCCGAGATTCAGGGCTACGCGCTGCCGCAATCCGAGACGATCTCCGTCGCGATGCCGAAGTACAATCTCGACGCGACCGCAACGTACGGGCAATATTCGATCAATGCGCCCGTCTCGGACTCGGTCTTTTCGCACTGACTGATCGAGTACGAGGCTCGTTGCTCGGCGGTGACCGCTACGCAGCAGGAGACACGGCATTGGCACGAACGGGTGCCAATGCGAGCGCCACACGCCCAGCTATCAGTCGGCGGACTGTGCGTGTATCATGGAATTGGGTGTGTCGACGCTTGCGTCCGCGCGCGCAGCGGTCTGAATGCCGCACGCATCTCTTCTGAAAAGATTTGCGGCTGCTCCCATGCCGCGAAGTGTCCGCCCTTGGCGACTTCATGGAAGTAGTACAATGACGGATAGGCTTGCCGCGACCAGCTTTCCGGCGCGCGATAGATCTCGTGCGGGAAGACCGTGATGGCCACCGGCACTCTGATCTGAGTGGTCTTCTGCGCCGCTGCGCTGAAGTTGTTGTTGTTGTTTTCCCAGTAGAAGCGGGACGAAGAAGCGCCGCTATCGGTAAGCCAGTACAACGTGATGTCGTCGAGTATTTCGTCGCGACCGATAACGCGTTCGGGATGCCCGTCGCTGTCGCTCCACTCGGCGATCTTTTCGTACGTCCAAGCAGCAAGACCACTGGGCGAATCGGCGAGCGCGTAGCCGATGGTTTGTGGACGGGTTACCATCATCGCGCCGTAGGCCGCGTTTCTTCCGAAGAAGGTACTTAGGGCGTCGTACGCCCGCCGTTCCGGGGTCGTCAGTCCAGTGGGTGCTGGATCCCCGTTGTTTATGCCCTTCACCAGATTCGGCGGAATCGTGGCCGGCATGGTGAGCTGGATGCCCAGCAGTCCAGGCGGGGCCTGGCGCGCCAGTGCGTCGGATATTACCGCGCCATGATCGCCACCCTGCGAGACGTAACGGGTGTAGCCCAAGCGCTTCATGAGCACGTCCCAGGCTCGCGCCACGCGGTCGGGACCCCAGCCGAGATCGGTCGGCTTACCCGAGAAGCCGTAACCGGGGATTGCGGGGATAACGACGTCGAAGGCGTCTTGCGCGCGTCCACCATAAGCGACGGGGTCGGTGAGCGGGCCTATTACCTTCAAGAATTCGAGCGGCGAGCCGGGCCAGCCGTGGGTGAGGATCAGCGGTAGCGCGTTCGGTTCGCGCGAACGCACGTGGATGAACTGGATATCCACGCCGTCGATTGTGGTCACGAACTCCGGGAGAGCATTTAACTTCGCTTCTACGTTGCGCCAGTTGTAGCCGTTGCCCCAGTATTTCACCAACGCCTGGACCTCCGCCAACCGGATGCCCTGGGATTCGTCATCGACCGTTTCCTTGTCAGGCCAGCGAGTCGCCGCTATGCGCTGGCGGAGATCGGCGAGCTCCGCTTCCGGAATACTGATACGAAAGGGGCGTATTGCAGTTCCGCTTCCTGCCTCAGCTTGGGCTTGTGCAGAGGCCGGAGCAAAACGCACGGCCACGCCAATCGACGCCGCAATGAAGCTCACTGCGATTGCGGCGAAGACCACTGCGATACGGCTGACTGGAAGTAATGCTTTCATATTTGCGATCCTCAAGGTCAAAGGTCGTGCCGGCGTCAAATGGGCACAGCGTTTACGATAGCACCGCTACTTGCCCAAGTCTTCTTGCGTGACGGTTTTCCCAATGCGCGCGGGAGCTCGCACGCAAACCCCGAGCGAACGGGCGTTCGAGCTAAGCCGCTGACGGCATCGCTTCAGGAGTTCGCCAACGATATCGTGATTCATAACTATCGGTGGCGCCAACAGCCGGCATCGGGCGACCAGCAATATGCGCTGCTCGAGCACGAGCCTCAGGAGTATCCTGAGATAGCCGTCCCGTCGATTACGATCGGGAGCGATTTTGATGCGCTCCGCAAGCGATGCTCGATTTGGAGTGACTGGCGTGAGTCGCCGTCGCTTTTGTAGGCCGCCACCGCAACATTGGCCGCCCTTCCGCTCAGCGTTTCCGCGTTTGCAGACCAGACAGGAAGCAGCGCAAACGCCAGTCGAAAAAAGGCTCAAATGCGGTGAGCTCTCGATCCGCTCAGAAAAGCCGCGCTCCGTTACGAGCGCTCGAAGGAGTAACGCGTGATGTCTCGTTTCAGTCGCCTTCACTTTTTGGGTACTGCAGCGACAACCGTTGTCGCCGGTCCACTCGGTCTCTCGGGTTTTGTAGAAAGGCCTAACGCCATGAGTGGAATCGTAGCACAGACGGTCAGTGACCCTACCAGTATTCGTTCGTTTCAAGTGAATTTTTCAGATGCGGATCTCGATGATCTGCGCAAGCGCATCAAGGCGACGCGCTGGCCCGAGCGGGAAACAGTCAACGATGGCTCACAAGGCGTGCCGCTGGAAATGCTTCAGGGGCTTGCAGCCTACTGGGCGACCGGCTATGACTGGCGGAAATGCGAAGCCAAGTTGAACGCGCTCCCGATGTTCACCACCACGATCGATGGGCTCGACATTCAATTCATTCACGTGAAGTCGAAACATGCAAATGCGCTGCCGCTTATCGTGACGCACGGTTGGCCCGGTTCGATCATCGAACAGCTCAAGATCATCGAGCCGCTGACCAATCCGACGGCACATGGCGGCAGCGCTTCGGACGCGTTCCACATCGTGATTCCCTCGATACCAGGCTACGGCTTCTCGGGAAAGCCGACCTCGCCCGACTGGGGGACCGACACTACTGCACGCGCCTGGGCCGTGCTAATGCAACGCCTTGGCTATACGGACTACGTTGCCCAAGGCGGCGATCTTGGTTCGGTGGTAACGACGTTGATGGCCAAACAGGCTCCGCCCGGATTATTGGGGATCAACACCAGCTTGCCGGCGACCGTTCCACCGGCCATTGCAAAGTCGCTCACCTGCGGCGACCCTCCGCCGGCCGGTCTTTCACCCGATGAGAAGCAGGCGTACGAGCAGCTCCAGCTCCTGTATGGGAAGCAATTCGCGTATGCCGCGTTCATGCATACACGGCCGCAAACGCTCTACGGATTGGCGGATTCGCCCGTCGGATTGGCGGGATGGCTTCTCGACCATGGGGACGGCTGGGGACAGCCGGCGGCAGCCGTTGTTTCCGCGGTGGCGGGGCACACGGTCGACGGACATACCGCGGGTGCGCTGACGCGCGACGACGTGCTCGACAACATCACCCTGTACTGGCTGACCAACACGGGGGTTTCCGCTGCGCGCTCATATTGGCTGAATAAGACCAGCCCATTCAACGCCGCCAACGTCTCCCTACCGACCGCCGCAATCGTCTTCCCGGGCGAGATCTATCTCGCGCCACGCAGCTGGACGGAGCTCGCGTTTCACAAACTCATCTATTACAATCGGGCCAGCGCAGGCGGCCACTTCGCGGCCTGGGAACAGCCGCAAGTTTTTTCCGAAGAGGTTCGCGCCGGTTTCAGACCACTTCGGAAATAGCGAGGAACGTGCGAGGTTACAATGATCAGCCGACCGAGGACGATGACGGCACCCCGACGATGACGCTCACCGGCTTCACCGATCAGTTCGGGGGCGCGATGAGCAAAGCGCCGAAGTAGGGTTTTCTTTCACTGCTTACTAGGAGGTTTCCTTAAAGATGCGTTTACATCTGGGGCACCAAAGTCTGACGGCAGCCGTAATGGTCGCGCTGCTCGCGGGATGCGGAGGCGCCATATCCCCGACGCAGTTCGGCGCTACGAGCCAGAGTACCGTCGCGCAGTTACGACACATGGGCGGCGCCGGCGCGGCGTATCCACTCCATTTGGCGGGTGCGAACGCGGCGCGTTCGTGGATGGCACCCGATGCGAAGAAGTCCAAGAGCCTGCTTTACGTCGCGGACCAGGGCGCGAACGACGTTGAAGTCTATTCATATCCCGGCGGTAAGCTGAAAGGCACGTTAACTGGGTTTCAAACGCCGTCGGGCGTCTGCTCGAACAAAGCCGGCGACGTTTTTATTCTCAACGGCAACGGTACGAGCGTCGAAGTCTACGCGCATGGCGGCTCCTCGCCGATCCGAACGCTCGGTCTTCCGGGCTATCCGGAACTCAACTGCTCCGTCGACCCAACGACGGGTAACCTCGCACTTGGAGTTCTCGGCGGCACTTGCGGAGATTGCTTTGTCGTCTTCACCGGCGGCTCCGGAACGGGGACGATCTACACCCCGTCGGGCCAAAATGGGCTTCCCGGCTGCGGCTACGACAACAAGGGCAACCTGTTCTGCGACGCCTACGGCACCGGCGGCTTCGCGCTCTTCGAGCTTCCGAAGGGGAGCTCGATGGTAAAGCCGGTCGGGGTTAGCGGCGCGGGCGGTCTGACGGCGGGGTCGATACAATGGGACGGCGCGGACTTGGCGTTTGGAGCCGGCGCCGGGCCAACGCTCTATCAGATACAACTCTCCGGATCGACGGGAAGCGTCGTTGGCTCGACGACGCTGAGCAACGCGAGTGCGGTTTGGCAGTTCTGGATTACGAACAATCTCGGTAGTAAGAAGCACAAAGGGCTGCGCGTGATCGCGCCAACCTTCATCAATAGCGTCGCCGCTGCGGGCTACTGGAACTATCCGGCCGGCGGTGCGGCGACGAAGATGATCACCACCGGACTCACGCAACCAGACGGCGCGGCACTAAGCATTAAGGGGTAGCCACGTCTCCGTTTGACCATCGCTCGCGGGGGAGGAGCCTCCGCGGGCGATGGTTTTCCTACCGCAGGTGTTCGACCGGAGGAAAAAAAGTCTTGACCGCTAGTAGGTTTGTCCTTGAAGCGCGAACGAGAGACGGCCTCCCACGGAACCGTATGCAATGTCGAAACGAATGTAATTGCGGAAAATAATGCCGACTCCGGAGTCGGCGTGCCATTGAAACGTCGGCAGTGCAAACGATTGCGTTCCGCCACGCACGCGACTCGACGCGGTCTCGGTGAAGAACGCGAACTTGAAGACCTGCGGTAGCGCGTCGTTGAGCCGGAATTCTGCGGTCGCCTCCTGTGCGTCCGTGCCGCAAAATGCCTTTGGATACGCACGCACGTAGGCGCATACTAAGAAGCTGTCCGGTACGACG
>Ga0209169_10001646_pt1 | contig 13639 bp, 12 predicted proteins | sample HubBroMetageWRM4_FD_188346 | JGI IMG/M metagenome (GOLD analysis project Ga0209169, IMG submission 188346) | Warmed soil microbial communities from the Hubbard Brook experimental Forest, New Hampshire - Hubbard Brook CCASE Soil Metagenome WRM 4... | ecosystem: Environmental > Terrestrial > Soil... | reverse complement strand
GCAAACGAAGCCACCGTCATCCAGCTCCTCCGCGAACTTCATTCGCAGGGCCACACAATTCTGATGGTCACGCACGCTCCCGAAATCGGCCGCCTCGCCGACCGCCGCATCGAACTCGCGCACGGCAGCCTCGCGCAAATCACCGTTTTCTCCACCGAAGACGAAATTCAGTTCGATCACCTGCTCGAGCAAGTGTGGATTTTCGGCGAAGAGGGAATCGCTCCCTCCATCGAACAGGTCCGCCAGCGCGCCGTCGGCCAGGATGCAGCGCGCATCGTCGCACGCCTCGAATCTCTCGGCCTTCTCACCGTCCGTGAAAGCGAACTCGCTCTCACGCAAACTGGCGGCTCCCGCGCGCGCGACATCGTCCGCCGCCGCCGTCTCGCCGAGCGCCTCCTCACCGACACGTTCGCCGTCAACGAGAACGAAGCCAACTCTCACGCCTGCAAGTTCGAGCACATCATCAGCCCCGAACTCGATCAAAAAATCTGCACCTTCCTAGGCCACCCCACATCCTGCCCCCACGGCAATCCCATCCCCGCCGGAGAATGCTGCCCCACCCGTTAAGCCTTAGGCGAGCGCAGCGAGCTGTAACATAGACTGTCAGTCTGTGCCGTATCTAAGTCGCGCGCAGCGCGATGTAGCTTAGACTTTCGAGTCTGAGCGGGACCAACTCTCAGTTGGTCCCGCGTTGAGCCACTCCCCCCAATTCCCTCGACGCGAACCACAACCACCTCTAGAGGCCGGTTCGGAGCATTTGCGAAGCGGGCGCCTTTGTTAGAATAGAAACGATGCCCATCCCCCTAGACCCACGCAAACAGCCGTCCACCATCAAAGTCCACATCTCCACCGGCGAAGGCCTCGAAATCGTCTGGTCCGACGAGCACAGCAGCAAGTACGGCTTCGCATACCTCCGCGAAAATTGCCCCTGTGCCATGTGCAACGACGAACGCGAAAAAAAATCCGAGCACAAACACAACGCTCCGGCGATGTCCCCGCTCCCCATGTACAAACCGCGCGTCACCGCCACCGGTGCCTCCGCCGTCGGCAATTACGCCATCCAATTCCAATTCAGCGACAGCCACGCCACGGGCATCTACAGCTTCGGCCACCTCCGCGAAATCTGCCCGTGCGAAGCCTGCGCGCTCGCATTCCGCTCCGAATCCGCCGCCGAATCGCGCGCGTAACTCGCTGAGCCGCGTAAACTTCGTGCTTTCGTCACGTCGCGCGTGCCCGCGCGTCTTTTTTTTCCTCCAAAATCCACGTATAGTTTGCGGATACACCGAGACATGGCATCCACTCCTACGGGCCCTTCTTCATCGCCCGGCGCTTCGCGCCCCATCGCAAAGGTTCTCGTGGCCACCACGGCCATGCTCGCCTTTATTTCGTTCTGGCGCGCGGCAGCAATCGTTCTGAATGATCTTGCTTCCTCCGCGTACTACGCCGGTGGTGAAGCCGAAGCCTTCATCGGAAAGACGGCGCCCTGGTTCATCTTGGGCATCATGTTGTTTTCTTACGCCGTACGCGCGGTGTACGTCGAAAGCTGCGCCATGTTCGTCCGCGGCGGCGTCTATCGCGTCGTAAAAGAGGGCCTCGGCAGTACCATCGCGAAGTTCTCCGTTTCGGCCTTGATGTTTGACTTCGTTCTGACCGGCCCGATCAGCGGTGTGTCTGCAGGCCAGTATCTCGGCGGCGTAATCAACGAGCTGCTCGAGTACGCCCACATTCCGTATCACGCAAATCCCGGCCTGCTTGCCGCGATCGTCGCGATCATCATCACCCTCTATTTCTGGTGGGAAAATATCAAAGGCGTCCCGGAATCCAGCGGCAAAGCCCTCGCCATCATGGAACTCACCACCGTCATGGTGGTGATGCTCATCGCCTGGTGCGCTTACACACTCTGGTCGCGCGGCGGTTGGCACTTGCCGCCGTTTCCCAGCGTTTCAAACATGAAGCTCAACCGGGCCTCCCTCGGTTGGCTCGACCACTATCAGTGGGCCCACACCGTCACTCTCGTTGTGATCTTCGTCGGCCTCGGCCATTCCGTACTCGCCATGAGCGGCGAAGAAACCCTCGCCCAGGTTTATCGCGAAATCGAATCGCCGAAGCTGAAGAACCTCAAGAAAGCCGGGCTCATCATCTTTATCTACAGTCTGGTCTTCACCTCGCTTGTTTCCTTCTTTGCGGTGATGATCATCCCGGACAACATCCGCGGCCAGTACACCGAAAATCTGATCGGCGGCCTTTCGATGCACCTCGCCGGCAGTTTCCCGGTGCGCCTCGCCTTCCACGTTTTCGTCGTTGTCGTCGGCACCCTCATTCTCGCCGGCGCCGTAAACACCGCCATCGTCGGCTCAAACGGCGTGCTCAACCGCCTCTCTGAAGATGGCGTGATGACCGACTGGTTCCGCCATCCGCATCCGCGTTTCGGCACCACGCACCGCCTCATCAACCTTGTCGTCGCCTTTCAGATCGTCACCATCATCGTCAGTCGTGGCGACGTGAATTTCCTCGGCAACCTGTACGCGTTCGGCGTGATCTGGAGTTTCACCATGAAGGCCTTCGGCGTCATGGTCCTCCGGTACACGCACCCACAGGACCGCGACTATCGCGTGCCGTTCAATCCCGTCATCGCCGGGAAAGAAATTCCAATCGGCCTCGGCTTGATTACGCTGATCCTGATCGCTATCGCCGTCATCAACCTGTTCACCAAGCCATCCGCCACCGTCGTCGGCGTGATCTTCACCGTCGTGCTTTTCACGATTTTCGAAATTTCCGAGCATCAGACGAAAAAGAAAGCCGCGGGCGCCGCTCACGTGGAACTCGATCAATTCAATTTGACGCAGGAAGCGGAATTGACGCCGGAAAGCGCAGAGGTCAGCCCGGGAAACATACTGGTCCCCGTTAGCACGTATTACGCGCTCACGCACCTCGAAGCAGCGCTTCGCCGCGTCCGCCGCAAAGAAGCCGAGATCGTCGTCCTCCACGTCCGCATGTTGCGGCGCGCCGCCTCTGGCGAATACGAACTCGCTCCCGATCAGCTCTTCAGCACGATCGAGCAGCTGCTCTTCACCAAAGTTTTGGCGATGGCGGAAAAAGAGGGCAAGCCAGTCCGCCTCTCCGTCGCCGCCGCCAACAATCTCTGGGAAGGTATTCTCCGCACCGCCGCCAACCTGCAATCCAGCACCATTGTGATTGGCAGCTCTTCCAAATCGCCTGTGCAGGATCAGGCGCGCGAAATCGGTCTCGCCTGGGAACACATGCCCGAGCCGCGCCCGCGCGTCACGCTCGAAATCTTCACGCCGTCCGGCCAGGAAAATATTTTCTACCTCGGCCCGCACGCGCCGCGCCTCACGCCAAAAGAAATCGAAATGCTCCATCGCGTGTGGCTGGATCTGAGCGATCGCTTGCCCGGCGAGGAAGTCCACCATCACGACATCGTTCACTTCGCGCTCACCGAAGTCGAGCGCGAGATCAACGAAGGCCAGGCCGACTCCGTCACCGAACGCCTCCGCCAGCACATCCACGATATCGAAGGCCACCGCGCCAATCCGGAAGTCACCGACCTCGCTCCAAAAAAATTGCCCGGGCAGTAGTCCTTCCTGCCCAGGCAGAATTTCTAAGCGACAGCTTGTAAATTAACCTTAAAGCGCGGACGTGCAGCCCGAGCACTTCGTCGCCGACGCCGGCAGCTTCGTTCCGCAGTATGGGCAATCCTTCGTCGCAGGGGCCGCGGGAGGCACGGGCTTCCAGCGATTCACGATCCGCACGATCACGAACACGGCGAACGCCACGATCATGAAGTCGATGATGTTGTTGATGAAAATGCCGTAATTCAAAGTCGGTGCGCCCGCTGCCTTCGCCGCTGCGAGCGTCGGATACGATGTGCCGTTCAACGAAAGGAACAGACCCGAAAAATCCACGTGCCCCAGCACCACGCCGATCGGTGGCATGATGATGTCCGAAACGAGCGAGCTGACGATCTTCCCGAACGCGGCTCCAATAATGAAGCCGACCGCCAGGTCGAGTACGTTTCCTTTCATTGCAAATTCTTTAAACTCTTTCAGCATCTCGTTTCTCCTCAGATTTTCATTCTTTGTCGTCTACAGGATTTGTGCGGTTGATTCAGCAGGCGCAGCGGCCGGGGCGCCTCGCCCTGCTGTGCCGGAGAGTATAAAGAACACGGTGCCACAGGCAAGCGCAATCCCGCCGCTTGCGGAAATTTCACGAGCGTTGAATTTTTAAGAGGAACGGTAATTCTTCGTTACTTTCTTGCGACCAGAATGATCGCCGTCACCAGCCCGCGCACGATCAGCACTGCTCCCGCGATCGCCAGCAGCGCCAGCGAATATCGCGAGTGGAAAATCGCGATGTTCAGCAGCAAAATTCCCACAATCCCCAGCGACGCCGCGCGAATGTAATTCTGCGTCCGCGTCACGCCTTCTTCCGGCTTCGTCCACGCCCGCGCCGCCATGTACAAAAACAAAATCCCCACCAGGATCAGTCCCACCGGACTGATGCGCATCGATACGCGCCCAGACACCGCGATCACCAGCAGCAACGCGCCCAGGCACAGCAAAATAAATTCGCTCAGCAGTCGAAACGGGTTCAATGTTTGCGGCGGATTTTGCACAGTTGGCATTTGTAGTCCAGCAGTGGGACAGGCTCTCATCCTGTCTGCACCCCGCTCTCAGCGGGGTGTGCCTTTCTCCCTGTCTTGAACGACCCCAAAAACTCTCGCTCCTACCTTCGTTTCTCTACACGCGCACCGCAGCCGTTCACAATCATCATGCACGCGCGGCTAGTATCGCCATTCACCAGCCGCGTTGCAACTCCGCCTCCGCCAAAATGGCCGATAGCACCCGCGCCGCCCCTGCCTGCACGGCGCAACCTCTGCTCCCTCAATGCTATACTGCTTCGTCCCACTTGCATCGAGCGCGAGCGTTCGGTCATCGAATTACCGGGAGAAAGCCCAGTGCATAAAGTGATTATCATCGGCAGCGGTTGCGCCGGTCTCACCGCCGCGATTTACGCCGCGCGCGCGGACCTGAACCCGCTCGTCCTCGATGGCTACGAACCCGGCGGCCAGCTCGCCCTCACCACGCTCGTCGAAAATTTTCCGGGATTTCCAGACGGCATTCTCGGTCCCGAGCTGATCGAAAATACGCGCAAGCAGGCGCAGCGGTTCGGCGCTCAGTTTCACAGCGGCGCCGTTTCCAGCGTCGATCTCAGCAAGCGCCCATTCAAAGTCACCATCGGCAGCGATACTTTCGAATCCGAAACGCTGATCGTCGCCGCCGGTGCTTCCGCGCGCATGCTCGGCATCGAATCTGAAAAACTCCTCCTCGGCTACGGCGTTTCTACCTGCGCCACCTGCGACGGATTTTTCTTCCGCGGCAAAGACATTCTCGTCGTCGGCGGCGGAGACACCGCCATGGAAGAAGCCACCTTCCTCACCAAATTCGCCAGCAAAGTTTCGATCGTTCACCGCCGCGAAGAATTCCGCGCCTCGAAAATCATGATCGATCGCGCCAAGTCTAATCCGAAAATCGAATTCCTCACGCCTTACGAAATCGCCGAAGTTCACGACGTCACCAAACAGTCCGTCGAAAAAGTCACGCTCCGCAACACCAAGACCGGCGAAAAAATCGATCGCGACGTCTCCGGCGTCTTCGTCGCCATCGGCCACGATCCCAACACGAAAATCTTCAAGGGCCAGCTCGAGATGGATTCCAACGGCTATCTGATCACCCACGACGGCCCGCGCACCAATGTTGAAGGCGTCTTTGCCGCAGGCGACGTGCAGGATCACCGCTACCGCCAAGCCATCACCGCCGCCGGTTCCGGTTGCGCCGCCGCGCTCGAAGTGGAAAAGTACCTCGCGGAGCACGAATCCTGATGCCGGTGCGGAAGTCGCCGCGCGCGGAGCGTTCACCGAAATGATGCGCGCGATCCTTCTGCATCTCTCCGAGAATAAAAATCTCGCGCCGCTCATCATGCGCAATGGCGTCAGCCGCCGCGTCGCGCAGCGCTTCGTCGCAGGCGACAATCTTGACGATGCCATCGCCGCCGCCCGTGCCGTCAATCGCGCCAAGCAATCCGCAAGCCTCGACCTTCTCGGCGAAAACGTTTCAGACGAAGCCGGCGCCCGCGTGGCCGCCGAAGGTTACGCCGCCATCTTCGATCGCATCGCCCGAGAAAAGCTCGACGCCAACGTCTCCCTCAAACTTACCCAACTCGGCCTCGATCTCAACTCAACCCTCTGCCAGGAATTGCTCGAGAAAATCGTCCAGCACGCAGGTGAGCAGGGAAATTTCGTTCGCGTCGATATGGAAGGCTCGGCCTACACGCAGCGCACCGTCGATCTGGTGAAGCGCGTCCGCGCTAAATTTCCCGACGTCGGCACCGTAATGCAGTCCTACCTTTTCCGCACGGAAGATGACATTCGCGACCTGCTCTCCGTCGGCTGTCGAATCCGCCTTTGTAAAGGCGCTTACAAAGAGCCGCCCGAAGTCGCATTCCCGCTGAAATCCGATGTGGACGCCAACTACGTGAAGCTCATGCAGATCCTCCTGCCCAGCGGCGTCTATCACGGCATCGCCACACACGACCCTGCGATGATCGACGCCACAAAGAAATTCGTCCGTGAGCAGGGAATCGGCCTCGACAAATTCGAATTCCAGATGCTCTACGGCATTCGCACTGATTTGCAGCAGCAACTCGTCCGCGACGGCTACCGCCTCCGCGTTTACATTCCCTTCGGCACCGACTGGTTTCCATATTTCATGCGCCGCCTCGCCGAACGCCCCGCCAACATGATGTTCTTCGCCAAAAGCCTCATCCCGCGCTCCAACAATTCAAACGACTAACGCGCTCCGCCGCGTCAAGCACGCACCTTCATGGCGCCGTAAAATTTCACATCGCGCCCAACCGTTGTCAGATTCCGCGTTCCGCACTAGAATGTCCGCGACTTCACGTAAGTCTGAACGCCTTTCACCGCAAATCGCACAGGAGCCACTCATGCGCACTCGTTTCGTCGCCCCCATCGCAGCTCTCCCCATCGCCGTAATCTTCAGCGTCGCCGGATGCAGCAAATCTTCGACGCCCACGAGTTCATCGACCTCGAATTCCGCATCGCCATCCAGCAGCTCGTCGCCGAATTCGTCGTCGAGTCCGTCGTCAGGTTCTTCGTCGTCCTCGAGCTCGGCCGCCAATCAACCCGTGCCGGCTCCCGCGACGCCACCGCCCCCGCCGCCCGTCACCATTCCCACCGGCACTCAGTTCACCATCGCACTCGACAACAGCATCGACACCAAATCCGCCAACAACGGAGACCGCTTCACCGCCATCCTCGCCGCGCCCAGCACCGTCGGCGGCAATCTGGTTCTCCCCACGAACACCCGCGTCTCCGGCACCATCGTCACCGCTCAGTCCGCCGGCAAAGTGAAGGGCAGCGCCATCCTCGCGCTCACTCTCGATACGATTCGCCTCAACGGCAATCCGTACTCGATTCAGACCAGCGAATTTGAAGACAGCGGCAAAGGCCGCGGCAAGCGCACCGCAGTCGGTGCAGGCGGCGGCGCAGCGTTCGGCGCAATCGTCGGAGCGCTCGCGGGCGGCGGCAAAGGCGCAGCCATCGGCGCTCTAGCAGGCGGCGGAGCAGGCACCGCAGGCGCAGCCTTCACCGGCAAGACCGACATCAGCCTCCCCGCCGAAACACGCCTCCACTTCCGCCTAACCGCTCCAGTCACCATCCAAGGCACCGACGTTCCTCCGCCAGCGAACGCCGCGCCCGCCTCAGCTCCCGCGCAATAATCCGCGCAGATTGCATCACCACAAAAAAACGGCCCTTGAGCACTTACACTCGAGGGCCCTTTCTTTGTCAGCGCCGCACGCACAGCGCGCAAAACTCACGCGCTTATCACGCAGCCTCCGTGGAACTCCTCTTTCCTCATCCCTCTCTGTGAATGTTTTCCAGCCTCAAATCACCCGGACCACGTCACCCGATCGACTCCCCCGGCTTCAGCGCATGAATCTCCACCCCACTCAAATCCTGCACCAACCCGCGCAGCTCCGCCGGCGTCCCCACCAGCGGCGGAAACGTCCCAAAGTGCATCGGGATCACATGCTTCACGCCCATCAACCGGATCGCATGCGCCGCCTCGCGCGGCCCCATCGTGAAGTGATCGCCGATCGGCAGCATCGCGACATCCGGCGCATACAGCTCCGCGATGATTTTCATGTCGCCGAATACGCACGTGTCGCCCGCGTGATACACCTTCAGCCCGCCCGGCAGATGAATGATGTAGCCGCACGCCTCGCCGCCATAAATAATCTGCCCGTCGTCCTCGATCCCGCACGAGTGCACTGCGTTCACCATCGTCACGCTGATCTCGCCCACGCGTTGCGTGCCGCCTTTGTTCATCGGGTTCGTATTCGGTACGCCCTTCGATTTCAGCCAGACGCACAGCTCATAAATCCCCACCACTTGCGGCTTAAACTTTTTCCCAATGTCCACCGCATCCGCAATGTGGTCGAAGTGCCCGTGGGTCACCAGCATCGTATCCACGCGCTCGATCTTCTTCAGCGCCTCGGGCACCATCGGATTCGACTGGATCCACGGATCCACCAGAATTACGTTTCCCGACTTCGTCGTAATCCGGAATGCTGCGTGCCCCAGCCACGTCAAGTGATTGCCGTGCGTCTCCAACATCGACCTTCCTCCCGTCCGTACCCGCTAGCCCGCTCGCATCACGAGCGCCGCATCCTAACTCACTCCGAGCGACCCGCGCATCACTCGCCCTATGTACCCCAGCGTACGCCCAGTCTGAGCTTTGGATGCGCGCAGCCACGCACTGAGCCCCATCCACCTGCCCTTGCCACTCGCTGTGCGCTGATATAAAATTTATGAACTATTTCAGGAGACCGCTAGATGGCGTATGTAATTGCTGAGCCCTGCATCGGAACCAAGGATACCGCCTGCGTTGACGTCTGCCCGGTGGACTGTATCCACCCGCGCAAAGATGAGCCCGCCTTCGAAGGCGAAAAGCAGCTCTACATCCACCCCGATGAGTGCATCGACTGTGGCGCCTGCGTTCCCGTCTGTCCGGTCACCGCGATCTTCGCGCTCGAAGACCTGCCGGAGAAGTGGACCGCGTTCACCGCGACCAACTCCGAGTTCTACAAAAAGCCCCAGTAACTTTCACACATCCTGAGTTTCACCAAGCGGCGGACCACAAGGTTCGCCGCTTTTGTTTTACGTGGGATCCACCAGCCCCAACGTCTGCTTCCCACTCTCCGAAATCATGCTGGGATTCCACTCCGGCTCCCACACCACATTCACCTTCACGTCGCTCACACCCGGCACTGCGCCCACCTTCGCCTTGATCTGCGCCGGAATTTCCGCCGCCGCTGGGCACGCCTGCGACGTCAGCGTCATCTTCACCGTCACCACGCCTGCCTCGTCGTACGCTACGTCGTAAATCAGCCCCAGGTCCACAATGTGGATCGGAATCTCCGGGTCAAAGCACTGCCGCAACGCATCCATGATCTGCTCACGCCCAAGCACAACTCCATCCGCCATATCGTTAATCACCTCGCGCCGTCAGGAACGATGAAACCCAGCCCCCGCGGCCGTTTCGCGCATCAGTTCTCCTGTACCAGCGTTCCATACGCCACCTCGCGAGTCAAAGGGATATGCCACGACTCTTCTATGCAACCGATTTGATTCCGCGGATTGGTCGCACTCCGCAATTCCGGTAATCTGTATAGGCACACCCGCTGCGGTCCGGAGTTCTCGTTGCGCAAATTTCAGCTGACGCTCATCATTCACGCGCACCAGCCCGTCGGAAACTTCGACGACGTGATCGAGCGCGCCTACGCGCAATGTTATTTGCCCTTCCTCGAAACGCTCGCGCAGCATCCCTCCGTCTGCCTCGGCATGCATTTCAGCGGCTCGCTGCTCGAATGGATCGAACGCTCCCATCCCGCGTATTTTGATCGCCTCCGCAATCTCATCCGCAACGGCCAGATCGAACTGATCGGCGGCGGCTTCTACGAGCCGATTCTCGTCGCGATTCCTCCCGCCGACCGCCTCGAGCAGATCACCCGATTTTCGAATTATCTCGAGCGCCATCTCGGCGTCCGCCCTCGCGGCGCATGGCTCGCCGAACGCGTCTGGGAGCCGCATCTCCCCTCCACACTCGCGCCCGCCGGAATCGACTACACGCTGGTCGATGACAATCATTTTCTCGGCGCCGGTTTTGAATCCGACCAGCTTTACGGCCACTACGTCGCCGAAGATCAAGGCTCGTCGGTAAAAATTCTCCCCGGCCTGCGCGAGCTTCGTTATCTGATTCCGTTTCGCAACGTCGCCGAGACCACCGACTTTCTCCACATCGCCGCCATCCGCCACGGCGGCTTTGCCGCGATGGGCGACGACCTAGAAAAATTCGGCTCCTGGCCCGGCACGCACGATCTTTGTTATCGCGATCGCTGGCTCGACAATTTTTTCAGCGAACTCGAGAGCAATTCCGCGTGGCTAGAGACTGTCACGCCGTCCGCCGCCATCGCCACCCACGAGCCGCTCGGTCGCGCCGATCTTCCCGCTGCCTCCTATTCCGAAATGATGGAGTGGTCGCTGCCCACCTCCGCGCGTAGCCGCTTCCACGCGCTGGCCGAAGAATTCGTGCAGCGGCCCGATGCGCGCCCGTTTCTCCGCGGCGGCATCTGGCGCAATTTCCTCTCGAAATATCCGGAATCCAATCTGCTCCACAAGAAAATGCTCAACGTCTCGCGCAAAGTCCACGACCTCGAGCGCAGCCAGCGCGTCGATCATCCTTTCATCGACGCTCGCGAACGCGCGCAAACGCTGCTTCTCCGCGGCCAGTGCAACGACCCTTACTGGCACGGTGTCTTCGGCGGCCTTTACTCGCCGCACCTTCGCACTGCGCTCTGGCGCTCGCTCCAGGAAGCCGAAGCGATTGCCGACGGCCTCGCTCACGTCACCGCCGAATATCAATCCGTCTCGAAGTTCGATTTCGATTCCGACGCGCACGAGGAGCTGTATTTCACCTCGCACCGCTTCGCCGCGCTGCTCAAGCCGTTCGATGGTGCCACGATTCCCGCGATCGATTGCCGCCAGTCCAACGCTGCGCTGGTGAACGCGCTGTCGCGCCGCCGCGAGCCGTACCACTCGAAACTCAAAGATGCGCCGTCCAAACACGGCCCCACCGCGCACTCGATTCACAACGGCAACCGCGCCAAGGAAGACGGCCTTACTCGCTACCTTCATTACGACCGCTGGGCGCGCAACTGTTTCCGCCTGCTCGTTTTCGATCGCGCGAAATCGCATCTCGATTGCGCCACCGCGTCGCTCCAGGAAGACGCCGGCCTCGCCAACGGCAGCTACAAGCTCCTGAATTTTTCGCGTGAAGGCGCGTCGCTCGCCTCCGAAGCCGCGACCGAGTGGCCCGCTGAAAAATCGTTCGTCTTCGAGGTCACCGATGCGGGCTTTGACATCTCCTGCGACGTAACGCTTCGCCGCGAAGGGCAGGGCAGCGGCTCGGCCACCGCAGGCATCGAAGCCGTGCTGAATTTCCTCGCGCCCGATGCGAACGACCGCTACTTCGAATTCGGCGGCGAGCGCTACCCACTCCGCTGGTCATCGGCCGCGGTCGCGTCCGAACTCGCCATCGTTGATGAGTGGCAAAAACTCCGCGTCACGCTCACCGCCCCCGGCGCGAAGGAATTCTGGATCACCCCCATCGAAACCGTCTCCGAATCCGAAGACGGCTACGAGCGCGTGTACCAGGGCTCCCAGATCATCGCCATCTGGCCGATCGACCTGGTCCCCGCCTCCGAAACCCACCTCACCCTGAAACTCTCCGTCTCAAAGCTGCAGTAGGACAGGCTCTCAGCCTGTCTGCACCGCGCTCTCAGCGCGGTGTGCCTTAGGCGAGCGCAGCGAGTTACTCACGTCCGACAGCCAACCTGGCGGTCGGCGTCCCAAGCCTCAGGCGAGGGCAGCGAGCTGTAACACAGGCTGTCAGTCTGTGATCCCCGCCCCTCCCCACCCCGCCATTCCCATTTTGAAACTCCGCCTTGATCCTTGACAATTAAATTACTCTCTGGTAAAGTAAACTCGTCTGAATCGCGCAGGGGCGAGGATAACAATGCCCATCTCTGCGCGCACACACTCTCACTCAGCTTCTGTAACGGCCGGTCAGCGCAGCGCCTTGACCGGACAGCCTTTGCCTTTCCCCTCCGCGACCGCCATTTCTAATCGCAACTGGAAATTATTAGAAATCCCCGCAACTCCAACAAAACACTCACCCGATGCATTTTCTAATCGCAACGAAAACACACAAACGTGGGGTAGGCATTCCTGCCTGCGCAACGCAGCCCACATCTCTATGAACTGTGCTCGCACCGCCCCAACCCAAAGGGTGGCACAGGCTGGAGTTGGCCTGTGTGCCGTTGTCTCACGGGCGTTTGAAAAACGCCCGTCATCCAGAGGCCCGTTCACGGGCCGAAGGATCTCTCTTCGGTTTCCGTCGCTGAATCCACACAGCTCCAGCGTCACCTCTACCCACCCGGAAGTCGGCGAAGCAGCCCGCCTTGGGCGCTCCACAACACTTTCTAATCGACACTGGAAGCGATTAGAAATCCCCGTAACTCACACAAAACAAAGCCCCGCCCCAATTCTAATCGACACTGAAAACGCACTTTTCCACCTGGAGTCCTCCGCTCCCGAATTGCACACACCCGGCCCGAACCGACCCGCCACCCCGCCCCCACTCTGCTAAAATGGGGTCAATTCCCTTGAGCGTCACCGAGAACGAAGATCTGCGGCACCTGAGTCACCGGAGGCGGGCGGCTTGGAAGTCATAGGCTTCTTTTTTGCCATTCTGGCGTTCGGCGTCATCATCCTGATCATCGTTCTCCCGATCGTCGCCTACGTGCGCGCACGCGCCGCCAGAGACCGGGTCGCCGAACTCAACACCGAAGTCAGCCTCCTCCGTGACCGCATTCGCAAACTGGAAGTTTCTCCCTCGATCAACGATCTGAACGCCCTACGCGAGCGCGTCTGGAAGTTAGAACAGGCCGCAGGCATCGCACCGGTTGTCGCAGCCGAACCAACTTCCGCGCCACCTGTGACGGCTCCCGCAGCAACTCCGGTCACGCCGCCAGTCGCGCCGCCCGTGATAGTCGCGGAGCCGCACATTCCCGGCGTGCCTGTGACACCGCCGGTTCAGCCCGCCGCACCACCGCCGCACACTGAACACGTTGAGAGCGTTCCGCCGGCTGCACCACCGAAACCCGCCGCGCCACCGCTCGAGCCTGCGCAAACTCCAGCTACGCCGCCGCTTCATCCACAAGGCGTGCTGCCAGACTCGGTCGCCGCTCGCGTGCAAACTCCGCCGCCGACGGCAGCTCTGCCGCACATCGGTTCTCACGTTGCGCCGCAACCGCTCAAGCGCGACATGGCCGACTTCGAAAGCGTGTTTGGCGAAAGCTGGCTCAACAAAATCGGCATCACCGCGCTCGTGATCGGCATGGCACTGCTCCTGAATTACTCGATGCGCTACATGGGCCCTGGCGGGAAAATTCTGCTGGGCTACTTATGCAGCGCGGTGCT
>Ga0209169_10001643_pt1 | contig 13660 bp, 12 predicted proteins | sample HubBroMetageWRM4_FD_188346 | JGI IMG/M metagenome (GOLD analysis project Ga0209169, IMG submission 188346) | Warmed soil microbial communities from the Hubbard Brook experimental Forest, New Hampshire - Hubbard Brook CCASE Soil Metagenome WRM 4... | ecosystem: Environmental > Terrestrial > Soil... | reverse complement strand
CCTGAGCTGCGCCACCATCGCGTCGGCCTGCTGGAGCGTGATGGTCCCGAGGTTCGGCATCGGCAGCACGCGGCTGCCGCCGGCCAGGAAGACCGCGTGATCGGTCAGGCAGGCACAGATGTCGGGGTACTTCTGGGCTATCGCGATCTGCTCGTTCAGGGCCTGGCTCTTGTTCGCCGCGATGGTCGGCACGACGCGGTCGTTCACCGTCTTCATCACCTTGCGGCTGACCGCGCGCCCGATAAAGCCCGCGACCACCCCCAGGGCAGCGCCGGCCACCGCATCTCCGATCGAGTCGCCCGCGTCGAAATCCATGCCCCGGCGTTGCCAGGCTCCCTGCATGGGCACCTGACCACGCAGCGGATTGCCTGGTCCGCCCACAGGCCCGGCGACCGGCTCGGCCTCCCACCCTTGCTGCGGCGCGCCTGGAGGTCGAGACGCCTGACCCGGCGGCTGACCCGCGAGCTGACTGAGCTGCATCCTGGCCAGGTCGGCGAGCTCGGTGATGGAATGCACCGCTTCGGCGCTGCCGCACTGCGGGCATGGGGGTAAGGGCTGTCCGGTAGTCACCGTTCCATTGTGTCGTCTGCGGCCATGCCTGCGGAAGACCCAGACTTTGCTTACCGATGACCCAGGCCACGCAAGCGAAACCTGGCAGGAGGCGGCGGAAGACCTGCAGCTACGACTTGACCAGCCGAGAGACCGCCTCGGCGGCCTCCTTGACCTTGGCCTCGGCCTCCGGGCCGCCCTGCTCAATCGCCTGCGCGACGCAGTGACCGAGGTGATCCTGCAGCAGGCCTACCGCTACCGCCTGCAGGGCCCTGGTGGCCGCAGAGATCTGCGTCAGCACATCGATGCAGTAGGTGTCGTCTTCCACCATCCGCTGCAGGCCCCGGACCTGGCCCTCGATCCGGCGCAGCCGCCGCATATAGGCGTCTTTGTCCTGTGCGTACCCGTGCATGTTCCGACCGTACACGAGCGATCCCGCGCGAGCGATCCGCCAGCGAGGAGGTAGAAAGGAGATGACCAGGCCACAGCTACGCACCAGTGAACCGAGAGCACTCTTTCAGCGATTCTTAGGACAGCGGGACGATGCTTGGTGCACGGGCGGGGATCTGCGCCTGGCCATGGCGGAGCGGAGGACGGCGAGGTGCCAGGAGACGACGGACGGCGGGCGGCCAGCCAGGCGCGCGACAGCGGCCTGCACCGGGTCTCGAGGCTGACCTGGCGCGCCGGGGTAGCCAGCCTGGCCTGCTCCGCCGTGATCGGCGTGGCTCTGGCCCGCCATTCGGAGGCCAGCGCCGTGACTACCCATCCGCAGCACAGCACGCCGGGTCAGATCGTGATCCCGGCCAAGCCGCCACAGCCGTCCGGCGGCTCCGGCCAGGTGAACTCGGGCGCATCATGACCATTGCCGACGTCGGAAGGGACACCTTTGACGTCTTCGGCACCACTGCCGTACTGCTTGTCGCGGCCACCGAGCCCGCGGGCCCCGCGGTGGCCGGCGCCAGCACAGGCGGCGCCACCGGAACGCGCGCGGCCGGAACGCGCGCGGCCGGAACGCGCGCGGTCACTGCAGGCATCGCTGCGCGGGCGCGCGCCATCGCCGACCGCGAACTGGCCGCGGTGGACCTGGCCTGCAGCAGGTTCCGGCCCGATTCCGAGCTCACGGCGCTCAACGAGGCCGCCGGCGGCAGGCCGCGGCCGGTCAGCCCGATCTTCGCCGACCTGCTGGCGGCGGCGCTGCGAGCGGCCAGGCTGACCGGTGGCGACGTCGATCCGACCTGCGGCCGGGCCCTGGTCGGGCTTGGCTACGACCGCGACTTCGCGGAGGTGCGGGCGGCCGGCGACGCACCCGCCCGGCCGGTCGGACCGGTCGGGCCAGTGCCCGGCTGGCAGCGGGTGCACCTGGACCTGGCCGGCCGCAAGGCATCGCTGGACCGGGGTGTGCAGATCGATCTAGGCGCGACCGCGAAGGCGTGGGCGGCGGACCGGTGCGCCGGCAAGATCGCCGCTGAGCTGGGACGCGGCGTGCTGGTGAGCCTCGGCGGGGACATCGCAGTGGCCGGGCCGGCTCCGGCCGACGGCTGGCGCGTCCGGGTGACCGACGATCACGCCGCGCCGCCGGAGGCGCCTGGCCAGACCGTCAGCATCAGCAGCGGCGGGCTGGCCACGTCCAGCACGACGGTCCGCGCCTGGACGATCGGCGGCCGGCCGGTGCATCACATCATCGACCCGGCGACCGGGGAGCCGGTGCGATCCTGCTGGCGCACCGTCAGCGTGGCCGCGGGCAGCTGCGTAGACGCCAATACCGCCAGCACCGCGGCCATCATCAGGGGACCAGCGGCCATCGACTGGCTGCGCGACATCGGGCTGCCGGCCCGGCTGGTGCGCCACGACGGCACCGTGGAGACCACAGCCGGGTGGCCGCGCGATGACGGACCTGGTGCCGCTGCGTGAGCCCCCTGACCGGCGGCGGCGGCCACTACGCCGCTTTCGTGCAGACGTCCTCGACGCCGCTGTGGTACGCCACCAGGGCGACGGGCCTGGTGGCGCTGGTGCTGCTGACCATCAGCATGGCCCTCGGCCTGCTCTCCTCGGTTCGCTACCAGCGGCCCGGCTGGCCCCGGTTCGTCACCCAGGGCCTGCACAGGAACGTGTCCCTGGTCGCGCTCGCCTTCACCGTCGCGCACGTGCTGACCACCGTCCTGGACAGCTTCGTCTCGATCCCGGTGCAGGACGCGGTCATTCCGTTCGTCGGCAGCTACCGGCCGTTCTGGGTGGGCCTGGGCGCCATCGCCTTCGACCTGATGCTCGCGCTGACCATCACCAGCCTGCTGCGGACCCGGATGACCTTCGGCGTCTGGCAGGCCGTGCACTGGACCGCCTACGCCTGCTGGCCGGTAGCGGTGGTGCACGGTCTCGGCACCGGCACCGATACCCCGGTCCGCTGGGTCCTGGCGCTGACGGCCGCATGCGTGGCGGTGGTAGCTGGCCTCACGCTCTGGCGGCTGCTGCGCGGCTGGCACGCGCATCCGCTCGCCTGCACCGCCGGCACGGCCGCGATCATCGTCGCTCTCATCGCCGGTACCGCCTGGCTGACGACGGGACCGCTGTCGCCTGGCTGGTCGCATCGGGCGGGAACGGGCTCCCTCGTGCTGGCCCGCACCAGGGCCGCCCCGCCGCCAGGGGCGAGCCGGTGAGCGCCCCCGGCCTGACCGCGGCCGAGCCCGGACGACCGCGCCCGGACGGGCAGGTGCTGCGCCTGCTGCCGGCCGAGGGCCCGCACGACCTGCGCGCGCATCTTCACAGGCATGGCGCGCTGCCGCTGCGCGAAGCGGGGCGCCTCATCGAGGCGGTCGAGCAGTCGGGCCTCACCGGGCGTGGTGGCGCCGCGTTCCCAGCTGGCCGGAAGCTGCGGGCCGTGGCCGAGGCAGCAGCGCGCGCCTCGGGCCGGGCCGGGACCGTGCTCGTCGCCAATGGCTCGGAGTCCGAGCCCGCCAGCAGCAAGGACAGCGTCCTGCTGGCGAACGCGCCGCACCTGGTGCTGGACGGCATCGCGCTGGCCGGCGCCGCCGTCGGGGCGGCCACTTCTTACCTCTGCGTGGCCGAGTACAGGCCCGAACTCGCGCGCGCCATCGCCGAACGGGCCCAGGCCGGCCTCGATGCGGTGCCGGCACAGGTCAGCGTGACGGCACCGGGCTACGTGTCCGGCCAGGAGACGGCCCTGATCTCGGCGCTGAACGGCGGCCTGCCACTGCCCACGCTGGTGCCGCCGCTGCCAGCCCAGCGGGGCGCGCACCGGCGGCCCACCCTGGTGCTGAATGTCGAGACGCTCGCGCACATCGCGCTGATCGCGCGGTACGGCCCGGCCTGGTTCCGGCAGGCCGGCACCGCGCAGGCGCCGGGCACGGCGCTGGTCACCATCGGCGGCGCGGTCCGCGCGCCCGGCGTCTACGAGATACCGCTGGGCGTCAGGCTCGGCGAGCTGCTCGCGCATGCCGGCCTGGCCGGTCAGCCGGAGGCGGTGCTGACCGGCGGGTACTTCGGCTCGTGGCTGCCGCTGCCCGCCGCGTTGCACGCGCCGGTGAGCGCGCCCGGCCTGCGCGAGGCGGGCGGCGCCCTCGGCCCTGGCGTGCTCGCCGTGCTGCCGGGGCAGTGCTGCGGACTGGCCGAGACGGCGCGAGTGCTCGGCTATCTCGCCCGCCAGGCCGCGGGTCAGTGCGGTCCGTGCAGCAATGGCACGCCCGCGCTGGCCGAGGCGATGAACTGGATCGCGTTCGGCCGGCCCCGCGACGACATGATCGGCTGGGCCCGCCAGCTGACCTGGCTCATCACCGGCCGCGGGGCCTGCCACCTGCCCGACGGCGCGGCCGTGCTGGCGGCCAGCGCGCTCGAGGTATTCGGCGAGGACGTGCGCGCCCACGCCCGCGGCGGCCCGTGCGCGCGGGCCAGCGCATCGCCCATGCTGCCCATCCCGACCGAGCCAGGGAGCCAGGGCCGGTGAGCGAGGGCGGCCCGCGGCTGCGGGTGAACCCGATCGCCTGCCAGGCCCATGGCCTGTGCATTGAGCTGCTGCCCGAGCTCATCACCGCCGACCCGTGGGGCTACCCGATCATCGCCCCCGGCCCGGTGCCGGACCAGCTGATTCCGCTGGCCCGGCGCGCGGTGGCGGCCTGCCCGACCCTCGCGCTGCTGCTTGCCGCCGGGCCCGATCAGGCCGATGCCGGGTCCGGCACCGCGCGGTCGGCGCGACGGCCTCGGGCCGCGCGGTGATGCCGCCGGCGCAGGACCAGCGCCAGGGCCAGCAGGAGCAGCACGACGACCACCGCGACCGTGGCGACGAACGGCATCGGGACCGCGGTATAGCTGTAGTCCATCGTGCGGGACAGGCCGTAGGTCGAGGTGGCGGTCACGTAGACGTGCACCGGCCCGATCGCGGGCAGGTCGGGCCAGGGCACCGTGTACGAGGCGAGATCGCCAGGCAGGATCTGGCTGGTCTGCGGATACGACTTGTTCATGATCGTGCCGAACAGGTCCGTCACCTTCACGTGCACCGTCGGCGCGAGGATCGCGTTGCCGGTGTTGGACAGGTAATACGAGATCGCTCCGTCGCGGCGAGTCAGCAGCGGGAACGGCGGCTGCGGGTGGGTCACTACCAGTCCGTCGATCTCGAAGTCGGGCGTGACCCGGCCGGCCACGGTCAGGTATAGCCGGGTGAAGACCTGCGTATAGCGCTTGACCCTGAGCCTGGCGTTGACCCGGATGACCTGCGGGCTGGTGTCCTCGATCACGATCCCGCCCGCGTGCTGGCCGGGGATCGCGTTGGCGGGCACGCGGATGCGGAACCTGATGTTCAGCTGCTTGCGGCCGGGCACGGTGATGACCTTCGGCAGTCGCGACACCCAGGAGCCCACGTCGCGCGGCCGGGCTCTCATCGGCTCGACCGCGAACCCGCCGCCCTTGCGGATGGTGTAGGCGTCGGCCGGGTAGAGCCAGAACTTCGTCGTGGCCCTGGCGTAGTTGATCACCGAGACCGACTCCGGATAGGAGTGGCCTGGGTACACGATCAGGGAGATGTCGCCGATCAGCTTGGTAGCGCCAGGCGCCGGGGTCGGCAGGATCGTGAATGACTCCGCCACCGGCGGCCCGCCGGCGGGGGCGGAGCGCGCGGCCAGGGCCGCCGGGGCCGAGCCCGCGGCCAGGGCAGGCACCCCTCCTGCCAGCAGGAAGCCTGCCGCCGTCACGCCCGCGGCTACCCGTGCGCCGCGGCTCGTCCAGCCCGTCATGAAGTCCTCCGAAGTGCTTGTATATGCGCCGCTTGCCGGCCAATCCGGTCAGTCCGGACGTGATTACATGGGAGGTGCCGCCGGGCCCGTCACTCTTTGCGGGAGCCATGCGAGCCCGGCGGCCGGACCGGGTGGGCGCGGCGTCGCTCATGGACGTTCGCCCACCCGGGGTCTCAGGCAGGATCAGCCCTTCGGCTAACCCAGACTGATGGTGATGGTGTCGGTGTAAATCCCGGCCAGCAGGTACGGGGGTACCTCCAGGCCGAGGCCGCCGCCGATGTCGAAGACACCGCCGGTGACGTTGCCCGCGCCTAGTGCCGGCGTCGAGCAGAGGGTGACTGCGGATGCGAAGGTCGCCTGCGGTCCCGCCGTGACAGTGCTCGGGAACGCCGGCAAGCCGGCTGCGGCCAGGCCGGCCGCATCAGGCCCGCAGCTGGGCTGCACGCCCATCCGCGCCGCGGAGATGGTGCCGCCGTTGGAACCAGTGAAGTCGGTCGCCGTGGCGTTCACCGTCCAGCCCAGCGTGCTGCCACGGAAGTCTGAAACCACGATCTGGTTCAGAGCGCCGGTGACGAGCTGCGGGGTGCCGTTGATCGTGATGTTGGACAGCGTGATCTGCGCGCCGGCCTGGCTTGCCTCCAGCGGACCGGGATTGACGGTGGTCGTCGTGCCCTGGCTGGTGCTGCAGGTACCGCCGGTCGAGCCATTCGAGTCCGCGATGCAGCTGTTGGACTCGGCGGAGAAGGCCGCCTCGGCCGACAGACTCTCCGGGGTCGACTCGAGGACATCGATGCCAGCCGTGGTCCCGTCGTTGACGGTGTAGTTCTGGCTGACGCCGCCTGCGGCACTGGCGGTCGCCGCCACGGTCGGGTCGCCGGTCGGCGCACCGCCCGAGTTGACTCCTTGCAGCGTTACTGCTGCTCCGGGGTCAAAGTTGGCGCAGACGACCGTGGTCACTGTGCCCGCGCCGCCGCTGGAAGGCGTGGCCGTGCAGGACGGCGCGGCGAGGATCGTCAGCGGCGCCGTCGCGGGCAGGTCGCCCGAGGTGTCGCTGAGGGTCAGCTCGTACGCGCCGGCCGCGACCGACGACGGGATTGCCGCCGAGCCGGTGACCGCGCCGCCCGCAGAGGCGGTGATCGCTGCCGGGGTGGTGGTCAGCGCGATGGCCGTGCCGCCGCCGCTGGGAACCAGTGATGCGCTCACCGCCGCGCCGGCCGAGAAGTTAGCGCCGGTGAAGCCGACGGTAGATCCGCCGCGCGCGTCGGAGGTCCCGGTCTGGCCGCTGACGGAGGTGATCGACGCGGTGGGCTGGTTGGCCACCGTGATGCTCTCCGATGCCGTCGTGGTCGCGGTGCAGGTGCCACTCTCGGTACCCAGACCGCTCAGGACGACCGTCAGCGTGTAGGTCGGCACCGAGATCGTCGTGGTGCCGCCCGCGCTGAGGGTCAGCGACTCGGTGGTGTCGACCGCCGAGGGCGCTGCCCCCGCCGCGCTTGCGCCGCCGGTGCCGCTGAAGGCAAGCGAGGTGGTCGAGCCATCGCCAGACACCGTCGCCGTCCCGCTGATCGCGACACTCGTGATCGCCACCGGGGAGGTGGTCGAGCTCTGCGGCTGGTCGATGCTCACCTGCACCGTGCTGCCGGTGGCGCCGGAGTCCGGAGTCGTGAGGACGATCCCGCCGGCCTCGGTCTCCGGCGCGACGCCGGTCATGGCGCAGGTATAGACGCCCGTTGAGGTGCCTGCGAATGCGGGCGTGACGCCGAGCGCCAGCAACCCCATTCCAGCCACAGTGGTGACGCCTGCCGCTCCCGCGACCAGACGTCTAACTCTCCGTTTGATCACTCTGTGTGTCCCTTCTGGTGGGTGACGCCCGCTCCGGCCCGGAACGGGACATGCCGGTGAACGGCACTAGAACGTGTTCTAGAACACGTTCTAGTGTGATATACACCTCATCTGCCACCGAGTGTCAAGGGACTACGGCAATTGTTTGGTCAAGCGCTTGGTTGGCTGGCATTCCCGGCCGTTCCCGGCCGTTTCCGCGCCAATCAGAGGGCTCATTTCCGGCCCCCGCGGCCGGTCCCTGGCCAGCCGCCGCAGTGGCCGGTGAACACGATGCGCTACCTAACGGGGTCGCTCAGCAGGGTGAAAGTCAGGACCGCCGAATAGTGGCCGGACGCGACATATGCCGGAATAGTCACTGTCAGCCTGGCCTCCACCTCAAAGAGCCTGCTGACCGCGCGACTGCCGGACGCACTGCCCGCAGCACACAGCGATACCGGCCTGGCGGCCAGCCTGCGCGTGCTCACGGCGGCGACCGCTGCAGCCTGCGTGCCGCCTGCCCAGCTGCATTCCGGCACTACAACGGCAGTTGCGCGGAATGATCCACCGCCCAGGCCGGCGAACCGGGAGATCGCGCCGGTCAGCCGCCAGCCCGCTGACGACGTCCGCTCATCCGTGACCTGCAGGGAGTGAACGGTGAACGTGTACTGATGCCGGCGCCCGTCTAGCCGGAACGACGCTAGCCGCATCTGGACGCCCGATTGCGTGAGCAGCAGTGGCCGCGCGCGCGAATGGCGGACGTGCTGAGCGTGCATAGTCGCGCCGTTCGCCGCAACAGCGGGCCAGAGGACGAGCACGCTGACCAGCGCGGCCGTCACTGACCATGCCTGCCTTACCCGGACCGACATGCGAGCCGTCACTTTCGCTAACGGACCAGCTCACGGCGCGTCGTTGCCAGGAGCCGAAGTAGAACACGTTCTCACGCCTTTACTTACCAGTTTTCGCTCTCCCTAACAAGCGCTTGGCCGGTAACGACTAGGATCCGGTCGCCCCTGCAGACAGCACAGCGGGCCCGGCCGTTAACGGCCGGGCCCGCTCGCGGAACGCGCTGTCAGCTGAAATAGACCTTCGGGCTGTGCTTGACACTCGTGTCCCGGACCGGGCCGTATTTGGCCGAGAACACCGAGGACGTGCCGGGGAACTTGCAGGTCGACAGGTCCTTCGGCGGCGTCATGGTCGTGTTGAGGGTGAGCTTCTGCTTGCTGAAGCTCACCGTGTTGCCCGTGTTGGACGTCTTGCCGGTGTTCGAGGCGGCGGTGAAGACGCAGGTGTAGTTCGTGCCGCTGACGGTGATAACGGCGGCGAAGCCGATGGGCTTGGACTTCTTGGATTCGCCGATGGTCACCTTGCCCTTCGACGTGATCGTGCCGAGGTAGGGGGTGTCAACCGAGGTGATGCTCTTGAGCGTGGCCAGCGCCTTAAGGCTGGCTGGCAGGCTGCAGCCCCCGAGAGTCTCCTTCGTGATCGACAGCGAAGCGGTGCCCTTAGACGTCGGGTTCTTGACGACCTTGGCCGCGAACGAGGACTTGCTGCAGGTCGCAGCGAAGGAGCCGATCGACAGGTTGACCTTCTGGCCCTTGGCCAGGCTCGCGCTCAGCTTCGCGCCTTTCTTGACGGGGGCGCCGGTTGTCTTGCCGACCCTGAGCACGGGCTTGTTCGCCGCCGCGTGGGCACTGGCAGCCAGGGCCGCGCCAGCTGGCGCACCGAGGAGCATGACCCCGGCCGCGGCTACTGCAGCGAGACGGTACTTGCGCATGAACTCGACTCCTTCTTCCGTAGAAAACACCTAGGGAGTTGGTGATGCCGTTCGCGTGGCGGGCTGAGCCAGATCGCGAACCGCGACGAGGGCATGAGTGCCGGAGAAACTGGTGGGCCTGCCACGAGTCCTCATGTGCCCGCCACTTCGCTCGTTCGGCCTCGGCCAGCGCAGCACGTGCGCCGGCGAAGCGACCGATGAACCGTTCGTCCCTATCTACCATTTTTCGCCGAAGCGAACAAGCGCTTGGTTGCCTCTTTCGCGGGACCAATCACCGCACACTACGATCGCCCTAGACACGGCGCGGACGGCCGCCGCGGCGACGCTGAGGCATCGGAGACTGCTCATGGGTCCACTGGACGGCATCAAGGTCATCGAGATCGCCAGCCTGGCGCCGGCCCCTTTTGGCTGCATGATCCTGGCCGATCTCGGCGCCGACGTGCTGCGGGTGGACCGGGCCGAGCGCTCCGGGCCTGACGCCCGGCGTCCGGTGGATCCGCTCAGCCGCAGCCGCCGGTCGATCGGGCTCAATCTCAAGGACCAGGCCGGAGTCGACCTGCTGCTGCGGCTGACCGAGGACGCGGATGTCCTGGTCGAAGGCTTCCGGCCCGGCGTGGCCGAGCGCCTTGGCTTCGGGCCGCAGGTCTGCGCGGAGCGCAATCCCCGGCTGATCTTCGCGCGGATGACCGGCTGGGGTCAGCAGGGGCCGCTGGCACCGACCGCGGGCCATGACATCGACTACATCGCGATCTCCGGAGCGCTCAGCCCGATCGGGCGCGCGGGCGAGCCGCCGGTGCCGCCGCTCAACCTGGTCGGCGACTTCGGTGGCGGCGGCATGCTGATGGCGATGGGCATCCTGGCCGCCCTGGTCGAGCGCGCAACCTCAGGGCTGGGCCAGGTAATCGACGCCGCCATGGTCGATGGCTCGGCGCTGCTCACGTCCTTCCTGTACGGGATGCGGGCGACCGGCAGCTGGCAGGACCAGCGCGGGAGCAACCTGCTGGACGGCGGAGCGCCGTTCTACGACACCTATGTCTGCGCCGACGGCGGCTGCGTTGCGGTCGGGGCGCTCGAGCCGCAGTTCTACGCGGCGCTGCTGGACGGGCTCGGGCTGACCGGCGCCGAGCTGCCCGCCCAGCACGACCGGGCGGGCTGGCCGGTGCTGCGCGAGCGATTCGCCGGCATCTTCGGCTCGCGCAGCCGGGACGAGTGGGCCCAGATCTTCGACGGCACCGACGCCTGCGTGTCCCCGATCCTGACCATGGCCGAGGCGCCGGTGCACCCGCACGCCACCGCCAGGGACGCTTTCGTCGAGGTCGGCGGCGTGCTGCAGCCGGCTCCCGCGCCGCGCTTCAGCCGGTCCGCCGCCGCCGCGCCGAGCGCGCCCCCGCGTCCCGGCACTGATACTGACGCAGTCCTGACCCGACTCGGCCTGTCCGGTGCGGACCTCGCCGACCTGCGCGCGCGGGGCGTGATTGGCTGACGTCCGCCCGGCCGAACGGGGCCTGCGGAGGCCGCGCAGCCCGCAGGATGGCGAGATCCTCCGGCTCGCGCTGCCGGCCTTCGGCGCGCTCGTCGCGGAACCGCTGTTCCTGCTGGCCGACTCGGCCATCGTGGGCCGGCTCGGCACGGTGCCGCTTGGCGGCCTGGGTGTCGCCAGCCAGGCCCTCACCACGCTGGTGGGTATCTCCATCTTCCTGGCCTACGGGACGACGGCCGCCGTGGCGCGGCAGCTGGGTGCCGGGCAGCGGGCCGCGGCGATCCGGCAGGGCATCGACGGCCTGTGGCTGGCCGCGATCATCGGCATCGTCGTGCTGGCCGGCGGCTGGCTGCTTACTCCGCAGATAATCCGGTCTTTCGGCGGAACCGCTGCGGTCAGCGCACAGGCGATCATCTACCTGCGGATAAGCCTGCTCGCCGCGCCCGCCATCCTGATCGTGCTGGCTGGCGTCGGCGTGCTGCGCGGCCTGCAGGACACCAGGACGCCGCTCGCCGTCGCGGTTGTCGCCAACGCCGTCAACGTGGTACTCAACGCCATCTTCGTGCTCGGCCTGCACTGGGGTATTGCCGGATCAGCCTGGGGCACCGTCGTCGCGCAGGCCGGCACCTGCGCGGCGTACCTGGCCGTGGTCGCCCGCGGCGCCCGCCGAGCCGGAGTCGGGCTGCGGCCGGACCTGGCCGGACTGCGCGCGTCGGCCTTCGCCGGCGCCTCCCTGGTGCTGCGGACGCTAGCCCTGCAAGCGGTGCTCGTCATCATGACCGCGATCGCGGCCCGCCAGGGCAACGCCGCTATCGCGGCCCACCAGGTAGCTCTGCGGGTCTGGAGCCTATTCGTCTTCGCGCTCGACGCCATCGCGATCGCGGGCCAGGCCATCACTGGCCGGTACCTGGGCGCCAGTGACCCGGCCGGGGCCCAGGCGGCCACCCGTCGCATGATCGCGTGGGGCTTCGGCTATGGCGCGCTGTTCTCCGTCGTCCTGCTGGCAATCCGGCCGGTACTGCCGGCCGCCTTCGCGGTGGCCCCCGGCGTCCGCGGGCTGCTGCTCGCGGTGCTGCTCATCGTCATCGCGCAGCAGCCGGTGGCAGGTGTCGTGTTTGTGCTCGACGGCGTCCTGATCGGGGCCGGCGATCAGGACTACCTGGCCGTCGCCGGGCTGATCACGCTGGCCGCCTTCGGCGCTGCCGCCGCGATCGTGGTGGCGACCGGCTCCGGGCTGGTCGCCCTGTGGCTGGCATACACCGTCTGGATGGTGGCCAGGTTCGCCACGCTGACCCTGCGCGTGCGGGGAACGCGCTGGCTGGTGACCGGCGCGGTACGCCGCTGACGGCGGTCAGTGGCCGATGGCAAGCACCACGATCCTGAACACCACCGCGGTCAGCGCGATCACCAGGTACAGCCACATCCCGGTCATGCCGACCCGGCGTGCCCTCGACATGGGGGCCGGCGCCAGCATCGCCAGCCGCGGCATCCGCCAGTTCTCCTTGCTGACGCTCGCGTCCAGGACGGCCCGGTCGAGCTTCCTGCTCGGGGGGCCGGCCGCAGGAAGCGCGACCGCGCCACCCGGCCCGGCCGTCGCGGCGGCCAGGGCCGGAGTCGGGCCCCGCCCGCGGGTCAGCAGCGTGATGCCGGCGACAGCGGCCAGGCTGCCGCAGCCGACCATGATCGTGATGATCTGCCTGGCGGTGATGTGCGGGTAGACCACCGACGCGATCAGGATCAGCGAGAGCATGATCAGCCCGGCGATGACCACTCCGGTGAACGCATTGGTGAAACGGCCGTTCACCCAGGGCCCGAGCACGGCCTTGTCGTTGCACAGCATCAGCAGGAACACCGTCGCGCTCGGCAGCAGCACTCCGGCCATCACCTGCACGCCCTCGGTGAACAGGCCAAGCGGCGAGCCGGGGATGAGCACGATGGCGGCCGCCCCGCCGATCAGCGCCGCGTACATCACGTAGAAGCCCTTGGCGTTCTTGACGCCGCGGTGCAGCGAGTGCTTGAGGCCGAGCACGTCGCCCAGCGCGTAAGCGGTGGACAGCGACACCGCGAACGCCCCGATCATCGCGGCGTCCAGCAGTGCCACCGCGAACAGGACGCCGGCCGCCTTCCCGGCGTAGGCAGAGAGGCCGGCCGCGAGGCCCGCGGCGTCGGTGAAGTGCCCGGCCGCGTGGGTGCCGGCGAAGGCCGCGGCGGTCGCGCCCATCAGCGCGGCGCCGCCGATGATGACGATCGCGATGCCGATGACCAGGTCGGCCTTCTCGTACGGGATGAAACGCGGAGTAATCCGCTTGTCGATGACGTAGGACTGCTGGAAGAACAGCTGCCAGGGCGCGACGGTCGTGCCCACGATCCCGATGACCAGCAGCATGACCGTGCTGAGCTGGCTGCTGCCGCCCGGCATGTCGGGAAGCACGAAACCGCCGGCCATCTGGCCGAAGCCAGGGTGCGACAGGAAGTACACGGGAATCAGCAGCAGCGACCCCGCGCAGAAGATCATCGCGATCCGCTCGAACCGGCGGAAGCTGCCGGTCATCGCGGAGGAGATGATCACCACGGCCGCCAGTAGCACGGCCACGATCTTCGGCACGCCCAGGTAGCCGGCCGCCAATGTGATGCCGATGAACTCGGTGACGATAGTGAGCGCGTTCAGCAGGAAGAGGTCGATGACGCTGAAGGCACCCCAGAAGCGGCCGAACCGCTCCAGGATCAGCCGCGCGTGCCCGACGCCGGTGACGGCACCGAGACGCAGCACCATTTCCTGGTTCACATACAGGACCG
>Ga0209169_10001642_pt1 | contig 13667 bp, 6 predicted proteins | sample HubBroMetageWRM4_FD_188346 | JGI IMG/M metagenome (GOLD analysis project Ga0209169, IMG submission 188346) | Warmed soil microbial communities from the Hubbard Brook experimental Forest, New Hampshire - Hubbard Brook CCASE Soil Metagenome WRM 4... | ecosystem: Environmental > Terrestrial > Soil... | reverse complement strand
GGCCCCGAATGCAAACCGCGGCGGCAGCGGAATTTTCCCCGCCACACGCGTGTAATCGTAGAGGGCGCGTTTGTAATCGTGGCCGTAGCCGAAGAAATACCAATCTTGACGGTCGCCGGCCGGACGCGCCGCAACCCACGGCCACGTGCTGCTCTCACCTGACGCGAAGGAAAAATCGTCGGAGTCAAACAACTGGCGCGTACTGTCGTCCACGACGGTCCAGCCATCGCTGGAGATGAGCCCTGGTTCCAACTGCACGTCCGAGCCCTTGATCCGGTCGAGCGTGCGCGTGGTGCCAAGCAGATTGCCGGTGTCCGGCATGCCTGGCTTCCACACGATCTCTTTCCCGTTCAGGCTAAAAGTGATGCTGAGATTGTCCGGGGCAAATTTGCCGTCGGAATTACCGGCGAGGTAAACCAACTTCAGCGCGCTGGTTTGAATTACTGTGCTTCCGCCATTCGCCGCGGATTCGTGGGTGAATTCTGGGACGGGAAGTTTGCGATTCAGGAAGACGAGCGAGGCGTGATCTTCGAACTTGCCGTCGGCGGCCCACTCCATGCGAATGAGTTGGGGCGTCAAGACGGTGAATCGTGCATGCGCGGTGGTAACGACCGCGCGAGGGTTGGCCACCGGATCATTGGGGCCTGGAGTATCGGCAGCTACAACAGGGGAATGCAGCAGAGTCAGCGCACCTACTGCCACCACGAACAACCAACGGCGAAGCCTGTGAAGCAAGTCCGTTAGCAGCATGTGCGAGCCCCATGTCTTCATACGTGTGACTGGATCACCGAGTTGTGTGTCAGCCGGTAGCTATACATTCAGACTTCTGGCGCAGAGGTAATCACTTCCCCGACGAATGAGAAACCGTTGCCGGCCGTGTTCAGAACGAAGCGCCTGGCAGGTTGGGTGGCGAGCCGCGACTGGGAATCCAATCGCCGGCGCCTGCCAGGCTTCCGCGCTCCGGGGTGACGGAGATGAAGATCGCATCAGGCGTCAAAAATAGAATTTCGCAGCCACCTGTGCGGTTCGAGCCTGGTAAGCGGATGTTATCCTCCCGAAATTGCCAGAGCTGACGTCGCCCAGATTCGTGTCCGGTTGGAAGAAGTCCGGATGGTTGAGCGCGTTGAACATCTCGAATCGGAATTGCAAGCGCTTGCCCTCGGTGAAATCCCAGTATTTTTGAATGGCCATGTCCCAATTGAAAAACTTGGGCCCATGAAGATTCTCGAAGAATCTGGGAGCATCACCGAAGGTAAAGCTGGCAGGTTGCGAAAACGCGGCTGGATTGATCCAGTTGTTGATCGATTGATTCGCTGGAATCGGATTCACTCCTGGCACGATGTTGGGGCGCTGGTTGAAACCGAAACCGACGTTATTCGAGGCTGGTTGGATGGAAAGAGGCAATCCTGATTCCGCCGTGAGAATTCCGCTCCACGCCCAACCGCCCAGGATCGCGTTAACGGGCGTGCTCCAATCGGAGCCGAATCGTTTGCCCTTGCCCACCGGTAACTCGTAAATGTAGGAGGCGACGAATCGGTGCGGGACGTTGCTGGCATCCACTGAATAGTCGGCAGCGAGGTTGTACGAATTCAGATTGCTGGTCCCGCTCCCTGGGAAAGCCCAACCGGAAGCTCCTTGCACGTCATCGGTGAACTTGGAATAGGTGTACGAGAGGTTGAGATCCAGCCCGGAGTGCCACCGGTGGGTATAGGTCACCTGCAACGCGTCGTACTTCGAACTGCCGACGGCAGGACCGTTCTCGAACACGCTGCAGTATTGAGGAAACGGTTGGAGCGATTGCGCCAGGGTGATTGTGGGATTGTTAAGGCCGCAGCTGCTTGACGTAATGCTCCCAAAGAAGGGGTTGGGCACCGCGTTGAAGAGTGTATTCCCCTGAGCCAGATTTCCCGATGATATTTGATCCCACTGCAAACCTGTGGCGAGGAGGTTCGTACCGTGATTCCCCACGTAGCTGACGTCCAACAAGTCGTTGGGCGTAAACGAGTACTGACCGCCGGCCATCCACTGCTCGACGAATGGAACGCTCCGGTTGCGGTTCGTTATGGTGGCCCCAAAGCCGACGTCCTGCAGCCCGCCCGCGGAATTGCCGGTGGGCAGCCTTTCGGTGGTGAACGCCGGGGCGCAGGCCGAGAAAACACCGGGAGAAGCTTCGCAAGTGGCGTTCGGATTGCCGCTCAGAGTCGAGGCGGGATTTAGACCGTTGTTTAAAGTCGTGTTCCATGGCGTTGCCTGTGAAAACCCGTCGTTGGGACCTTGGCCGTAGTAGTTCGGAACGTAAAAGATTCCGTAACCGCCACGAACAACCAAGTTTTTGGCGGCCTGATACGCGATGGAGATCCGCGGAGCAACGTTGCCGTACGGAGTATTGTAAAGGCCGGGATTGTTCGGCGAGGCAAAGATAAGTTCGCCGGGGACGGAAAAACCAACCTGGGCGCTTAGGGGGTTCTGCGCAGTGAAGCTAAAGGAATTTTGCGCATTGTGGCGTTCGGTTGGCGCGGTTTGGATTTCGTAACGGAGGCCCAGGTTCACCGTAATTCTCGGAGTTACTCTCCAGCCGTCCTGCATGTACCAGCCGAGAAAGTGCTTATCCGTAGCGGGGAATGCCTGGAACAGAGTGCAAAGAGCGCACGAGGTGCCGTTGGTTCCACTTCCCACTCCGAGCAGGAAAGACGCGAACCCGTCTCCCGTGACCCCGAGTGCGTTGTTCGGATCCGGCCCTTCGGTGGAGGCGGTTTGGAAGTTGAGGGCCGTTTGGCCGAAGTGACCACCGTCGATCCGCAGCCACACGTCGGTGAAACCAAAAGCTAGTTCGTGCCGGCCTTTTACTTTGGTGAAATCAATCGAGCTGGTCCAGAAAGTCTGCGGCACGATGTAACTGTTGTTCCCGCCAACCGCTCCGAGCGGAGCATAATTCCCGCCTCCGCTAAACGAGATCTGGGGGAAAGCCGGGGCAATCCCGTCAATGAATGTCGGGAACCCGAGAGTCGAGGTTTGAAAGCCCAAACCTTGTCCGGTGGCCTGCTCGACGTGGCGGTTCACGCCGAAATTCAAGTTCATCGTAAATGTGGGATCGAAAATGTGGTTGAGAGCGACATTTATGCTGTAGCGATTGTTAGGATTGAGCAGTCCTGGACCAGCCGGATCACCAGCGCCGTAGAAGTCTGGCGTGTTTGTCTTGGTTTGGAACTTCTGCGAAAAACGAGCATAGAGGCGGTTGTTCTCGTCAATGTTGTAGTCTATTCGGCCCGAGTACTCGTTCGAATGTTCTGCGGCTGCGCCGGTTGGCGAAAAGTTGGTTCCGGTCGATCCCCCTGAAGTTGGACTCGGCCAAAAGTTCGCAGCCGCGATATTGCTGGCAATGGTGTCCATGAGTGCCGCGGGAATTATGTTGGTAACGCCAAGCCCAGTCGAGATGTTGCCGGAAATCGGGTCTCGAATGAAGGCCGTGCCGGTGCCGCAGGTTACATGTCTCCCGGTGACGGGATCAGTACCTCCGCAAGTAACCTGGCGGGTGCTGAACGGATTGTAGATTTCACCGGTGAAGACGGGTCTTCCGAGGGAATCGACCGCAGGAAGGTTAGTGCTGGGGTCAATCGCTTGAGGTCCTAACAACGCTGAGAAGTCGCCGGTCCTTTCCGCGGCGGTAGGCAGTGTGTATTGGTTAGTGGACGGTGTGGACTGCCGCTCACCTTCGTAGTAGGCGAAGAAAAAGAGTTTGTCCTTCTTGATTGGGCCGCCAATGGTGCCGCCAAACTGATTGCGATTGAACGATGGTTGAGCGTTGTTATTGAAATAGTATCTCGCGTCCAGCGCGCTGTTGGCGTAGAACTCCCAAGCGTCTCCGTGGAATCCGTTGCTTCCCGACTTGGTGACGATGTTGACGACGTTGCCGCTGCTCCAGCCATATTGGGCGGTGAACGCGTTGGTCATGACCTTCATTTCCTGCACGGCGTCCACCGACGGAACGTAAATTACCCCACCCCAATCCACGCGTGTATCCCAGGTTCCGTCCAGCAGATATTCCGCGGTGCCAAAGAAGGTGCCGCCGAAATTCAGGAACGAAATATCCTGGTCGGCCGTTTGGGCCAGACCCGGGGCTCCGACCACCTGCTGTTCGGCCGCGTTGTTCACCGAGGAATTAATCAGCGTCAAGCTGATCACGCTGCGAAAGTTCAATGGCAGGCCTTCGGTGAATCGGGCGGAGAGGTCCTGCGAAATATTCGCGTTGTCCGTATTCAGGAGCGGAGCTTGTGACGTAACTTCGACAGTTTCGGTTAGCGCTCCTACGGTCAGGCGGACCTCTTGTTCAGCGCTCTGGCCAGCCGCCAAGGTAATCCCTTCTTGCCGGTACTGTTTAAATCCCGACGTTCTCGCCTCCAGAACGTAAACTCCCGCGGGCAGGAAAGTAAAACTGTAGAGACCGGTATCGCCGCTCGAAGTCGTACGTGAAATGCCGAGGTCAGAGTTGGTGAGTGTTACGGCCGCGTCTTTGACGCCAAGGCCGGAGGCATCGACCACTCGTCCGCCGAGCGTGGCGGTAAACGCAGCGGACGACTGGCCGTACAGAGGATGGCAGCCGAGGAATAGAACCACCAGAGCGCCAAGTAACAATCCAAGTTGCCGTGAACGAAAGCTGCCTGACATTCGAAAACCCTCCTCGAAATTCTGGCTAACGCCAGGACTCCACCCGGTACGGCTCGAACCAGCGACCGAACTTTACTGTCCCCGCGACCGCCGCAGATAAATCTTCAGATTGTGCGTGTGAGCACTAGAATGCCGTGCGTTGGTGAGATTTATAGAGAGTCGCGGGCACGCTGGCAACGGTTTTCAGGTAAAGTAGCGAGGATAAGAGCGATAAGGCTGTTTACTGTCGCGTATGGTATTCATATCTCACGACTTGTAAACAGGGTAAGAATGACCGTAAAACGGCGTGGCCGAGCGTTTTAGATTGCAGGCTGTTCCAAAGCGCAGTACCATCCATTAAAATTATCTTTTGCATTCCTGAAACTTGCCGAAACGACGTTCTCTTGGGTGTACCGCGAGGTAGGTCACCGGCGTTCGGGTGGGGTAACATTGCAACCAGAACAGGTAACCGAAATTTGTAGCGAAGTCGAAAAGGACGCCGTACAACAGCAACTCGAATTGCTGCTCGCTTCGCCCTTATTCCATTCCAGCAAGAGATATCCGAAGTTTTTAAGGCTGGTGGTAGCGCGCGCCTTGGCCGGCCAAACCGACCAACTCAAAGAGCGCATCCTGGGAGTCGAAATCTTCGACCGGCCCGCCGACTACGACACGAATACGGACCCTATTGTTCGAGTCACGGCAGCGGAAATCCGAAAGCGCATCGAACAGTATTACCACGACCCCAAGCACAACCACGAAATTCGGATGTTCTTGCCCGCCGGATCCTACGCGCCGCAGTTTTATTGGCCCGGCCATGCCAGCGGACCTCCGGCTGTAACTTCTTTGGAAATGCCGGGCGAAGCCGGTGATGTGCTCAAAGCCCAGACCGCCGCGGCACTAGCGGATGTTCGGCAACCGAAACGAAATCTGATGGCGCTCAGAATCCCGGCATTGGTATTAATCGGGCTGACCCTAGCGGTTGCTACGGCGGTGCTTTGGCGAGTGTCCCGCCCGCAGGTTTTGAAACAATTTTGGGAACCGTTCGTAACTTCACCGAGTCCGGTACTGATATGCGTGGCCGACCAAAGCCAGTACTCGACCATACGTCTGCGCGATGCCAATGATCCCTCGCATCAAATCACTTTGCCTGACAGCATGGTGGCGCTGATCATCGACGATGTGAGTCCTCTGGTGAACGTGGCGGCTCTTTTGCGCGCTTATGGGAAGACTTCCCGCGTGCTCGGCGAATCAAACACCACCCTTACCGATTTACGCCGGGCTCCGTCGATATTTATCGGAGCTTTCGATAATAGCTGGACGCTGCGCTTGACCTCGCCTTTGCGTTTCCATTTTGCCAACGATCCCGCGATGAACAAATTATGGATTGAGGACCGCGACAATCCTGGAAATCACAATTGGATGATGGATCGTACGATTCAACAAACCGGGACATATTCGGATTACGCGATAGTGGCCCGCTTCGTGGACCCCAACATCGAGCAACTAGTGGTCGTCGGCGCGGGCATCGGCCGCGGCGGCACCGTCGCTGCCGGAGAATTCCTGGTGGACGAGCAACGGATGGAGGAAATACTGAAGCGGGTGCCTGGCGATTGGAATCGAAAGAACATAGAGATCGTGCTCGAAACACAGGTCGTCGGAGATCGCTCGGGCCCTCCGCACGTAAGCGCAGTTTATGTTTGGTAGCGGAAACCAGGGAATGAACTGAATGGTTCGCAGCTGACTGCGTCCAAGCGTTCCCATCTAACTTCCGGAGCCCAAATCGCGGACAAGTCCTGATAAGTCGCGTTACCGGGCATCTGCTTCTGGGCACGAATTCCACATGTACGGTAACGGCGTTTATCAGGACTTAGCAGGGTGGTTCGTGAAACGCCTGTTAACCAGGCATTCGTGCTAGTCATCGTGCAACTGTAGTTCCACCTCGAAACCAAACGCATATCGCGCCCGTCGAACAATTACATGTGGTTACGAGGCTAACGACGAAGACACTCCTGCTGCTGCTCGTGGCACTGGCCATTCCCGCGTTGGCGCACGCTCAAGATGAAGCTGCGGAAAGGGCCGCCGGATGCGGCGACAAGAATATTCAGTTTGAAGTGAAAACGGATAAGAAAAGCCACCCCAAAGGCCAAGTGGAGCCAGGCCAAGCCCTCGTTTATGTTTTCAATAACATCAGTGGCATCTCTCCCGGCTACCCTTCGAGCCGAGTCGGCCTGGATGGAACTTGGGTCGGCGCGAACTACAAAAAATCCTATTTTTACTTCTCCGTTGCGCCCGGCACCCACAATCTTTGTGCCGACAAAAAGTTGGTGACCACTTTCACCGCCGCGCCTGGCCAGGTTTATTATTTTAAAATTCAGTTTCACCACAGCGGAGCCATCGGGCTCGATGAAATAAGTCCCGCTGAAGGCGAACTGCAAATTGGCGAGCTGGCTTTCAGCACCTTCACGCAGAAACCAAGTACGTTTTCGAAACCCTAATCGACGGCAAGACGAACGCCCGCGATCAAACCAACTCCTTGAAACTCGAAGCGGCTTGCTCACAATTTCGCTTGGCCCAGCCGCGCTTGCAATTGCTTGCGGTACCGCCGGCTCAACCGGAGCGTCGTTCCGTTTTCCAGCTGCACATCGCGTTCGCCATCTTCGTTGAGCACCAGAGTTCGGACTCGATTCAGGTTCACGATGGTGGAACGGTGAATGCGGCAAAAAATGGCCTGATCCAAATCTCGGTCGAGATCGGACATGCTGCGGCGCAGCAGATGAGTGGTCGACCCCACATGCAGGCACGCGTAGTAATCCGCCGCCTCAATCCAGTCGATATCCGAGATTCTCAAAAACAAAATTTGTCCGGCGGTCTTGACCACCAAACGTTCCTGTTTTTCTGCCGCGTCCTGCGCCAGCCGGATTCTTTCCTTGGCCCGTTCGAGCGTGCGTTCGAACCGCGCGTTGTCGAAAGGCTTCAACAAATAATCAAGCGCTCCGGCCTCGAAAGCGCGCAACGCATATTGATCGTAAGCCGTCACAAATACCAGGACCGCGGGCGGGGCGCTGCCCAGTTGTTCGAGCACATCAAAACCGTCGCATTCCGGCATTTGCACGTCCAGGAAAACCAGCGAAGGTTTCTTGTCGCGTATCTCCGCCAGCGCTTCCCTGCCGGAAGTGCATTCCCCCACAATTTCAATCGTCGGATCCCGCCGCAAAAGCACCGAGAGATTCGCCCGAGCCAGCGGCTCGTCATCCACTACCAGCACGCGTACCGTTGACTCTCGATCCATCCCGCTCACAATCCGGCGCTGAAAGGAATTGATACGGATACCCCCACGCCGCTGGGTTCCTGATTCTGCATACTCATAACGAAAGTATTTCCATAGAGCGTGCGCAGGCGCGTCCGCGTATTGGCGATGCCTATTCCCGATGGATTCCGGTCGCTGTCCGGAGGCAGCCGCGGACCATCGTTGTAAACACTCAGCGTCAGCACCCCATTCGAGCGGGCCGCGCTCACCCGAATCAAGCCGCCTTGCGCGCGCTTCGCGATGCCATGTTTGATCGCGTTTTCCACGATGGGCTGCAGCACGAAAGTGGGCACGCTAGCCATGAAGAGTTCTTCGGGAACGATGATTTGCAATTGCAGACGCTCCGCGAAACGCACTTTCTGAATGTGCAGGTATTTCTGCAAAAATTCCAACTCCTCGCCCAACGACACTTCTTGCCGATCGGAATCCTTCAGCACCCGCAGCATCAGCTCGCTAAGAACTACGATCATGCTCACCGCGGCATCGTTTCGGCCCTCGCGCACCAAACCGACGATCGCGTTCAAAGTATTAAAAAGAAAGTGGGGTTCGATTTGCTGACGTAGTGCGCTGAGTTGCGCTTTGGACAGTTGCTCGCTCAGTCTCATGGCTTCGGTTTGTTGCCGCGCCAAGCGCTCCTTGTAGTCCAGCATGTATCCGACCAGCAGGACGGAACTGTACAAAATCAGGTCGTTGAACCACTGCATCTTTACCGTGTCCAAGGTATCGGTCAAAAAAGACTGTTTCACCGAAAGAGGCGTCAACACTTTATCCAGACCGGAGAACCAGGCCGCGGAAACCAGGCTCATCAATGCGTACGCGGCGAGATGTTTGAACCAGGTGGAAAATTCGCGCAGCCGAAAAGAGTATTTGCGGCCGAAGTCCAGCAAAAACGGAGTGGCCAAGGCCCACGGCAACCAGATAAACAGCAAACCGATGAACGTCTCCGACCGCGTCCAGGCCAGCTTCATTCCGTTCACGCGCATGAAGATGTAGTTTCCGGTTGCGCTGAAAAAGCCGAGACCCAGCCAGATACCGGCAATCCACACCCATCGCGAATTCCGCAAATTCGTTTGAGCCGAATTCAAGTCCGAAATCTTTACGCTAGGCCCCATCGAGAATTTCCCGAAATGCAGTCAATGACCGTCCCCCTGCAGTAACTGGCATGGTCTTTCCCGGAACAACGCTTGATACTAACTTGCGTTATGCAAGTAATAATATATCATGGCCACGCGATCTCGACGGCTTCTCGGTTGCCCCAGGCTTCGCGGATTTTGCAGACGGAGAGCCTCTAAATCATGGGAATCGTGAGACAACAATTGGGATCTTTTGCCCGCGGACCGGCGCTGCTGGCCGCCGCGTTGCGGCGGTTTCCCCGGCAGATGTGGCTTTACAAACCGTCGCCGGAGAAATGGAGCATTCACGAAATCATTCTGCATCTCGCGGATCGCGAAGTCGGGTCCTACATTCAATGTCGCCATTTCATTGCCGACCCCGATAGCTCCATCGTGGAATTCAACGCCGCACGGTGGGCCGGCGCGCTTGGATACTTTCATCAGAGCACGTGTGAAGCTCTCAAGATCATCCCGCGCTTACGCCGAATGACGTACGAGTTGCTCCTCGCCCTGCCCCAGCAAGTTTGGGACCACCAGGTGGAGCAGTCTCTCCAAGGAAGGCCGTGCCTGATGCAATGGATCGAGCTGCAGGAACGGCACATTCCGCGTCACCTCGATCAAATGAAGGACAACCACGATCAATGGCTCAACCAAATTCCGCGAAGAAAGCCCGCCACTACGCATTGGCGTCCGTATTCCTCTCCGAATCAACTGGATCAACACCCCAATCGCTTCAAACGCCAAAATAAAGTGGCTGCGGAATAACCACGATTGTTGGGCAATTGTGAGCCGGCACTTCGCCATGCCGCGCGGAACTCCGCTTCACAGCCGAGCACCTGCCTCTTGGAAAAATAGATCTGACGCACCCCAATCGCGTCCCGTAACCCCAGCCTCTAATGATTATTCATAGGATAAATATCCGATAGTTACTATTTTGATAGAAGCGTCTTCATAGTTGTTTCCAGATATTGGATGCCGCCCGTTGGTTTTCATCAGGTTTATCACAAACCCACTTTCCGCATTTTGGTAACCCACGCTTAGCACACACCTTATTGGCCTCCCAGAACGGAGACGAAGGTGCTTTATGCGTTGGCAGGTGCGCTTGGCTTACCGATCAGCGCTCTCCAAACATTTTCCGGAAGACTGGAGATAAAAATGGGATTTCACAAGTACTTGCGACTCGCCGTTTTAGTCATCGCTTCACTCCTCTTGTTGCCGACACTCGTGTCGGCGCAGAGCGTGATCACCGGAGGCCTCACCGGAATTGTCACCGACGCTTCAGGTTCGGTGATTGCGGGCGCCACCGTAAACTTGCAAAACCAGTCGACGAGCGCGGTGCAAACCACGACCACCGGGGCGGCGGGTGCCTATCAATTCACCTTACTGAAGCCGGGCACCTACGTCGTAACCATTTCACAAACTGGCTTTAAGCAAGTGACCGAGACCGTCGAAGTTCTTCTGGGGCAAACTGCGCTGGCCAGCGTCAAGCTGGAAGTTGGCGCCGCTTCGGAAACCATCACGGTTACGGAGCAAGGCGCACTGCTGCAGACCGAAGACGCCAATATTTCCTCGAATTTCGACACCAACCAAATTCAGAATATTCCGAACCCCGGCGGCGACATTACCTACGTGGCCCAGACCGCCCCGGGCATCATCATGAACAGCTCGACCGGCGGCGGTTATGGCAACTTCAGTGCGTTCGGCCTGCCCGGCACCTCGAACCTGTTCACGGTGAATGGCAATGACTACAACGATGCGTTCTTGAACTTAAACAATTCAGGTTCGAGCAATTTGTTGCTGGGCGGCAATGAACTTCAGGAAGTGGAGGTCGTGAGCAACGGTTACACCGGACAATATGGCCGTCAGGCCGGCGCTCAAGTCGATTACAGCACAAAATCGGGCGGCAACAGTTTTCACGGGAATTTGGCTTACGACTGGACCGGCCGGGCGCTCACGGCGAACGATCCGCTCAACAAAGCGGCCGGAAACTCGCGGCCATTTGAGAATAACAATCAGTGGGCGGCGTCGATCGGCGGCCCCATTAAGAAAAACAAAGCGTACTTCTTCGTGAACACCGAAGGAATACGATACATCTTTGGTTCCGTTCTGCCCGTTAGCGCGCCGACGCCGGCATTCGAAAGCTTCGTGCAGGGTAATGTGCCGGCGGATCCGGCCACCCAGGCGTTTTATGCCAATGTCTTCAAGCTCTACAACGGCGCCCCCGGGATTGGCAACGCCAAACCAAATGCCGACAGCTGTCCGGGGTTCGCGACCAACCCAGGGGCCACCGGCGGCTTCTGCACCGAGAGCTTTACCGAAGCCGTATCCAGCGGAAACAAGGAATGGTTGCTGAGCGGACGCGTGGACGTCAACCTAAGCGACAACGACAAGCTTTTCGGGCGGGTCCGCGTCGATCGCGGCGTGCAGCCAACCTACACCGACTCCATTAACCCGGCGTTTAACGAAACCAGCGTTCAGCCCCAGGACGAAGGCCAGTTGAACTACACGCACATCTTCTCCCCGACCGTCGTGAACAATTTCATTTTCTCCGACATCTATTACCAGGCGGTTTTTGGCAATTTGAATCCGAACACAGCGCTGGGCCTTTTTCCCGGTAACCTGGAATTTCAAGTGGATGGCGCCTTGACTCCACTCGGCACCGGATCCGGGAATCCCAACGGATTCGCCGCCGGCCTCCAAACCCCGCAAGGCCGCCATGTGGAGCAGTGGCAGTTGGTGGACGACTTGTCGGTGACGCGAGGAACTCACGCTTTCAAGATGGGTATGAATTTCCGCCGGGACGACGTCACCGACTTCACCGCGGCCGAGAATACCTTGTATCCCGAGGTCGACGTTTCCTTGTTTGGTTTTGCGAATAATCAAGTTGCCCCCACCGGCTGTGCCACTCAAGCCAATAGTCAGCTGGGCTGCGGCAGCGTACTTTTCAACTTTGCCTCCCAGATCGAACAACCCGTCGCTTACTACAGCGTCGGCTTCTATTTCCAGGACCAGTATCGGGTCAACTCCAAGCTGACCTTGACCATGACGCTGCGGGCCGACCGAAACTCCGGTGGCGTATGCCAGACCGCTTGCGCTAGCCTGCCGGCTACGGCGTTTAACAACTTGCCGCACGGACCGACGATTCCCTACGACGAATCGTTCCCCACCGGCAACAAGACCATTATTCCGGGTATCGAAAAAGTTGTCTTCGAACCACGATTCGGCCTCGCCTGGAGCCCCATCGGTCAAAATACGGTCCTTCGCGCCGGCGTAGGTCTCTTCACCGATCTCTATCCCGGCGGTCTTTTGAGTTTGTTTGACACCAACTTCCCGCAGGTAAACCTGTTCGATGTGCCCACCGGTAGCGTGGCCTTCGACTTGGCGCCACCCGCATCCACCGCCTTTCCCGGCAGTGGCGTCAACCTGGTCACCCAGTGCAATGGCGCGTTTTTGTCGAACTACAATAGCGGCGGCAGTCTGACCACCGGCGGTTCGAGCGGCGGTGGCTACGCCGGCGCAGCCGCGCCGTTTGGAGGCTGCCTCAACGCCCAGGGCGCACTTTCCGTTCCGAACCTTAACGACGTCAGCCGCAACTTCCAAAATCCGAAGTATGTGGAGTGGAATTTTGAATTGCAGCACACCTTCGGAACGCGCACCGTGATCTCGGCCAATTACGTTGGCAACCATGGGTATGATGAAATCGCTTTCAATCCCACCTTGAACGGCTTTGGTTTTGGCACCCTTCCAGCCACCGCGCCAGACCCGCGGGTGGGCCGCGTGGACCAGCTGTATAGCGGCGGAATTTCCAACTATAACGGCGTGACGTTCTCCATCCAGGAAAACCAGTGGCATGGACTGAGCGGCCGCCTCAACTATACGTACTCGCATGCGCTGGACGAATTCTCCAACGTCCCGGAAGAGCCGTTCAGCGTTATCACCAGCATCCTGACGCAGATCAATCCCAACAATTTGCGCTCGCAATATGCCTCCGGAGATAACGATGCCCGGCACCTGATCTCGGGCAGCTACGTCTACCAACTGCCGTTCAAGAGCGAACAGCGCTTGCTGAATGCAGCCATCGGGGGTTGGATGATTTCCGGCACCATGTTCTACCGCACCGGATTCCCCTTCAGCATCATCGATGGCGGAGCCACTGCCGGTCTGGTGGGCAACAACCTGGGCGGCACCAGTTCATTTGGCGCCACCATCCTGGCCCAGCCGCTTCCGACCTTCACCCAGCGGAATTTCGGCAACGGGCAAGCCTGTGTGGTGGCTGCGTGTTTTTCGACGGCGGATTTTGTGCAGCCCAGCACGGGCTTTATGGGGAGCGTCGGCCGTAACGCCTTTCGTGGTCCAGGATTCCTGGGCGGCGACATGAGCGTGAGGAAGAATTTTGCGGTCAACGAGCGTATGACGTTCCAGCTTGGTTTTAGCGCCTACAACTGGTTCAACCACGCGAATTATGGTGCACCGTATCCGAACACCAACGCGCCGTTCTTTGGCCAGGTAGAGTTCATGCAGTTCACGCCGACGTCGCCCTACGGCTCGTTCGCGGCCGCTGCTACCGATCAGGTCACAAAAGAAAACTGGCAGAGCGTCGCCGG
>Ga0209169_10001641_pt1 | contig 13670 bp, 9 predicted proteins | sample HubBroMetageWRM4_FD_188346 | JGI IMG/M metagenome (GOLD analysis project Ga0209169, IMG submission 188346) | Warmed soil microbial communities from the Hubbard Brook experimental Forest, New Hampshire - Hubbard Brook CCASE Soil Metagenome WRM 4... | ecosystem: Environmental > Terrestrial > Soil... | reverse complement strand
GTCACGGTCTCCTTCAAAAATGCCTCGGCATCCGCCTTGAGACTACGCAGCACCAGCGCGGAGAGCTCTTCGGGACGAAACGTTCGATTCAACCCCAGCGACGCCACCCTCTGGGTGCCCATCCATCGCTTGAAAGTGGTAGCCGTCACTTTCGGGTGTGTCACCTGGCGCTCACGCGCCGCCATGCCGACCAACACCTGGCCGTCCTCGTCCACACTGACCGCGGAGGGTGTCAGAAACGAGCCGAGACTGTTCGGAACCAACTGCGGACGACCGTCCAGCCACACTGCGATTGCACTGTTGGTGGTGCCAAGATCAATGCCTACGATCATTCATTCCTTCCAAGGTCGACGCGACGCATCATTTTCAGATACTTCGCGACCGGGCGTCCAAGACTTCCCGCGAGTCCCGCTAACGGCGGCCCCACCCGAGCCTAAGTGAATGATTTAGAAGGATTCGTCCCGACCGGGATGCTCGGGAGTGATGAGCGGCTGGAGCAGGTAGTTCCGCACCACCTCGGTGTAGCCGCCCCGAACCACAAGGTCCGGGTCCGTCACCGCGCCGCGCATCCGCCGCCAGGCCTGTGGCAGCCGGTGCCAAGGCAAGCGCGGATGGGCATGGTGCGCAATATGGAGATTGTTGTTTAGGAAAATCAGGGACCACAACGGATTGCTCTCCACCACCCGTGTACGGCCGCGCGGATTGCTGTCGGCACGGTGCTCGGCAAAGGAACGCAGCTGACTGACCGCTACACTGGGATAAACCACCAGCGCCGCATAGACCAGCAACGATATGTGACAGACACCTACGACCCACGCGAGGACCGCGGCTATCCAAAAGAGATGTAGCGACCAGGCGAGAACATGGCGGCTGTCGCCCGCGCGCAGCTTGCGCGCTTCGCTGCGCCAAAAAGTCCCGATCGCTACGGCTGGGCCGATCGTCATGCGTCCGGCGAATGTGCAGTTGGCTTGGTGAATAGCCCGGCTGATAACTCCTGCGGCAGCCAACGTCCCCGGACGCAGATAGAACGACTCGGGGTCGCGGTCGACATCAGTGAGGTAACGCCCTTCGTGACGGTGATGTTTGAGATGGGTCTCACGATAAATCGAGTAGGGAATCCACAGTGCGAGCGGCACGCCGCCGAGCAGTCGGTTGATGCGCCGGGACGAAGTCGGGTGACCGTGAATCGTCTCGTGTTGAAACGACCCGTGCCACGCCAGCAACAAGCTACCCAGCGGCGCTGCGAACCACAGTGGCAGACTGTTTAAAAGTAACGTCCACGTGACGAAGGCGCCGTAGACCGCAAACGCGACACCCAGCGTTACAAAATCGATACGACGCTTTTCCTGGGATGAGCGCACGCCCGCGAGGAACGGCGGAGCGACCTCCAGGAAAGACCGCGCGGTCACAGTTTCGGCTTCGGCGGCCCGCATGACGCGGCGGTCGTTTGGCAGCATAACGAGGCATTGGTGAATGGGGCAATGACGAGTAACATTACCCCTGCGCGGTGCCGCGCTCTGTGACGTCACCGAGATTTTGCGGCTAGCTCTGCCGTTGGAACCGATAAATAACCGTGACCCAACCCACGTTATTACCAACACGCCATGACCGGGTCACTGACGGATAGTTCGATTCCCCTTCTCGACCTGGGTCGGCTCGATGCCGGCGAGGCGCGGCGGTCCGCATTTCTGGCGGAACTGCGTGCTGCATCGCGCGACGTCGGCTTCTTCTATCTCACCGGTCACGGCGTCGATCCCGACCTGCTGCGCGATCTGCTCGGGCTTTCGCGCCGCTTTTTCGCCCTGCCGGTGGCCGACAAACTGGCTGTCGAAATGGTGAATTCGCCCCATTTTCGCGGCTACAACCGGGTGGCCTGGGAGCTCACCCGTGGCGCGCCCGACTGGCGCGAGCAGATCGACATTGGCGCGGAGCGGCCTGCGCTGCCTCGGGAGCCGGGCGAGCCCGCCTGGACCCGCCTGCAGGGCCCGAACCAATGGCCGGCGGCATTACCGGAATTGCGCCCTCTCGTCTTGCGCTGGCAGAAAGCGGCTATGGAGGTCCTCGCTCGCCTGATGCGGGCATTTGCCTTGGCCCTCGGGCAGGCGGAGGACGCACTCGAACCGCTCTACGGCGATGAGCCGCACCACTTGGTGAAGCTCATCCGTTATCCGGGTCGCGATACCCCGGAAAGCGAGCAGGGAGTGGGGGCTCACAAGGATGCGGGCCTGCTGACCCTGCTACTTCAGGACTCCCAGGAAGGACTGCAGGTGGAGACTGCCGACGGTTGGATCGGGGTCACGCCGCGGGCGGGCACGTTCGTCGTGAATATCGGCGAGCTGCTCGAGTTAGCCTCCGATGGCTACCTGCGGGCGACGCTGCATCGGGTCGTCGCGCCGCCGCCGGGTGTCGAAAGAATCTCGGTGGCCTTCTTTCTGGGCGCCCGATTGGATGCGACGGTGCCCCTGCTTCATCTGCCCACCGAGCTCGCCGTCCAGGCGCGGGGCCCCGAGAGCGATCCCAACAATCCCATGTTCCGCAGTGTCGGACAGAACTACCTGAAGGGACGGTTGCGTTCGCATCCAGACGTGGCGCGGCGCCACCACGCTGACCTGGTTGGGTCGCAAGCGCCATGATGCTTGCGTCACCTTGAGCGCCACGATCCGCCAAGAATGGCTACACTCCGATGTGCTAGCGTCCACATCACTTGGGCGAGCGCCGCCCGGACGAAACGTAGCTCAATAGCGCAGCGGGGACCCGTGAACAGACCACTTCGCCCCTCCTTGTTCGCTTGGATCGCGACAGCGCTGCTCACCTTCGGGTGCGCCCACGCCGCCGATACAGCGGGGTCGGCGTCGGGGCCCGCGCTCGACTCGATCGAGCAACGCGTGAAACCCTGCACGAGCTGTCACGGTAACGAGGGGCGCGCCACGCGCGAGGGTTACTTTCCCCGCATCGCCGGCAAGCCGGCGGGTTATCTGTTCAATCAACTCGTGAATTTCAGGGAAGGCCGGCGTCATTTCCCCATGATGACGTACATCGCGCAATTTCAGACCGACGACTATCTTCACGAGATCGCGGCCTATTTCAGCGCACAGCAGGTCCCCTACCCACCGCCGGAGCCCACTAAATCGACCGCGGCGGTGCTCGAGCGTGGACGGCAGCTGGTGACGGAGGGCGACTCGAGCCTGAACATACCGGCTTGCAACTCCTGTCACGGAAATCGGCTGTTAGGGGTGGCCCCTGCGGTGCCCGGCCTGTTGGGTGTATCGCAGGACTATCTGACGGCGCAACTGGGCGCTTGGCGCACCGGTGTTCGGGCCGCGGCGGCGCCGGACTGCATGGGGCAACTCGTCCGTCGTATGCACCCTGAAGACCTCGACGCCGCCACCGCCTGGCTGGCGTCGCAGGCGATCCCTGCAGGCGCCGAGCCCGACACCGCTTTCGCGCATTCGCCCTCACTCCAGTGCGGCAGCATCCTGCAGGGAAACCCCTCACCATGAGAAAGCTCTTGCTGGGTGGCGCCCTGGTGCTCGTGTTGGTTCTGGCCGCCCTGTGGTGGAGCACGGGTCGCGACCGGGAAGGCGGCGAGGCTCCGCCACCGGCGACGCCCGCAAGTACCGACCCAGTGCAACATGGGCGCGAGTTGGTTGCGTTGGCGGACTGTAAGTCGTGTCACACCGCGCGTGGTGGCGCTGCGTTCGCAGGCGGGCGTGCGATCCCGACGCCATTCGGCAGGTTCTACTCACCTAACATCACATCAGACTCCAAAACCGGGCTCGGCAGTTGGAGCGCGACCGATTTTTGGCATGCCCTGCACAATGGGTATTCGAAGGACGGCACGCTGCTTTACCCGACCTTCCCCTACACCAACTACACCAAGATCAGCCGTCACGACTCGGACGCGATATTTGCGTACCTGCGTACCATCGCGCCGGTGTCACAGGCAAATCATGTCCACGAGCTGTCATTCCCCTACAACTACAGACTCCTGCTGGTTGCCTGGCGCGCGCTGTTCTTTCGGCCCGGGGTTTACGCGACGCAGACCGGACACAGCGCCGAATGGAACCGCGGGGCCTACCTGGTGCAGGGGGTCGCGCACTGTAGCGCCTGTCATGAAACCCGCAACGCGCTGGGTGCCACAGAGCGAAAGGCCGGCCCGTCGGGTGGCCTGGTACTCCAGTGGTACGCGCCATCGCTGACGAGCCCGCACGAGGCCGGTGTGCAAGGTTGGGCGGAGGCTGACATCGTCACCCTGCTGAAGACAGGCCAAGTCGCCTCCAGTACCGCCAAGGCGTCCACCATGGGACCGATGGCCGAGGTGGTGTCGGAAAGCTTGGCCCAGGCGCCCGACGACGAGCTGCACGCCATGGCGAGCTATCTGAAGTCCCTTCCGATAACCAACGCGCCCGACGAAGGCAGTGGCGCCAACCCGCAGGACCAGATACCGAAGGCGCTCCTCGCTGCCGGAGAAGATCTCTATAAAAAGAATTGCGCGGACTGCCACGGCGATCAGGGCGAGGGACGCGAGCCCGCCGCACCTCCTCTGGCCGGAAATCGGGCCGTCACAATGTCCTCGGCGGTGGATCCGATCCGTATGGTCCTTTTTGGCGGCTATTCCCCCGGTACCGCGGGAAACCCACGGCCGTTCGGCATGCCGCCTTACTCGCTGGTTCTGAGCGACGAAGAGATCGCAGAGGTGCTTCTCTATGTGCGCTCATCCTGGGGAAATGCCGCGCGGCCAGCACGTGGCGAGGAAGTGAGCGCGAATCGCGGCACTCCGTTGTGGTAACCGTTGCCGGGACCTTCATCGGCCGTCCAGGAATCCGTTAAAGCGCCGCCGCCAGTTCACCGAAGATATCAACGCGGTCCGCAATAGCCGCACGGACATCCTTTAGCGGCGACGTAAGCCTGACGGGATGTCGATCCGCTCACACTTCGCGGTCGAGCCGCGGCGTATAAGAATTCTCAACGCCGCCGACGCTACGGACTCAACGCGTGGGTGGCGCCCCCCGCTATAACCAACAAACTCGATGCGCGAAAAACTAATTCCGCGGCTGACGCTCTTGCTGTTGGCCTGCTTCGCCGTGCCGCTGCACGCCGCCGTCCAGCCCGGTGACCCCATCGGCTCGTTCGACATCACCCGGTTCGAGGTCGAAGGCGACACCCTGCTGGGCCCGCGGCGGGTACAAGCGGCGGTGGCGGGCTTCACCGGTAAAGCCCGCGACTTCAGCGCCGTCGAACAAGCTGTGGCAGCTCTCGAAAGCGCTTACCACAAGCATGGCTTCGGCCTGGTGAAGGTGATCCTCCCGGAGCAGGAATTGAATGGCGGGGTCGTTCGACTGAAAGTCGTGGAGGCGCGCATCGGCAAGGTGCGAGTCGTTGGCAATACCGTGCACAGCGAGACCAACGTCCGCCGCAGCCTTCCCGACGTGACAGAGAACGCCATACCCAACACGGAGGCGATCTCGGCCGAGCTGAGAATGGCCAACGAGAATCCCTCCAAGAAGGTCAACCTGGAACTCCAGAGCAGCGAGCAGCCCGGTGTAATCGATGCCGTGGAACAGGTCACCGATTCCAGGAGCTGGTCCGTCGGCGGCGTGCTCGATAACTCCGGATACGAGTCCTCCGGGCGCACGCATGTCACCGCCCAATACCAGAACTTCGATTTAGGCGGCCTGGATCACACATTCAGCGCGCAATACACGACCAGTACCGAGGATCCGAGCAAGCTGCGGGTCTACGGAGCGGGATACCACCTGCCGCTGTACGGATACGCCGATTCGCTGGATTTCTATGGAACATATTCCACGATCAACTCCGGCACCGTGGCGGCCGGCCTGCTCGATCTCCAGGTCAGCGGCGCCGGCGCGGTATTCGGCGTGCACTTCAATCACAACCTGCCGCGAATCGGACACTACGACTCGCAACTGGTGCTCGGACTCGATCGCAAGGAGTATCGCGACGACATCGACTTCCAGGGCCAGCAGCTCGGGGGCGATGTGACTGTCGACCCGATCAGTCTTTCGTATGCCGGCCAATGGGCCATCCCCGCCGGCAACTTCAACTTCTACCTTACCGGGGTGCACAACATTCCTGGTGGCGCACAGGCCAGTGACGCTGACTTCACAGCCGCCCGCTCTGGCGCGACTTCCTCGTACGGTCTGTTCCGCTACGGCGCCGGATTCAACCGGCCGCTGCCGCGCGACTGGCAACTGCGTCTGACTGTCAACGGGCAGGCTACCCACGATGCCCTCGTGCCAGGCGAGCAGTTCGGGGTCGGTGGCGCGACTTCGGTTCGCGGCCTGCAAGAACGTGAGATCGAGAACGACAAGGGATTCACGGCGAACGCTGAGATTCACACGCCGAATCTGTGTGGGGCGATTCACGACGGCACCACGCTTTGCAACGCGCTTACTTTTTTTGATGACGGCCATGCCTATCGCAACGATGCGCTACCTGGCGAGGCGACTCACCAGTCCGTCAACAGCGCGGGCGTCGGGTTTCGGCTCACCCGCGGCAGAAATATGACCCTGCAGCTGGATTACGGCCACGTCGTGAGCACGTCGGACCCGCAGGAAAAAGGCGATCAACGCCTGCACGCCATGCTGGCCCTGGCTTATTGATATGACACTGGAAGCAGCAATGTCCTCGAGCAGTCGCGGCAACCGCACGAGCGCCGGCTCGCGCCTGTCCCTGGCGCGTGTGCCCGCATCACAGCCGCCGTTGGTACGCCCGCCCCTGGCGCACCCCACACTCAGACGCTCGTTGCTGATAAGCCTTCGCACGACACTGGCTACCGCTTTTCTGTGCCTGTTGGCTGGCGAGGCAGCCGCCAACCCCACGGGTATGCAGATCGTTGCCGGCCAGGTCACCACAGTGACCTCCGGGAACCAACTGCTGATCACCAACTCGCCCGGCTCGATCCTCAACTGGCAGAGTTTTTCGATCATGCCGGGCGAGCTGACCCGGTTCATCCAGCAAAGTGCCTCGAGCAGTGTTCTAAATCGCATCACGGGTCAAAACCCGTCGCAGATCCTGGGCGCACTCCAATCCAACGGCAAAGTCTTCCTCATCAACCCGAACGGCATCGTCTTTGGAGCCGGGTCGAGAGTCGATGTCAACGGGCTGGTGGCCTCGAGCCTCAATCTGAGCGACGCCGATTTCCTGGCTGGTAACCTCAAATTCAGCAGCAGCCGCACGACGGGCAATGTCAGTAACTACGGCGGGATCACAACCCCGACCGGTGGGCAGGTTTACCTGATCGCGCCAAACGTCACCAACAGCGGCATTATCACCTCCCCGGGCGGCGACGTGATGCTTGCGGCGGGACACAGCGTCGACCTGGCAGATTCGAATGATCCAGATGTGCGAGTCGTTGTGAGCGCGCCGGGTAACCAAGCGCTGAACGTGGGTGAGATCGTCGCGCAAAGCGGGCGGGTGGGCGTCTATGGCGCGCTCGTCAATCAACTTGGCCTGGTCAGCGCCAACAGCGCCGTCGCCGGCAAAAACGGCAAAATCGTATTCAAGTCGACGGACACCACCCTGCTGGGTGCAGGCAGCGAGACCACTGCCACCGGTGCGGGTACGGGCGGCGATATCGAGGTGCTCGGGAACCGGGTGGGTCTCACAGGCAATGCCGTTGTCGATGCCAGCGGTCAGACCGGCGGCGGCACGGTATTGGTCGGTGGCGACACTCATGGCGGCAATGCCGCGATTCCCAACGCGACACTGACCTACGTCGGCCCGCAGGCACGAATTGACGCCGATGCGACTCAATCCGGCTCCGGCGGCAAGGTCGTCGTCTGGTCGGACGAACAAACCCAGATGTATGGTGCTATCTCCGCCCGCGGCGGCGCGCTGAGTGGCAATGGTGGCGCCGTCGAGACCTCGAGCGCCAACAAACTCGATTTCTCGGGCGAGGTCGATCTACGGGCACCGCATGGCTCGGCGGGAACCTTGTTGCTCGACCCCAGCGACATTGTGATCAGCTCGAACGATTCGACCAGTGACATCAGCGGGTCGGGAACAGCGCCCTTCACGTTCACTGCCAGCAACGCATCGTCGAATCTGTCGACCTCGGATCTACAGAGTCAGTTGGGCCTCGGGAATGTCACGGTGACGACTTCCTCCAGCGCCAGCGCGCCGCTCGGCGGCACCATTACCGTCTCGGCGCCGGTCGCGTGGACGAATTCGAACAGCCTGACTCTCGCCGCGACCCAGGACATCAACATCAACGCGCCGATCACGGCCGTGTCCGGAACACTGGTGCTGAGCGCCGCCAATGGCAACATCGTGCAGGCCCTCAATAGCACGAACCCTGCCACGATTACCGTCGCGGCCTTGTCCGCGAGCGCGCCGAACGGGTCGGTGAGCCTGACTGAGCCGACGAACGCAATCTCCGGTGTTATTGCGGGGGTTAGCTCTACCGGGTTCAACCTGGTCAATTCTGGCGCACTGACGATCGGCACCGTTGGATCGATATCGGGCATTACCACCAGCGACGCTGCAGGCGCCCTGGGATACGCGGTCGACCTGCAGACGGCCACAGTCGGCGACATTGTCGTGGGCGCGCCTATCAATGCTACGGGCGGCACTGTAGTGCTGAATTCGGCGGGGGCTGTGACGCAGGGATCCGGCGGGATCATCAATGCGAACCTGCTGTACGTATTCGCGAACGGAGCCAGTGGGATCGGCAATAGCAGTGCGCCGCTGCTCACCAATATTGGAACGCTTGGGAACGTCGATTCGCAGGGGGCTGTCTACATCAGCAACAGCGGCGACCTGGTCGTCAATTACATTGACGCGACCGGCGCAGTGGGCGTCACCTCAGGCGGATCGCTCAGCACCGCCACTGCCCAGTCGTGCGATTGCTCGCTGAGCATCAACGGATCCTCCATCGCGCTGACATCGGCGGGGTCGATGACGGTCAGTTCTGGGTACACGATCACAGCGACCGACGCGGTTGCGTTGAATGCCGGGTACTCGGGCGGGACGTACGCTGCTTCGAATAACACGCTTACTGTCAATGGCAGTGTGTCGGGTGCTACGGTCGGACTGTCCGCGGGTGGCGCGATTACTGTAGGTGGAACCCTCACTGGAACGGTCACGCAGTCGCCGAACCTGTACACCGCGCCACCGCCACCGCCGCCGACATTGGATCAGTGTATTGCGAACCCGGCCCTACCGGGGTGTAGCGCGGTTTTGCCGACGCTGGCGCAGTGTACGGCGACACCTACATTGGCCGGTTGCACGGCTGTGTTACCAACGCTGGCCCAATGTATATCGATACCCACGCAGGCAGGCTGCACCGTCGTACTGCCCACACTGAGCGCCTGCATAGCGACACCCACACAGGCAGGCTGCTCCGCCGTGCTGCCCTCGCTGAGCGCATGCGTAGCGACACCCACGCAAGCCGGTTGCTCCGCCGTATTACCCTCACTAAGTGCATGTGTAGCGACACCCACGCAGGCCGGCTGTTCCGCCGTACTGCCTTCGCTGAGCGCATGCATAGCGACACCCACGCAAGCCGGCTGCACCGCCGTGCTTCCCACGCTGAGCTCATGCCTATCGACACCCACGTTGGGCGGTTGCTCCGCTGTGCTACCCACCGTGACCCAGTGCACCACCAACCCCACGCTTGCCGGCTGCACGGTCGTGCTACCCCCAGTGACGCAAGTCGCCACTTCAAAACCGGTCACCCAGGCGGTCAACCAAACTGTCGCCGTGATCAACACGACGATTCCAAACATCAACTTCCTCCTGGACGGTGGCGGGTTGACTTCCGGCACCAGCTCGACCACTGCCAACTCGACTTCTAAAAATACGGGCGGAAATGGTACGACCCCGACAAGCACCAACCCCGGCACTACCAATGACACCGCCAAAAAAATGTATTGCGATTAAGTCCGGCGCCCTGCTGGCGCTGCTCCTGGCGAGCCGGTTAGCGGTCGCCGAGCCGGCTGGCGTCGTCAGCGATTCGACCGGGCCGCTGCTGGCAAAAAGCGCGAGCGGCTCGATCAAAGTCCTCGCGGTGGGCTCGCGGGTGGAACCGCTGGACACCCTGGTCTCCCGGCCGGGTGTTTACGCGCGCGTCACGCTGACCGATCACAGCGAGCTAGCGCTCGGTCCCGACACGGAGTTGGCGATCGAAAACTACTCGTTCCATGACAAGGGCTCGCAGGCCGACACGAACGGAACGCAGAGCGACGCGGCGGTGCTGCGCCTTTCGAAGGGTAGCGTACGAATCAGTTCCGGCACTCTCGGCACGCGCGACACGGACACATTTACTCTCGCGGCGGGAACGGCCACGATCAATATTCACCGCAGCGTGTTCATCGCGACGTATGTCGACGGGGCCCGAGGTCAATTAGCACAGCGTGATGTCTACTCGCCAAAGGCGATAGACGGCGCGGTGTCTGTAGATGACGCGGCACCGATAGAAGGCAAGCTACCGGCCGCAATGGCTCGCACGGACGGCGGCCACAAGTACGTCCGAGTCGCTTCCATCACAACGCACCCGGCGCAGCCGCTGGAACTAACCGACTCCCCACTGCGACTCGCGCAAATCGCGCCGCCCCCCGCCCCCACAACTCCCAACTCACTGCCCCCCGGCCTCTACGTCCAGGTCATAGACGGCCTGATAAACGTCAGCAACAGCGGCGGCTCCACGAACTTTACCGCCGGGCAGTTTGGCTACACCCCCAGCATCAAACAGCCGCCCGTGATAGTTCCCGTCAACCCGGCCATCCAATTCACGCCGCCGGCGAGTTTCTCCGCTCCTACCACGCAGGGCGGCGCCACCAATGCCAACTCGGGCCAAGTTGATTGCATAGTCCGCTGAAGTGCGGACAAAAGAGAAAGCGGGGCAGGCACTTGGCCTACCCCGCAAAGTGAAGACTCGCCCGCCTGGGGGGGAGGGAGCAGGAGTCTTCGAGTGCGGCCTAGCCAGCACTCGCCGCTACTATTTCATTCCAGCACCCAAAGAGCTTGTCTATTCATGCCGGCAATGTCATTTTCATGCAGCACCGCATGAAATTTGCTAATGCCCGATCTGGCTGAAGCTCAGCAGTAGAGAGGCGATCGCGAGCGGCCCATACGGGAACTACTCCCGATAGGGAAATTCCGCGCCAGCGAAAGTAAGAGCGGTATCTACCGCCTCGGGCTTCCCGTATGTGCGGAATTTCTCGACCACCCGGAGCATTTCCGGCTCACCGAGAATCCTGACATCGCCCAGGGTAAGCGCCGCGCAATACTGCGCGGCCAGATTTTCCACCTCTCCAGCAATAGTCAGTGCAGCCGTGACGTCCGCACCGAGCGCTATGACTCCGTGGTTCCCCAACAAACAGGCGTTATGGGTGCCGAGCGCCGCGAGCGCCACATCCGAAAGCTCCTGCGAACCGAACGTACGGTAGGGAGCGCAGCGAATCTCGGTACCACCGGTCACCGCGACCATGTAATGGAATGCAGGAATCCCTCGCCCCGTGCACGCAAGCGCCGTAGCGTACTTCGAGTGTGTATGTACGATGGCGCCAACGTCGGCACGCGCTTTGAGGATGTCTCGATGGAAGCGCCACTCGCTCGAAGGACGACAGCGCCCAAACCACCGCCCCTCGAGATCCATCAGGGGAATGTCGGCCGACTCGAGATCCTCATAAACCGCCCCGGTAGGGCTGATAAAGAAGCTGCGCTCGTCACGCCGGATGCTGACGTTACCGGAAGTCCCGTGGGTCAATCCGCGGCGTGTCAACTCCCGACACGCCGCGACCAGTGCACCGGTAACGGCACCATCCGCCCCGGCCACATCAACCCTCTGATCGGTCGCGCTCAATGCTTTTCCAACGCCTGGTGAAGTTCGGGATTCGCCAGCAAGTTGTGAGCCGCGCGCAGCAGCGTGTCGGAGAGCACTTCGTAGTAGTTGTCAGCCCGATACGATCGGCCGAATCGCTCGGCGTCGCCAACGATGACGCCTGTCCAGAGCTCCTTGCCCGCTGCGTCCTTCAGGTGAAGCACCAGCGACGCCTCGCCACGATACACATTCACTTCATTTACAAAGAACTGACGGATTTCACCCGTCAACGTAACATCGCCCGCATCGTCGACGATGTTGAGCCCGCCCGCGCGCAGCGTGTCTTTCAGGTGCTCGGTGACGAAGGCACCGACGTCGCTCGAGGTGGTCACCGGCCGGGGCTTGTCGGGTTTCTCGGTGTTCTGCGCGATCAAAGTCGGATTCTGGCGGGTATCTACCAGTGCCTCGACGTGCACCTTCACGGTGAGATCCGCTGCGCTGAGATCGAGCGGCCCCATCTCCGCCAGGGTCGACGTCGGCGACCATTTCAACGGAATGTTCTCCAGTACGGCCGGGGCGGCGGTGGCAGCGCCGCTGGCGATGAGGCAGGCGAGTAACGCAATGGCGGGAACGCGGTACGACATGAACGACTCCCTTGGTGGTGAAACCGCAAGTGCCGGGGTCTGGGCCGACGACTTCTTATAGGTTGCGCATTCTAGCGGCAGTGGCGGCCTATTGCCTTGTCGAAGCCAGCGCTGGCCCCCCTAACCCATTGAAAATATTGTCGCCATTCACCGCGCCAGCCCGATAGTCAGTTCCTCGTCCGGCTGCGGCACCTGGACTTCCAGGACGGAGCGAATGCGCTTGCGGCGTTCGAGCAGTGCGTCAACATCACTTGAGATTCCTTCGGTTAATTAAACCCTGCGGCGAGCGCACGCAACGCGTACCGGCACCACCGCAGCTCGCACCGGGAGCGAAGCTCGCGAGCCACACCAGGCGAGCCACGGCAAAAGACCTTTTCCGGCACTCGCCGCCGCACGCGGCCCTATAAATCAAGCCGTTTGCCGCACTTTCCTCACACCGGTCACCAGCCCCTTCCGTCCGCCGCCCGCGCAGGCGTTTAGGCATACTCAGCCTCGGCCGAGTCAACAATCCAGGCCCAACACCGAGAGCCCAGTATGTTTAAAAAGGATACTCCACCGTTACCCCCCGACCTGGATCGCTTTGCGCTCGAGCGCCGTCGCTTCCTGTCTGAAGGAGCGGTGTACGGCGTGGGAGCGGCCAGCATCCTGGCTTCTCTGGGCCTGTCGCGTTACGCCGTTGCTCAAACAGCCGCCGCGCCCGCCGGTGGTGGCACGGGGCCGGCGATGCGTCCCGGTATGCCGCCGATGCCTCCCGAGCCGAAAGTATCGCAGCCGGCACCGCTGCACGACTTAAAGGGCAAGGTTGCCTACGTCACCGCGTCTTCCGATGGCATCGGCCTGGGAATCGCACGCGCCGCCTCGAACGCGGGCATGAAGGTCTGTATCGGCTACCGTAATGAAGAGCGCCTGAAGGCCGCACTACCGCTGTTCAAGGACGGCAACGCCGGAGTCTTCCCGGTGAAGCACGACGTCACCGACCGGGATGCCTGGGCGAAAGTGCTCGAGCAGATCAAGGCTCAGTACGGCCGTCTGCACCTCGTAGTCAACAACGCCGGAAGCAAGTTGCGCGCGCAGGTAAGCAAGGCAACGGCTGAGGACTGGGACAACGCGGTGGCCGTAAATTACACGGCCACTTACAACAGCGTCGCGGTGTGCCTGCCACACATGCTCGAGCACGGAGAAGGCTCGCACATCGTCGTCACTTCTTCGATGAGCGGCCTGCTCCCCGGCGGCAACCTGGG
>Ga0209169_10001640_pt1 | contig 13671 bp, 9 predicted proteins | sample HubBroMetageWRM4_FD_188346 | JGI IMG/M metagenome (GOLD analysis project Ga0209169, IMG submission 188346) | Warmed soil microbial communities from the Hubbard Brook experimental Forest, New Hampshire - Hubbard Brook CCASE Soil Metagenome WRM 4... | ecosystem: Environmental > Terrestrial > Soil... | reverse complement strand
AGATCATTCTGGGCTTTGGTATTGTTGGCATCCGCTTCGGCAATCTGCGATTTGGCGGCCTCAAACTGCTGGCGGGCAGAGGCGATTCCGGCCTGTGCGCCGGAGACGCCGGCCTGGGCTCCGCTCACCTGGCTCGACGTGCTCACATCGGTGATCGGGACATTGATGCCGGCAGCGTCAGCCTGTGCCTTAGCGTCTTCGTATTCACCGCGCGCCTGCTCAACTGCGACTTCGTAATCGGCGGGATCAATCTCAACCAGCAACGTTCCCTTCTGCACGTACTGGTTGTCCTGCACGTTGAGCTTGAGCACATGGCCGCTGACGCGCGCACTGACCGCATTCACGTGTCCATCAACCTGCGCGTCGTCGGTGGATTCGTAGCTGGCTAGATAACGCCACAGGAAGAAGACGGCGATTAGAACCACCAGACCGCCAAGAATCAGTCCCCACTTCGCGCGCGGATTACCCAGAAACGCGGCTCGCCGCCGATAACGCGCCTCGCTCTCCGGCGGGAGCAGTGGTGGCTGCGGCGCTCGCGTTTCCGGTTGCGGGTTAGACTCGCTTCCGCTGCTGCTTGATTCCATAGTTTGCTTTCCTCATCAGCCGGTTTAGAGTTCTGGGCCTGAAACAGCGCCTAAAGGCACGCGTATCTCTGGGACAGTTGCGGTATGCCTAAAGGCATACCCTGATACGAATCGCTCTTGCATGACCCGTGGCTCGGCTTCCGTTGTGCTACTTCCCTTTCAAGTATTCGCGAACGCCCTCTTCGGCCCGCCCCAGCGCCCGGGCATAAGAGACTTTGGCTAGGTTGTTCATATACAAGCTGGAAATCAAACTCTCGTGCGCGGACGCCAGCGCCTCCTGCGCCTGCACCACTTCGAGGTTGTCGGTCACCCCGGCGGAGAAACGATCCTGCGATTGGGTGAGCGCCTGCTCCGCCAGATTCACCGAACTCTGCGCCACTTCCACCTGATCGGCGGACGACTTCAGGTCGAGCAAAGCGTTGCGAATATCCTGATCGATCTGGGCTCGCGCGTCCGCCATCTGCGCCTGCGCCTGCCGCAAGCTGGCTTCGGCCTTGAGTACATCGCTGTGGACTTTACCACCCTGAAAGATTGGAATGTTCAAGGTGCCGAAAACCGCATATGTTGGCAGCACATCGCCGGGCACTGCTCCGATTTCGCCAAAGTTCGCCGCCACATCGACGGTCGGAAAATATCCTGCGGTAGCCGCGTTGCGCTCCAGTTGCGCCGCCACCAGACGGTCGTGCGCCGCCTTGTAGTCGGAGCGCAAAGAATAGGCGCGTTGCAGACTGGTTTCAAGATCGGGGATAGGAAAAGGCCGGTAAGGAGATTTGTCGGCCAGTTCGAATTCCTGGCCTGGAGCGAATCCAATCACCCGCGAAAGCGAAATTTTCTGCTTGGCGAAATCATTTGTGGCCGCGATCAGCTGCTGTTGGCGCGACTGGTATTCCACCTGCGCCCGGAGCGTATCAATCGCCGGAGCAACTCCGGCCTGCTGTTGGGCGACTGCCTTGTCGTAGAGCGCCTTCGCGGTTTCAACCTGTGCCTGCGCGGTTTCCACGCGGGCCGCTCCAGCGATTGCCTGCAAGTAGGCATTGCCGGTCGCGAGCACGACCAGATCGCGCGCGTCCTTCAGATTGAACCGGGCGACACTTTCGCCGACCACCGACGAACGGTATTTCTGAATCGACTTCCAGTCGAAGACACGCTGCGTGCCCGACGCGCGCACGTCAAAATAGGAGAATGGTCCGATAACGGGCGGCACATTCCCAAACGGACCGCCGCTTCGAAGACCCAGTGCCTGCAGGCTTTCTTTCTCGACCACTTCTTGTACATCAGCGTTGACGTGGGGCAGCAGATCGCTGAGTTGTTGCCATTTCTCGCCCCGGGCCTCAACGGTGTTGTACTCCGACAAAAGACCGGCCAGGTTGTGCTTCAACGCGCGCTCGATCGCGTCACTGAAAGTCAGCGAAAGAATTCCGGGCGTGACTTTGTCGTCCGGCACGCTGCCGAACACTGGATTCTGCGCCGAGGTTTGGACTTGTCCAGGGAACTGTACCGGTGGGACTCGAAAACTCCCGCTCGACGAACTCGAACTGGAGTCAGAATTCGAGTCCTGGGCGAAAAGCGCCGCCGGCAAAACGATAATCGACCATACGATAATGAAGGCGACACCCAGTACGGCCAGCGAAACGCTCCGCGAAAAGACTGCGCGGCGGCACTCCCCTCTGCGGGTGAAACGGTTCGCTAAAGCCATGGATCCTGGAGTCTCTCCTTAACGAAACGAAAATAGTAAGTGTTTTGGATTCTATTTGGTAGGAGACGGTTGCAAATTGTTGAGCCGCGGGGCAGATGGCCGGGGAGATGGGCGGTTAGCCGATCATCCGGTTACCCTATTACCCCACCTCGTGACCTTGGTCATCTTGTGTAACCTCCACCCAGAGTTCAATCTGTAGTCGAGTCAAGCACTTCCCTGCGTCCGGAATCTGCGCGGGGGAAGTCCTGCGGGAATTCCTGCGAATGAGCCAAGACACGAAAGTGACACCTAAAGGATCGGATTGGACCCGCCTGCTCACCGATCCCGACTTGGTCAGCCACCTCGGGCAACTGCTCCAGACCTACCGCGAAGTGCCAACGGATCAGCGGGAAGCGGCGCTTCTGCGGGCGATGCACGAAATCAAAGACGCTGCCATCAAAGCTCGCGAAACGCAAACGCGCGAAACTCATAAAAATGATTCCGAGGCGGCCGCCGCGCCACCACCGCCTGCCGTGCTGCACGGTCCCGAACCAGTGGATCTGACTCCGCCCTTCGAGCCGGATATTTTCACTCCTAAAGATGAATCCGATCGCCGCCGTTTTCAGCGCATTAAATGCTATGTTGCGGTAGAGATTCACGTTGAGGGTGTCGCCGAACCGGTCTGGGGCAATCTGTCGAATGTAAGCCGCGGTGGCTGTCTGGTGGAGACCGCCAGCGCCGTGCCCCCGAACAAGGCCCTGCAAATCGGCCTGTGGATTTCGAGCGGCAAAATATGGGTGAAAGGCGTGATCATCAGCGGAGTCGCCACCCGCAGCGCGCCCTCGTTTGGCGTGCGCGTAAAATTCTCCGAGGCCCAGCTTTCGGAAAAAGAGCACCTGCGGGAATTCCTAAAATTTGTCGAGAGCACCACCCGCAAGTCGCAGGCCGGAAAAGCCTATGTGGCGCAACTCAAGAGTTAGCTGGAGAAGCTAACTCCTCTGCTTTCAGCCCAGTCCTGCCAGCAACTTTCCCCGCAATTCGGGTTTAGACTTAACGAGGCCAATAAGGATGGGAATCCCTTTGCGCGGACGCCGCCTGCTTCTGGCAACTGCCCTGCTCGCAGCCGCCGGCCTCACCGCTGCGTTCACGACTGAGTTCGCTCTCGCCCGGAAAAAAGACCAGCCCTCCGCCGACGAGACGCAGATGGACGCCCAGAAACGCGCCGTCCATGCCCTCAACCGCCTGACCTTCGGCCCGCGGCCCGGCGATGTCGAACGCGTCACCCAGATGGGCGTTGACAAGTGGATCGAACTCCAACTTCATCCCGACAAGATTGACGACTCGGCGCTGGCGGACAAACTGGCCCCTTTCCGCACGCTGAATATGGGCACAAAAGAAATCGTCGAGAATTTTCCGCCCAACCAAGTCATCAAGCAGATCGCCGACGGAAAGGCGTCGCTGCCGCGCGATCCCACACAGCGCGCAGTGTACGAAGCGCAGCTCCAGCGCTACGAAAACAAACAGGAACGGAAAGAAGAGGCAAAGAGCACCTCAGATAATGACATGCAGGCCGGGGACTCCGCCGAGACTCGCCGCCGCGCCGAGCGCCGACAGGCAAGTCTCAAGACTCAGGAGCTTCTCGATCTTCCTGCCGACGAGCGCATGAAACAGATTCTGCAAATGTCTCCCGAAGATCGCGTCGCCCTCGCCAACACCACTAAAGGCGCCCGAGCGGACGCGCTGGTCGAGGGCATGACCGCACAGCAAAAAGAAACCGTGCAGGCGCTCAACAATCCCCAGCAAGTCGTGGTCAATGAGCTGACCCAAGCCAAGCTGCTGCGCGCCGTCTATAGCGAGCGGCAACTCGATGAAGTGATGGCCGACTTCTGGTTCAACCATTTCAACATTTTCATTAATAAGGACGCCGACCGTTACCTGCTCACCAGCTACGTGCGTGACGCGATCCGCCCGCACGTGCTCGGAAAATTCGAAGACCTGCTGGTCGCGACCGCGAAGAGTCCGGCCATGATGTTCTATCTCGATAATTGGCTGAGCGTTGGCCCCGACTCCGAAATCGCCCTCGGAATCTCGCCCCACCCGCACGGGCCGCCAGGTCGACCGAAAAAAGGCAAGCAGGCCAGCGGACTGAACGAAAACTACGGCCGCGAACTGATGGAGCTGCACACCCTCAGCGTCAACGGCGGCTACACCCAGAAAGACGTCACCGAAGTGGCGAAGGTCTTCACCGGATGGACGCTCGAGCCGCCAAAAAAAGGAGCCGACTTCCGTTTCGAGCCGCGTATGCATGAGCCCGGAGACAAGATCGTACTCGGCCATCGCATCAAACAAAACGGCGAGAAAGAAGGACTGGAAGTCCTGCACCTGCTGGCGCACAATCCCAAGACGGCGCACTTTATTTCGCAGAAGCTCGCGACGCGCTTCGTCTCCGACGATCCTCCGCCCGCGCTGGTCGATCGCATGACGAAAACCTTTTTGAAAAAGGACGGCGATATTCGCGAAGTCCTGCGCACCATGTTCAAGTCGCCCGAGTTCTGGTCGCCCGACGCTTACCGCGCCAAAGTCAAAACGCCGCTCGAGTTCGTGGTCTCAGCCGTGCGCGCCAGCGGTGCCGAAGTCGACGACGCCCGCGCCCTGGTGGGCACGCTCAACAACATGGGCATGATGCCCTACGCCATGCAGCCGCCGACCGGCTATTCCATGAAGGCTGATGTATGGGTGAACTCCTCGGCGCTTCTGGCGAGAATGAATTTCGCACTGGCGCTGGCCGCAGGAAAGATCCACGGAGTAAAAGTTGATCTGGCCGCCGGAGCCGACGGAACGCTAACACCCGACGCGCAACAAGCGTTGGCGGGCCTGGAAAATTCGCTGCTGGCAGGCGATATTTCCAAACAAACGCACGATACCATCAGCAAGCAACTGGACGACCCCAAGATCACCCAGCGAAAATTGGATGATCCCAAACGTCCTCCGAACGTAGCGGCGATAGCGGGATTGATTTTAGGATCGCCGGAGTTTCAGAAGAGATAGCTGGTCGCCGTTCGCCGTTCGCTCTTCGCTCACCGCTCCTTGCGGCCTCACTCCGACTAATAGGTGTGGGACGCGCGACGAGCAGCGACCAGTGGTCGGCGAGCAGCGATGAGCGATCAGCGAAAGGCGGTTTTCCATGTCCATCACAAGACGCATTTTCCTCCGCAACGGCGCGCTGGCAGTCGTAGGCACAACCGCGCTGCCCAGTTTCCTCACCCGCGCAGCTTTCGGCGCCGCCGACCCTGGCATCCGCAACAAGCGTCTGGTCGTGATCTTCCAGCGCGGAGCAGCCGACGGCCTCAACATAGTCGTCCCCTATGGCGAACCGAGTTACTACGCCATGCGTCCGACCATCAACATCCCCAAGAAATCCGTGCTCGACCTCGACGGCTTTTTCGGATTGCATCCGGCGATGGCATCTTTCCAGCCGCTCTGGCAACAGAAGCATCTCGCCATAGTGCACGCCACCGGATCGCCCGATCCCACGCGCTCGCACTTCGACGCGCAGGACTTCATGGAATCCGGCACGCCCGGCGTAAAGGTAACCGACGACGGTTGGCTCAACCGCACCCTGCGCGATCTTCCTGGCAACTCAACCGGCGAGTCAGAAAAAGACAAGGCCGCCTTCCGAGCCATAGCGCTCGGCCCGTCGCTGCCCCGCATTCTCTCCGGCAAAGAGCCGGCGGTCGCGGTCAACAATCTCAACGACTTTTCCGTAGGCGGAAAAAATCCCAACGCCGCTCCCATGTCGAACTCGTTTGAGGCCATGTACGCCCACTCCGTGGACACCGTACTTCACGGCACCGGCCAGGAAACTTTCGACGCCGTCAAGACGCTGAAAGCCGCCGACCCCGCGCACTACACGCCGGCACCCAACGCGAATTATCCCAAAGGCCGCTTTGGCGACAGCCTGAAACAGTTAGCCCAGCTAATCAAAGCGAACTTGGGAGTGCAAGTAGCCTTCGCCGACATAGGAGGCTGGGACCACCACGTGAACGAAGGCAGCACCCAAGGCCAGATCGCGAACGTCTTAGGAGATTTCTCGCAAGCGATAGCCGCCTTCTGGACCGACCTCGGCGATCTGGGAGAAGACACGGTCGTAGTAACCATGTCCGAATTCGGCCGGACGGCAAGAGAAAATGGAAACCGCGGCACCGACCACGGCCACGCCAATGTAATGTTCGTTCTGGGAGGCCCGGTGCGCGGCGGCAAAGTCTATGGACGCTGGCCGGGACTAGATCAATCGCAGTTATACGAAGGCCGCGACCTGGCCGTGACGACGGATTTCAGAATAGTGCTCAGCGAAGTCGTGTCGCAGTATCTCGGGAACAAGGATTTGAAGACGGTGTTTCCGGGATTCGAAGGGCAGCCGGGGCAGTTCGTGAAATTCCTGGGATAGAAGGCTTCTACGAAACAGGCACTCGCTTGCGCAGCGCCCCGACAAAAGCAGCATCAGCCTTGAGGGACACCATTTCCAACGGAGAAAACCCCCGCAACCACGCAAGGTAGAACGTCGCCATCAAGAGGATGATCGTGATGGCAAAATTGGGCCACGCATTCAGCGCCCATTGTCCGCGCCAGGTCAACTCGCACGCCCGAGAGAACGGCATGAGGTACGGGATTGGCCATTGATACCCCTCCGGGCCGCGGCTTCCCACCAGGTCTTCGAGCAGATGAATGTGGAAGCTCAAGAACGCCAACCCCGCCGTCTTCCACCGCTGTGTCGCCAGCGCGAATGACACCGCCGCCACGACAACCGCAAACGGAAGTGTATGCAACGAGTGATGGTAATTTGAAAACCATTCCAGCGGATGAGACGAGTTGCGCGTAAAGTAATCGGCCACGATCCCAAGGCCGTCGACATCAGGCGCGACGCCAGCAAGAGTGACGAGGGCGCGTTCCCTGCGACTCAGTGATGCGGAATTTGCGAGGATCCATCCAGTAAGAAAGTGAGTGGCCGGGCTCATAGGCTCACAGCTCGATCAGCACATCCCCGCCCTCAACCTTCACCGGATAAACCGCAATCCGAGCCCCCGGGGCCCCAGCCTCGCCCGTCTTCGGATCCCACTCCCAGCCATGCCAAGGGCAAACAACTTTCCCGCCAGAGATCACGCCCTGCCCCAGCGGGCCACCGCGATGCAGGCAGACGTTATCCATGGCGCTGATTTCGCCGTTTACGTTGGCGACGCAGATAGTCTTGCCGCCGCAGGGGAATTCTTTGGCTTCGTTCAAAGCGGGGAGTTCGGATTGGGAGGCTAGTTTAGTCAACATAGCATTCGGCGCTCGTCGATCGTTGATCGTTGACCGCAGCGGACTGCAGATCCCTCGCTGCGCTCGGGATGACAAGAAGTATATAGGTGACACGAAGTATACAGCGGCGGTTCCGGCTCAGGTGGGAGTTAGAGAGCACCGTGAGTACTGTAACTACTTCTTGCCGTACGGCCGCGAGCCGATCTGTCCCTTCGCTTCTTCGACCGTAATGGTCTGGCCGGTTGCGATGTTGGAGAGTTTGTCCACCTGCCCGCTCGGCCAGTCAATCTCGACGGCATCGGCTTTGGTTTTCGATCCCAAACCGAAGGTCAGCACCAGTTCGCTGGAAGAAAGATAGCTCGAGCCAGACTTCATCGTAAGCCACTGCTTCTCGCCCCCAGCGCTGACGCGGACGACAGCGCCGATGCCGTCGCGGTTCGATTTCGTGCCGACAAGTTTTATTCGCAAGCTCTGATTGGTTCCGCCTTGATTCAGGTAGAGATGCGCCGGGCCGCCGTTGGTCGTCATGAGCACGTCGAGCGCCCCGTCATTATTGATGTCAGCAAAAGCCGCGCCCCGCGCCACTTTCGGAGCGGCAAACGAACTCGCGGATTTGTCGCTGACTTTTGTCGTGACTTCCTCGAACTTGCCGTTGCTGGTTTTACTGAAACCAAGATTACGAAATAAATGCGGAGGCTCGGCATAGCTGACCCGCTTCTGCACCGTCTCGATCTGGTCTTCGATATGTCCGTCGGCGACGAAGATGTCCTGCCAGCCGTCGTTATCGTAGTCGAAGAAAAAACAGCCGAAGCCGAGCGTGACCAGCGTGGCGCGGCCGACGTCCGAGTGCGCGGCTTCATCCACGAACAACCCATTGCCTTCGTTGTGATAAAGCGACAGCATCTGATTCGAAAAATTCGTAATAATCAAACTGGCGCTGCCGGAGCGGTCATAATCCGCCGCGTCAACCCCCATGCCAGCGCGCGCGATACCGTCTTCGCTGAACCCGATGCCGGCGGAAACGGCGCGCTCTTCGAACGTTCCGTTTTTCTTATTGAGGTAAAGCTTATTGGGCTGCGTGTCGTTGGCGATCAGGATGTCAGGCCATCCGTCGTTGTTGTAATCGAGAATCGCGACGCCCAGTCCCTTCGACGTCGGATCGTAAAGCCCGGCCTTCTGCGTGGCGTCTTCGAACTTGCCGTTGCCCAGGTTATGCCAGAGGCGCGCCGACGTTCCCTTGTACGATTCGGGCGTGCAGTAAGACTTGTGCGAGCCATCGAGCGTGCAATAGAGATCGGTCTGCTCCGACCACTGCACATAGTTCGCAACCACGAGATCAAGTTTGCCGTCGCGATCGTAATCCACCCAAGCCGCGCTGGTGGAGAACTCGTCCGGCCCCCAAAGCCCGGCAGACTTAGTGACGTCAGTAAAAGTTCCGTTGCCATTGTTGTGGAAAAGATGGCTCTGGCCGACCGCAGTTATGAAAATGTCGTCGAATCCGTCGTTGTCGTAATCGCCGACGGCGACGCCGAGTCCGAAGAGCGAAATGCCGAGCCCGGACTTACGGGCCACGTCGGTGAAAGTGCCGTCATGATTATTGTGGTAGAGCTGCAGCGTGCTCGCGCCGTTCGTATGATGCAGAGAGGCGTGTCCAGGCCAGTCCTGCCCGTTGACCAGCAGAATGTCGGGCCATCCGTCGTTGTCGTAATCGATGAACGCGCAGCCGGGACCCATGGTTTCGGGAAGCCACTTTTTGCCGAAGGCTCCGTTGTTGTGCGTGAAGTGAATGCCCGCCTCAGCGGTGATGTCGCGGAAGGTTATGGTTTGTGCCGGAGCAACGATCGTCGAGGCTGCCAGCAAAAACGACACCCACCACGGAGACACGGAGGCACGGAGGAATGCCGGAAAAGAAAGGTCCACCTTTTCTCCGAGCCTCAGTGCCTCCGTGGTGGATTTTGTCTTCGGGAGACACATCACCGTTGCTCTCCGGGAGCCGCGCTGGCGGTGAGGCGCTTGGCTGGCGCGTTGTTCAAGACGGGCAGCGGCACCGACACGTGCTCGTGGATATTCTGCCGCTCATTGTTGTCTTCAGGATTGAGCTGGCGATACGGCCCAGTAATGGCCTGGGCGGATTCATCAGCTTTGAAGCGCAGGTAGCGAGCCTGATGTTCTTTGGCCATTTTTTCGTCGCCGAGTCCGTTGTAGCAGAGCATGAGATTGTAGTGCGCCTGCAAGTCTTCGGGATCGACGGCCAGCACCTGCTCCAGAACTTTCACGGCGTCCGCATACTTCCTCTGCAGAAACAACACGCGCCCAAGATTATTCAGCGCCACCCGATCATGCGGGTACTGCGCCAGCACGATTTGAAAATGAGCGACCGCCTGGTCGTAGTCGCCAGTGGACTTCATCAGCGATCCGTAGAAGAAGTTAGTCCGCGCGAGCTTCGGGTTAAGTGCCAGCGCTTTATCGAGCACGGCGCGGGCGCGGACGACATCACCTTCCAGCAGCGCTGCGCGTCCAATGTTCAGCCAGCCGTCGGGGTTCTGCGGATCGACCACCGTGATCTTCTCGAACGCAGCCTGCGCCGCTTTCAGATCACCCTGCAGCAACAGACCGATGCCGTAATCGTTCCAGCGCTGCCAGTCTTCTTTCACAAGCTGGATTTTGGGTTGCGGCACGGGAGCGCTGGCGGGCAGCACATCGACGGATACCGCGTTTTGCGCGACGGTCACAATCGGCACGTCGGGAATCTTCTCTTGCTTCGCGGAAACTCCCTGGAGCGATTTGGTGAAGGCAGATTTTCTGTCGTCATAGTCCGCAGTAACGCCGGCAGTAACGCCCGCAGTAACAGATGCGGCCGGGTCGGAAGCCGCCGCGACCTGCTCACCCGCAAACGCAAACTGCGTACCGTACCACGAGAACTTGCGATAGCAAAGCCGCGCCGTCAAAGTGATCTTGCCGCCCGTTTTCTCCGGAACCTTCATGCGGAAATGCACTGTATCAGCCGCGCCCGGCGGAATCAGACGTACATACACAACCGCCCGCGTGGTCCACGCATTGCGCTTGTTAACCGGGTTGCCATGGGCGTCGACCTGCAGCGAGCGATAGAAGTGCGCGCCCTTTTCGACCGGACCTTTGCCGTCGTCCTCGACCATACCGCTCCAGAAGATAGTCTGGCCTTTGTCGTCGACGCCTTTTAGTTCGAGCCAGGTGTCGTACGCATCGACGGTGCCGCCGGGAAAGAAATGTCCAACCTTTTTGGTGCGCACAACGACATCGACGCGAACCGTGTCACCGCGACGAACCGCGGGCTGCACGCGACTGAGCGGCGCAGTCACGGGAGCGGCTTCGGCATTAGAACCAACGCCGGGTGTGATTTTAGTTTCCGCTTCTTCTCCCACCGCAAATGTGGTTGCCAGTTCGTGCTCATTGCCCGAGCCCGCTCCTGCTTTCAACGGGGCAACTTTCAACGGCGCGCTCGCCGGCGAGAGCGCAAAGATATCCACCGTCAGTGCGCCGCTGGTCAGGAAATCTTCGGTGACCTTCAACTGCGTGGCATCTTCGTTGGCCGTGGGCAGCGCGGTGTTGGCGCCGGGGAAACGATGCGAGTGCACTTTGCCGTCAACGTTTCCCATATCGTTAGAGGGCGAAAGCGGCATGTGGCAATCGGCGCACTGCTGCGGCTTTGCCGGATAGTAGAACGAGCGGGCACCCTCTCCCGAAACGCCGCTGGCCTGCCAGTTGTCGTACTCGTTGAAGCCGCGAAACCACCGGTAGTGATTGACGGGCACGTCGAGATGCACCTTGTGGCACGAGGAGCAGAACTCCGCCGTCTGCTGCTTCATGAACGGCTTCAGGAACACGCGGCGGTGCGGTTCCGGATTCAGCTTGATCATGAAGTCGTGCAGCTCGCGAACCACTGGATTCTTGCTCGCCGCAAGCTCGTGCAGGGTGGGATATTCAAGATAGAAATCGGCCTGTCCCATGGTGCTTTTTACGCCGGCGATGGAGTGGCACATCATGCAGCCGAGTCCCGCCTGCGATTCGGGATTGTGCACAAATTCTTTGATGGGCCTATCCATTTTGCCGGCGTAGAGTACGGCCGGGTCATGGCATCCACCACACCATTTCGAAGGCTTGGTGCCGATCGTATCCTGCATATATTCGATCGACTTGCGATACCACTGATTGTTGAACGACGAAAAATGGTGCGCTGAACTATTCCACTGGTTGTAGATATCTTCGTGACAGCGCTTGCAGGAATCCGATTCCATGAAGAACTGGCTGGGAATTTTTTGACCGCCATAGACCTGCGCCGAGCTGGGGAAAAACGGACCGCTGGGGCCGTCTCCTTCGCCGTTCATATTGGCAGCCGGCATCGTAGGATTTTCAATCCGCGCCTGCTGCGCCCAGCGCGCTTCGCGGAGATAGCGGGCAACCGGCGCGAGCGCCACCAGCAGAGCGAGCACAATGGCGGCGCGAATCGCAGCATGACGAGGCATCCATCCAAGAGCGCCTAATTGAGCCGCTGCGATCAGGCCGAAGCCCAGAAAGCTCACCACGATATGGACATAGACAAGCGTCCATTCCGTGCGCAGCGCTCCGGTGTAGATCAGCACCAGTCCTGGGATTGCGCCGAGGAACAGAAGCACTATTCCGACGCGAACCAGCGGCTCACCCTGACGCCACCGGCGCACCAGCCAAAACAGCAGCCAGACCGAGGCCACGACGCCGGCCAGTGCGTGCAGCAACACCACTCCTGCATAGAAGAGATTCGCCTGCGGGAACGCGTAGAGGTAAACCGCGGACACAGCCAGGAAGGCGATCAGTAGGGACAGCGCGCGATGCATAGAGGGTCTAGCGGAAGACATGGACGATTAGTTTATGTAAGAACCTGCACGCTTCCGGTTGCGACATGTTATCGGTTGGCGGGAAGCGGCGTCTCTAATCAAAACAGATTAGATGAGCAGACGTTCTTCGCGTTGACACCCCCCGCCTGAGTCGCCGCGGTTGACAGCGCGGTCACGGGGGACAAAGATATCGCCAACCACGATGACCTACGTGCGCGCCGCCGTTCCCGCCGTTGCCAAGACGCTGATTTTTACCGTGTTCGTGCCCGGCACTGTAGCGGGCTACATCCCGTGGCGCCTATGGCAGGGCGACCCACCGGTGACAGGCGCCGAAAAATGGGCGGCGATCACCGTCATCGCGTTTGGAATTGCTATCTATCTCTACACCGCCTTCTGGAGTTTCGCCGTGATTGGCGGCGGAACACCTGCACCGATCGCGCCGACCAAAATCCTCGTCGTCCGAGGTCTGCACCATTTGGTGCGCAACCCAATGTACATCGGAGTCGCGCTCGTCATCGGAGGACAGGCGTGGCTGTTCCATTCCTCACACGCCGCGATCTACATGGTCTGCATGCTGCTGACTGCCCATCTCTTCGTCATTTTTTATGAGGAGCCTACCCTACACAAACAGTATGGGGAGGAATACGATCGCTATCGCGCGTCGGTGCCGCGGTGGATTCCGAAATTCAGGTTTTGAAAGCTCCGGAGAATGCAGGCTACAGCTTTCTCCGCCACAGCGCTCCGGCAGAACGCACCCCGGCCATGAACTTTTCTCGCAGTGGGCGCGCATATAGCAGGTCGAGGAAACTTTTCATCTCTCTGGTGAGTCCTGCTCCATAGCCGAACCACCAGATTTTTTTCATGCGCGGAAGCAAGTCGGAGTCAACATACTTTACGCGCACCATTTCTTGCAGGCCCCATCGTCCATGCGTACGACCCAAGCCACTAGCTTTAACCCCGCCGTGCGGAGCTTCGCTGATGCTGAAGCACGACACTGCATCGTTGACCATGACCGTCCCGGCATCGATCTGGCGAGCCATGCGTTCGCCGCGAGCGCGATCGCGCGTCCAAACGCTGGCCGCCAGTCCGTAGTCGGAATCGTTGGCCAGGCGTACCGCCTCGGCATCGTCGCGGAAAGGCGCAATTGGCAGCACCGGACCGAATGTCTCTTCCTGCATCACGTGCATGTTCTGATCGACGTCCGCCAGAACCGTGGGCGCAAAAAACGTTGGGCCGAGTTCGCGCAACCGCGCTCCTCCTGTTA
>Ga0209169_10001639_pt1 | contig 13673 bp, 10 predicted proteins | sample HubBroMetageWRM4_FD_188346 | JGI IMG/M metagenome (GOLD analysis project Ga0209169, IMG submission 188346) | Warmed soil microbial communities from the Hubbard Brook experimental Forest, New Hampshire - Hubbard Brook CCASE Soil Metagenome WRM 4... | ecosystem: Environmental > Terrestrial > Soil... | reverse complement strand
CGCGAATCTGGCCGGTCCAGAATCCGTCGCCGCGCCCCTGCCGCACGTCGCGCCCATGGATGTAATGCAGAAAGTGATACGAAATAAAATCGTGCCGCCACTGCCAGATCACGTTCGGCAGGCAAATCACGAACGCAATCGCAATCCCGCCCCAAAACCATCCGCTCGCCAGATATTTCCGCGCACGCGTCAGCACTGCGCCGGCCACAATTCCTGCCAGGTAAAACGCCATCGTGTATTTCGTCATCAAGCCGATGCCGATGACTGCGCCAATCGCCAGACACCATCGCGGATCATCGCTTTTCAGCAACCGGATTACGAAATACGCAATCAGCACCCACCACAAGTAGTCGAACGTCGTGTACTGAAATTCCGTGCCCTCAAACAGCGCCAGCGGAGCCAGCGCCGTCGCTACCGCCGCCGCAACCTGCGCCAGCCTTCTGCCGCCCAGTTCGCGTGCCATCAATCCCGTCACTACAATCACCGCCGCTTGCGCAATCACCGACGCCATCCGCAACCCGATCAGCCAATGCCCAAACACCGCCATCGAAACCCGCTCCACAAACGGCGTCAGCGGCGGATACGCCACGAACCCCCACTCCATGTGCAGAGCGTCGCTGAGCGTCTGCAACTCATCCCGATGCAGTCCGTAACGATTGTTTGTGAGCACATGCACCAGCGCAACCACGCCAGCAATCGCTACCAGGATCGCCGTGTCGGTACGTTTCGCACTGGCCGTCCGTTCGACGTCTGGATCGACTAGCGTTAGCTCTCGTCCCATTCCGTTCACCTCAGGTAGAGTTACGCGATATGCGGCTTTCGCGTTCCAAAAACGCAAAAGCCGATAGTGTTCCTGCAGGAACACTGTGGAAATGTACAAAAGTTTTTATTTCAAGTACTTGATTCTATTGGGTAGCGTTTTGCGACCCTGAGTTTTCAGTAGTTTAGCCTGTGGAAGAAACGTCTACTTTCGATGGTATTGGAGTCTACAAAAGTGGACTTGACTCTGGGAAAGAATTTGCGAACGGGGCCTTCGGACTCTGAGGTATTCGCTTCGATATTCCCACCTCAGACAAAGACGGGCCAGAAGTGAGGCACCCGCAATGCGGTTACAATCGGACGCGCTACGCCAGGAGGGAATTATGATCTCTCGTTTATTTCTATTTTTATTATTGGCAGGAGTTGCTTGCGCGCAGAACGTCGTCCACTACACGGCGACGAACGCGAATGTGAAATATCTTTTCGCCGCGGCGGAGCCGGTGGCGCGGCTGAAGTCGGGGGACATCCTGGATACCAACACGTTGGATTGCTTCGGCAATGCGATCAAGAAGCCGGGCGACACGTTGAGCATGGCGAAGGGGGACAATCCGCTGGCGGGGCCGTTTTACGTGGAAGGCGCGGAGCCCGGCGACACGCTGGCGGTGAAGATCCTCGACCTGCAGGTAGATGGCGATACGGGCGTGGGCGCGTTCGCGCCGGGATTTGGCGCGATCAACGAGACAAACTACACGCCGATGCTGCACGCGCCGCTGCCGGAGAAGGTGTGGATTTATCCGATCAATCACGCCGACAACACGGCAACGTTCAAGGCGCTGGATTCGGATTTTTCGGTGAAGATTCCAATGCATCCGTTTTTCGGCTGCATCGGCGTGGCGCCCGCCAATGGCGAGGCGCGGAGTTCGATTGTGCCCGCGGAGTTTGGCGGGAACATGGATTCGCCGGAGGCATCGGTGGGGAATACGGTTTATTTTCCGGTGAATGTGAAGGGCGGCCTGCTTTATTTAGGCGATGGCCACGCCGCGATGGGCGATGGAGAAATTGCGGGCACGGCGATAGAGGTGCCACTGAAGGCGCGCGTGCAGCTGTCGGTGATCAAGGGACGCACGATTGCGTGGCCGCAGTTTGAAAACGAGGACGCGATCATGACGGTGGGCGCGTACCGTCCGGTGGACGATTGCGTGCGGATCGCGATGACGGAGCTGGTGAAGTGGATCCATCAGGAGTACGGATTGTCGGAGCTGGATGCGTACGAGTTGCTGTCGAAGGTGGGGAAGATTCATTTGAATGAGATGGTGGACCCGAATTATGTGGTCGTGGCGTCGATCGAAAAGAAGTATTTGCCGAAGAAGGTTCGTTAGTCGCTCGTCGTTGTCACCTCCGTTGGCCGCTAGGAAAACAGATTCCTCGGGCGCCGTCGCATTCGCTCCGGCTTGGTCGGAATGACAAGAAATTAGTCATCCGTCCGTGTTTCCCGCCCTCCGTCTTTTAGTCATTCGTAAAATCAAAATCCCCACCCTGTCGCGGGCTTTCCAATAAAATCCGGCGACGAGGGTGGGGCAACCGCGATTACACGAACTTTTATCCCTTTACGATTGTTTTGTTGGCTGGGTCCCAAACGGCTACGTCGTTGTTGAAGTAAGAGAAATTCGCCAGGTGGCAGCCGATCGCGGTGTGGTTGCCGAAGACTTCGTTTTCGACGACCGGTTTCCGGGTGCGGACGGCGTTATAGAAATTTGCCTGGTGGTCGGCGGTGTCGCTGTATCCGGCGGGCGTCTCGTAGGACTCGCCTTGCTCTTCAAGTTTCGAGCCGAGCGCGGCGGGAATGGGATGATCCGCGTGCCACTTCTCGAGATATTGCTCACGCAGTGCTCGCGGCCATCCGTAGATGGAGTAACCCTCCGGTTCGGGGCGCGTGTCCTGCGGCTTGAAGGTGAGCGTGTTGTCTTTGATGATCATCGTGCCTTCGGTGCCATAGAAGCCGATGAATTCTCCGCCGTCGTTGTTCAGGTTGCAGCGCAACGTGACCTTGAAGTTCGGATAGTCGTAGAGGGTTTCGATGAGATCGGGGAATTCGCGTCCGTCTTTGAAGTGGTAGAGGCCGCCGCTCGATTGCGCGCGCAGCGCGGGTGCATTCGTGCCCGTGATGAAGTGAATGCCGGAGAGCAGGTGGACGAAGAGATCGCCGCCGAGTCCCTCGCCGTAGTCGGTGAAGCAGCGCCAGCGGAAGAAGCGCACGGGATCGAAGGCATGCTTGTTGCCGTTGCCGATGAAGGTGTTCCAGTCGATGGTCTGTTCGCTGGCGTCCGGCGGAATGGGATAGACCCACGCGCCGGAGGGTGAGTTGCGATCCCAATAAGCGTTGATGGAGAAAACCTGGCCAAGCTTGCCGGAGTCGTAAATCTCTTTGGCCTTGGCGTAGAGAACCGAGCTGACGCGCTGGCTGCCGACGCAGACCATGCGGTTGTGCTTGTGCGCGGCTTCGACCATGGCGAATCCATCTTCGACGGTGTGCGACATGGGCTTCTCGCAGTAAACATCTTTGCCCGCGGCGACGGCGTCTTCGAAGATGTGGCGGTGCTGGTGGTCCATGGTCGCGATGAGGACAGAGTCGACGTCCTTGCGATCGAGGATGGTGCGGTAGTCGCGCGTGGCCGGGACGCTGGGATTCTTGACCGCTTCCTGCGCGGCGGTGTGGCGGCTGTCGTAGAGATCGCAGACGGCGACGCACTGGATGCCGGGGACGCGGAGCGAGGCTTCGAGATGTTCGCATCCGCGAATGCCGGTGCCGATGGAGGCGAAGCGAATGGTGTCGCTCGGAGCGACGGGACGAGTCGCTGCGGAAAGCAGGTGCGGCTGAAGAATGTTTTTAGCGACTGTGGTGGCTGCGAGGGTTCCGGTGCCGATCTGCATGAACTGGCGGCGGGACAGGGGATTTTTCGACATGGAAATTTTCGCCTCTCACGAAATCATAAATTTTTAGGAACGCGAGTACGGGATGGAATTATTGCACAAGGACGGGGAGTATAAGCAAATCGATTTTGTAGAGGGGATGACCTAGTCAAGGTCAGCGGGAGAAAACCACGCCGTGGGGCGCGCCGGTGCCTTTCCAACCGTGCGGCCATTCCTGATTCGTGAAGTTAAAGCCAGGCTTGCCGTCGGCGTCGTGGAAGGATTCGTCCATGGTAAGCCCGCCGGTTTGCGGATCGAACTTCAGCAGGTAAAGGCGCGTGTTTCCGGTCGGCCCCGGAGTGATGACGACGCGGTTGGTTTTTGCATCCCATCCGGTCCAGTGAAGGCGATAGTCACCGTCGAATTTGAATCTCGAGACCTCTACTGGCTGGGCTGCGTTCGCAATGTCGAGAACGATTACAGAGTGAATTCCGCGCGCCGACTGAATCAGGTAATGGCCAACGATGGTAGGAACCCCGCACCAGTTGCCGGGAAATGTATAAACCAACTGTGATTGTGGATGGTCGGAATCGATGCCGGTAATGCGCTCGAGACCGCAACCAAGCGTTTGTACATAAACCGATCCATCCGGGCCACGGCGCGCCTCTTCCGGACTGATCTGCGCGTAGCGGTTTTCGCCAACATCGAAATATTCCGTATGCAGCAACTTCAAATCCGAAAGACGCCAGACCTGATAGGTCACGCCCCGGAAGATATCGTCCATGTGCATTGAGGAATTCGTCGAAACGACACGGTCGATCTCCGGCAGAATGGCAAGGCTGTAGGGCGTGAGCAAAGCGTCAGGAAATGCGGGATCGGCGTTGCTGGCTGAGCGAATGACCTTGCCGGAGTCGTCGATCTCGACCAGGCCGCCGCTTTCGCCTTGCGAGCCGGAGTGCATGCCCTGATGCGAGTGCTGGAACGTGGCCAGCACGTGGCCGTTGGGCAGGCGCACGAAAGAGTGCGGGTGCATGTAACCATCCATGTCGGTGAACGACGTGACGGTTTTGGGATGCAGCGGGTCGCGGACGTCGAAGATGAAGGTGCGTCCGGCGTCGTGATCGTTGGCGAAGAGCATGCCGCTGGCGGGCATGGTGTATTCGGTGTGGTGGACGTATCCGGTTTTCTGGTCGGTGGCGAGAGTCGTGATGAGATGTCCGTAGTTGGGCGAGGACGGATCGGCGTCGATGACGGCGAGGAAGTCGTTGCCCTTAGTGTCAGAATCCCCGACCCAGGCGAAGAGGTAGTGTCCGGCTTTGGCGTCTTGCGCATGCAGCGGAAGACACGCCGTGCAGAAGATCAGAAGCAGTGCAGCAAAGGTTTTTATCATGACCAGAGAAAGTTGCGAGATACGAAAATGCTTAATGGACTACACGAAAAAACTGATAGCTAAATGGCCGGGCACTCATCGCCCTGGCGAGTTCGCCGTCGACTTCCCCAAGCGGCAAGGGATTATCGATGTTATTGAAGGCGCTGCCTTCGAGACCAAAATAAAGAACCAGCCGATGGCCACGTTCGGAAATCTCACCCTTATGAATGCCGCGGGTATCGGCCAGGATGATCGACCCGGCTGGGGCGGTTACGTGAACAATCTTGTCGGCGCAGACATCGCGGACTTCCTTGTCGCTCAGATTCATTCGATTCGCCAGGCGCTTGGTGAGTGCGCGCGTCGCCTTGTTGGGATTGTGCGATCCCTTTACGTACACGAAATGCGGCGTTTCAAGTGTCGTGTCGGTGAGAGGAATGCCCACCTTGATCCAGCGCAGGCAGCCGGAATCGGTATGAAACGGGCGCGGACGCAGGCCGGGAGGAACGAAATCAGTGTCCCACCACAGATCGGGCTTGGTGACGACGGGAAAGACGCCGAGATAGCGCGTAGCTATTGCGAGAAGATAAGGGTCGCAGAGCAGCCGCTGCATATAGATGTTTTCGAGCAGCACGTTGCGTGGAACCGTGTAAGAGGAGTAGCGGGGATGAGAGGGATCGAACCCGATGCTGGTGCCTTTTTCCGCCCTCTCTATGGTGGAGTTGGTCCCGGCAACGTGATCTGCCGCGGGCGGAGCGTACGTCATCGTGTCTAGGGAGCAGGAGGATGCCAGTTCGACCAGATTCTGAACTACCTCCGGCCGGAGCCGCGGCGGAAGGACCACGACGCCGTCTTCTTTGAGAGCGTGAGCCGCTTGTTCGACGCCCGGGTCGGAGGCGCCTGCTTCGCTGACGACCGAGCTAGCGCCCCAGTCGAACTTTACATCGGCTTCTCTGCGCTTTGACTCGAGAAGGCGAAAGAGAAAGTCATTGGAGCGTCCGTCGGTGTAGGCGTAAAGCTTCTGCACGACGAAGTTGCTATTCGGCGCGGGAGTGCCGCGGCGCCAGTACTGCCAGATTCCCGTGCCAAAGCCGCCGATTTTGCTTGCTGTTTCCCTGAGAGCGTTCATAGGCGATTCCGCGAGCTGCCTTTATGCGTAAGTGCGAAAAAGTATAGCCGATTGGCAACGTCGAGTGCCGCCGGAAAGCATTGGCGGCGAGCGGGCGATTATGGCGCGTTGAGCTGTTTGAGCTTGTTCACCGCATTGGCGTTCTTCGGGTCCACCTCCAGCGACTTTTTGTAATTCTGAATGGCGAGTTCCTTGTCGCCGTGATCCATATAGGCTTCGGCGAGACTGTCCCAGGTGTTGTAGGACTCGGGATAGGCTTCGACGCTGAGCTTGAAGATCTCGATGGCCTCGGGCGTTTTTTTCATGTGCAGCAGGCCATAGCCGAGGCCGATGAATTCCTGCTCGCTGAAGTCGTAGCCGTTGGGCTGGTTGCTTTTCAGGTCGTGATACTGCGCGACGGCGGCGGCGATGTTTTTTTCCTGAATCGTCTTCATCAGCACGTTGCCGATGAGCGGGCGGGCGGCGAGGGCTTCGACCTGCGCGAGCATGTGGTCGAGTTCGGCGCGGGGGAAAAGTTTTCCGCCGTAGATAACGGAGTTGATTTTTTTCGTGTTGGCGATATCGTCGAGCGGATTGGCGTCGAGCAAGACGAGATCGGCGACTTTGCCGGTCTCGATGGTGCCAAAATCTTTTTCGCTTCCTGAAAAACGCGCGGGATTCAGCGTCGCCGTTTGTAGCGCCTCCATTGGAGTGAGTCCGGCTTTGACCAGCAAGCCGAGTTCGTCATGCAGGCTGAATCCCGGCATGCAGTAGGGATTCGATGTGTCCGTACCCGCGAGAATTCCGACGCCGGCTTTTTGCATGGCGCCGACGACTTCGAGATCTTTTTGAAATTCCTTGGCGGCGAAGGCGGAATCACCATAGTCCTGCGCGATGCCGGGAGGATTCCATCCCGTCTTCATGCGCGGCGGGATGTATTTGAGCCGGGGATCGTTGGTGAACGAGGATGGATCTTCGGCAAAAGCGGTGACGCGCAACAGCGTAAGTGTGGGGCACTGCCAGGTGCCATTTTTCTTAAGAATCGCGAAGAGCGCGGCGGCTTTCTCCGGGCTGTAAGAATCGAGCAGGAGCTGGCGCGAGGCCTTGGTGTGAGCGCCCCAGAAAGCGGGCCGCGGCGCGGCTAAATCGTCGGCGAGATCGGCACGGGCGCCCTCAGCTAGTTCTGCGCTGCGGGTGGAACACGCCGGCAGGATCCCGAGAAGATGTTCGAAAGATTTCTGGCCGGCGTTGGAAGCTTCTTCGGCGGTGACGGCTATCGGGACGTGGCCGGCGAAAGAGATGCTTTGTTTTTTCGCTTCATCGGCGATGGCGAAGTACTCTTCACGCGGCAGAAAGGAGAGGATCTTCACAAAATCCGCGCCGCGCTGTTTGGCTTGATCGACGGCCGCGCGCGCCTGCGCTTCGGTCGACACACTGATCGAACCGGGCCAGAAAGGGTTGGGCCCGTCGATGATCGGGCTGGCGATGACCAGGTGAGGGGCGAGGAGTTCTCCGGCGGCGCTTTGCTTGCGCCATTCGTAGTTGATGGGCGATCCCCACATGATGCGAATGCCGGTGACGCCGTTGGCGAGGAACAACGGTAGATAATCCGTATCTCCCCAGTGAACATGCATGTCCCAAAGGCCGGGGATGAGGAATTTTCCTGTGGCGTCGATGATTTCAGCGTCTTCAGGGATGTGAACTCGTTCGCCGATAGCTGCGATGCGGCCGTTGGCGATTACGACATTCATGTTCGGCTGAGCGGGCGCGCCGGTGGCGTCGATGACGGTGACGTGGGTGAGCGCAAGCGCAGATGAATTCGCGTGCGGCTTGGCTTGAGGGATGACGGCGAAAAGCAGAAAGGCAACCAGCAACGGGCGGAGCTTCATTGTGCCTCGGCAGAATGGCGCTGGATGTGTGAGAGGCCCGAGTGAGGATAAATCTTTGGCCGGGAAAAATTGAAAGGGCCGTGACATTGGTTATGCTCTAGCCGCCTGCTCCTGCGAGGGAGCCTACAGCGTGGAAGCATGTACCGTCACAGCCCCTTGATATGATCACTGCTTTCGCAGTCCCTTGACCCCAACTGCCCCTCGCAGGGACGTCGGTTTTTTCAGGTCCGGTCGCCTTGCAGGTCACCCCGCCCGGCTGATCACCCAGTCTACTTCGGACTGACTCAGTTTCCTGTGTCAACCCTTTCGACCGTCGACGTAGGCAAAGTTAACAGAGCATTCATAAAAGTCAACGCAAACTATTGGTGCAGTGAGGGACGGCAAAGCTGTGCATAACTTCAAAGGTAAAGTGTTGTAAGGTGGAAAGTTAGAAAAAACGTCCGGCAATTAGTCCCGTTTTTGCACATAAACTTCACAATGACTCGTCAACAGTGAACGATGCCAGGGAATCAAAGAATCGGCTTGACGCACAAGTGAGGATGGGGGCATCTTGCAGACAGCGACGAATATGGGTGTGATACCGGAGCTCATCGCTTACGTGGACGGTGGATGCCTGGGGAATCCCGGGCCGTCGGGTATTGGAGTGGTGATCAGCGGCGGCGCGACCGGGCCGGTGCGGATCGCCAAGTGGATTGGGCATCAGGATAACAATGTCGCCGAATATGCCGCGCTGATGGAGGCGCTGCAATACGCGGTCGCGCGCAAGGCGCAGAAGCTGCATGTGTTTTCTGATTCGCAGGTGGTCGTCCGGCAGATGACGGGGGAATACGAGTGCCGCAGCGCGCGTCTGTATTCGCTGCACTGGACCTGCCGCAAGCTGGCGCGGTCGCTGAATTTCTCGATTTCGTATGTGCCGCGGGAAGACAATGCCGAGGCGAACGGGCTGGCGCAGTCTGCGGTGAAGCGGCGAGCGAATTAGAAGCTGCGGCGCGAGCATCGCAAGCTCTTCCGCACTTTAGTACCTTCTTCGGCTTAAATTCTTGACAGTGCTGCGGTTGCGCGCGAGACTCGAACTCAGTATCCACACGAAAATATGAGGCAAGACGGAACCCCCCATCCTTCGCAGCCGAGCGTGTCGGCGGCGCTGGCGGCTGCGTCCCACGCTGCTGGTCAGGATTTTATTCCCACCCATCACGATCCGGGCGCGCCGGGAGTCGTGCGCTTTCCCGGAGATGATGCCGGGAATTCGCTGGCGGAAATGGCGCAGCGCGATCTGGATGCGGCGTTGCAGCTACTGGCCGACCGGGCGCAATACATCACGGGCGCGGGTGGGGCGGCGATTGCCTTGCGGCGTACGGGAAAGAATGACTTGCTGTGCCGGGCGAGTGCGGGATCGAATGCGCCGGAACTGGGTGCCCTGCTTTCCACAGAATACGGGCTTTCAGGCGAGAGCGTACGTACACGGCGGGCGCTCCGCTGCGATGATGCCGAGCGCGACGCGCGGGTGAATCGCGAAGTTTGCCGGGAACTGGGGATCGCATCGGTGGTCGTGATGCCGGTGGTCGACGACGATCAGGTGCTGGGAGTGTTTGAGCTTTTCTCCGGCAAAGCGCATGCCTTTGGCGACCGCGATATGTCGGCGCTGGAGCGGCTGAGCCAGATGGTGGAGACCGCGGTCCGCATGGCGCGAGTCGCGGAGATGCTGCCAGAGCGGCTTAGCGGGACGGACCCGGTGGTTGCGGCGGCTGTCAAAGAGATCGAAGAACCGGTCGTGGAGGTTGTAGAGGAAGCGACTGCGGCGGCGGAGATCATCGCCCCGGCTGCAGCGACTCCTTCTGCGTCTGCTGCCACCCCTGTTGTTGTTCCCTCGCCGTTAGCAGAGAAGACGATGCCAGTCCAGACGGAGGCTCATCGCGATCCGGCGAAGACGAAGCCGCTTTTCTGGTCGGTGGCATTGAGCGGTAGCGGAGAAGCGGCAACCGCGCCTGAAGATCAGAGTCATGTCCCTCCCATGCTGAGGGATTTGCATAAGTGTGACGCTTGCGGATTTCCGGTCTCGGCCGGGCGCGCTCTATGCGTGGAGTGCGAAGAGAAAAAATGGCGGGGGCAGTTGAAGAAGCCGCAGGTTGCACAAACCCCGGCTTCTGCGTCGACTCAGCCTGTTCCATCCACAAACAAGGGTGTGGCTGTGGCGGTTTCGGCAAGCGTTGCGCAGGCGAAACCCCCACTTAAGCCAAATGCGGGCTTGAATGCGGCGCCTGCGGCTGAGGGTTCTGCGGCAAATGATACTGCTGGCGTTAGTGCCGTTCCGGTGGTTGTGGCGCCGGTTGCGGTCTCGGCGCCAGTCGCACAGAAGATCGAAGCAGTGGCGGCTAAGGCTAAGGCTGAGGCCGCGTTCCCGGAATTTGTGTTCAGTGCTGGGTTGGCGCCGCAGCAATCATGGTTGTCGCGGAATAAGTTCCTGATTGCGGCGATCGTGGTTGTGGCTGCGGTGGTTGCGGGATTCTTATTGCTGCGATAAAGGCGCTGGGCGGGGTACAGTGCATCATTTTGAGATAGAGCCTTCTTTGTAAGTGACCTTTGCCCCGGCTTTCGGCCAATACCTCCTGCCAATCTTTCGATTCCGGTTCCGGACCGACTTCCAACCCATCGACTAAGTCCCTCAAGCGGCTAAAGCTATGCAAATTCCTTCCCACATTGGCTTGGAGTAGGCTTGGCGGGCACCGAACCCATCGAAATGCTTGACAACATTGTCAACTCTGCTAGAGTTCCGTGGAAGGTGTTTCAGCCCTATTTCATATGCAGAGGACCGATATGAAGAACGTTTACGAAGTGCTACGGCAGAAAGAGATGGAGTTGACGCGCCTGGAGAAAGAAGTAGAGGCGCTGCGAGTGGTGGCTCCGCTGCTTTCAGAGGAAAAAGAGCCGGTGTCGGAGATGCCGAAGGCGGTGCTGCCCACGGCGGTGAATGGTCCGCAGGCAACCACGCGGATGACGATTCCGGCCTCGGCCGCGATTCCTGCTCCGCAGCCAGTGCGCGCGGCCGGATGGGAAGATTCGGCGAAGCGCTGGCCGTAAAGACTGTCGTTGGCCGATCGTCGTTGATCGCTGATCGTTAGCCGCTGCGGCGAAGTTGCTACGCAGCCATTTTCCATGATTCCTATGCAGCCCGGGATTGCTCCCGGGCTGTCGTGTTTTTGGCTTCAGGATTGGGAGCCTGGTCTTGCGGGAATGGCCGTAAAGCCCGGAGGCGATGCAGGGAGACGATCAAAATCCCTACTCAAGCCAAAGGCGGGTTTGAATTGGGCGCCTGCGGCTTTTCAGTCGGCAATCGAAAATCAGCAATCGACAATTTCTACCAGTCGCCGTAGTGCGAGACGGTCATCTGCTGGAACTTCATCTTCCACATGTCGCCTTGTTTGACCCAGACGGTGCTGAAGTGTTGATAGCGCGGCGGCGGGCCCTGGTCTTCGGCGGACGGAACGCGCAGAACCACGTCGTAGGTAACGATGGCGACGCCGTCGGCGACGCCCGCAACTTTCATGTCGTAGGCGAGCAGGTCGAGTCCGCCCCCGGAAAACATGTCGATCGCGTCCTGGCGATCGCCGAGCTGGCCGTCGAAGGCGACGAAGGAGAAGTCGCTGGCGAGGGTGCGCTTGAAGTAGGCGGCATCGCCTTTTTTGGCGGCAGCGATGTAATCCTTTTCGGCGGAGATCAGGGATTGCTCAAGCGGGGACAGAGGCTTTTCCGGCGCGGGGGATTGCGCGAAGGCGGATGAAATCAAAAGAAGTACAGGCAAGAATATCAAGAGGCGATTTTTCATTTTGGTCTCCGCAGCATCGATGTGTAACCCGCAGCGGCTAAAGCCGCGACGTGAAGCAGCTATGTTATCGCAGCACTGGAAGCGCTGCGCTACCCAAAACCGTTGCGCGCGAAAACCTCTACTCCGACACGCCTTGCATGCCGTCGATGCTGCGGCTGTTCTTCTCTTTGCGATACATCTTCAGGCCTTCGGCGCCTTTATTTTTGGCCCAGGCAAAATGTTGGGTACGCATACCCTCGAATTTCATCAATGGGACACCGTAGCCGCAGGAGTCGGCGACGCGGGTGACTTCGATGACGATGATGGAGCGCACGCTTTCGTATGCCGGGAAGAGCGGCGCAAGTTCGGCGAATTCGGGTGAGTGCGGTTCGAGGGCGCGTCCGTGGCCGTGGAGGCGAAGAATTTTGGGCGGACCCTGAAAGGCGCAGAACATGAGAATGATGCGGCCGTTTTCTTTGAGGTGCGCAATCGTTTCGACGCCGCTGCCGGTTACGTCGAGATAAGCGACGCGTTTGGGGCCGAGGATGCGGAAGGAGTCGAGACCTTTGGGCGAGAGGTTGAGATGGCCTTCGGCGGAAAGCGGCGCCGTGGAGACGAAGAACATTGATTGGGCGGCGATAAACTTCTGCACGTTCGGGTCTATTTCGGTGAGCAGGCCCATGGTTTGCCTCGCTGGCTTAAATCTTAAACCGCGGAGGGCGCAGAGAACGCCGAGTTTGATTCTTTTCTGCCGCTCGGGGCGTCCGTGCGTCCATCGCGCTGCGCGCGACCCCGGACGAATGCGTCCGGGCTACATGTTCATCCTGGTTGAATCCTTCCTTGTTGAATCTTTGCAGCTAGTTCGGAGAATGGGACCTGGATTTGTTCTCCCGTGGCCAGATTTTTCAGGGCGAAGGTGTCGGCCTTCACTTCGTTTTCGCCAACGATCAGGATGTATGTTGCACCGGCTTTAGTCGCGGCTTCGAAGGATTTTTTCAGGCGAAAATTTTCGTCGCCGAGTTCGACCACCAGATCGTGACGGCGCAGTTCGCGGGCGAGGCGGGCGGCGGCGACGTTCATCGCAGCCATGGGCGCGATGTAGACATCGGGCTTGCGGAGCACGCTTTCGGCGGGAGTTTTTTCGGCGAGCGTCATGATGAGGCGATCTTCGCCGATGGCGAAGCCGATGCCGGGAGCGGCAGGGCCTCCGAGAGCTTCCGAGAGGCCGTCGTAGCGGCCGCCGCCGAGAATGGCATTCTGCGCACCCAGAGCGCCGTGAGTGAATTCGAAGGCGGTGCGGGTGTAGTAGTCGAGTCCGCGGACGAGACGCGAGTTGATGGTGAACTCGATGCCGACCGATTTCAGAATTTCCTGCACGGCGGCGAAATGCTTTTTGCTGTCTTCCTCCAGGAATTCGGAGATGCGCGGCAGCGTGTCGATGATGGGCTGGTCTTCGGGGACTTTGCAGTCGAGCACGCGCAGGGGATTAGTGACGGCGCGGCGCTGGCAGTCTCCGCAGAGTTTGTCTTTGAGGGGTTCGAGCGCGACGCGCAGGGCCTCGTTGAATTTCACGCGCTCGGCGGAGTTGCCGACGGAGTTGAGTTCGAGCGTCCATCCGGTGATGCCGAGGCGGTCGAGCAGCGTGGCCAGCATTTCGAGCACTTCGGCGTCGCGTGCGGGCGAGTCGCTGCCTGAGGATGCCGGGCCGATGACTTCGGCATCGATCTGGTAGAACTGGCGGTAGCGGCCCTTCTGCGGGCGTTCGCGGCGAAACATCGGTCCGATGCAGAAGAGTTTGTTCAGACCGCGGTCACCTAGTTTGTGCTCGATGTAGGCGCG
>Ga0209169_10001638_pt1 | contig 13674 bp, 11 predicted proteins | sample HubBroMetageWRM4_FD_188346 | JGI IMG/M metagenome (GOLD analysis project Ga0209169, IMG submission 188346) | Warmed soil microbial communities from the Hubbard Brook experimental Forest, New Hampshire - Hubbard Brook CCASE Soil Metagenome WRM 4... | ecosystem: Environmental > Terrestrial > Soil... | reverse complement strand
CGTAGTGTTTGCAACCATCATCGCTCACGTCGGATGCCTGGAAGGATTCCGCGTCCGCGGTGGCCCGGATTCTGTAGGCCGCTCCACGACGAGCGCGGTTGTGAAGTCGACCTTCCTCGTCATCGTTGCCGACGCAGTGTTCACTACGATTTTTTATTTCACGGTGAAACAGTAATGCCGATCATCTCCGTTCGCGATCTTGTGGTCGAGTACGACGGACGCCGCGTGCTGAATGGCTTGAATCTTGACATCGAGCACGGCGAAACCATGGTGCTGCTGGGTGGAAGCGGCTCCGGGAAAAGCACTCTATTGCGACAGATTATCGGACTGGAGCGCCCGAAGTCGGGCAGCATCCACGTGAAGGGCACGGATATTACCCGTTGCTCCAAGGCTGAGTTAAAGAAGGTCCTGCGCTCGATTGGCGTGGCTTTTCAAAGCGCGGCTTTGTTCAATTCGCTGACGGTCGAAGACAATGTCGCCTTACCACTGCGGGAACATACGCGACTCGCACCCTCAATCATCGACTTGATGGTCTGGATGAAACTAGCCGCGGTCGGTCTGTCCGACTTTGGCAAGTTGCTGCCCCAGGAACTCTCCGGCGGAATGAAGAAGCGTGCTGCGGTGGCGCGGGCGCTGGCGCTCGGTCCTGAGATTCTTGTGCTCGATGAGCCGTCGGCCGGACTTGACCCCATCGTTGCCGCGGAACTCGATGACCTGATCATGTTAGTGAAAGAAGCATTGCAGATGACCGTCATCGTCGTTACTCATGAAATGCCGAGCGCGTTTCGCATCGCGGACCGCATCGCCATGCTCTACCAGGGTTCATTCAGTTCAATCGGCACGAAAGAAGAGATCAAGGCGAGCCAGAATCCCCGGGTGCGGCAGTTTCTCGATCGCGTACCCGAAAACATCGCGAAAACGCCGGCCGTGACGGCGTACTTCCAAAAATATATGCAGTCCGAGGAGGCCTATCGGTGAGCACGGAAGCTAAAGTCGGAGCGTTCGTCCTGGGCTGCTTCTCGGTCCTGGCCTTTACCGTGATCTACCTGATCAACGCACAGCTTGGCGGACACGCCGTTCCTTATCGTACGTATCTTCGTTATGCCGGCGGGCTGGAACCGGGAGCATCGGTGTTGTTCGGCGGAATCACAGTAGGAAAAGTAACGGCGGTACGGCCTGCTGTTTCCGACCCTACCAAAATCGAGATTCTGCTCGACGTGAAGGACAACACTCCGTTGAACGAAAAGTCCGTGGCCAAGCTGGGGCTGGTCAGCGTGATGGCCGCCGCGGCACTCTCCATCACTACGGGCAGCAACGATGCGAAGCGTCTACAACCGGGTGCCACGATTCCTTCGCAAGAGGCCGCGAGCCTCGACGACATCAGCGAAAAGTTGACGGTGGTTGCCGACAACGCCAACGGATTGATCACCGAGGTGCGAGGCGAACTGCATGGAATCAGCGGAGATGCGCGCACCCTGCTGGCAAACCTGAATGGCGTTACAGGCCCGCCCAATCAACGGAAGGTACGAGAGCTGCTCGATAACGTCAACACGATGCTTGCCACGGAGCGGCCGAAGATTGACCGCCTCACCGATCAGTTGAATGCGCTCAGCCAGCACGCCGACGAAACAATCCAAAACGTGAATGGCACCGTCAGCGCCGTGCGTGAGCCGGTCCAGAAAGATCTTGTAGAGCTCCAGAACACTCTGCTCCAAACCAAACAGTTGCTAGCCGACATGCAAGGGATCGTAAGAGCAAATGATTCGAAGATTGACGACACGATGGAAAATCTGCGGACAGCCACCGAAAACCTGGATGATTTGACCGAATCGGTAAAAGAGCGTCCGTGGAGCCTGATCCGGATTAAAGAGCCTGAAGATCGAAAGGTTCCGAAATGAGGCGAATCGAACGAACAAGACGACATCGAGCGCGTTCCGGCGCGGGCAACAGCGGATGGCAATCATGAAAAACACTGTGACGAGGATCGTCTTCTGTGTGGCAGCGTTGGTGATCCTGACCGGCTGTATGGGAAGGGTGAAGCACCCTAGCTACTACACTCTCAACCTGCCTGCGCCACCAGATCCGCCTGCGGTGCAGAACCCGCATGGCACTCTCGCAATTCGCGAGTTCCGTGCGCCCGGTTATCTCCGCCAGGGGGCGATTGTCTACAAGACCTCTCCGGAGCAGATCGGCTTCTATGCGTACCATCGCTGGGCCATCGACCCGCGTGATTTCGTGACCAACGCGATCGCAGAACGACTGCATACGAGCGGAGCTTTTACCCGCGTACATCCGTATGACGGTAGCCGCGATGCCGACTACGTGCTCAGTGGACGTTTGGAAAAACTCGAAGAACTCGATTACCAGGGTGGCGTGAAGGTCGAAGTGGCCCTTTCTGCAGAGATGACCAGCATAGCCACCGGCGCGACCGTCTGGAGTAACACGGTTTCAGAAATTGGAGATGTCAGTAAGCGTGATGTGCCAGCTGTCGTCTCGGAAATGAACGAGACGATGCATCGAGCGATTGAAAAGCTGGTGACACCGTTGTCCGCGGGTTGGGCCGCCGGAACACTTGGCGATCAGAAAGCTTCGAGATAGTGGTGTCAAGTGTCACTGTGTCATGTGACACGGCTGTCATGGAACCCCAAGGGGCGCGTCGCTCTCTTCAAAAAACAAACGAAAAACAAACGAATTTGCTCTGGCTGCGAGCGCAAGCCTGCGATCACGTTCGTTAATCTTCGCTTTCTGAGTGGACCCGCAGTTGCTTCAAGCGAATCATGAGAACTCCCGCGCTGCGAGAGTTCGGCGTGCTCAAGGAGCAACTTTAATGTCGACCTCGCCAGTGTCCGCCGGATCCGCGGCGCAGGCCCCGAAACCCCTTCCGCCCGATGAGGCGGCTCCTCGCCAAGACGCGAAGTGGAAGGGCTACATAACCCCGGTTTTCGTGGTGCTTCTCGCGCTGGCCGTTTTGATCACAATCACGCGCAACTGGAATGCCTGGGAGGGCGACAAGGCCGAACAAGTAACCGACGATGCTTACGTTCGCGGCGACCTCACTCCGCTCAGCACGAAGGTGGCGGCGATTGTGCGCGCGGTGGATGTGGCGGACTACCAGCAAGTTCATAAGGGCGACCTGCTCGTCGAATTGCAGGACGATGACTACCGGGCGCAGGTGGATCAAGCCAAAGCGGCAGTTGAGGCGGCACGCGCCGGCATTGAGGAAAATCTCCGGCAACGCCAGTTACAGGACACGCGCATCGCGAAAGCGCTGGCAGGCATCGATCAGGCGAAAGCACAGATTTCCGCTGCCGAGGCCGGCAAGGATGCCGTGCAGGCCCAGTTGATACGTGCTCGCTCGGAACGTAAGCGACAGGAAGGACTTTCCCAGACTCACTCGACGACCGAGCAGACCCTCGAGGCCGCCATCGCCGCCGAAGGAAACCTCACGGCTCAGTTGGCCAGCCGTGACGCCGATATTGTTCAGGCGCAAACCATGCTGCGTAGCAGTGAACTCGCGGCTGAAGCCGAGCGCGGCAGCAAAGCCGTGCTCGAATCGCAGGCTGCGCAACTTCAGGCCGATCTGCATGCCAAGCAGGCTAGCCTTGCTGCCGTGCAGGTGAACCTGGGCTACACCAAGATTTACGCTCCCGACGACGGCACGGTGGGCGAACGGCAAGTTCGTCCCGGGCAACTCGTCTCGCCGGGTACGCAGGTGATCTCGTTTGTCGCTCTCACCAAGTGGGTGCAAGCAAACTATCGCGAAACTCAGTTGACCAACGTGAAGGTAGGGGACGTTGCTGAACTTCGGATTGACGAGTACCCCGGCGAACGAATTCGCGGCAAGGTAATCGAGATTGCGCCGGCCAGCGGATCACAATTTGCATTGTTGCCGCCCGACAACGCCACCGGCAACTATACGAAAGTCGTACAGCGTATTCCGGTGAAGATCGCACTGGACGATCAGACTCTCGCGACGAGGCTGCGTCCCGGACTTTCCGTGGTGGTGACCGTCCGCACTAAAAACTGACAGAAACTTTATGGCAGCTTCGACCATCAGCATTCGCCCTTCTGCGGCACAGATCGCGCGCGCTACCGCCGCGGCGATGCCGACGGAGGTGTCGACGCGCCCTCTGCTCGGAATTCTGGGCGTGGTCATGGGCGCTGGGCTCGTCACGCTTGCCGGCCGCATGATCAGTCTCGGTCTTGCTGATCTGAGGGGACACGTAGGCATCGCTGTCGACGATGGTGCGTGGCTCGACAGTGCCTTCAATGCGTCGCTCATGTTTATCGGCCCGTTTACTGTTTATCTCGGGGGGTTGCTGGGAGCACGGAGCGTACTGCTGTTCGCCGCAGGGATATTCACTCTCACCTCCATTTTCCTACCGTTCATCCATAGCTACAGCCTCCTTATTGTTGCGCTGATCGTTGCCGGGCTGGCGTCGGGCACGTTCTATCCGCTGACGTTGACGTTTGCCCTTCGCGCCATTCCGCTACGATTCCTTCCTTTCACCATCGCCCTCTACGCGGTCTTTGTGGATGGAGCGGTGAACGTCGCGCCATCTCTCTACGGCTGGTACAGGGACCACCTGTCGTGGCAGTGGATGTTCTGGAACTCCGCCGCAATTGCGCCGGTGATGATGATATGCATCTACTTCGGAATTCCGCCGCAGCCGCCGCGCAAGAAAAGTAGCGCGCCACCCAGCTTCGCCGGGTTCCTTTATCTGAGCGCGGGATTGGCCATGCTTTTTGCGGCTCTTCAGCAAGGCCAGCGGCTGGATTGGTGGCGCTCCGGCGTATTCAACGGGTGGTTCTGGTGCGGATCGTTTTTTCTGTTGTGTGCGCTGGTGCGGAGACTGCGCGCTCCCAATCCTCTGGTGGCGCTGCCGTATCTGCTGCAGTGGAACACGATATTGCTTGGCGGCCTGCTCTTCTGGTTCCGCTTCACGCTTTGCACAACCATCATCCTTATTCCACAATCGCTGGCCATTCATGGTTTTGAAGCTGATCAAATTGCTCCCGCCGTCATCTGGAGTGCAGTCCCGCTCCTTCCGATTGCCTTCATTGCCGCGCTCTCGCTGGCACGCAAAGCCGATCCACGCTTGTTATTTGCCACGGGCCTCGCCTGTACGGCGTTCGCTGGCTGGATGTGCTCTCAGTACACCACTGCCTGGGCGGCGGAGAACTTCTACCGCACCGAATTGCTCGTCGGCGTCGGACAAGCTTTTGCATTCATAGGGCTGGTCGGCTGCATTGTGCTGCAGGCAATCTTCACCGGCGCCCTGGCCAGAGCAGAGTGGGTGCTAAGCTTTTCCGCCTACTTTCACGTGATTCGTTTATTCGGCGGTACAGCCGGCGCGATCTACATGGGCCACTTCATCGCGCAGCGGGAGAAGCTGCACTCGAATTTGATTGGCCTTCACGTTACGAGCGGTAACTGGATCACCGATCAGAACATTCGCGCCCTGACGGCGGGAATGTACGGAAAGACGGCCGGTCTGGCAGCTGCAAGCGCTCGCGCGATTGATCTCATTGGCGCCCGCGTGCGTCTGCAGGCATATAGCTTGAGCCTGAATGATGGATTTCTGCTGATCTCCTGGAGTTGCGCCTGCGCGTTAATCCTCGTCGCTTTGCTGCGCAAGGCGCCCTTCAACTACGGCGATCTTATCGCCATGCAGCAGCTCCCGGTATCCGGTAAGGAGTCGAAGCGATGAAACGAAAAGTGGCACGCCTCGTGTTAGTGACAGCCCTTTTCGCCTGCATTGCGGCGGCTCAGGAAATAACCAATACGGCGGCACCCCCGCGCCACATTGCCTTGCCTGAGGCCGTTCAGCTGGCACTCAAGCACAACCACGATATCCGCATCGCCGGGGACACGGTCGAGGAGCAAAAGCAAGCCAAGAGAGTTGCGAAGAGCGCATATTTTCCAACCATCCGAAATGACAGCCTCTTTTCGCATGTAACCACTACGGAGTTCTTTGAGCTCAAGGCCGGCCAGTTGGGCACAGTCGGGGGAACGCCGATTCCCGCCGCGAACAGCATCATCAACGAAGGCGGTATCAACGTTGCAACCAGCGGAACCCAGCTCACCCAACCATTGACGGAGCTGCTTAAAGTCAGGCGCGAAAACGAAATGGCAGAGGCCGAATTCAAGGCTTCGCGCGAAAAGGCGCAGCTTACGCAAAACGACGTAGCGCTCGCCGTCCATCAGGTCTACTACAGCATTCTGATCGCTCAGGCACACCACACTGCCACTGAGGCGCGAATCAAGGCTTCCGAATCTCTTCAGAGCGAGCGTGTGCAGCAAGTTAAGTTCGGGAGCGCACTGGAACAAGAGTCGATCGACAGCCGAGCCCAGCAACTGCAGGCCAAGCAGGAACTGCTAACAACCGACTTTCAATTGACGGATCTGAAACTGAAACTCAACGACTTGATCGGCTTGCCGTTGGCCACCGCTCTGGATCTGGATCCAGGTGTTCCGGAATTTCAGGACACATGCCAGCGCAAAGATTGTGTGACCACTGCGATCGGGGCACATCCGGAAATCCGCGCAGCCCGTGCCGAGGTAGAAAAAGCTGAGGCCGCGATCGGCTTGTCCAAAACAGATATATGGGTCCCCAATGTTGAGGTCTTTGCCCGTTACAGCTACCAGGACAATGTCCCCTTTTTGTTCTTAGCGCACAACTTTGGAACATTTGGTGTTCACTTCGGCTACGACCTGTTCAACGGCGGGAAGAAGCACGCCTTACTGCATGAACGCCAGGCGCAGTTGGCCCAGGCGAAGGAGAACCTGGCGAAGTTGGCGGACGCGGTCGAGCTGTCCGTCGAGACGGCGTACAACAAGCTGGAAAGAACGCGGCAGATGTTGAAGGTCTCGGAAGAGGTGTTGGCTCTGCGTACCGAATCGAACCGAGTGCGTCAGCAGGAACTGATACAGGGAGCTGCGCTGAACTCGCAGGCGGATACCGCGGCAGCTCAGGAATACGACGCCAAGGCCCTGCTGCTGCAATCACAGATGGACTATTTGCAGGCCCACGACGAACTGTTAGATGCCATGGGCAACGCCCCGGAATAAAGTCATGCCTGCGGGCGCTTTCCGCAATGGGAGGCGAACTTCTTCAGGTGTCTTAGCATGGAGGATGTCTCGCAGCATCCGGAAGAACCGCCGATGATCGAATGGGGCAGCAGCACGATCCTAAAGCTGCCATCGATCTGTCCGCGGGACCGTTCAGTATGAGTTTGCATTTACTCAGTCGTTCGATTATCTCTACCCGGCCTATATCCGTGGACAAGCCTACATGGAGTTAGGCGATAGCCGATCGGCAGCGGTCGAGTTCCAAAAGCTGCTCGACAATCCCGGTTTGTGCTGGGAATATCTCACCGGCCCACTGGCCCGGCTTCAACTCGGCAGGGCGGAGAAATTGATGGGGGACGATGCCGCCGCCCGCAAATCTTACGAAGAATTTCTTACCATTTGGAAAGACGCCGACCCTGATATTCCTATCTATCGACAAGCCAAAGCCGAGTACGCGCAGCTCAAAAATGTTGGGAACTAATGCGATGACTACGGCACGTCGGCGGGCAGGATGAAATGAAAGGTTGCACCTTGTCCGTCGTTGGCGGCTGCCCACATGCGGCCCCCGTGCGACTCGACAATGCTGCGGCTGATGGCTAACCCCATTCCGCTGCCTTGCGGTTTAGTGGTGAAGAACGCAGAAAAGATCTGGTCAAGAATCCCGTCCGGCAGTCCCGGACCCGTGTCGCTGACGGAGAACAAGAGTCCACCATCGTGCAGTTGCGATCTCACCGTAAGTTCTCCGCCGAATTCATTCATCGCTTCGACGGCATTGAGCATGAGGTTCATGAAGACTTGCTGCAGTTGGACGCGGTCGGCCATGATTTTGGGCAGATTGGCCATGAGTTCGGGGCGCATGGCAATCGAGTATCGGATGGCCTCACCCTGCAGCAACGTGAATATTTCGAGGACGATTTCATTCAGGTCAACCAGTTCACGTTGAGAAGGGGATTTTCTATAGAGCGACCGTATCCGGTCGATGATCTCCGCCGCGCGATTTCCATATTTATCAATTCTGGCGGCGGCCGCGCGGGCCCGATCGAGGTTGGGCGGTTCGTGCGCAAGCCATTCTACGCAGGTATTAGCGCTGGTGATGGCGGCGGCGATTGGTTGTTTAATCTCGTGGGCCAGTGAGGCTGCCATTTCCCCCAGCACGCTCACACGATTGATGTGCGCGAGATCGGCCTCTAACTGGCGCAACTTTTCATGTTCCTGCTCGGCGTACTTACGCTCTGTAATATCGCTGGAGATGCCGATGAATTGCACGAGTTCACCCGCCGCGGTCAGAACAGGATGGCCAACGGTGTGGATCCAGCGAACCGTACCCTCCGGCAGAACGATTCGGAAAACTACATCGTAATCAGCTTTATCCACGATGGCCCGTTCGAGCGTGTTTTTCCAGTGAAACCGGTCTTCGGGGTGGATGCGTTCGAGGCGTTTTGCCCAGGGCGGCGCTCCCTGCGCGGGATCGAAACCAAAAATGCGATACCACTCATCGGAGAGGTGTACCGCCTTGCGATCCGACACATTCCAAACCCAGCTGCCGGTGTGGGTCAGCTTTTGCGCCTCGTTCAAGTACGTTTGGCGCCGTTCTAATTCCTGTGTCAGCAGTTCCTGCTCAGTGACGTCGATGCCTGTCCCAATGAACCCCTTGAACGTTCCTCCATCCTTCACCGGAACCCCGACGCAGCGTACGTGACGAATTTCTCCATCCGGCCGAACAATCCGCTTGGTAAAGTCGAACTCGCAATGTTCGGTGAGCATCTTTTGAATTTCTTTTTCCATGGAGCCGCGATCTTCCGGATGCACGAGATCCAAATATTGTTTTACCGTTGGCGGTGTTGTGCTTGGCTCAAGGCCGTGCACGTGGAACAACTCGGAAGACCAGGAGTCGAAGCCCGCAGCATTGAAGGCCCAACTACCCATATGAGCGAGTCGCTGCGCTTCGTTGAGATAGAGCTGGGTTCGCTGCAGCGCTTCATCGGCGCGCTTTCGGTCGGTGATGTCCTGTACAGTGCCAAACATCTGGTATGCCCGGCCGGACGCATCTTTCTTCAAGTCGCCAGTGCTGTGCACGATTCGGAGTTCGCCCGTGGGCCGTAACACGCGATATTCCACGTTATAGGCAGGACCACCGTCGAGCGCCTCGGCGAGTGATCGAGAGACGCGGTCCCGATCGTCAGGGTGGATTCTTTGATGCAGCTCTTTTAAGTCAACCGGGCATTCCTGCGGCTGGAGTCCGAAAATGCGATAGGTTTCGTCTGACCAGGTAATGCGACCGGTCCCGAGATCTCGTTCCCAGTAGCCAACGTGAGTGATTTGCTGGGCCTCTTCCAGCTTGGTTTTGCTTTGCTGCAAATCGCGCGATAACATCTGCAGGTCTTCCTCCGCGCGCTTTCGGTCCGTGATGTCCTGGACTGTGCCGAACCTTTCGTGAAGCTTTCCTGAAGCATCTTTCTTCATGCCCCCCTGACTGAGGACGGTACGCACTTCGCCGCTGGGGCGGATGATTCGGAATTCAAGGTCCGGACGCCCTTCGCCGCGCAGCGCTTCTTCCGTCGCCCGGCGCAAGAATTCCCGATCTTCGGGATGAATCATCTGCTGGAATAGAGTTACGTCGATCGGGCGTTCCTGCGGCTGCAGCCCGAAGATACGGTAGGTCTCGTCGGACCAAGTCAAGCTATTCTTCCCGAGATCCCATACCCAATAACCGACATGCGTGATCCGTTGTGCTTCAGCAAGCCGGGCTTGGCTGTCTTGCAAATCGAGCGACAATAATTGCAGTGCCTGCTCGACGCGTTTGCGATCTTGAATGTCGGTGAGCGTTCCGTACCATTTGACAATCTTGCCGCGGCGGTCTCGAAACGGAACACCCCGCACCAGGAACCAGCGATATTCCCCGTCAGCCGCGCGACGAAACCGCGCCTCATCTTCGAACGGCTCTCCGGTGCCAACGGAGACGCGCCATTTCTCTGAATGGCCTACAAGATCGTCAGGATGGATCGCTCGCTCCCATCCTGAGCCTGAGGTCTGCTCGAGAGAAAGCCCGGCGTATTCGGTCCAGCGCTTGTTCACAAACAAGTTGGAGCCATCAGATGTTGAAGTGAAAGTCATTGCCGGAATTGTGTCGATTGCCTCGTGGAATCTCTTGTCTTCTTGGGCCGCGCGCGCCATTCTTTGGCGAAAGTAGGCGGCGGCAATCACGGCCGATGCGAGCATAGCCGTGAACAGAAACCACGAGGTCTGCCAAAACACTGGCCTGCCATCTACTATCGCTACTGCAACTACGCCATGTCCGGCAGCCGGCAGAGAGTCGGTGCTCGCCGGAGGCTGGTAATCCGCAGCCACGAGGAGCGCGGCGTATTGCGTGCCGAGGTGAGTCGAGTTACGCCAACGGGAGTCGGGTTCGATGGGAGTGAAGGGCTGATCAACGCGCGGCTGCACCCACCACGCTCCCCAGTGGGCGAATATTATGATGCGCTCCCCTGGATGAGCGTGAATCACCCGCCCCTCAATTGTGTCCGTTCGATCGGGACCGCCCTCGCCTGCGAGTGGAACTCTGGTGAACTCGATGGCAGGCGTGGATCGGTTCTGATTCGCATGACAAGCAAACATCATGCAGCAGAGCGTGGCAACGATGACCAGCCAACACGCCCTCCAAATCTGACGAGCCGCAGGGTATGGGACGCCGAAAACCGGTGGAAGCGCCGGGCTTATTTCCGGATTTCGCACATGACTCACTTGTTTTCCGGTTCGCCGCACTGGAACAGAATGAACTCCTCGAAGTTTCGGGAACTAGACATCTTCTCCAGCGACGCCGAGAAAGTCTGTCCCGTCCTGAGGAGCCGGCCGCGAGATCCCCAGCCTTCTCATCTTCGCCAGCAGTGTGGTTCGCTTGAGCCCCAGTTTGGCGGCGGCGCCGCGTGGTCCGCCTACGACCCAGCCGACCTGCTCAAGCGTCTCGACGATCAGACCGCGGTCGGAGTCTTCCAGAGTCATCGACGAGGGAAAAGTCCGAACGCGATCGGGGCTGGCGATCGTGAGCGCTGTTTGCCTCTTATGCAGCGGGTTGGGCAACACGCCATCCCGCGAAAGAATCACCGCGCGCTCAACCAGATTCTGTAACTCGCGTACGTTGCCGGGCCAGGAGTACCACTGGAAGGCAGCCATGGTTTCTGGATGGATGCTATCGATCTGTTTCCCCATGCGGCGGCTGAAAATATCGACGAAATGCGTGACAAGAGCAGGGATGTCTTCCCGGCGCTCGCGAAGCGCCGGTAGAAAGAGGGGAAAAACATTCAGACGATAGTACAAATCGTTGCGGAACTGACCGCGAGCGACCATCTTTACAAGATCTCGATTAGTTGCCGCAATGAGGCGAACGTCCACTTTGTGAGTGCGACCGCTTCCCAGGCGCTCGAACTCCTGTTCCTGCAGTACGCGCAATAATTTGGGCTGCAAGGCGGGGGGAATGTCGCCAACTTCGTCCAGGAACAGCGTGCCCTTGTCGGCCATCTCAAAGCGCCCGGTCTTCTGCGCGATGGCTCCGGTGAAAGCGCCCTTCTCATGACCGAACAATTCGCTTTCGAGAAGATCGAGTGGAATAGCCGCGCAATTCAACTTGATGAAAGCGCGTCCATAGCGCTGGCTCGCGTTGTGAATGGCATGCGCGATGAGTTCTTTTCCGGTACCGGTTTCGCCCTCGATGAGGACGGTCGAGTTTGTGGGCGCAACCTGCTCCACCTGATCGAGGACCGATTCCAGAGCGGTGCTATTTCCAATGATTCGCTCGAAGGTTCGCTCGGCCTGATCCGTCACAGGGTCCGTGATTGCTGCATGGTCTCCCACAGAAACCTCTAGGTTTAAGGCTCCGAACGACTGCGGTGGCGCAAAGCGTTTACATATTCAGAGCGGCGCGAACTCGCTTGAGCAACAACTGATGATCGAAGGGTTTTGCGAGAAACTCGACTGCGCCCCGTCTCATGGCTTGAATGCGCATCCGGGCGTCTCCATGAGCAGTAATAAAGATAATGGGCACGTTGTATTCCTCTTCTTTTAGCTTGGCCTGCAACTCCAGGCCCGACATCTTCGGCATGCGAATGTCAACGATGAGACACCCAGCCTTATGATGCAAATCGGATTTGAGAAACTCTTCCGCGCTCCCGAAACACCGCGCCGCAAGCCCCGCCGCTTCCAGAAGGTCGCGCAGGGAATCTTGCATAGCCTCATCGTCATCAACGATCGCGATCAGTTTGGACATTTGGTCCAACGGCATGCCGTGAGGGTAGGTGATGAAACATTCTGAAGCAATCGAACTTTGGGTGAACAAAACTAGACCTTAGTAGGGAAGAGCGCCACTTTTTGATGAGTTAGTTGGTTCGACCCAGGAGGTGAAATGGAGCGTGCTACAAGGACTTGAGCTTGTCCGCCATCCTGACAAGGTCAGGCAAGGATTTGGCCTGCATCTTTTTCATGACCTGGCTGCGGTACATTTTGACGGTCGCTTCGCTGGTCCCGAGCTCCGCCGCAACTTGCTTGTTAAGCATCCCGGAGACGACCAGGCTCATGACTTCGCGTTCGCGAATGTTGAGTACATCGCGACGATGCCGCAATTCATCCAGGTCGCGCTCTTTTTCTCGCAGGAGGCGGGATCGAGTGAGTGATCGCTGAACTGCATCGAGAAGATCCTGAGGCCGGAATGGCTTGGTCAGAAACTCAACTGCTCCAGACTTCATGGCCTTGACCGACATCGGCACGTCAGCGTGCGCTGTGAGAAAGATGATGGGGATACTTATTCTTCCTTTTTTCAGCTCGTGCTGGAGTTCCAAGCCGCTGATGCCGGGAAGTCTCACATCCAAAATCAGGCAACTGGGGCTGTTTCCGCGTTCAACCGCTAAAAATTCTCGTGCCGCTCCAAAAGACTGAGAGTGCAGGCCGACGGACTCCAGCAGTTCCTGAATTGACTCACGCACGTCCGCATCATCGTCGACGATAAATACGGTAGGTACGTCTTGCGCACTCATGCCCCGCACCCCTGTCAAAAATACGCTGAAAATAAAATGTCACAAGCTTTTGCTTTGCTCTGGCCGCCTAGGGCCAGACCGCCATAGATTGTATCGGACGACGATTGTATCGGATGATGTCGAAGGTCATTGTGCAGAAGATCAATGCGGCGCGTTTGCTCGTTCCGGTTTTATTTGTCGCCCACTGCGGACTTCCGATGGTTTCTTTACGAAATTGAAATCACTCGGAACACTACCGGTGATTAATCGGGCCCCACGGCTGAATGTCAGATCCTGAATTGCCCACTGAGTAAAAACTAGAACTCGGCTCTGAAAAGTCACTAAATACAAGAGGTGAATGAAGGCCCATACCAGCCATGCCATGAATCCCGAAAGATGCGCACCGAAAACCTCGGCCACTGCAGCCGCACGCCCAATCACGGCCAGGGATCCTTTATCAAAATAGTGAAAGGGAGGAAGCTCCAGCTGGCCTTTCACTTTTCGCAAGATTGCCTTCGCTGCATATGCCCCGCCTTGCATGGCGACCTGAGCTAATCCCGGCAGCGATTTTCCGTTCTTATCCGTCGATGAGGCCAAATC